>Ga0070699_100003929_pt1 | contig 13130 bp, 5 predicted proteins | sample KBSK1503metaG_FD_65473 | JGI IMG/M metagenome (GOLD analysis project Ga0070699, IMG submission 65473) | Corn, switchgrass and miscanthus rhizosphere microbial communities from Kellogg Biological Station, Michigan, USA - KBS K1-50-3 metaG | ecosystem: Host-associated > Plants > Roots >...
AGATCTGGCTGTTGCTAGATTCCAATTTGCAAAAAGACGCCCAAGCCTATCTCGACCGTTTGGGGAATTATCTTGAGAAAAACTTGAAGAGTGAATTCCTGATCCTGCGTGCACTTCACGCAGCAATGACTCACCAACCCGAACTGGCGATGAAATACGTCAAGCAGGCGCAGAAAACCAAAGCAGCGAAGGATCCTTTCCTGCAAACGTATGTCTCCTTTGGACTCGGTGCAGCGCAGAAGATGGCGCTTCATTTATTTGATGCAGAGCAAAGTTTTCGAAATTCACTGGCACTCGCTGACTCAGAAGGCAACTCTTTTATTGCGCTCTCAGCATATGCCAATCTTATTGATGTTTTGTACTTGCAAGGACGACTCATAGAGTCAGAGAAAGCTTGTCATGAAGCGCTGCAGAGATTTCAGGAGAATATCCCTGAAGCAACTGATTGGTATTGGACACTGGCGAGAATCGCTTATCAAAGGAATCAACTGGAAGCGGCACTGGAGTACATTAACTGCTCGATTGATCTATGTACGGGCATCAGCCAGGCGACAGTCCATGCACGGGCGCTGTTACAACGCGCTCAAATCCATTACGGATTGGGTGACAAGGATAAAGCCCAAGCTGATTTAGATTCAGCTGACTTGCTGGCACGCAGTTTACAGGACAACAACATCCTGCGCTCGATTCTGCGTCAGCGCGTTATCCTTGCCATACGGGATGGGAATTTAGAGTCCGCCCACCAATGGTGGGCAACACTGGCGCCATATGGTGCGGCGCCATATGCGTATTACCATACCTACACAAAGGCTAGACTCTTGCTCGCCGAAAAGAAGTTGCAGGAGGCTGAAACAGAGTTTGCTACAACCCTGAAGCTTCTGGATGGATTGGAACTTGCCCTCATCCGTATCGAGACATTGATCTGGTACAGTGTTTGTCTGAACGAATTGAATCAAACATCGAAGGCAACGAAACTATTGAATGAAGCGCTAACGCTTGCCAAACAGGGAAATGTTATTCGGCCCCTGCTGGAAGCGCAGGTGGGAGTAATGCCGATCGTCAAAGAGTCAAGCCAACGGTTGGAGCACGCGGGAGTGGCATGGGCGTTGGAACAGGCAAATCGAATCAGCAGGCAAGTCGCGGATGGGGAAAGAGGCGTGGCAAAAAATCCAGATTTGACGCGGCGGGAGAAGGAAATCCTAGAATTACTGGCGATGGGTCTGTCCAATCAGGAAATGGCGGAGAAACTAGTTATCGCTGAGGGAACGTTGAAACGTCATGTTGCCAATTTGTATCAAAAGTTGGGGATACATAACCGCACACAGGCGATCCGGCATTTGAATAAGCAGCAATAAAAATACACACCAAAATACATATTTCAGCGCATCCACAATTGACGTACTCCAATTAATATAAATGAAAGTCACTTTTGATATTTAATGGAGGAGCCATGTCTGAAACGATTCGCACGCGCGCAGAAATCCCTGCCAAATATAAATGGAACGCGGAGAGCGTCTTTGCATCGGACGACGCCTGGAACGCAGCTACCGATGAATTGCTCATCAAGTTAAAAGAACTGACCAAGCTGGCAGGCAAAGTTGGTGAAAGCGCTACCACGATTGCTGACGCGCTGGATGCTCGATATGCATTGTTCGAAGATGCGGGAAAAGTGATTGTGTATGCCGCAATTGCCCAGGCGGTGGATAACGCCGACGACAGCGGAAACCGCATGCTCGGAAAAATGCAGAGTGTTGTAGGTCAGGTGTATGCGGGTGTTTCGTTCATCGAACCTGAGCTGCTGCAAATTGACTCAAACACTTTGGCAGAATGGCGGAAGACTGAGCCACGCCTGAAAATCTATGACCAGTTCTTCGATGACTTGCTGCGGCAACAGGCACACGTGCGTTCAGCGGAAGTGGAGGAAGTGTTCGGACTGGCACAGGACCCCATTGCCGGGCTTTACACTACCATGAACGTAATGACCAACAGCGAGATGAAATATCCGAATGCTCTTACGACGGATGGAAAAGAACTGACTGTCACGCAAGGCACACTGGATGAAATTCTCGCTTCGCCCGACCGTGAAGAGCGTCGCACGGCCTGGGAAGGCTTCCGTGACACGCATCTCGCCTTCAAAAATTCGTTGGCGAGCAATTTAGTGAACTCGGTAAAAGCCAATGTCTTTGCTCAACGCGTGCGGAAATATCCATCCACGTTGGCAGGTTCGTTGTTTGCAAATAATGTCCCTGAGCAAGTCTTTCATAATTTGATCGAGACCACACGTAAACATTTACCTGTGTGGCACAAGTACTGGCGCGTGCGACGGGAAGCGTTGAAACAAAACGATTTACGTGAATACGATATCTGGGCGCCGCTTACAAAAGAACGCGCCAAGATTCCGTATGAGCAAGCGGTGGAATGGATCTGTGAAGGTCTTGCGCCTTTGGGAAATGAATATGTTTCTACAGCCAAACGCGGTTTGCTTGAACAAAGCTGGGTGGATGTGTACCCAAATCTCAACAAGAGCGGGGCACAATTTTCCTCTGGCTCAAAAGGCACTCACCCGTTCATCGTGATGTTGTATGAAGGTACGATTTTTGGTCTCAGCACGCTGGCGCATGAACTCGGACATTCCATGCACTCGTATCTCACGTGGAAGCATCAACCGATGGTATACGCGTCCTATACATTGTTTGTGGCGGAGGTCGCGTCCAACTTCAATCAGGCGATGGTGCGGGCGCATCTGTTGAAGACGAATCCTGATCCGCAATTCCAAATCAGTGTGATCGAAGAAGCCTTCTCCAACTTCCATCGCTATTTCTTCATTATGCCTATGTTAGCGCAATTTGAGTTGGAAGTTCATAAACGCGCCGAACGTGGACAAGGCATCACTGCCGATGATATGAACTCACTCATGGCTGACCTCTTTGCCGAAGGCTACGGCACGGAAATGCAATTCGACCATGACCGTACGGGCATTACGTGGGCAACCTTTGGTCATCTCTATCAGGATTATTACGTGTTTCAATATGCCACAGGGATTTCCGGCGCACACGCGTTATCACACCGCATTCTCTCTGGCGTGCCCAACGCTGCAGAAGATTATCTGCGGTCCCTAAGCGTAGGTAATTCGATGTATCCACTTGATACGCTCAAACTCGCGGGTGTAGATATGTCCACGCCCGAGCCGGTGGAGCAGACATTTGAAATTCTCTCGCAAATGGTGGATAAACTGGAGGAGTTGACGAAGGTGAAGGTTTAATGTGTAGGGGCACAGCAAGTAGATTCAAGGGTTTGGCAAGCAACCACCCCGCTGTGCCCCTACCTGAGATATTTATGAAAAACACAAACAACTGGGCAGTTCGATTTTATACATTATGGATCGGGCAGGCATTATCCCTGCTCGGCAGTCAATTGGTGCAGTTTGCCATCATCTGGTATCTGACTCAAAAGACAAATTCCGCAACGACGCTGGCGATTGCGTCCATGATGGGATTGTTGCCAGGTGTATTGCTCTCCCCTTTCATCGGTACATGGGTGGACCGTGGCAACCGCAAACAGATTCTCATCGTCGCAGATGGGACTGTAGCATTGGCGACACTTGTTCTTGCAATTCTATTTGCCTTGAACATGGTACAGACCTGGCATATCTTCCTTGTCTTGTTCATCCGCGCAGTGGCTGGTGGGTTTCATCAATCTGCGTTTGGCGCGTCGGTGGTGTTACTCGTTCCAAAAGAACAACTTGCGCGCGTCCAGGGATTTAACCAAGCGCTGTATGGCGGTATGAACATCATCTCCGCCCCGCTGGGCGCAAATCTGCTTGCGATCATGCCGATGCAAGGCATTCTCGGCATTGATGTATCCACCGCGTTGCTTGCCATCTCCATTCTGCTTTTTATACAAATCCCACAACCCGAACGCAGTGCAGACACGAAAGCCACATTTTGGCAGGATTTTGCCGCCGGCTTCCGATATATCATCGCCTGGCGCGGACTTGTTATTCTGTTGGGCTTGGTCATGGTGATCAACTTCTTTTACAGCGCCGCCGAACCGTTAACACCATTACTAATCACTAAACACTACGGCGGCAATGCACAGCAACTCGGTTGGTGGTTGTCTTCGTTTGCAGTAGGTACAGTCCTTGGCAGATTATTGCTCGCCGCGTGGGGAGGATTCAAACGCAAAATTATTACCGCTCAAGCCGGATTGATTCTGATGGGTTTGAGCACGGCCACCGTTGGGATTGTCCCCTCAAATTTATTCTGGGCTGGGCTTGCTGCAAATACAGTTGTTGGATTTTTGCTCCCTATCATCAACGGCTCGTTTGGCGCGACATTGCAAGCCGCGATCAAGCCCGAAATGCAAGGCCGAGTCTTCGCGTTTATCTTCAGCGCGGCGATGCTGGTCTCACCGATCTCGTTGATGATCGCTGGTCCATTTGCAGATGCAGTTGGAATTCAACCCTGGTTTCTAATCGCAGGAATTTCCTGCGTCGTAATGGGTATTCTGGGCTTCTTCTCATCTGACGTAATGGGGATGGAAAGTAGAAACACCAAGGATACGGATCCAGTTACAGTCCCACAAGGTTGATTCCGATGCCTGAACAACAGTCCCGCAGGCGGGTTTTGCTAGGCCTATCCGTATGCTACACTGATTGCCGAATAACCTGCGGAGGGAGCAGCTCATTTCCCAAACAACACATCCGAAATCATAATACTATAGAAAAGAGTCAGTATGTCGTCGCAAGATTTTCTAGATTTTGATTCCCTGTGGGATTATTCCGACCCACAACATACCGAAACGCGATTCCGCGAAATCCTATTACAAGTTCATGAAGACAACCCCGCCTATCTGGAATTACTAACCCAAATTGCCCGAGCCCAGGGCCTCCAGCAGAAATTCGAAAGAGCACATCAGACCCTCGATCAAGTGGAAAGGCGACTGGGGAAATATTCGTCACGCGCCCGAATCCGCTACCTATTGGAGCGCGGCCGGGTCTTCAACTCCTCCGGGCATCCGGACGAAGCACTTCCACTATTTGACCAGGCATACAGCATGGCTCAGGAACTCTCAGAGGACTTTTATGCCGTGGATGCAGTCCACATGCTGGCGATCGTTGCCCCTCCCGCTTCTTCTCTGGACTTGAACCTACGTGCCATTCAACTAGCCGAATCTTCGGGACAGGAAAGAGCACGCAACTGGCTTGGCTCGTTATACAACAATACAGGCTGGTCCTATCACGACCTGGGTGACTATGAATCAGCGTTGGAGATGTTCGAGAAAGCCGAAGCCGCTCGAAGGGAGCAGGGACGCGTGACCGAGATTCGCATCGCTCAATGGTGTGTGGCCCGCGCGTTGCGTTCTCTCAAGCGCGTCGAAGAGGCTCTATCCAAACAAAAGATTCTGGAAACTGAGTTTGAAGCGTCAGGCGAAAGCGATGGATTCGTCTTCGAAGAAATCGCAGAGTGCTTGCTGGCGCTTACCTGCACTGAAGAGGCCCGTCCCTATTTTGCAAGAGCGTATGAAATACTCTCGCAAGATATAGGGCTGGCCAAGAAGGAACCCGAAAGATTGAGTAGGATCAGGGAACTGAGCAATAAGTAATCTCAAGCCCTCCATTTCGGAGGGTTTTTTGTTGACAGTTTCCATCGAAGAAACATATAATCAGAGTCGCTGAACAGCGAAGTGGCGGAAATGAGGGCATTTATCTACAGCCCTCTTGCATTGTTGGGACTTTTGTGAATTATTTACAACCTTACTGTTGAACAAGTTAATATGAGTCGATGTCTGGCCTGTTGCTGACCTTCGTGGGCAATAGAGTTAGCGGCCCAAAAACGATATGGATTTTCTGAGAAGGAGGCTGCATGAAAATTTTCATCTCTTACCGTCGCGCTGATAGCAAGTACGTGGTAGACCGGATCAGGGATCGCCTGATTGATGCCTACAGTGAGGAGGCGGTCTTCCGGGATATTGAAAGCATTGGTCTGGGGCGGAACTTCAGTGATGTGCTCAAGGAAGCCACAACAACCTGTGACATCATGCTTGTGGTGATCGGCCCGCAATGGACCAGTATCACAGATGATCAGGGGAACATACGGCTTTTTGAACCCCGCGATTACACACGACTCGAAGTAGAAACCGGGCTTGTCAACGAGAAAATTTTGGTTATTCCTGTATTGGTGATGGGCGCAAGGATGCCGGGCGTCGATGAGATTCCAGAGAGTCTTAAGGATCTGCGATTCAGGAATGCGATCAACGTCCGTAATGACCCGGATTTCACACCTGATATGCAACGACTCATTGATGGAATCAATGAGCAATTTCCCGACGCTGTCAAATCAAAAAAGGAGAGAAAAATCATGGAACCAGTCATGCTTGCCACTACTATTGCTTCCTTGCTTGCACCTTTCATCAAGAAAGTGGGCGAAAAGGCATTGGACAAACTCGCCGAACAAGCGCCTGGCGCCATCGGCAAAATTTGGGAGACCATCTCAAGCCGTTCAGAGAAAGTCGCTGCAGCGGCGAAGGAGCTTGCCAGCGATACGGATCCTGAGAATGAAGAGATATTAAAACAACAATTGCAGACAACATTACAACTTGCACTGAAGAAAGATCAGGAGTTCGCCAGCCTGTTGACAGAATTGGTCGAGCAGGCAAAAAGCGAATCCAGCAACAGCGTCGGTGGCGACCAGATTACAGTAAGCGCGGACAACAATAGTACCGCAGTGGGGAAGATTTCCATTGGTGGTAATGTGAGTGGCAATTTCACGATTGGGAACAATAATCAAGTCAATAGTAACAAATAGACCCTCCAGGGAGGAGGCTTATGTCTATGTCAGAAGAATCGCAGGAGCGGCAAAACGTCCAAGCTAAGAACAACAGCGTTGCAGTAGGCAAGGTCGAAATTGCTGGCCCGATTGGCGGAGATTTTTTTATTGGAAACAAGGGTCTCTCCGCTAAAGAGGTCTCGGCTCTCATTACACAGATCAAGACCACCTTTGAAGTCAAGCCGTTTGATGGGCGCTGCCCTTACAAAGGGTTGGATGTGTTTGACGTGGAGGATGCAGAACTCTTCTTCGGCCGTGAGAGGGTAGTTGAGGACCTCCTCAGCCGGGTGAAAGGATCCCGGGCAGTATTTATCACCGGTCCATCGGGGAGTGGGAAGTCATCCCTGGTTCGCGCTGGGTTAATTCACGCCTTAAAAAAAGGAACGATCGACACATTAGATAGTGAAGGCTGGCTATATGAGACTCTCAAGCCAGGTCGTGATCCACTGGAAGCGCTGGCCCTCGTGTTTTCGCGCCTGAAGTCACTGGAGTTGGCACGTGATTTTCGAGAGCACGTCAATGACATCAGCATCTTGAATTTATGTGCCGAATCTGTATTGAGTGGACGTACAGATCAGCGCTTCGTCTTATTCGTTGATCAATTTGAAGAGGTTTTCACGCAGGTTGGCAACGAAGAGACTCGTGTGTTGTTCCTCAAGGTATTAACGGATGCTCTGGCGGTTGAGAACGGGCGCGTGATCATCTTGCTCGCTATGCGCTCGGACTTCGTTTCAAACTGCGCCACCTATCCAGCCCTCAATGCCATACTCAACCAGCCCTCCGCTTTTGCGCAAATCGGCGCAATGCAGCCAGATGAACTAGTCAGCGCCATCGCGCAGCCGGCCTTGCGTGTGGGCCTGCAGATTGACCCCGACCTGATCGCGCAGATCATCACCGACATGAGGGGCGAACCGGGCGCACTTCCATTGATGCAATTCGCATTGAAGGATTTATTTGACACGCAGCAGGCCAAAGGTGGTGTAATCGCTTTAACCCGCGCGGACTATTTCGACAGAGGCGGAATCCAAAAATCTCTGGAGCGTCACGCTGATGCAGCCTTTGCAGGCCTAAATCAACATGAACAGGACCTGGCGCGAACCATCTTCAGTGGTTTGATCGAAATCGGCAGCGGCACACAGGACACCCGCCGCACCGCCCTCTCTGATGATCTGGTCCCTGCTGGTATACAAACCGTCGAAGTGGAGGCAGTTGTGCAAAAACTGGCCGATGCGCGCCTGATCACAACTGATGAACAAGCGGGGCAGGATACGATCACCATCTCACACGAGAAGTTGATCGATGCCTGGCCGTGGTTGAAAAAATTGGTGAACGAGAATCGGGATGTGATTGCCGTACAAAATGACATTGCAGAAGATGCGCGGGAATGGAAAGATCACGGCCAAGATTCAAGTTACCTTTATACCGGCGCCAGGCTCATCAATGCCCAAGAAAAACTAACAACGAAAAGACTGGTATTAGGTGGCGTGGGGCTTGAGTTCTTAAATGCAGGTCTCAGAAAACAATGGCTGACGCGCCTGATCGTGGTGACTGGAATAGCCATCATCATTGTCACATCCATTACGGCTGCATATGTTTTTCAACGCCAGAAAGCGGGAGCCATAAGAAGTCAAGCTGTAGCTGAAGCAAATCAAATACTAGCAGAGCAAAATGCAGAAGAGGCAAAACGTAATGCCGAAGAAGCAGAAGCCCAGTCCAAAATTGCTCTAGCCCGTCAACTGGGAGCCCAAGCAACCATTATTCAAAATGACAAGCGCGACCTGGCGGTATTGTTGGGTGCACAAGCTTATAAACTCGATAATAACTTTGAAACCCGTGGCAGTCTGTTATCCACGATCCAATGTTGCTCCGATGCATTGATTTCATTTTTGAGCGGGCACGAAGACAGCGTCTGGGATGTTGCCTTCAGTCCAGATGGGAAGTTTCTTGCATCTGGAGGCAATGATGGTTCGATCATCATTTGGGATGTTGCAACTCGCCAGCAAATAAGGCGCCTGAAGAATCATTATTCATCCGCAACAATTTACACCTTGGCCTTCAGCCCTACCGATAAAATCCTGGCAGCAGGCGATGGCACCGGGGCGATCACGCTATACAATACTGAAACCTGGCAAAAGATCCCAACCATATTACGTGGACATGGCTCAAGTGTGCTTTCCGTCAAGTTTTCCGGGGATGGAAAATACCTAGTTTCTGGAGGCACAGATGGCAAGGTCATTATCTGGACTGTGGCCGATCGCACTCCAAGCAAAACTTTCATGGAACCCACCAGTTGGGTATGGGATGTTGCGATCAGCCAGGACAACAGCACAGTGGCTGCGGTGGGAAGGGATGCGATCGTGCACCTGTGGGACCTAAACCCAGAAGCAGAGGTCGCGGGTGTGGAAGTATCTTCCAACCCTTTTTACAGTGCAGCATTCAACGATGACCATCAATTTCCGTTATTATTGACCGGTCGCGGTAACGGCAATGTGGTTGCCTGGGATATGCGTCCCTGGCTCGAGAACCGCCACCCACCCACTGAAGTTTTGAGCAAAGCCGTAGGTCCAGGGACTTCCACTGTAGTGTGGGGCTTGTCTTTTATACCAGGAGACAATTTTTCATTTGTTACTGGAAGGGATATTGGTTACATAAATCGAAACAGAATTCTTTTGAATGAAAGTGATGACTCAGTCACATTGAAAAGGGAATCGCTGGGTCTGACTGGCAATAATATCGGTGTATTTCGTATTGATGTTAGTCCGGATGGCAAACTCATTGCAGCCGCTGGACAAGATGGATTGGTAAGCTTGTGGAATGCGAATGAGATGACAAGTGTTATTCGGCACGCGTCCAATATTACTAATTTTCAAATCGTCAATAATACCCCCAACCTTGTCATATCTCTCGACAAAGATGGTGAGATGTATCGCTGGGATTATGACAAGCAAAACATAATTACCCGAATGGTGATCGATACCAGTGGAATTCTTAAAAGTGCCATCAGCTCAGATGGAACCAGAGTCGTGACAGGCTACGGTGATGGAACAATCATCCTCTGGGATGGTCAGACCGGGAAAAAACTTTCCACTTATTCAAAACACCAGGCGCCAATCGCGAGCCTTGTATTTAGTCAAGATGGAAATCAATTAGCATCCAGCGATGAGCAGGGCACTGTGATCCTATGGAATGTGATCGGCGACGATAAATTGGGATCTTCTCTTCCATTCACCGATACCCATCACTCTTCCGTTCCAAGCTTGTTATTCAGCCCTGATGGCTCGACATTAATTGGCGGCGGATGTGGATATCCAATCTTGCTCCCTGTACCCGATTGCAGTCAGGGCGCGGTTTACGTTTGGGATACGAAACCTCAGCTAAAACTACACGGTGAGCCGCTCCCTGGAAAATCTGGCTTTGCCTGGAGTATGGCGCTCAACCCTGCCAATCCGGATGAGCTTGCAGTAGGTACCAGAGATGGTACGGTTACAATCTGGGACCTAAAGACAAGAACCACCCGTCTGACATTTCGCCTGGGAAAGTCTGATATTACATCCCTAGCTTTTAATCCGGTCAACAACCTTTTGGCAGTTGGTGCCGATGGTTTCAAAGTTTTCCTTTATAACACCCACACTGGGCAGATTTTTGGTCAGGCTTTCCGTGAACACGATGGTCCAGTTACTGTATTAGCATTTGCGCCGGATGGGAACAAATTATTATCGGCTTCCACAAATATAACTACAAAATTTGGCCCAGATGGAACCGTAGTAGATAGAATCATAGACGGAACCATTGTGATACACAATATGAATCCAGCAGATTGGTTATCGCGTGCCTGCCAAATAGCGAATCGCAATCTCACCCGGGCCGAGTGGAAACAATATATTGGTGAGGCATTGACCTACGAACCAGTTTGTCCTGATCTGCCATTCGAACCTTAAACATCAACAGTAATATATAACAAAAGAGATTTTATGTCTGAAGAAGATAAGAGCACGAACCACAACATTCAAGCAAGTGACAACAGCGTCGCCGTTGGGAGCATCAACGTTGGTGGCTCGGTTGGTGGGAATCTCACAATCGGCAATACCTATAACTATGCCACATCCGAAGATGATTCCCCGATCTCCAGCAATGAGCTGGAAGTAGGTCTCACGCGCTTCGCTGAATATCTGCCTGAACGTGCGCCGATCTTACAGGAAAAGTTTGCACTCCTCGCGAAGAAAATGCGTGCCACGCTCGGCGCGGAGTTGAGCGCGCTCAGTCCGGTTCTCAAAACCCAACGCGAAGATGCTGTCAACCAGATGAAGTCGATGTGCACGGAAGCCCTGGATATTTCCTTCCGGGCGTTGTGCACCGGTCAAAACCCGCCACTCTATGATTCACGTTCACCGTTCCAAGGCCTGGTCGCCTTCCGCCCGGAAAGCAAGGAATTCTATTTTGGGCGCGAAGCCTTAATTCAAAGACTGGTCATACGCCTCAAGCAGCATCCGTTTCTAGCAGTGATGGGCGCGTCAGGATCGGGAAAATCGTCGCTGGTGATGGCAGGCCTGATACCAGTGCTCGAGGCGCAGATGTCCTATCTCACGCCATCATCAGATCCATTGTCACGTCTCCATTCAGCACAGGAAAATGCAGATAAAAATACCGTCTATGTGGTGGATCAATTTGAAGAACTGTTCACGCTTACCCGTGATACCCATATACGCGAAGACTTCATCAAAGAACTGCTCGAACTCACGAAGACCCAGCGCGTGGTTGTAACCATGCGTGCTGATTTTTGGGGCGAGGTTGCTACATACACGGAACTGAAACAAGCCATGCAGGACCATCAGGAATTGATCGCGCCAATGAATATCGAGGAGCTGCACTCCGCCGTGAAACAACAAGCCGCAGCGGTGAACCTGCGTTTCGATTCAACGTTGAGCGAAACCATTCTTGAGGAGGTCAAGGGCGCACCAGGTGCTATGCCACTCCTGCAACACGCCCTGTGGATGTTATGGAAGCGTCGCCATGGCTCCTGGCTCAAGGCGGAGGAATATCAGGCATTCGGTGGCGTCAAACGGGCGATAGCCAGCGCAGCAGAGGACTTATACGCCTCTTGCTCTGACTTTGAGCAAAGCCTGATTCGAAATTATTTTCTACGTCTGACGCGGCTCGACGATAGCGGCGAAGGTCGCGATACGCGCCGCCGCGTTTCGATCAGGGAACTCATCCCCGCGAACAGTGATACCACTGCAACAATTCAACTACTAAACAAGCTTGCGGATGCACGCTTGATCGTCAAGACTGACAAAGAAGTGGAGGTGGCACATGAAGCTCTGATCCGCCATTGGGAACGGTTAACCGACTGGCTCAACGAGGATCGCGACAACCTGCGTGTGCGGGAAGTTGTCAGCGAGGATGCGCGTGAATGGGACAAGTCGAACCGCGACGAGTCCCTGCTCAATCATCGCGGCGGCAGGCTGGAACTCGCATTGGCTATGAGTCAGAATCCGCGTTATCAATTGAATCCCACCGAGCAGGCATATCTGAATGCCTGTCTGGAAGTACGAGAGCGGGCACGTATTGAAAAGGAAACTCAACAACAGCGCGAGTTGGATGCCGCGAAGAAACTGACTGAAACCGCGCAAGCACAAGCAAAGGCTGAACGGCGTGGACGCTTGGTGACAATTGGGATGCTTATCGCCGCCATCATCCTTGTGGTGGTGCTGAGTTACGATCCAATTCGGCGCGAAATCCTGCGTCGACAAGCCATTGAATCCGATTTAGTCCGATTTCAAACTTCAGAAACTCTGTTGGGAGACCAAAGAAGTAAAGATGATCCATTTAGTTATCTAGCTCTTAAAAAGTATCTTATCAGTTCATTTGCAATCGAGACTTATCCGATAACCAATAGACGTTATGGATTCTGCATTCAAGCTGGCATTTGTTCCAAGCCTAATGCTCCACAGTCAACCTACATAGGCGAAGCACATGCCGATCAACCTGTCGTCAACATCACTGCCACAAACGCTGCTGAGTTCTGTAATTGGTTGGGGATGCGTTTACCCAGTGACAAAGAATGGGAATTGGCTGCCCACAATGGGGCGATAAAATTCTTTGAGCTCCCAACCTCTGCGGATATCTTCCTGGAATGGACACGCTCGCCCTATGACCCGAAAGAACCAGAATGGACGAACCTTTTGGAAGATACGCCCGCAGAACTCACGCAAAAAGGAGGGTACCTGAATCAACCTTTAGAACAAAACCTGACGTATCGGCAAGGCAGTAGTTCAACTTATTCAGATGTAACGATTGGATACA
>Ga0070699_100003930_pt1 | contig 13129 bp, 12 predicted proteins | sample KBSK1503metaG_FD_65473 | JGI IMG/M metagenome (GOLD analysis project Ga0070699, IMG submission 65473) | Corn, switchgrass and miscanthus rhizosphere microbial communities from Kellogg Biological Station, Michigan, USA - KBS K1-50-3 metaG | ecosystem: Host-associated > Plants > Roots >...
CTCGCAGGCGGCATTGGCGCGGGGAGTGCGGAACGGGGTTCGGGCGATCCTGATGCCAGCGGCCGAGAAGACCGCGTCGAAGTCGGAGCTGTACTTCGAGTCGCGGTCGCGGATCAGTACCTTGATCGGGATCTTCAGCTCCTCCAGCTCCCAGGCCAGGTTGCGCGCCTGCTGCGCCACCCAGGCCGAATCGGGATGGGCAGTGGCGTTGCAGAAGATGACCCGACGGGAGCCGATCTCAACGAGAGCATAGAGGGACGCGAAGAGCACGAGCCGGCAAGATAGCCACGACTCCAGCCCGGCTTCAAGCCGGAGGTAGTCGCCAGGCGATTACGCGATGCCGTCAAGAGGCCAGCGAGGCGCCGTCAGGGCGACCTGATGCGGTTGGCGGAGTTTTCGCGCCGCACAGCCGCGAACCCTGCTCATTGCTCAGGGGACACCAGCGAGCTCGGCGGCCGGTCGGAGAGGAGCGCCGCTCGTGGCTGCGCGGGATCGCGGCGATCAGCGGTGCTGACGTCGACATGCTGCCCCGCCAGCGATCGACCCGGCTGCCGCCAGTGCCGCGGTAATCGCTGGTCCGCTCTGCAGCACGCGCGGCGTGCGGAGCTGCTGGATGCTTGCCATGACGAGGAACAGCGGCCATCGCCAGGGCCGACTGAGCTGGCCGAGATCAGGTCACTGATCAGCGACTTGATATGGCATGGACCTGCGACTCAACGGATGGCTCAGGCCCGCGACCTCGTGGCCGGGGCGCAAGTCGACAGCCGGGAGGCGATATTTCCCGTGTTGAACTGTCCCCATTGGTGGGACCGCGGTGGACTCGAACCACCTACTTCCGCGTTGTTACGGCCCGAGCGACGTGCTTGCAAGAGTGGGGGGCCCGAGCCAAGGGGTAGGGTGTTATGGGGCGTGACTCGGTCCTAGGACATGAGATCTATGACTTGACGCGCCGCGTCTAGGCGCATCAGCCCGGCGCGCATCGGTGAAGGTGGCGCGGCAAAAGGCGGGCGGCACACTGCCACGATTAATCCGGCCGGCCGCTGATCAGCCGGCCGGATTCAGATTGCGACTCGGAATGCCCTCCTGGGCTTACGGTATCGCCCTCACCTGGATTTGAAGCTCAATGAAGCCCATGAAACCATTCAAGGGGTAGTGGCCAGGCACACCGGGGATCAGGGTGTCGAAGTCTGTGAAACTCGATGGAAAGACACCTGGGAAGAGGCCAAAGCAAATGGCTGCGCTACTCGGATTTACCGTAGCAGTACCCATTGCGAAGAAATCGGGAACTCCGAAGGCGCTAGGTTTAATCGTCCACGATGTGACATCAACGCTTTGTTCGCAGGTGACACCGCCAGAGGAGCTGTGTATGTACAGCGCGTAGTTACAATCGCCCGTAGTACCGGAAGTGGAAGCGTGCCGGTCCCACCGCCGAAGGCGCACCATCCCCAGAAGCCCGTGCCGAAGCCAGTACCCGGGGCGACTCCGGTGCCAGCGAAGCCGACCTGGTAATTCTCCGCGCCATAAGCCAGAGCAGGAGTCGTAACAAGGACTCCAAGCAGTGCTGCGACAACAAGCCCAAGAAAGGATCGCGAAAGGACTCGTCTAAACAATAGCCACCTCCGAAACCCGGAAAATGTGATCTTTGCTGGGTGTGCGGTCAAGAAACTCCCGACGCCGTACCGGCCGGGAACCAGCGACGGGAGGGGAGCAGGAAGCAGCACTAGGTCGGGCGAGAGAGCCGCTGGCTGAGGCCGGTGAGCACGAGGCGATCAGCCGGCCGCCAACGCGGCCGATTGACCTCGCGCTGGAGGAGGCTCAGCTGGTGGCGGAGAACAAGAGCTCATGCCGGAGTTCGGCCTCGGGGGCACGCCGACCGATGCGGGCAGCGAGAAGCAGACGGAAGACTGAGCACAGGAGGGGGAGAAGCACGGTCGGCAATCCTGGCACGATGACTCACCTTCATGTTGCCGGGCACCGTCGGTGGCCTCGCGATTTTCTTGACCGAACAGCTATGGCTGGCGTGTGGAGGCCATTCTCGTTGGTTGGCCGAATCACCCTGCGATTGCGGCACGCGCGGCGCGCACAAGCGTGGTCGGAGCCCGCCGGCAACCGGCAGGCTCCGTATTCATCAGCCGGACCATTGGGGCGGTCCGGTCGTACTACTGCTCGTCTTATTACTGTGTCTGCGCGGCGAAGAAGACGTCGGGATCGTTGCGCCCCTGCGGCCAGAAGAAGTCCCTCACGATGTCGCGGTTGTCGCCCCATGCGAAGAATTGGTTGGTCCCGTCGCTGACATTGGCAATGTAGTCGCCCATGTAGCCGAAGGCGATGATGGGGTCGAACTGCGGGAATGTGAAGACGCCCGGGAAGGATTCTGTCGTCACCCGCCGGGTGTCGAACGTGGCGCCCGCGTCTGAGGAGTTCGAGACCTTGACATCGAGGGCGTTGTCCCGGTTGCGCTGGTAGTAGAGGATGTGCAGCCCCGACGCGTCGCCGCTCATTGCGGGCTGCACCTCGTCCCCTGTGCCCGAGGTCACCGTCGAGACGGTCCAGGTTGTGCCGCCGTCAGAGGAACGGGCCAGCCGGACGTGCGCGTGGCCGCCGAGGCCCTCCTGCCATGACGCGAAGAGGCCGTCGCCGGTGATTGCCAGGGTCGGAAGCTCCAGCAGCCGCATCAGCTTGGCGTCACCCAGGTTCAGGAAGCTGAAGAATCCTGGGCTGGGGATGCTCTTGTTGACAGTGGCGATCAATCGCTCAGGCCCGAAGGTCGCACCGCCGTCCTTGGAAACGAAAAGTACCTCGCTTCTCGTCAGCGGGGTCGGCGGTGGGCAGCCCGCGGCGGCGAAGCCCTGGAAGAACTTCTGGGCCGCCACGTAGAGTGTGCCGTTGCTGGGATCCACGAGCGGCATGGCACCGATGTACTGAGTGAAGCTGCAGCGGCTGAACAGGGGTATCCGGTTGGCGTACGACACCTGCCAGGTGGCGCCGCCGTCGGTGGAGCGGCTGACGCCCAGTCCGTGAAGGATCTGGAACCCCGTCCGCGGATCGAAGACACCTGCGAAGTCGTCATATGCGTCGTACAGGTTGTCGCGCTGGACCCTGGGATCGGGCCCGGCCGTGATTGCGTCCTTGTCGGAGCTGTAGAAGACGCTGCCCGTCGACCTGGTGGCGATGACAGGCGCCCTGAAGGTCCTGCCCCCGTCCGTCGACTTGGCCACTCCTACTTCCAGTGTGAACCTGCCCGGTGCCAGGCAGAACGCGAGGGTCGAGTAGTACATGGCGCCCGTTCGGTCGCTGGTGAGCCACGGGTCCCCAAAGTTGACGCAGCCGGCTTTGTTAGGGATCACGCCGCCATCGGTGAACGACTTGCCGCCGTCATGTGAGAAGGCAAACCCGGACAAGTTGGTGGCCTGTGTAAAGAAAGGAAGCGTGTTCTGCGAGTCGTTGAATCCGACCGCGATGTCAGACCCGACCACGGCGATTGAAGTTTCGCTCTGGGTGGTCTGGTCGATCTGCTGAGTGTCGTCGGCCGGGTTGTTCACCCGGACATTGCGGAATTCGGGCTGACCAGGGTCTCCACCGCCCTGTGCCTCTCTGATGCCTGCTGCATCGGTATTGCCAGTACCTTTTGCACCTCCCGCAAGATCAGTGCCCAGCTGGCGATCCCCTCGCACAGCCGCCTCCAGTGCGAGCCGGGCATTTGAGGTGAGCAGCTTCCCGGCGTCCGAATCGAGAAGCTGTCTGGCGATCTCCTTGGGATCCTGGGTCGCCGCCGGCCCGGCAGACCCATCCATCGCAGCTGCGGTCAAGGCGACCAGGGCAGCGGCCACTATAGTGAGCGTTCGGCGCATGCCATCCATTCCCTCCTCCAGGTTGGTTGCGCGCCTGGCGAAGGCCGGGCCTGACCTGACCTACCCGCGCCCCCGCGAATAGCCCAAGTGTTGCACTCGATGGGAGCTCTGTCAACGACGTCATCGACGCGGGATTGCCGCCCGCTTAGCACCTAAAACTCTGACAAACCAGTCATGGCGCCCGGCACCATAGCGGGGGATGAAAATCGGCTGTGCGAGGAAGGCGGTGAGCTCGGCGCATTTTGCGGCTGCAAGCGCGATACAAACCTGAGCCGGCGGGTGTAAGGGATAGCGGAGTTTGCCCATCTGGACGCAGCCGCCCGGGTGGAGCAGGGAGGGGAAATTCTCAACCTCCCACCCGCCAAGCCGACCTCGAAACCAAGATTCGGGGAGGTAAGTCCAGTGCGGGTTCTACATGAGCGTTGCTGTGGGTTGGACGTCCACAAGAACTCGGTGGTGGCTTGCGCCATCACCCCGCAAGGTCAGAAGACCAGGACCTTCGGCACCATGACCGCGGACCTCGAGAAGCTAGCCCAGTGGCTCAAGGGGTAGGGGATTCGGCACGTGGCAATGGAGAGCTCATCGGTCTACTGGCTCCCCGTCTTCAACGTGCTGGAGGAGGAGATGAACCCAGAGGAGATGATGGTGGTCAACGCCCGGCACATCAAGGCCGTGCCCGGGCGCAAGACCGACGTCAAGGATGCCGAGTGGATCGCTGATCTGCTTCAGCACGGCATGCTACGGGGAAACTTCATCCCCGATCGCGGCCATCGTGAGCTGCGGGAGCTGGTCCGCCATCGCCGGAGCCTGATCAACCAGCACGCCCAGGTCCTGAACCGCATCCAGAAGGTGCTGGAAGGGGCGAACATCAAGCTGGGCGTGCGCCGCGAGGCGCTTCGTCGTATCCCCGGCGCAGTCGGGAGGAACTTATTTAGCGAACTTTCCACTCGATTTACTTCCCGCTTTCCAGGGTTTTCGAGACCGAGGAGCCTCTTGAAATTCAGATTGGGCCGTAACAGGGCCTCTGACCAACGGTTTTGTCAGTGGACATCTCAAAGTCCGCAGTTTTGGCCAGCTGAAAGTCCGCACCTGAGGGCGGATCGACCAACACCTTGGTCGCGAAACGCCTCAAGCGCGTAGTCGCCGCGGTAGGCAGGCGCTATGATTGGGCACGTTCGCCGGCAGCGGAGATTCTCCGGGATATGAGCCGCGAACCACCCGATCGGTGTCAGTCCCGGTACTCGTCCTTCCGCCAGGTGCGGGGCTCGGCGGGTTGGGCTTTCGGTGTTCGCTCGAGCAGGAAGCTGAAGTACGGCGCGACGAAGGGATCGGGGGCCGTCACGGTGTAGGTGTGGTAGACGGTGCCGTTCTCGCGCGCGAAGGCGATCCAGCCCGGATTCTCGCGCAGCCCGTGTTTGAGCTCGGCCCCGATCTGGCCTGACCACTCCTGGAGCCAGTCGGGCGGGTTGTCGATCATCTGCTTGACTTCGGGGATCTGCTGCGCCTGCTCCTCGGTCAGCGCGAGGCCGAAATCGAAGGCGAACGTGGTGTTATAGGTGGGGTGTGTGGTTCAAAAATGATGTCGCGCTCTGACCGAGCGACTGGCGTGCGTCGATAGCTGCTGAGGAGAGATTGCAATGCGAAAACTGGTCTCGTTCTTGATGATCAGCCTCGATGGCTACTTCGAAGGCGACGAGCCGGGGCAGCTCGACTGGCACAACGTCGACGAGGAGTTCAACGAGTTCGCCATCCAGCAACTCTTACGCCATTGACGTCCTGCTGTTCGGGCGTATCACGTATCAGGGCATGGCCCAGTACTGGCCAACTCACACCGCGATCGAGAACGACCACGACGTCGCGTCGAGGATGAACAGCAAACCCAAGATCGTAGTCTCCGGCACACTGGAGCGGCCGGATCCCGAGTGGTCCAACACGACGCTGGTCAAGCACAACGTTGCGGGCGAGATGCGCAGGCTTAAAGACCAGCCGGGACAGGACCTCCTTGTGCTCGGAGCTCGGCGCTGACCACGGAGCTCATGGACCATGAGTCTCCTCGACGAGCTCCGGATCATCGTCAACCCGGTCATCCTCGGCCACGGCACGTCGCTGCTTCATACCGCCAGGAGCAGGATCGGTCTCAAGCTGCTGAGCAGCCGGGAGTTCCGCTCGAGCAACGTGCTGCTCACATACGCGCCAGCCCAGAGGACCGCCTAGAAGCGATTGAGCGGCCCGATGGGCTGGGCGACAACAGAGTTGACCTCAAGCAGCACAATCACCGTGATGCTGAGGGACGTGTCCCCCACACAAAGTAAGGCCGCGACGGCGTAGAGCATCTGGCGCAGGGTAGATCCGGCGGTAGGAAGTTGTACTGCACCTGCTCGGGCCGCCGGTGAGCACCATGGACCGGAACGTATCTCGATCAGAGCGGAGATCTCGAACTCACCGTCGTCATCCGCGCCACTGTCCGTGGTATTGGCGACGTGCATGCTCTCGATCGTGACCTCCACTCTGCGGGGCACCTGTGCCGTTGAACAAATGCGATCGGCGGTTCAAGCAGCCTGATGGAAGTACTCGTGCAGAACGCCATCGTGAACTTGGTGTCGCGATCGCGGATCAGAAAGCGGGCCTGGATCTCACCATCCTGCAGCTTCCAGGCCAGTTGCCGCGCCTGCTGGACGACCCAGGCTCCACTGGGTGCGGCCGTGCAGCCAGCCAGGTGGACGCAACGGCTGCCGATCTCCAAGAAGAAGAGCACGTACAGGCGCTGGAGCCAGACTGTCTCGACAGTGAAGAAGTCGACCGCCAGGATCTGGTCGGCATGCTGACGGACGAACTCGCGCCAGGAGCGCTGGCTTCGGCGTGGCGCCGGCAGGAGATCGTGACGGCGCAGAATGTTCCTGACCGTGCTGTGGGAGCAGCGGCAGCCCAGCTTCAGGAGTTCGCCTTGAATGCGTCGGTATCCCCACCTCGTGTTCTCCCGGGCGAGCCGCAAGATCAGCTCCTGGCACTCAGCGCTCTGGCCAGGTCGGCCCCGCCGTGGTCGACGAGCATACAGCGCCCACTTGCGGCCCACGAGCTCGCGGTGCCAGTGGAGCAGAGTCTCCGGGCTGACCAGGAAGGAGGACCAAGCGGGCCGTGGGAGGATCTTGCTCAAGGCGGCGAGGAGCAGACGGTCACCGGGTTGGAAGCGAGGCCGGCGGACCTGGCGTTCCAGGACGCGGAGCTGATGGCGGAGGGCGAGAACCTCGATCTGAAGATTGGCCTCGGCCCTCTGGCGCTGGATCAGGAGCTCGAGGAGGAAGCGGACGATGCCGTACAAGAGGGCCAGAAGCATGGCTGGGATCATGGCGAGCAGGGCAGGCCGGCCGCTGCCCCCTACCGCTGCCCAAGCCGAACTTTGTCGATCCCCATCACGGCCAATCAGCTTTTTTGAACGGCACAAGGCACCTCCATCTCCGATGCAGCACCGCCTCCAGCGGCCTCACCTACTCCATGAGCTCCTCCTTCAGCGTTCGCGTTCGCACCCGTCTACGGGGCCGTTGGCCGGGTTCGTTTTTCGCCAATTCGGATCACCTCTTCTGGATACGCAGCGACACCCAACGACCCGCTACGACACGATGCGGCTTGGTATCAAATGGGTACTGGTACCCAAGACTCACTGCGTCCTCGACTTTCGGGCATACCGGATCCGAGACGCGCATCCGGACCAAGATTTCGGCCGCAATCGGCTAACGGCTACAGGGTCGGGGTTAGCTGCTGCGGGTCCCGGCTATCCCCGGGCCTCTAGTCTTCGAAGATGCCGATCCAGCTTCTCACCATGCCCGAGCGCCGTCTGGCCACCCTGTTGCTGCCCGATCCGGAGCGCCGCCTTCTGCGCTTCCTGTTTCGCTACGCCAACGACTTCTGCGCCATGGCTTGGATGCAGATCGCGGCCGATGGCAGCCTGTACCTCAACCCACGACGGAAAGCCGGTGGTCCTGCGTATCACGCCGAAGGTGTGGCCGACGGCAAGGGCGGCATGGCTGACCTGCTGTGGGTCGAGATCGAATCGGCGGATGTGCAGAACCCCAAGGTCTCGCACCACGCGTCAGGATTGGTGAAGGCGGGCAGCTCGCGCAGCATGAGCGTGAACGTCCGTGAAGTCCAGGAAGCTGCGCTGCTCCGAATGCAGGACTACTCTCATCCGTCGCGCTTCGACGTGCCTGAAAACCAGATGCGCGAGACCGACATCGTCGTGCCCTGGTATACGGGCGAGCCCGACGAGCTGTACGACGACAAGCCGCTAACGAGCCGCGTGTGGGTCGCGTCGCTTCGCGGCGGGCACGCCCAGGTTCCCTGCATCGACGACATTCACAACGCCAAGAACGGCCAGACAGCCATCGTCGTCCCGGCGAAGAACTTGAAGAACTGCCAGGACCTCACCTACCAAGTCCAGTTTTTCAGCACGACACGGGAAGTGGCCAGAGATGGACTGGATATCTACGTCGAAGCTAGTAGACGCGCCCGTGGCGCCTACGTCTGCCGAAAGTCAGGAAGCGGGCTAGCGAGCCGGCCGAGATCGATGGACGCCAGCGCTTCGACTCGTCGGCGAGCGGCGTCGACGCTGCGCGCGGGCAGCGGCTCACCGTCAGCAGCGGCCTTCGCCACGGCGCGGAGCAGGCGTCGGTGCCATGCAGGCTGGTCCAGGTGCACCGGCCCGCCAGCTCTTGTGCTCCCCGACCTCTTCGCAGCCACGTAGTAGATGGACGAGTACCATTGCGGCTTGAGCGGAAGCTCCAGTTAGGCGCTGGCCGAAGCACCCTGCTGCGTGCGGCAGCCTTGCTCATCGGCTGGGAGCTGATCCGGTCCGAGGTCGTCGACAAGGTTCGAGGCTTCTTCATCATCGGGTTCGACCAGTTGGGCTTCACCTACGACGACGCCTACCAGAGTCGCGTCGTGGCACGAGGGCCGCATCTGTTTGACGCACAGGCTGGGGATTCAGCCGTCGGTGGTAGCCGTCAGGACCGGGGTCCCTCAGGACGACGGGTGGGATTCCGTTCGCTCTGCCTCTGCTGGCTCTGGCTCTTTGGGCTGCCTGGCTCTGGCTTCGCACCGGCCCGTTTGAGGGATGGCGAGTGGCGGTAGTCTCAGGATTGGCGGTTCTCGCAGTCGGAGTTACTGCTCGACTTCTACTGGCACCAACCCCATCCGATGGTGAACTGATACCGGCGCCTATACGAACACGCTGACGTTGCCCGGCCATCAGCTCCAGCTGCTTGGCTTCGTTATCGGATGCGTGGGCGCCCGTCTTGGTCTCTCGCCCTGGCGAGAACGACGAACGTAATCGTTCTAATTCACGGTCTGGACAGCGAGTCGCAGTACTCGTGAGACGGGACGTGGCATGCGAGCGACGAGAGATGGCCGGACCGTCGGTCTGTCGGAGGGGTGCGAGCTTCTCCGGAGCGAGGCTGTGTAGTGCATTCCCTGGACGCGCTCGAGCTGGACGCCTCCAACGGCTTGTTCGAGAGATCAGCTGTTACGGCCGGCTCTTCGTCGCCGGGGGCGCAGGTGAGTCTCGGGCCACGATAGGAAAAACGCGACAGCGGTCCCTGTGCGTCCTTCCTCAGCCGTTTAAGTGCAGGGCGGGTCGGCCGTCTCGATGCGCAAGTGCACCGCCGAGGTTGCGCCCTGGCTTGACACGCACCGGCGCCGGGGACTATTGATTGTCAGTGCCCTGAAGGCCGCGGCTGGGGCATGGCCAGGCGAAGGGATGGGAAGCTGCGGCAAGAGCGAGGAGGATCGCCATGCAAAGGGCCATCTTACGTCTGCTTGTTCCGGCCATTGGGGCGGCCCTGGCCATCGGCGCCACGCTGGCGCCGGCGGCGGCCGCTGGGCCGACCAACTGGCCCCAGTGGGGCCAGAACCCGCAGCACCAGGGCTTCGTGGGCGTCGCCGGCCAGAGCCTGAGCCAGACGCTCGCCAGTCTCCGGTACGACCCCAACGTCCTGGACGAGCAGGCGGCCAGCGGAGGCGACCTGCTGGCCCACTACCAGGCTCCCCTGCTTCTCGGGAACAACGTGTTCATGGAGTTCAAGACCGGGCCGTTCACGACCCCGGACGCCTGGGACTCCCAGACCTGGCACGAAAGGCGGCTCCAGTTAGTTAGCGGACAGCTCGTTGAGAAATGGGACTACGCCAGCAGCTGGAAGCCGGAGCCCAACGGACCCGGCAACGGCCAGAGCTCCAAGCAGGACCGCCTCGGCCTGGGCGGTTGGGAACCCGTCTTCCACGCCGTGCTGGCCAACGACTTCATCTACGTGCCCAGCGCCAACGGCACCATCGTCAAGCTGGCCACCGGCAACGGCTCCCTCGTCTCCACCATCAACCCGGGCTATCCGGCCGCCGCCAACACCACTAACTTCGTGGCCGGCCCGCTGAGCGCGGACGACTCGGGCAACGTCTACTTCAACGCCATCCAGCTCAACAGCACCGATCCCTGGGGCGGCACGAACGGCACCGACGTCTCAGACTCCTGGCTGGTCAAGGTGGCGGCCGACGACAGCACCCAGAAAGTGAGCTACAAGAGCCTGGTCTCGGGCGCGCCGACGACCTGCACCACCACCTACAACACGACCACCGACCTGCCCTGGCCGAACTACACCACGACGCCTCCAACCGCGGCCTGTGGATCGCAGAGGGTGGGGCTCAACGTCGCGCCTGCCATCGCCACCGACGGCACCATCTACAGCGTCAGCCGAGCGCACCTGCGCAGCCGCTATTCCTACCTGCTCGCCGTCAACCCCGACCTGACTCCAAAGTGGCAGGCCTCGCTGCGCGGCCACCTCGACGACGGTTGCGGGGTGGTGCTGCCCAACGACAACGGGGTCATCGGCTGCCGGACGGGGTCCCCGAAGGGCGTTGACCCGGCCACCAACGAGTCTCCCGCTGGTCGCGTCATCGACCAGACGTCGTCCTCACCGACCGTAGCGCCTGACGGCTCGATCCTCTACGGGTCTTACTCGCGCTACAACTTCGCTCGCGGACACCTCTGGAAGTTCAGCCCGACGGGACAGTTCCAGGCCATCTTCGACTTCGGCTGGGACAGCACCCCTGCCATCTTCCCGCACGCGGGCACCTACTCGATCGTGATCAAGGACAACCACTACGACGCCAACTGCTGCCCAGGCACTGAGGCGCCACCGCCTGGGCCCTTCTTCATAACGCAGCTGAGCTCGAGCCTGGCCATCGAATGGCAGTTCAAGAGCACCACCATCGTTCAGCCTGACAACCCCAACGGCTTCGAGTGGTGCATCAACGCTCCGGCGATTGACGGCAACGGGGTCGTCTACGCCAACAGCGAGGACGGCAGCGTCTACGCCATTAACCAGGGCGGCACCCTCAAGCAGAAGATCTTTCTGAGGGTGGCGATTGGGGCTGCCTACACTCCGCTCGCGATCGCGGCGGACGGAAAGCTCTATACGGAGAACGACGGCTTCCTCTTTGTGATCGGCAGTTGACGGCCAAACGGAGCCCGGCCCAGCCGGGCTCCCCCACCTTTTGCGTGACCGTAGTCAGGGGCCGCCCGTCCTCCGGCTCGGAGCTCAGCACCATGAGCCGGCCCGACGGCGGCGCCTGAAGAGAGGAGGTATGTCCGCATGACAACGACCTGGAAGCCTTTCGCCGCGTTGGCAGCGGGGCTGACCGCGCTGGCCGTCGGCGTGACCCCGGCGGCGGCGGCTGCCCTCGACTTCGATACCCAGGCCAACCTGGTGCAGCCGTCGCCGTTCCCCCAGAACAAGCAGAACGAGCCTGCCATCGCCCAGAATCCGGCCAATCCCATGAACCTGGTGGCCGGCTCTAACGACGAGATCGATGAGCCCGCCTGCACCTCGTCCGGATGCCCATTCGTCGGCAACGTTGGGCTCTCCGGCATCTACGTGAGCGATGACGGCGGCGCCAGCTGGAAACAGTTCTCGGCCCCGGCAGGGGGAGACAACACGGCCAGCTTCAACGGCGGCATGATCCACACTCTGCCCGGCTTCGCCCGGCTGGCACGCGAGCTGGGGGTGCCGGGACTTGCGTCGGACGGCGATCCCACGCTCGCCTTCGGCCTGGATGGGACCGTCTACTACGGCAGCCTGGCCGGCGTGCGCGGAGTGGCTACCAACTCCGAGCTGATCACGGTTTCCCGCTCCGCCGACGGCGGCAAGACCTGGTCTGGCCCAGTGCTCGCCACCGACCGCACCAACCCGGTCGACTTCAACGACAAGATCAACCTGTGGGTCGACCGCAGCCCGAGCTCGCCCTTCAAGGGCACCGTCTACGTCAGCTGGACACTCTTCCAGGGCGGTCCTGGTCGTGCGGAGCCGATCATGCTCTCTCGCTCGACGGACGGCGGCCGCACCTTCTCCGCAGCTCAGCAGCTGACCCCCGCCCACAACAACGGCTCCATCGGCGGCCGGCAGGGATCGGCGATCCGGACCGCGCCCAACGGCGACGTCTACGTCTTCTTCGAGAGCGGGACCCAGATCAATGGCGCCAAGACCGACGCCCAGATGTTCGTCAAGTCGACCGACGGCGGCGTCCACTTCAGCAACCAGGCGGTCGCCAGCCCGGTGGTGGACATCCCCTCGCCGCTGCCGGGTGCCAGCTTCCGAAACGACAGCTTCCCCTCGGTGGACATCGGGCCCGACGGCAAGGTATTCGTGGCCTGGGCCGACTTCCGCGATGGACACGGCCAGGTCATGCTGACCACCTCTTCCGACGGGGGCGCTTCCTGGACGGAGGCGTCAGTAGTTCTGGACGTGCCAGGACGCAGCGCTTTCTTCTCCGGCGTGGCGGTGTCGCCGGACGGGCACAAAGTGAGCGTCGCTACCCAGGCCCTTGACGCGAAGCCGGCCGGCACTCGGCCCGGGGCGGGCGTCGTGCACTACGACAGCTACTTTGCGGAATCAGTCAACGGAAGCACCTTCTCGTCACCCCTCAAGATCAGCACGGTCTCGTCCGATCCGGACGGCTCCTCCACCAATGGTTTGGGAGCTCAGTTCCAGGGCGACTACAACACACTGATCAGCGACAACCAGCACGCCTGGTTCATCTGGACCGACGCACGGGCGGCGACCCCCTGCGCGGCAGTGGATGCATTCCGGGCCGGAACCGCGCCGCGGCCCAACGTGCCGGCGCAGTGCGCGGGCACCTTCGGCAACACGGACATCTTCGTAGGGAGGACCAGCCTGTAGCTGTAACCGACAGTCGGCGGGGAGCCCAAGCTGGAAGGCGGATGGCTCCCCGCCCGACGT
>Ga0070699_100003932_pt1 | contig 13129 bp, 19 predicted proteins | sample KBSK1503metaG_FD_65473 | JGI IMG/M metagenome (GOLD analysis project Ga0070699, IMG submission 65473) | Corn, switchgrass and miscanthus rhizosphere microbial communities from Kellogg Biological Station, Michigan, USA - KBS K1-50-3 metaG | ecosystem: Host-associated > Plants > Roots >...
AAACCTTCTTGGGTATTCCTAATAGAAACTCTTGCTCTCATGTGAAGAGCTCTTAAAGTAAGATAATCGGCGCTTTGATTGCAAGAAACATACATCACTCTATTTCCTTTGGAGACTTCCAAGGCAATATTAAGCGCGAAGTTTGGCAAATTTACGGAAGGCCTGGAAGCAAGAAGAATAATTCCAGGATGCAAACCATTTGTTATTTTATCTATGTCCATGAAGCCAGTTGGAATGCCTGTGCAAGGTGAGCCTAATTTTTTTATTCTTTCATGATATTCTTCTACTTGATTTATTGCTCTATGAACTCTATCTTTCATTGTTGGAGAAGGAGGCATTTCAGGCAAAGATGCTATCTCTATATCTCTAATCCTTAGGAGATGCTCCTGCATTAATTTGGAATGATCTTCTCCGGCTTGAACTTTTTTATTCATCTCTTCATTTAATCTTAGATATGCGCTTTTGCTTCCTAGGTCTCTGACTGTTTTATAATGATTGCCTAAAGCATCCAGAGAAGGGGCTTGAGAGCCGACTATGGAGGGAATATCAATATCTAAGTTTAATTCTTGGGCTAGATTTTCAAGAGTAATTTCGTCTAAGTGATGAATTTCTCGGGCATTTGACAATAATTTAAATGCGTCTCTTAAAGCTGGATGAGTGAAAAGAATTTCTTCAAGCAAGGAGGCTCCCTGCCTTACATTTGGATGGTGGAACATTCCCCTTATAATTTCCAATTCAGCCTGCTCTTGAGGTGAGAGATTTTTCAGATCTAGCATAGTTGGGCTGGCTGAAGGAGGTATATAAAGATTATTTTAATGCAATAGGATTGTTAAAAAAGGTTTTTCAGAAGGTCGGCTTTTGTTATTATTCCTATTAGGTCCTGGGATTTTTTTACAAGGACGCAGGGATAATAGTTCAAGAGATGCTTGATTACTTCCAGCTTGGTTTCTGGGGAGATTATGGGAGGAGAGTCAACTAGAACGTCCTGGGCTGTAGCATTTTGTAAATCCTGGGGATTTTTTGCCAGGATAGATGATTCTGTAACTAATCCAACTATATTTTTACCTTTTAGAACCGGGACTTGCGAGATGTCCCGAGATTTCATCTGCTTGATTATTTCCTGGACTTTTGTATTTAATCCTGCCGAAACTATTATTGGAGTCATTATTTCCTGGGCAGTTTTTTCTTCTTTATGCATCATTGCACTTAAAGAAGATTCTATTTTTTTCACATAGGAATAAGTTGGGTCTAGCTTTCCGGATTCTATCTTTGCAACCATGCTTTGACTTATGCCTATTTCCTGGGCAAACTGATGTTGGGTTAAATCTAAGTTTTTTCTTATTTTTTTTAACTGCGAAATATCAAGGACCATTGCTTTTTAGAGGAATAATTGGCTTATATATTTATTCCTATTGGAATAAATTTAACAGGATTTTATTTATAGGCTCTGAAACTAGATGTTTTATGACAAAGGATATTTCAACAAAGCAGGCAAGAAAGGAAGGCAAAAAGCTAATTCTGGAAGGAGATGCCTTCCTGCCTGCTTTTGGAGGAAGAAAATGACAAAGATAATTAATTATCTGCCGAGGATTGATGAAATAGCTAGGGAGCTTTATGATTTTTCTAAAGTTGGGGCGGCTGCTTTTTCTAATGTCTTGAATAGAGATTTTAGAAGAGAGCTTGTTGAAGAGATTAGGAGAAATAAAAATAAATTAAATACGGTAAAGAGAGAAGCCGGGCAGGTAATTCAAGACATTGATACTGCTTATATCGGAGAAGGAGATAATAACAGAAGAGAAAGCGAGTTTCCGTTGGCTTTTCAGTTAAGAGGGGAGTATTCTCCATTTTTCAAAGGTCTTGCTGCACGGGCAGGGTTTACGCCTGGGAGATTAAATTCAGTTGGACTTCATTATTATCCTGCAAATTCCAGGGGAATAACAGCACATCAGGATTATGCGCGAGATATAAATCTAGTTTCTATATTTGTTTTGGAGGGGCAGGCAGAATTTTATGTTTGCAATAATAGGGAAGGAAATGGCTCTTTGAAGCTGGATTCAAGCCCAGGAGGCTTGATTTTATTGAGAGCCGCCAGGAAAGAAAGCGAGCAAAGATTTAGGCCGTTTCATTATATTCCAGGAGTTAGAGAAGAGAGATATTCAATTATTTTCAGGCAAAGAGAAGAGAACGGCGCAATCCCAGGAAATGCTTTGAGAAGAGAGGAGATGTAATATGAGTTCAGAGTTATTTAAATTTAGAGATGTGGAATTGCAATTAAGTGAAATTAATCCAGAAAATTCTGAAAATTTCAGGCATTTAAGGGATGTTACCGGAAGCAGTATTGAGCTATGCGTGAAGGCTGCACTTTTTGGAGGAATAAACGATGCCAGATATTATACTGTGAGAGATATAACTGGCCAATATTGCACTGGAGGAAGGCAGACACTAAGAGTTGATTTTTATGCTGATAAAGAGGAAGCGGGAAGATGAGTGCAAATGAAAAAAATTCTGGAAGTTTTAGGAATGAGTTAATTTTGACATCAAAACAATTTGAGGAGTTTGAGTCTAATGGGTTTGTTATTGTCCCTGGATTTATTTCTGAAGAAGTCCTTAAGATTCATGAAAAAGCAATAGACAATCTGCAAGGCAAAACGCCATTTACAAGTTCGGGAAGATGGGATTTGAGAAATATCTTATCTCATAACACAATCTTTGTTGATTTGTTAATAGACAATACATTACTAACTATTATGACTCAGCTTTTGGGATGGAATATCAAATTGTTAGGTTCTCATATAGTAAAGATGAATTCGGAGTCGCGTGATAAGACTCTGCCTGTAAATTGGCATCGTGATGGTGGAGTGCTGTCAGCAGAATTGCCAGATCCATTACCGCCTTTATTCGTAAAAGTTAGTTTTTGCATTTCAGGCTCATCAGAACCGGAAGGAGGAGAGCTTTTGGCCGTTCCTGGAAGCCATAGGTTAATCGGAGAGCCAGCCATTGATTCTAAGACTGGCTTGCCCTTTGGAGCTTCAAAAATACTGCTTACACCAGGAGATATGCTGGTTTTTGACTGGAGGCTTTGGCATGCAGTAAACAGAAATTCTAGTCAAGTTGTCCGCAGAACATTATACTTTACTTTTGGTTTTAGATGGTTGACCCCTATAGATTATCAAATAGCACCTGAGAAATTATTAAATTTAAGCTCTATTCATAGGCAACTTCTTGGAGGAGCTACAGAACTTGGAAATTATTTACCTAGCGAATCTGAACTACCAATTAAGAGTTTAGCTGAGAGACTATTAAAAACTGAAAGGAGGTGCAATTAAGATGGATTTTAATAAGCTGAAAAAAGATAGAAAGCTTCAAAGCGAAATGCGGCGCAAACAAGTCGCAGAAGCTATGGTTGCTAGAGCAACAGCGGGAAAGACAACATAATTTTTGTTGATTTTCTTATTTGAGCGCTTAAGAAATATTTTTATTATTTTCTTAATTTTCATTAGATTGATTATTTAATTTAGCCTGGGCTTTTGCAGCCCATTCTTCTTTCTTTTGCTTTTCAATTGGGCATAAAGGGTTAAAGCAAAATTCCCATGGCCTTCTGGCTTTTCTTATTGCAAGAAGCTTAGGGAAATTGTCAGCTTCGCAGATTTTATCCGCTTTTTTGATGAGAGCATTTGGAGGCAATGAATAGGTTTGCTTGCAATCTGGATAGGCTGAACAGGCGACGAACTGCCTTCTTGTCTTTTTTGAATACATTATCCTTAGATTTCCTTTTTTGCATGTCGGGCAGAGCATGAGAGTATTTGCCTCCTGCTGCTCTTGCCTTAGCTCGCCCAGGCCTTGAGCTAATTCCTTGCCAATTTCTTCTTCTTTTGACTTGAATTCTTTTGCAATGTCAGAGATAATTTTTTTTGATTTTTCAACTATCTCATCTTCTTTTTTTTCAAAGCCTTCTTTACTTAGCTGTATTTCTTCCATTTCCTGCTCCAATTCCCGAGTAAGGTTTTCATCAATAATAATTGAGGAGTGCTTTTCCAGAGCATCTATGAGCCTCAAGCCCAGAGGAGTTGCCTGGATGCTTTTTCCATCCAAATAGCCTCTTTGGAAAAGGGTGTCAACTATTATTGAGCGGGTTGCTTTTGTGCCGAGATTCTTTTTTTCTAAAAGCGAGACGAGAGAGGTCGGGCTGTATCTGCTTGGAGGTTCAGTCATTTTTTCTAAGAATTTTATCTCATCTATCTTTACTTTTCCTTCAATATCTGGGAGAGATGATTCTTCAATAGATGAGGGATAAACGGCCATCCAGCCCTTGCTTATGATAGACTGCGCGTTTGCCGTAAATGTAATTGTTATTTCTTCTTTATTATCTTTTATGCTAATTTTGTTATCTCCTAACTTATTATTATCTGTTACATCGCCTTGCTCATTATCATCATCTGAAATACTACTATCTGATACGTCGCTTTGACTAGAGGATTTATCTTCTGTATTTTCATCTTTGTCTTTCGGCTTTTCGTATTTTATGGGCTGATTTTTGCCGTCAATTGCCGTGAGAGTTATTCTTTTGCTTGCCGTTATTAAATCCTCACAGAATGCTGAAATAAAGCGTCTGGCTATTAAGGAGTATAGCTTTTCGTCTTTTCCAGCCAGGGATTTGAAATCTCCTGTTGGATAAATAGATGGATGAGCAGGGTCTGATTTTTTTCCTTCTATCGGCTTTTGTCTTGTGGCGTTTTTTATTTCTTCTGCAAAGTTTTTGGCTAGTTTTTTTAATATTTTCTTCGGCTCAATCGCCTCTGGAATTTTCTGGCTTGAAGTTCTTGGATATGAAATTAGGCCCTCTAAGTAAAGCTTTTGCGCAATTGCAAGTGTTTCGGAAGGAGAGAGCTTGTAAAGACGATATGCTTCCCTTTGCAGAGTTGTGAGGTCAAATGGAACAGGAGGAGAGGTTTTATGCTCGCTTTTTTTTGTGGAAGCCAGGCCTTGCTTAATGTTTTTGAATTTGCTTAAAATTTCTTTTTGGAAAATGTCTCTTGGGTGCCTGAATTCTATTTTATTATTATCTTTATTAACATAAGCGAAGACCTGCCAGTAGGGTTCTGGATTGAAACTTGAGATTTCTCTTTCTCTGTCAACAATTATCTTTAATGCTGGGCCCTGAACACGGCCAATTGAAAGAATCTTAAAGGAACCAGTTGTTTTAATTGCGGACATCAATGCTCTTGAAAGGTTGATACCATAAAGCCAATCTATAATGTGCCTTGATTCTCCTGCGTAAGCATTTCCCCAATTAATTTCCTTTTCAGGAGATTCGTATGCTTTCTCCAATTCATCTTTTGTGAGGGTGGAAAATTTCATCCTTTTTGCAGTTTTTTGATTGCATAAAAAGCGGAGGACATTCCATCCTATAACCTCGCCTTCAATGTCATAGTCTGTTGCAATTATAAAATCCTGGGCTCTAGATGCCAGTTTTTTGAGGAGGTCATAATAGCGCTTCGTGAATTGAGCTGATTTTTTTTCATATGATGGCTTCCATTCAACTTCAAAAATTGGCCAGCCTTTCTGGCCTTTTTTATAATCCAAGTTGAACAAATGGCCTACTGCAGATGCAACAGTTATGCTTTTTCCATTTCTCTCAACCTCAAAGTAGCCAACACCATCTTCAGAATATTTTTTTTCATCTCCAAGAGCAGAGGCGATTTTTTGGGCAGCCTGTGGCTTTTCAGTTATAATCAAGATGCCTGATTTTTTTCTCTGGGTTATTTTTATGTTATTATCTATGGAAGGCTTTTTGCTTACGAACTTTCGCTTTTTTCTCTTATTTTTTTCTTCATCTTCCAATAAAGAGGCAGGATTCGGCTTTCCTGGAGATTCTACTGTTGTCAGCTCCTGAATGCTGGGCTTTTCCTGGACAATTTTTTCTACTGTCTGCTTGACATCTGTTAGGGGGATGAAATCTTTTACTGCCATCTTACTTAAGACAACCTAAGGTTTTCTTAAAGTTCAACTTTCCTCTAAGATTGCCTTGAAGTTCAACCTTCCTTTGGTTAGTTCTCCTTTCATGTTTTATCCTTTGAAAGAGGAGTGTGTAAAATATATAGATGTTTTGCTTGCGTGAATAGAAAAAGTTATTACAGCAAAGACTTTCTCGGAATGACCCACATTGTAATGTCAAGGAACTGACAAAATTCGTTTCTCTCCCAATCGCCTTCGGCGACTTCGTTAAAATCTAATGTCAAATTTCAATAATCCTGCCGGCTTTGCCGACGTTAATTACCCTGGTTTTTCCTATTTTTTGCTCCATTCCAGAGGCTTCATGGATATGGCCGTGAAGCAAGATGTCGGGCTGAAAGAGCTTTATTGCTTTTGCAATGGCCTGGCTTCCGGGAATGCCTGAAATTTCTGACAAACTTCCTGAAGGATGCATGTGAGTTACCATTATTTTCTTTTCTATTCCTGCAAGGGAGAGATGAGCTTTTTTTAAGGTATCCAAGATTTCTTTTTCTGAAGTTCGACCTGGGCCTGGGCTCATTGCTCCTCCTGCGCCGAAAATTCCAACATCCTGGTATTTAACGGAATAGCCGTGAATGTTTTTCATGCCGTAAAATGAGCCTATGAAATCCAGGGTAGCGAAAGAATCCCAATTTCCCGGGATAACTAGGACTTTTTGATTTTTGTCTTTGAAGGGCTTTAGAATTCCAGAAGTTTCATGCCAGCCTAAAATGTCCCCGCATAGGACGACAAGGTCTACTTTAGCTTCTTCGGCTTTATTTGCTAAAGCCTTGGCTAATTTTGATTCTCCGTGCAAGTCTGATGCTGCGAGAATTTTGAATTTCTTTTCTGTTTTTGCCATTGAAATTGAAAATCGCAGGGAGTTAAAAGGTTAACTATTACGCTTCAAAAGGCAAAAAGGATAGAAAAAATAAATATGCCTGATTTGAGGGAGTAAATTTATAAACTGCCCGAATTATTTTTTAAAATGGCGGAGGAAAAAAGAGCAATGCGAAAGTGGATATGGATTTTAATTGGAGCAATTGTTTTAGCATTATTAATAGCAGGACTTTATGGATATAAGGCAATGAAAAAAGATGAAAGGAAAATGATAACATTAAGCAATCCTGCTTCCGGCTTAAGCGTTGAGGAAGCGGCTTCCAAATTTAATGAAAGCTTTGTTTTGTATCTTCTTGCAAGCATCGGGGCGCAGGACTTGCATAAAACTCCGTTAGGAAATGAAAAGCCAAAGATTGAAATCAAAGTTGATGAAAAATTTTATGGAGCGGTTGTGGATGATGGTGCTATTGGAGTTTTCTCTGGAAATGCAGATGGAAAGGATATTTTAATCACTACAACCGCCCTTGAAGCTGTGAAAATGATGAACAGCAGAGACTACATAGCTGAATCATTTAAGGCTGGAAATTCCAGAATCCAGCTTTCTGCAGGAAAGGCAACTTTATTCGGCAAGGGATATTTAAGCCTGTACCAAAAGCTGACAGGAGAAAGCATAACAGGAAGCTTTCTCAAATAAGTGTTGTCTCTCTTTCGTGCAACCGGGCTGGAGATTACTACTACTAGAGATAACAGTTTTGCAGAAAAGTTTAAAAGTGGAAAATCACATTAGAATATATAGTTTGTATCATATGTATAGGAATGATACAAAAGGATTTTGTTATGAAAGACAATTTTGACATCTTTTTTAGAAGAAAGCCAGCTTTACTATTGGTGGCCTTGAAAAAACTAGCAAGAGCAAGATATGGAAGCGTTCTGGCAAAGGAAGTTGACTGCACTTACAGCCATGCAGTCAAGATTTTGCAGTCTCTTGAAAGATTAGGATTGGTAATGTTTGAAAAGAAAGGGAGAATAAAGCTGATTAAGCTGACTAAAAGAGGGCAGGAAATTGCAGATAATATAGAGAATATAAAGAGACTTGTTGGGTAAAATATGAAAAGGTTTTTTTATGAGGAGCATCCAAGAGGCGTTTGGAATTTCTTCCTTTACTTTAACAATGGGAAGCATTTTATTCCTGGTGTTTGCAGGATTTTTGCTTTTCCTTAGGCCTAAATAATATGCCAAGGATGACGATAACTTCTCGCTTTAGCGTTCCTTGAGCACAAGAAAATCTTTCAGATTTTCTATTGATAAGTTATTATCCTAGCTTATTATCCTATATCTTCCTTCATATAAAATAACGAGCTTATTTTCAATGCTTTCAGGAGAGGTTTCTTCAAGGAATTTTTTCAGTATTTTATTAACTGATTCGGAAGTCTGATTTTTTGCATATAGGACAATAGCAGTAAACGATTTTTCCTTGTGAAAATAGTAAATTTCGCCAAAGTCTTTGTCAAAGGTTATTATCGCTCTGTTTTCCTCCTTTGCTATTCTAACAACTTCTTCATCGCTAGAAGAATTTATGCCAATTCTTTTTGCATCAAAACCAAGAGATTGCAAAAAGTCAACGGTTTTTAAGCTAATATTTAAATCAGCCAGAAGTCTCCAGTTGTTTTGTTTCATATCTCATATGCAATGCAGCATATTTAATGGCTGCATAGATATCCTCCCTTGTTAATTCTGGATATTCTTCAATAATTTCCTTAGGAGATTTGCCATTTGCTATTAGATTTAATATTAAGTAAACCGGGATTCTAGTGCCCTTTACAACCGGCTTTCCTACTAATATCTTTGGGTCAACAATAATTCTTTCTGCCATAATTTATTAAATATGAAATAGTTTATAATTATTCCTATATGCTAAAACCTCTGCTTTTCAAAGAATTGCCAGAGGCCTTCTATATGCGAGACCTGCGCTTTTAATAAAAGACCCCTTAAACTTGAGTCTAGGTTCATTCCCAATTCCTGCCCAATTTGCTTGATTAGAAGATAAAGAGCCTTTCCTTTTTTGTCAAAGTCTGTGAGAATGCAGACTTTGTCTTTTTTAATCAATTGCTGGGCAATCTGCTCCATCCTTACTTTTATTGGAACTCCTGGAGCATTGATTGCATAGACTCTCTGGAAACCTAGAGCTTTTAATGATAAAATGTCTTTTTTGCCTTCTACTATTATTACATAGGGCTTATATTTTTCAAAATCTTGAATGAAGTTAGAGTCTAGGTTCATTTTATTTTATTATTAAGAGGACTTAGCAGTATTGGTCCTAATTTTGAAACTTCTGATTGCATTTACCACAGATGGCTTTATCATATTACTTAAAGCAAAATGGCCCCGACGGGATTTGAACCCGCGACACCTGGATTAAGAGTCCAGTACTCTAACCGGGCTGAGCTACGAGGCCATAAGAACCAAGGTTCTTATAAACTCCTAATAGAATAGAGTTTTTTAAAGATATCTAAAAGAAAATTAAGAAAGAGCTATTGAGAATTTTAAGAATTATTGAGGTGTAGAATATTCAGGCCAGTGAGCTTGCATTGCCTTGTAAAATTCTTGCGAAGTGAAAGGCTTTTGAAGGAAGGCTACTCTAGTAGATGCTAAAATTTCCAGATTACTCTTTAGTTCTTCGCTTTGTCTTCCTGAAATAATTAATGCAGGTGTAATATCTCTTTCAAGCCTTAAGTTTACTAGTGCATCTGATCCATTTTGAAAAGGCATATTATTATCAAAAACATATCCATTGAATTTTTCGCTTTTGGCCAATGCTTTTAGCTCTTTGCCGTCTTTTCCTGTTTTTACTTCTACTTTGTAGCCTGGAAAAGAAGATTCTATAAGATGTGGAAGCATTTCTCTCATATCATTATCATTATCTACATACAAAAATCTTAATTGTCTGTTTTCCATGAATCTCATGAAAAAAGGAGATATTTAAATGTTTGCTTTTTGTTATTACTAAATAGTTACAGATTTTAAAATTTACTTGCCTTTTACATAGACTTTTTCAACCTTGAAGGACTTGTAAATTCCTTCCAAGATATCAGTGCCTGCATAGCCTGCAAGAATGCTAAGCCTATAGTCAAAGCTGAAAACAATTCCTGTAAGTATTCCTATGAGCCCCGAAATAACGGCTGTTGCAATCCAGTATGACCAGTAGATTTTTCTCTTTACGGCGAGGGCTTTGAAAAGCCCTATAACCCCCCTTATCAATCCTCCTAGAAGGCCCAGTGAGGCTGACGCAACTATTGCTTCATATGTCATCTTGGAATTATGCTCCTCTCTATTCTTCTTGTTTCTTTTGTTGGAACGGAGAACTTGTCAAGATAAGTGATATCAGAATTTTTTAGTTTTTTTCCTGCCTTGCCGTAATACATGTTTCTCCTTATTATATAGTATAGAAAATCCTCAACGTTCCTGAATTTTTGTTTTTTGGCTTTTTTCTCAAGCTCTTTGTAAAATTCCAAGCCAAATGTGAGCAGCACATCTTTTTTCATTTCATGATATAATATGCATTCTGCTTATAAATCTTCTGACGTCAGAAAATATAGTCACCTGTATTTTCTCCAGGCATGTTTGCATTTTGTGCACTTGTAGAATTTGGTTTCGGATTCGTCGGCTGAACGGGTCTGGGAAGTCCAGAAATATGCTTTTTTATTTCCGCATTTTGGGCATTCAATCTGAACAACTGGATAGACAATGTCTGCTTCTTCGTTGATGATAGCTATCTGCCCTCTTCCTGAAAGCTTTTCTGATGCTTCAATTTTAGGCTTTTTCTTTGACTTGTGGCCGCATCCTGCACAAACTGCCTTTCCTGATTCAACTTTTATTATGCCACCGCATTTTTCGCAAAATTCCATTTGTTCTTCAGATACAGAGAGTATTTTAATATTGCGGTTTCTAAGCTATCTGCAAAAGCCCCTTTGGCTTGAGGGCCTAAATGGCTCAAAGAAAATAAGCTTTATCCAGCCCAGAAGAGGAATTTTTGCGGCGGCTTTTCCCAAGACAGCATCATCTGCGATATTTCTTTCTAAAGAAAGCTGGTCTGAATTATGGTCTCCCTTTGTTGATAAAGGGCTAATGGAGATTATTCTGTGAATTAAGGGATGCTCTGCTTGAGATTCAAAGATAATTATATCTCCTATATTATATTTGGATTTTCCCAGAACAAGAACAATGTCACCTTTATTGAGACCATTTTTTATCGGGAATCCAGAAAAATCCTGCTTTGAAATATCCCGGGAAGCATAAAATCCGGAATTGCTTTCCCACCACGAATCAAAAGATGACTCATGATACATTGAGCATGATTCTACCACAACCAAAGGTAAGGGTGAGCCTGTGAGAAGGGAAAGAAGAGGAAAGAAAATTAATTTAATGAAAATTACTACTAGGATTATTGAGACCAGCCAAGACTGCCAGGTATCCTGCTTTAGGAAATTAAAAATTTTTTTGATGTAATCTGTCATTTTTGTATTTAGTTAAAAGCGTTTTTAAATTGTGCTGTTGTTTTTCAGAAAGATAAATTGACGATGATTATAACTGTTGAAATTTTTGATATTTTATAAAAAGGTTTAAATAGTTAAATTGCTACTTCAGGTTGATAAAAATGAGAGGCAATTTGAAGTTTTCTAGCCGAAAAGAAAAATTATTAATTTTAGCTGCATTTTTTCTTGGAGTGTTTTTAGTGTTTTTGGCACAGGCTGAATTTGCTATAGTGAACCCCGCAAGCAATACTAACTATACAACTACTTTCTTTTTCAATGTTACTTACACAAATGTAACTGATGTAACTACTCCGATTAATGCATCTATTTATTACAACGGAACTTTTCTGGGAAATGCTTCTGTTACCTGTTCGTCAACTGCCTGCGGGGGGAATAGAAGCATAAATTCTACTTTTGATGGAGTTTGGAATATTAATATTACTCTTGGAAATGCGTCTTTAGTAAACGGGACTACAGGTCCAAACAGCACAGCTCAAAATGTCAGATTTGACTCTTCAAAACCAGAAGTGCAGGAGGCAAACATAAGCTCTCCAGCGACTGGGAGGAATGTTTCCGGAACGCTCATATTGAATGTTTCTGCAATTGATTTGGGAATAGGAGTTCAAAGAATTTTGTTTAATGTTACGAATAGCTCTGGAAGCCAGAATGGAACATATTTGGCCAGCAATCCTTCTGGAAATGCATGGAATGCATCTCTAAATACGGCAGTCTATCCTGATGGATTATATAACATCACAGTTTATGCAAATGACACTCTTAATAATTTGAATAATACGGCAAGAGTTTATTCAGTCAGGTTTGACAATACTAATCCGAGCATTAGCGTTTCAAAGTCTAGTTCATCAACAAAGACGACTTTAGTATTGGATATTACAGCAACTGATGCAAGCAGTATTAATATTTCATGCACAACAGATAGAGCTGGGGCGAGCGTTACAGGCTCGGGAAGCACCCATACTTCTAGTGAATCTGGATTGGCTTGTGGGACAAATTATACTTATAATGTTTATTGCAGGGATACAGCAAATAATCTGGGTTCAACCAGCGGATCATTTGGAACTAATGCGTGCAGCGCAAGCGATGTTGCGAGCAGCAGCTCGAGCACGGCTACAGCCAGCGTAACAACTTGGAAGTCAACATTTGTGGCTGCCCAGGCCGAGGTTAGCTCTGCATCAGGATACTCAAAAGAGCTGGCATCGCAGGAAAGAGTCAGCCTTATAGTTGTTAAGGCAGGAGTTAATGAAACTCATCATGTGGGAGTTTTAAATATAACTTCTGGAAAGGCAAAGATTCAAGTTACTTCCACTCCACAGGAAGCCGAATTGGCGGCGGGAGAAAGCAAGAAGTTTGAAGTTACAGGAGATAATTATTATGACTTATCAGTTACTTTGAATTCAATAACTGGAAGCAAAGCTAATGTTACAATACAATCTATAAATGAGATGGTTCCTGCGGGCCAGCAGCAGGTAACAAATGCTACCCCGGAGACAAGTGGAGCGGTAAATGCAAGTGCTCAAGAAGAGGCAATTAAAGAGAAAAATAAAAATACATGGGTATGGGTAATTACAATCTTTATTGTCCTGGCGGCGGCAGTTGCTTTTGGGGTATTAAAGAAGAAAAAGAATTAAAGAGTTTTTTCTAGGATAGATGCGGCTTACGGGAATTGAACCCGTCTCTCAACCTTTTTCCAAAGATTGGGAAGGTTGCATACTAGCCGATGTACTAAAGCCGCTCTTGAATGGCTG
>Ga0070699_100003933_pt1 | contig 13128 bp, 10 predicted proteins | sample KBSK1503metaG_FD_65473 | JGI IMG/M metagenome (GOLD analysis project Ga0070699, IMG submission 65473) | Corn, switchgrass and miscanthus rhizosphere microbial communities from Kellogg Biological Station, Michigan, USA - KBS K1-50-3 metaG | ecosystem: Host-associated > Plants > Roots >...
CGGCTGGAGGATTCCGTGCGGCCCGACCAGATACGGCCCGTACCGCTGCTGCATGAAGCCCATGATCTTCCGCTCGGCGAGCACGAGCAGCGCCGACGCATTGATCAGCATGAAGAAGGTGAAGCCGATGATGACGAGCTGGACGACGAAGCGCAGCGTCGCCTGGTCCATCAGTGCGCTCCAGCGAAGACCGGCGCCTTCGCCTTTCGGCCGTAGGGGCCGACCTTCAGGTCGGCCCTCAATGCGCTCCCGCGAAGGCCGGTGCCTTCGCCCTCCAGTCGGCCGGCAGCGTGCAGCGTCCCTCGCGCACGTGCGCCTCGTACTCGTGCCTGAACAGCTTCATGGTGCTCAATACAGGCGTGGCGGCGGCATCACCGAACGCGCAGAGCGTCTTTCCGACGATGTTGTTGGACACGCCGAAGAGCAGATCGAGATCCTTGTCCCGGCCCTCGCCGCGCTCGAGGCGCTGCAGCAGCTTGTAGAGCCAGTCGCACCCCTCGCGGCACGGCGTGCACTTGCCGCACGACTCGTGACGGTAGAAGTGCAGCAGGTTCATCGCGAGCCAGACCATGCAGACGCTGTCGTCGAGGACGATCAACCCCGCGGAACCGAGCAGCGATCCGGCCTTCTGGATGGAATCGAAGCTGGCCGGGATGTCGAGTTGATCCGGGAGCAGCAGCGGCACGGACGATCCGCCCGGGATGATCGCTTTCATCGGGCGATCGCCGCGGATGCCGCCGGCGTGGTCGTAGATCAGCTCTCGCAGCGTCGTGTTCATCGACGCTTCGTACACGCCGGGCTTCTTCACGTGACCGCTGACGCAGAACAGTTTCGGGCCGCCGTTCTTCTCGGGCCCCATCTTCGCGAACCACTCGGCGCCGTTGAGGACGACCAGCGGCACGTTGCAGAGCGTCTCGACGTTGTTGACCGCGGTCGGGCAGTTGTAGAGGCCCTCGACGGCAGGGAACGGCGGCTTCAGGCGCGGCTGCGCGCGCTTGCCCTCGAGCGATTCGATGAGCGCTGTCTCCTCGCCGGCCTCGTACGCGCCGGCGCCGCGATGCACGTAGACGTCGCAGTCGAAGCCGCTGCCGAGGATGTTCGTGCCCAGGTAACCGGCCTTGTAGGCCTTCTCGATCTCGGCCTCGAGAATCTCCTGGACGTGGAAGAACTCGCCGCGGATGTAGATGTAGGCGATCTTCGCGCCGATGGCGTAGCAGGAGATCGCGCACCCCTCGATCAGCAGGTGCGGGTTGCGCTCCATCAGCACGTGATCCTTGAACGTGCCCGGCTCGCTCTCGTCGGCGTTGCAGGCGATGTATTTCGGCTTCGGGGTGTCCTTCAGCACGAACTGCCACTTCATCCCGGTCGGGAAGCCGGCGCCGCCGCGCCCGCGCAGGCCCGACGCCTTGACCTGCTCGATGATGTCGTTCGGCTTCTGCGCGAGCGCCTTGCGAAGCCCCTCGTAGCCGCGCAGGTTCTTCAGGTAGAAGTCCAGCGTGTAGGAGCTCGGCTCGTTGACGTGCGACGTCAGGACAGGTTGATACGCCATTGAACGTTCCGGGCCGCCTAAAGGCGGCCCCTACGTACGCTCATTTCCGATCGTAGGGGCCGGCTTTAGCCGGCCCTTCCTTCTTCAAATGACACCCCGTGAACGCGGACTGGCCCCGCGCGCGGATGTCGTCGATGAACTTCGAGCACTGCTCCGGCGTCAGCCCCTCGTGCCAGTCGTCGTTGACCATCACGACCGGCGCCCGGTCGCACGCGCCGAGACACTCGACCTCCATCAGCGTGAACGTCCCCGTCGGGTCGGTCTCGCCCGGCTTGATCCCCAGCTTCCCGCTCAGCTCCTCGGTGACACGCTCGGCGCCCAACAGCGCGCACGACAGCGTGCGGCACACGTTGAGCACGTACTTCCCGACCGGCCGCGTGTAGAACATCGTGTAGTACGACACGACGTCCTCGACCTCCGCGGGCGTGCAGCGAATCTGCTCGGCGACATGACGCATCCCCGCCGCCGTGATGTACCCCAACTGGTTCTGCACCAGATACAGCGCGTAGAGAATCGCGGACTTCCGCCGATCCGGCGGATACCGCTGGACCACCTCGTCGAACTTCGCCTGGTTCTCGGCCGTGTACGTGAACGGCTCGCCCGGCTCGGCCAGCTTCCGTTCCGACCGATGGAACTTCGCCGGCGTGTACTCCATCTGGGGATGAAAGCTCACCGGTCGCAATCTCCCATGACGACGTCGGTCGATCCGATGACCGCGATGACGTCGGCAATCATGCCGTTCTGGATGATCTTCGGCAGCGCCTGGATGGCCATGAACGACGGCGGCCGCATCTTGACGCGCCACGGCCGGTTGGTGCCGTCGGACACGACGTAGCAGCCGTGCTCGCCGCGCGGCCCTTCAATCGGCACGTACACGTCGCCGGCGGGTACGGTGAAGCCCTGCGAGTAGATCAGGAAGTGCTGGATGAGCGCTTCCATTTCCGTGTAGACCTTGTCCTTCGGCGGCGGCACCACGCGCGGGTCGTCGCACGCCCACGCCCCCGACGGGGGGATGCGCGTGATGGCCTGGCGCGAGATGTTCACGCTCTGCCGCATTTCCTCCACGCGGACCCGGTACCGCGCGAACACGTCGCCTTCGGTCGCCGTCGGCACCTTGAAGTCGTAGGTCTCGTAGCCGCAGTACGGGAAGTACCTGCGGACGTCGTAGTCGGAGCCCGACCCGCGGGCAATCGGACCGACGAGTCCCCACGCAAGCGCCTCGTCCTGCGTGAGGACGCCGACGCCCTGTGTGCGGCGCGTGAACATGTCGTTCTTCGTCAGCAGGTCTTCGAACTCGTCGATCTTCGCGGGAAACCGATCGAGGAACGCGTTCACCGCTTCGTGGAACCCGCGCGGCAGGTCCTCGCGCAGGCCGCCGACGCGGAAGTAGCTCGGGAAGAACCGGAAGCCGGCGACCAGCTCGTTGATGTTCAGCAGCAGCTCGCGCTCGCGGATGGCGTAGAAGAGCATCGACACCGCGCCGATCTCCATCGCGTGCGTGCCGATCCAGACGAGGTGGCTGGCGATCCGCTGCAGCTCGGCGATCAGCACGCGGATGTCCTTCACGCGCTGCGGCATCTCGAGGCCGAGCAGCTTCTCCACGCCCAGCACGTACGCGAGGCTGTTGGACTGCGCGGCGAGGTAGTCCATCCGCTCGACGAGCGGGACCACCTGCTGCCACTTCTTCTGCTCCGCCGTCTTCTCGATGCCGGTGTGCAGGTAGCCGATCGTCGGCATGCACGACTTGATCGTCTCGCCATCGAGCTCGAGCACGAGCCGCAGCACGCCGTGCGTGCTGGGGTGCTGGGGCCCCATGTTGACGGTCATCGTTTCGGTGCGGAGTTCGGCCATCGGTTCAAACCACGAAGAACACGAGGACGCTAGTGCGCCCGCTTGAGGCGATCTCTTTCGATGTTCGCCCTGAACTCGTCCTCGCTGACCTCGAGCGGCTCGTAGGTCTGCGCCGCCTTGCGGATCTGCACCGGGTAATCCTTGCGGGCCGGATGGCCCTCCCAGTCCTCGGGCATCAGCAGGCGCCGGAGGTCGCCGTGCCCCGCGAAGACGATGCCGAACATGTCCCAGACTTCGCGCTCGGGCCAGCCGGCCGCGGGCCAGACGCTCTGCACCGTCGGCACGACGCCATCGATGTCCTTCGACGCCACGCGCACCTTCACGCGCAGCCGCTGCCGGTTCGGGACCGAGAGCAGGTGATAGACGACCTCGAAGCGCGGCTCGCGCGGCAGGTAGTCGGCCGCGGTCACCTCGATCAGCACGTTGAAGCGGAGCGACGGGATGTCGCGCAGCGCGCGGCACGTCTCGACCAGCGATGCGGGCAGCACGTAGATGGTCGCGAAGTCGACGCTCGCCCCCGCGTCGTACGAGGCGCCCGGGATGGCGGCCGTCAGCGTCTCAATGATCGAGGAAGCGTCCACGCGTCTCGCGGTCTAGGCCCGTGATCGGGCGATTTTCTGCTGCAGCTGCACGATGCCGTAGATGAGCGACTCCGGCCGGGGCGGGCAGCCGGGCACGTAGACATCGACCGGCACCACCTGGTCGACGCCCTGGACGATCGCGTAGTTGTCGAACACGCCGCCGATCGACGCGCACGCGCCCATCGAGATGACCCACTTCGGGTCTGGCATCTGGTCGTACACCCGGCGCATCGCCGGCGCCATCTTCCGCGACAGGCGGCCGGCGACGATCATCAGGTCCGACTGGCGCGGCGAGCCGCGGAAGACCTCCGCGCCGAAGCGCGCGATGTCGTAGCGGCTGGCGGCCATCGACATCATCTCGATCGCGCAGCACGCAAGACCGAACTGCGCGGGCCAGATCGCGGATCGCCTCGCCCACTGCACGAGCCATTCGAATTTCGTGGTGATGAGCGGCAGCTCCGGATCGAGTCCGTGTTCGTGGCCGTGCGCGTCGCCGTGTGCGTTCATGCGTCTCGCGTCCCCTCTAGGCCGCCTTGCGCGGCGCGGACGCGGTCCGCCGGCGCGAGCCCCAGTCGAGCACGCCCTTCCGCCAGACGTACACGAAGCCGACGAGCAGGATCAGGAAGAACGTGACGATCTGCACGAAGCCGGACCACCCGAGATCGCGCAGCGCCACCGCCCACGGATAGAGGAACGCCACCTCGATGTCGAAGAGCAGGAAGATCATCGCCACGAGGTAGAACTTCACCGACTGCCGCTCGCGGGCGTCGCCAACCGCGGGCATCCCGCATTCGTACGGCGCCAGTTTCTCGGGAGTGGGGTTCCTCGGTCCGAGGAGGACGGAAAGCCCGATCATCAGCCCGGCGAATCCGACGCCGAGCACGACCATGATGACTACTCCGAGCCAGCCGTCCATCGACTACCCTGACGCGCTTGTGAAGAGTTTCCCAACCTGTTCATGCTATAGAACCAGCGGGGCAAGGTCAATTACGGCGCCACACATCGACCGTCGCAACTGAAGCATGCGCATCGCCTGGTTCCGACCCGCCGCGACAGACGACACCGATCCGCTCGATGACACCGCCGCGCTCATCGACGAGCTTCGCCCGGCGCACGACATCGCTGTCGTCACCGCCCACGACGCACACGATTTCGTCTGGCAGCAGCACCTGCGCCCGCGCGACCTCTGCGTGTACGAGCTCGATGACACGCGCGCGCATTCATTCATCTGGGCGTACCTGCTGAACTACCCCGGCGTGCTGCTGCTGCGCAGCACCGAGCTCGCGCATCTTCGCGTCCCGCTCCAGGCGTCGCGGGTCACGGTCGCGTCCAACGAAGGAGGCGCGGAGCTGCTGCGGCGAATGCATCCGGACATCCACGTGCGCGTGGCGCCGACGGGCATCGCTGCGATTCCGCCCCGGCGCGATACGAATGGATCCGCCAGGTTCGCCGTCTTCGATCGGCGCACGCGCGGCGGCGATCTCGTCCGCCGCGCCATGCAGCGCGCGCGCGACGCGGGCGCGACGTTTGACGAGGTCAGGGCCGACGCGGAGGCACACATGCTGGCCCACTGCGACGTCGTCATCGCGCCGGGATGGCCGCCGTCGCGTCAGGCGCCGGCGGCGGTGCTCGCCGGGATGGCCGCGGGAAAGGCTGTCGTGACGATGGAAGCGGACGCGACGGCGGTATGGCCGGCCCTCGATCCGCAGACGTGGCGGCCGCGCGGCCTCGCCGTCACCGACCAGCCGATTGCCGTCACGATCGATCCGCGCGACGAAGAGCACTCGTTGATGCTGGCCATCCGGCGCCTGTCGTCCGACGCCGCATCCCGCGCGCAACTGGGCGCTGCGGCGTACGCCTGGTGGCAGTCGCATGCGACGCCGGCGCATGCCGCCGCAGCATGGATGCCACTCCTCGAGGAGGCGGTGAGGCTCTCGCCTCCGCCGCGCCCGGACGACTGGCCGCCTCAGTTCAGCGAGGACGGGACCACGCTGACGCGCACCATCCTCAGCGAGTTCGGCCTTCCCACGGATACCCTGGCTCGCTGGTGAGACGCGTGTCCTCGACCGGAAGCCCCATCGAGAAGTGATAGAGGCTTTGCCACGCGTGCCCTGAGAGTCCAAGCAGGTCGTGAACGGGGTCGTCGTAATAACAGCCGATGCCGGTTGCCCGGCCGCCGGCCGCCTCGGCCTCCAGATACAGCACCTGGCCGATGAGGCCGCACTCCCAGAACAGCCGGCGATAGAACCATTCGCCACGCTCGCGCAGCGGCTGCTCGAACCGCGCCATCATCGCGAGGCCGAAGAAGCCGTCCCCCGCGATGTCCTGGTCGCACGAGAGGCGATTGGCGATGCGGCCGGCATCGATCGGCACGAGAAGGAAGAGACTCGGCGGTTCGACCGCTCGCGGGTTCGCCGCGGCTTCCCACAGGAAGTCTGGCCGCATCGCGGCTTTCCACTCATCGAGCACGCCGGGGTCGCGCAGCCAGGCATAGACGCCCGGCGTCACGTCCTCCACGCGATGGACGAACAGCACGAGATGCACGTGTGGCGGCCAGTCGATCGCGTCCCATGGCGGTGCGCCCGGCTGCAGGCGATCGAGCATGGAGAGGAACGCATCGCGACTGAGCACTCCGCGCGCGTCGAAGGCGAGAGCGCTCCTTCGCTGGAGGATGACCTCGCGCGCTGCGCGCGCGGCCGGACGGGATCCGGGATCCGGGATCCGGGACCCGTGGGTTCGGGGTTCTTCGTAGCGGATTCCGGATCCTGGTTCCCGGGTCCCGGAATACCGCGTCGCGACGGTCACTTCATCGATGATCGGCCATTCGACGCGATCCGTGCTGAGACGATTGGCACGGCCGGCCCAGTAGCCCGTGCGCGCAGCGTCGACCAGAACCCTCGGATCCCCGATCCCGGATCCCGGATCCCGGCCAACGACGGCGATGCACTCCGGTTCCTCCGATTCTGCGCCGTCGTAGTCCACGGCGCGGTCGAGTCCCAACAGCGCCGCAATCTGCGCGTCCGACCACTCCGTCAGCAGCCGCATCTGCCACCCGAGCATGGACGCCGCCAGCCGCAGCGCGCCGATGGCGTGGCCTGTGTCGTGCTGGCAGTAGCGAAACGCGCGTTCGCCGTACTTCCACCCCTCGCGCCAGACGATCGACGTGAGCGCGACCAGGAAGCCGTCACCGGCGACGGAGACCTGCTCGTCGGCCGCCGCCGACGACTCGAACACACATCGTTGCTCCAATGCATGCTCGCGCGGCGCGTAGTGACAGACGCGGCCGTCGTGGACGATCCAGGCCTCGGTCGGGTGCAGGTTGCCGCTCGACGGGTTGACGCGCAGCGCCCAGCGTGACTGGCCGTACTGTTTCCAGGCGGACAGCCCCATCGAGCAGCGGAGGAACTCGCCTATCGAGTGTTCGGTGATCGGCTGAGGGGGAACGCCGCCCGTGAAGAGCGCGGGGTACGGAACATCGCCCGCCAGCGGCTCGTGCGGAAGCGCGCGCAGCGGTGCGCCCTCGTAGCGGCGGAATGGGTCGGGTTGCGTCGCCCAGTCGAGGTATCCGAGCGACCGCGCAAATCGATTGAAGTGGTGCTTGGTCGAATCGTGGTAGCGGACGGCGATCACGCCGACAGCTGTTTGATCCGCTTCTCGATCTCGGCGAGCGCCTGCGTGAGCTGCTGCTTGCGCGCCGGATGCGTCGTGAGCTCGAGCTGCCGTTCCATCTCGGTCCGCGCCAGCTTCAGCGACTCGACCTGGCGCACGCGCTCGGGATCGGCGCCCTTGCCGCCCTGCCGCGCCTTCCGCTTCTCTTCTTCCCGTTCTTCCATGCGCTCGGCGAGGCGGGATTCCGCGTCGACGAGTCCTTCTCCGGCATCACCCATGTCGTGTCCTGGTGCGAGGTTGATTCAGCAAGCGGAAGAGCGCAGAACATTATACGGGACCGCCGAGCGGCCGGCGCGAACGTGCTTAGATCGTCGTGTGGCGCGCGGCGATGTGCTCGAGCTTTTCGACCCGGCGGTGCGGCAGTGGTTCGCGTCGGCGTTCGAGGCGCCGACCCGGCCGCAGCAGCTGGGATGGCCCGCAATTGCACGCGGCGACTCGACGCTGATCCTCGCGCCGACCGGCAGCGGCAAGACGCTGACCGCCTTCCTCTGGTGCCTCAATCGGCTCATGTTCGAGCCCGCGCCGCCGCCGAAGCAGCGATGCCGCGTCCTCTACGTCTCGCCGCTGAAGGCGCTGGCCGTGGACGTCGAGCGCAACCTGCGCGCGCCGCTCGCGGGCATCGCCAACATCGCTCGCGAGCAGGGGCGCGCCGTGAACACGCCCGAGATCGCCATCCGCACCGGCGACACGCCGGCCGCCGAGCGCGCGCGCTTCGGGCGCGAAGCCGCCGACATCCTGATCACGACGCCCGAGTCGCTCTTCCTGCTCCTCACGTCGAACGCACGCGAGCGGCTCGTCCCGGTCGACACGGTCATCATCGACGAAATCCACGCGCTGGTGCCCGGCAAGCGCGGCGCGCACCTCGCGCTGTCGCTGGAGCGATTGGAGGCACTCCGCGCGATCGGGCCGGCTAAAGCCGGCCCCTACGTACCGGAAGGCGTGGGGGCCGGCTTCAGCCGGCCCTTACAGAGAATCGGCCTCTCCGCGACGCAACGGCCGCTCGACGAGGTCGCGCGCTTCCTCGGCGGCGCCGAGCCGCGCGCCGTGAAGAAGACGCGCGCCGCGGCCAGGCGCCCGAAGAAGCGGGAGGCGCAGGCCGTCGAGGACATCGAGAGCGAGCTGCACGACGAGTTCGCCGCCGACGACAAGAGCCCGTCCTATCGTCCTGTCACCGTCGTCAACGCCGCGGAACGCAAGGCGCTCAAGCTGCACATCGAGGTGCCGGTCGAGGACATGGCGCGGCTGGCGAAGCCCACTGACATTCCCAGCGGGCCGGCCGCACAACCAGCGGCACGCGCGTCGATCTGGAGCTCCATCCACCCACGCCTCCTCGAGCTGATTCACGCGCATCGCTCCACGCTGATCTTCGTTAACAGCCGCCGGCTCGCGGAGCGCCTGGCGGGCGCGCTGAACGAGCTCGCCGGCGAGCCGCTCGTGCGCTCGCACCACGGCTCGCTCGCGCGCGAGGCGCGCAGCGAGGTGGAGGATCTGCTGAAGGCCGGCCGCATCAAGGCGCTCGTCGCCACCTCGTCGCTCGAGCTCGGCATCGACATGGGCGCAATCGACCTGGTCATCCAGATCGAGGCGCCGCCGTCAGTCGCGAGCGGCCTTCAGCGCATCGGCCGCGCAGGTCACCAGGCCGGCGCGACGAGCGAAGGGATCATCTTTCCGAAATTCCGCGGCGACCTCGTCGCCTCCGCGGCCGTAGCGCGGGCGATGCACGAAGGGCTCGTCGAATCCACCCGGTATCCACGCAACCCGCTCGACGTGCTCGCGCAGCAGGTCGTCGCGATGGCCGGCATGGACACGTGGGACGTGAACGACCTGTTCGCGCGCGTGCGCAGCGCGGCGCCCTACGCGGACCTCAGCCTGCGCATGTTCGAGGGAGTCCTCGACATGTTGTCCGGCCGTTACCCGTCGGATGAATTCGCGGAGCTCCGGCCGCGCATTACGTGGGACCGCGTGCACGGCACGATTGCCGGGCGCGAGAACGCCAAACGCGTCGCCATCGCGAACGCCGGCACGATTCCGGATCGCGGGCTGTACGGCGTGTTCCTCGCCGGCGCCGATCGGCCCGTCCGCGTCGGCGAGCTCGACGAGGAGATGGTCTTCGAGAGCCAGGTCGGCGAGACGTTCACGCTGGGCGCGTCGACCTGGCGCATCGAGGAGATCACGCACGACCGCGTGCTGGTGACGCCGGCGCCGGGCGAGCCGGGCAAGATGCCGTTCTGGCACGGCGACCGCGAAGGCCGCCCCATCGAGCTTGGCTACGCGATAGGCAAGCTGGTTCGCGATCTCCGCGGGACGTCGAGGCCCGCCGCCATCGAGCGCCTCGTTCGGCAGCACGACCTCGACAGCGTGGCCGCGGAGAACCTCCTTCGCTATCTCGACGATCAGGCGGCATCGGGTGCGATCCCGGACGACCGCACCATCGTCATCGAGCGCTGCCTCGACGACCTCGGCGACTGGCGCGTCTGCCTGCTCTCGCCTCTCGGCAGCCGCATCCACGCGCCGTGGGCGATGGCCGCGACGGCGCACATCCGCAATCGCACCGGCATGGACGTCGAAGTCATGTGGGGCGACGAGGGCTTCGTCGTCCGCTTTCCGGACGTCGAGAGTCCGCCGGATCCCGCCCTCCTGCTGCCCGACGTCGACGAGGTGGAGCCGCTGGTGGTGCGGCAGCTGGGATCGACGTCGCTCTTCGCGGCGCGGTTCAGGGAGACGGCGGCACGTGCCCTGCTGCTCCCGCGGCGGCGGCCCGGGATGCGGACGCCGTTGTGGCAGCAGCGCAAGCGGGCCTCGGACCTGCTGGCGGTGGCGTCGCGCTTCGGATCGTTTCCGGCGCTGCTCGAAACGTATCGCGAGGTGCTGCGCGACCACTTCGACATGCCGGCGCTCGTGGACACGTTGCGAAAGATCGGCACCCGTACGCTGCGCGTCGCGACGGTCGACTCACGGGTCCCGTCGCCGTTTGCCGCGTCGCTGCTTTTCAGCTACGTCGCCAACTACATCTACGACGGCGACGCGCCGCTGGCCGAGCGCCGCGCGCAGGCGCTGTCGGTCGACCAGGCGCAGCTACGCGAGCTGCTGGGCGACGCCGAGCTGCGCGAGCTGCTCGACGCCGACGCCATCGTCGCCCTCGAACGCCAGCTGCAGCATCTCGACGACAGGTACAAGGTGCGGACCAAGGACGGCCTCCACGACCTGCTGCTGCGCATCGGCGACCTCGATCTCGAGGAGGTTGCTGCGAGAAGCACGCTGGCAGATGCCGCCGCGACCATACGCGAGCTCGAGAAAGAGCGCCGCGTGGTGCTGCTGCCGATTGCGGGCGCCAGGCGCTACGTCGCGGTCGAGGACGTCGCGCGATACCGCGACGGCCTCGGCGTGCCGCTGCCCCCCGGCCTGCCCGAGTCGCTGCTGGAGCCGGTACGCGATCCCGCCGGCGACCTGACGCTGCGCTACGCGCGATCGCACGGTCCGTTCACGGCGCACGAGATGGCCGCACGGTACGGTCTCGGCGTCGGTGTCGCCAGCGGGCTGGTGCTGCAGCTCACCGCCGCCGGCAAGCTGATCGAAGGGGAGTTCAGGCCGGGCGGAACCGAACGCGAGTGGATCGACCCGGACGTGCTGCGCGGCCTTCGGCGCCGGTCGCTCGCGCGGCTGCGCCACGAGATCGAGCCCGTTGAAGCCGACGCGCTGGGCCGGTTCCTCGTGTCGTGGCACGGCGTCGGCTCGGGGCGACGGGGGCTCGAGGCGGTGCTCGATGCGATCGAACAGCTGCAGGGCGCCGCCGTTCCCACGTCGGTGCTCGAGCGTGAAGTCCTGCCGGCGCGCGTGGACGATTACACGCCGGCGATGCTCGACACGCTGATGAGCGCGGGCGAGGTCGTCTGGGCCGGCGTCGAGCCGCTCGGCGAGCGCGACGGCCGCATCGCGCTGTACCTGACCGACCAGATGACGCAGCTGCGACCGCCATTTGCCGCGAAGCCGGAGGTCGAAGGGCGTGCGGCCGACATCCTGGAACACCTGCGCGAGCACGGCGCGTCGTTTTTCAGCGCGATTCACGAGGGCACCGGCGGCGGTTTTCCCGCGGAGACCGTGGACGCGCTCTGGAACCTGGTGTGGCAGGGGCTGGTGACGAACGACACGATGCAGCCGCTGCGTGCCTACACGCATACCGAGGACACGCGCTCGCCGAAGCGGACGCGCGGCGCGCCGTTCCGCTCGCGCCGTCTCGTGCCGCCGCGCGCCGAGGGGCGCTGGTCGCTCGTCCCGGCGCCGCGCGCATCCAAGGGCTCCGCCACCGAGTGGGCGACCGCGATGGCGCAGCAGCTGCTCGCGCGCCACGGCCTCGTCACCCGCGAGACCGTCGCGGCGGAGTCGGTCGCCGGAGGATTCTCCGCGGTGTACCAGGTGCTCAAGGCGATGGAGGACGCGGGCCGCATCCGCCGCGGCTACTTCGTGGCTGGCCTTGGCGCGGCGCAGTTCGCGCTGCCCGCCGCGCTCGATCTCCTGCGATCGATGCGCGACGTCCCGGAAGAGCCGCGTACGGTCGTGATGGCGGCCACCGACCCGGCGAACCCGTACGGCGCGATCACGAAGTGGCCGACAACTTCATCCGGGGCGGGGCTCGCCCCGAGCGAGCGCAGCGAGTCGAGGGGTGCGACACGTGCCGCCGGGGCGCTCGTGCTGCTCGTCGACGGCCGTGCCGCCGCCTACCTGCGCCGTGGCGAGCGCGACCTGCTGCTGTTCCTGCCCGAGTCGGAGCCGTCGCGCTCGCGGGTCGGCCGCGAGGTTGCGCGGATGCTGCTTCACCTTGCCGCGACGCGCGAAGGCCGAAGAGGGATGCTCATCGCCGAAATCAATGGGACGCCGGCAACCGCGCATCAGGCTGCGCGGCTGTTCGTCGAGGAAGGGTTTGCCGCGACGGCGATGGGGATTCAGGCGCGCACCGATCGGCTGCGACCTCGAGGATACGGGTCGATCGATCCCTCTGGCATCGGCATTGCGGCGGCCAGCGGTGGAGGTGAACGCATGGCTCAGCAGAGGCGCAATTCATCCGAAGAGACGCTCGAGAACACGCGCCCGCGCGCGAATGAAGACAGCGACATCGAACACGACCGGGTGCGTTCATCGAACGATCAGGATCAGCAGATGGAACGGCAGGGCGTCGAGTCGACGCGGAACCGCGGCTACGACGGGGCCGTGAGCGGCGAGGACGTCGGTGACGTGGAGGAACGCGACCTCGATCCCGACAGCGCGGGGTCCGACGTCGATCGGGAGGATACTGTCGACGAGTAAACCCCAAGCCCAAAGCCCAAAGCCCAAATCCCAAGAAACCCCAAACTCCGGCGTTGGATTTGGAGCTTGGGATTTGGGATTTGGGATTTTACCCGTGCCCGAAGGCCCGTCGCGGAACTGACCAGCGCACGCGACCTCGAGCGGGATGCGGCCGTTCGCGAGCTCGGACCCGACATC
>Ga0070699_100003934_pt1 | contig 13124 bp, 10 predicted proteins | sample KBSK1503metaG_FD_65473 | JGI IMG/M metagenome (GOLD analysis project Ga0070699, IMG submission 65473) | Corn, switchgrass and miscanthus rhizosphere microbial communities from Kellogg Biological Station, Michigan, USA - KBS K1-50-3 metaG | ecosystem: Host-associated > Plants > Roots >...
CGGAGCTCGGGCATCTGTTCCTCGTCGGGCCGATGGGCTCGGGGAAGACGTCGGCCGGCCTGGCGCTGGCCCGCCGGATGGACCGCCCCTTCATCGATCTCGACGGTCGGATCGAGGCGCGCGCGGGCGTCTCGATCGCCCAGATCTTCGAGAAGAGAGGAGAGGCGGGCTTCCGCGAGCTGGAGGCGAAGACCCTCGCCGAGGCCGCGGGCGGCGAAGCGGCGGCGGTGATCGCGCTCGGCGGGGGCGCGATCCAGAACGAGCCGGCCTGGAGGCTGATGCGGCGGACGGGAATCACCCTGGGGCTCCGGGCGGCCCCGGAGGAATCGATCCGCAGAATCCGCTCCAGCGACAAGCCCGTCGAAGCCCGGCCGTTGCTCGCCGGCGGAGACCCGGTGGCCGCCCTGCGAAAGCTCTCCGCGGCCCGCGAGCGCTACTACGCGCGGGCGGATCTGGATCTGGATACCGACCGGCTCGACGCCGAGGCGGTGGCCGCGGCGGCGGTGGGCCTGATCCGCTCCATCCAGGGCCCCTTGACCACGCCCCACTCCGTCCACGCCGAGCAGCGAGGCACCGCCGCCCCCGAGGGCGAGGCTTGAGCCCGCGCCCAGGGGCTTCGGGTGGTCCCGGACTCAATCCGACCCGCTTGAGCGTGACCAGCGGCGACGGGGGCTACCCGGTCCTCATCGCACCACGACTGGCGACGGTCCTCGGCCCGACGCTGCGCTCGTTGGGAATCGAGGGAAAGATTGCCCTGATTTCGGACTCGACGGTGATCGGTCGCTGGGGTGCGGGAGTCGCCGAAAGTCTCCGGGCGGCGCAATTCAAGGTGGCCTCCATTTCGCTGCCGCCGGGCGAGGCCAACAAGACCTTGCAGGGCGCCGAGAAGCTCTACGGGCGCTTGATCGAGGAGGGGTTTGGCCGGGACGACGTGGTGGTGGCGCTGGGAGGCGGGGTGATCGGCGATCTCGCCGGATTCGTCGCGGCGACCTACCATCGCGGAATGCCCCTGGTCCAGGTGCCGACCACGCTCCTGGCGCAGGTGGACTCGTCGATCGGTGGAAAGGTCGCGGTCGACCACCCGCTGGGAAAGAACCTGATCGGCGCCTTTCATTCTCCGCGCGCGGTGATCTGCGATCCCGCGCTGCTCGGCTCGCTCCCGCGGCGGGAGCGATGGAGCGGCGTGGCCGAAGTGGTCAAGGCGGCTCTGGTGGCCGACGAGCGGCTGGTCGAATCGCTGGAGAAGGACCTGGATGCGATCGGCGATGGGCGCGCGAGCGAGGCGCGAATGGCGGAGGTGGTCGAGCGCGCGGTCCGGATCAAGGTGGAGATCGTCTCCGGCGACGAGCGCGAGCAGGGCCGGCGCGCGATCTTGAACTTCGGCCACACGCTCGGGCATGCGCTGGAGGCGGTGACCGGCTACGGGCCGCTGACCCACGGAGAGGCAGTGGTGATCGGCATGCGCGTTGCCCTGGAGATCTCCGCCCAGCTGGGCCGCTGCTCCGCGTCGGACGCGGCGCGTGCGCTGGCCCTGCTCTCGCGATTCCCGGCGCCTCCCCCCATCCCGCGCCCCGAGCGCGAAGGGGTGATCGCCGCCGCCCGGAGGGACAAGAAGGCGCGGGCGGGCGAAATCAAGTTCGTGGTGCTCACCGCCATCGGAAAAGCCGAGATCGAGCCTTCGATCTCGGCCAAGATGCTCGGGCTGGCGGTGGATCGCGCGCTCCACGAGTTCGCGGACAAGGCGCCGTGAGAATCCTCGTCCTCCATGGCCCGAACTTGAACCTGCTCGGGGAGCGCAAGCCGGAGGTCTACGGCAGGACCAAGCTCGCCGAGCTGAATGCCCTCTTGCGCAAGCAGGCCCGGGGGCTGGGGGCCGAGCTGCGGATCTTCCAGAGCAATCACGAGGGAGCGCTGATCGACAAGCTTCACGCGCAGCGGCGCTGGGCGCAGGGGCTCGTGATCAATGCCGGCGCGCTGACCCATTATTCCTACGCGCTGCGCGATGCGATCGAATCCGTCCAGGTTCGCACCTACGAGGTCCACCTCTCGAACATCCACGAGCGGGAACCCTGGCGGCGGGTGAGCGTCCTCGCCGAGGTCGTCGAGGGGCAGATCGTGGGCAAGGGAATCGACTCCTACCGCGAAGCGCTGGAGAAGCTCGCCCGCCCCATTCCGGGGCGCTGACGGAAAGACTTCATTCGGTTCGCGCGGGCAGGCGCAGGCCCTTCGGCACCAGCACCCGTTCGGCCACCTCGAACAGCCCCTGCACGAGCAGCGCGAGCACCGCGGCCGGAATCGCGCCCTGGAGGATCAGGCCGACGTCGTTGAGGCGGATGCCGGTGAGGATCGGCTGGCCGAATCCACCCGCGCCGATCAGGGCTCCCAGCGTCGCGGTGCCCACGTTGATCACCGCGGAGGTCTTGATCCCGGCGAGGATCGCCGGCGAGGCCATCGGCAGCTCGATCCGCCGGAGGCGCTCCGCCCCGGGCAGGCCGAGCGCCTGGGCCGACTCGCGCACTTCGATGGGAATGTTTTGCAGCCCGGAGGCCGTATTCCGGACGATCGGCAGCAGGCTGTAGAGGAAGAGGGCGACGATCGACGGCTTCGAACCGATTCCCAGAAAAGGGATCATAAACACCAGGAGCGCGAGCGACGGTATCGTCTGGATGATTCCCACCACGCTCAAGATCAGCTGCCCGACGCCGGGGAAGCGGGTGCATACCACGCCGAGGGGAAGGGCCACCGCGATCGCCGCGAGCAGCGAGATCGTCACCAGGAAGAGATGCTGCCTTAAATTCTGCAGGATTCTGGAAGCGACCGTCTCCTCGCTCACCACGGTGTGGAGCCCGAGCTTCGCGGCCAGGAAATCGGCGGCGACGCGGCTCTCCGGAACCCGCTCCAGCTTGGCGCGCGCGTTCATCGCCATCATCTCCGGCGCGGAGATCCTTCCCACCAATTCCAAGAAAGCGGAGGTGGCCTCGGGCGCCTTGAGCTCGAGATCCGTCCGATAGAGCAGGACCGCATTGTACTCGGGGAAGACATGTTGGTCGTCCTCGAGGACGCGCAGGTGGTAGTAGAGGATCTCGGCGTCGGTGGAGTAGAGATCGGTCGCCTGGATCGCGCCGCTCTCCAAAGCCCGGTAGGCGAGGTCGTGATCGATTCCCCGGACCTCCCGCTGCGGAAGGCGATAACGATCCCGCAGCAGCGGCCACCCGTCCCTGCGCGAGATGAACTCATTGCTGAAGCCGAGCTTCAATTCGGGATGCTTGGCGAGATCCGAAATCTTTTGAATCCCCAGACGCTCGGCGAGTTGCTCGGGCATGCCAATCGCGTAGGTGTCGTTGAATCCCAGCGAGCCGCTCATCTGCACGCCTCGCTCCGCCAGCGCCTTGCGGATCGCCTCATCGCCGCGCAGCCCCGCTCCGGAGAAAATCTCCTCGGCGATTGTGCCGGTGTACTCCGGGTAGACGTCGATCTCCCGGCCGAGCAGCGCGGCCCAGAGGATCTTCGTCCCCCCGAGCTGCCGGCGGTAGGTCGCGCGCAGGCCCTGGGCGCTCGCGATCTGGGTGACGAGCTCGCCGAGGATCACCGACTCGGTGAAGGCCTTGGAGCCGACCCGTAACACCGGGCGCGTCCCCTGCGCGGCATCGACGAGCGTCGAGGCGAGGACCAGCGCTGCGATGCAGGCCCGTCGGATCATGGGTGGGTGGATTGCAGCACATCCATCGGCGTTCGCTGCGCCCTCAAGAATCGGGTGACATAGGGGTCGGCCGGAGAGCGCATGAACTCCTCGATCGTGCCCTGCTGGACGATCCGCCCTCCGCGGAGGAGCACCAGGGTGTGACCGAAATAGGCGGCCTCGCCGATGTCGTGCGTCACCAGCACCACGCTGGTGGCCCGCCGGGCGCGCGTTGCCTCAAACACGCTCTTCAATTCTTCTTGCAGCTCGTACCGCGTCACCGGATCGAGCGCTCCCAGCGGCTCGTCGAGCAGGACGACCTCCGGGCCGAGCATCAGCGCCCGCATCAGGCTCACCCGCTGCGCCTGGCCGCCGGAGAGCTCCGAAGGATAGCGACTCAAGCCGCCCTCGGGAAACCGGGTGAGGTGGACGAGCTCCGCGAGCCGGGCGTCGATGCGCGACTGCGGCCAGCGCAGAAAGCGGGCCATCAGGCAGATGTTCTCCCCCGCGGTCAGATGGGGGAAGAGCCCTCCGCCCTGGATGCCGTAGCCCATCCGGCGGCGGAGAGCGAGAACGTTGTCGGGCGAGATCTCGACGCGCTGGAAGTAGACGTGGCCGGTGTCGGGGTGCACCAGGCCGAGCATCATCCGCAGCAGCGTCGACTTGCCGCTCCCGCTCTCGCCGATCAGAACGGTCGTTTGTCCGGCGAGGATGCTGAGATCGGTGGGCGCGAGCGCCAGGGCGCCGCCATAGGACTTGGAGACGCCGGTGAGCTGAAAGACCGGCGGGTCCATGGTTTAAGCCGAACCCTGAAGGCCCGCTCTCAGGCTGCGGACGAGCTCGGCAGGCCCCGCCGGGTCTCCGCCGGATCGGTGCAGCTCATTCACCAGGGCGCTGCCGACGACGATCGCATCCGCCTGCGGGGCGAGCGCCCGGGCCTGCCCGGGGGTGGAGATTCCAAAGCCCACCGCCACCGGGGCCCGCGATCTGGCCCGGGCGGCCGCCAATTGGCCGGCGAGCTCCGGCGGAAGCGTTCCCCGCGCGCCGGTCACCCCGGTCACGCTCAGGAAATAGAGAAAGCCTTCCGTCTCGCGGCCGATCCGCGCCAGCTTCTCCGGCTCGGTGTTCGGACCGGCGAAGAGCACGAGGGAAATCCGGTGCCGGGAGGCCAGCTCCTTGACCGGATCGTGCTCGCCAAACGGCAAGTCCGGCACCAAGAGCCCATCGACCTGCGCCTGCTCGGCCCGGCGGAAAAAGTCCTCCAGCCCGAGCGACAGGATCGGGTTCAAGTAGGTCATCAGCAAGAGCGGCGCTTCCAACCCACCCTGTCGCAGCGTCGATGCGAGCTCGAGCACGCTTGCCGGGGTGGTGCCGGCCTCCAGCGCGCGTTGGGCCGCCGCCTGAATGGTGGGACCGTCGGCGATCGGATCCGAGAAGGGGATCCCCAGCTCGATCAGGTCGGCGCCCGCCTGGGCGAGCTGCGGTACGACGCGCGCGGTCGCTTCCAGGGAGGGATCCCCGGCGCAGACGTAGGCGATCAACGCCGGCCGGTGCTCGGCCTTCGATCGCGCGAAGGCGTTGGCGATTCGGTTCAAGGTCGCTTCACCGAGGCCTTCTTGCGAATCGACAGCTCGTTCATCGCGTGCGCCAGGTCCTTGTCTCCGCGCCCCGAAAGATTGACGACGATCGCCTTGCCCTTCCCCAGCTCGCGCGCCACCTCCCCAGCGCGCGCCAGCGCGTGCGACGACTCCAGCGCGGGAAGGATTCCCTCCAACATACAAAGCTGCGCGAAGGCTTCGAGCGCCTCGTCGTCGGTCGCGGTGCGGACGTCCAGGCGGCCGGCGTCCCGGAGATGGGCCAGCTCCGGACCGACCCCCGGGTAGTCGAGCCCGGCGCTCACCGAATGGGCCTCTGCGATCTGGCCGGTGCTGGTCTGCAGAACGAAGGACGCCGACCCGTGCAGAACTCCGAACCTCCCCGCGGTGAGCGAGGCCCCGTGCTTGCCGCTCGCCAGCCCCAGTCCCCCGGCTTCGACCGCGACGAGGCGGACGTCGGAATCGGCGAGAAAGGCGGTGAAGATCCCCATCGCATTGGAGCCGCCGCCGACGCACGCGATCACCGCCTCGGGCAGCCTGCCGAGTCGCGCCCGAATCTGCTCGCGGGCCTCGCGCCCGATCACGCTCTGGAGATCGCGCACCAGGGTTGGGTAGGGGTGTGGCCCGGCCACGCTTCCGATCGCGTAGAAGGTCGTCCGGACGTTGGTGACCCAGTCGCGGATCGCCTCGTTCATCGCGTCCTTCAGCGTTCGGGTGCCGCTTTCCACCGGGTGCACGGTGGCGCCGAAGAGCTGCATTCGCTGGACGTTGGGCGCCTGGCGCACCACGTCGGCCGAGCCCATGTAGACCTCGCAGTGGAGTCCCATTCGCGCGCACGCCACCGCGGTCGCCACGCCGTGCTGCCCGGCGCCGGTCTCGGCGATGACCCGCTTCTTCCCCATCTGCATCGCGAGGCGGACCTGCCCGAGCGTGTTGTTGAGCTTGTGCGCGCCGGTGTGGAGGAGATCCTCGCGCTTCAAGAAGACGTCCGCGCCGCCAAACGCCCGGGTGAGGTTTTCCGCGAAAGTGATCGGGGTGGGTCGCCCGGCGAACTCGAAGAGATCGTTTCCCAGAAGCTCGAGGTACGCTTTGTCGGTGCGGGCCTCTTCCCACGCCTCGGCGAGCTCGTCGAGCGCGGGGATCAGCGTCTCCGGGACGTACCTGCCTCCGTAGGGACCAAATCGACCCGGGGGCGACCCGACCGGGGAGAGGTTTTCGGGGGGTCTCATCGGGGCGAATCTCCCGCCGCGCGAACCGCGGCGACGAAGGCATTCAACTTTTGCGGATCCTTGATGCCCGGCGCGGATTCGACGCCGCTCGCCACGTCCACTCCCCAGGGTTGACCGACGCGGATCGCCTCGCGCACGTTGGCCGGGGTCAACCCGCCGCCGATCACCACGTCTCGCTCGAGGCGTCGCCTGGCCATCGGGACGAGGGTCCAATCGAAGCTGCGCCCGGCGCCTCCGAACTCGGCGACGTGCGCATCGAGCAACACCCGCGCCACGCGTGGATGCGCCGGCTCCGCGGGCAGGCTCGCCGGGTCGCGGATCCGCACCACCTGGATGATCTCCACCGACAGGTGCGCGTAGCTCGAAGGGTCCTCGTCCCCGTGGAGCTGGACGGCGCGAAAGCCCGCGGTAGACACGGCTCGCTCCACCTCCTCGGGCGACGCCCTGACGAAGACGCCCACCGGGAGGATCGACGAGGGGACCTGCTTCACCAGATCGGCCGCCGCCCCGGGGGTCAGGTACCTGGGGCTGCTCGGCCAGCAGTTGAACCCGATCGCCTCCACCCCGGCCGCCACGCAGGCCGCGACGTCCACCGGCCGGCGTACGCCGCAAATCTTGATTCTCACGCTCACCGCTGCTCCCAAGCCGAACCGCGCCCCTGGCGTAACACAGTGGCCTCTAACTGCCTAAGCCCGCCCCGGCACCATCGTCCGCCTCTCAGGAGCTCGTTTTCAGCTCGCCGGCTCCGATCTCTTGAGCAGCTCCGCGAGGTGGTCCTGCCAGATTTCCGGGAGCGAGTGCGTCCCGTGGCCGCGCGTCTTGTCGCTGATCGGCAGGACGATCGCCCGCCCGTTCTTCACCCGCTTGATCTGGGCCTCCAGAATTCCAAGCTCCGGCGGATTGATCACGTCGTCGGCGGAGTTGATCGCCAGAAGCGGCGCCCGAATCGTCTCCAGCTTCGGCGCAGGATCGTAATTGCGCGAGGCCTTCACCTGGTAGAGCAGGTCATTGGCGTCCATCTTCGGAACCCGGGCGGAGATCCAGTCGTCGAAGAACTTGTCCGCCGCATCCCGGGTGGGAGCCTGCTTCTGCCAGAAAAGCGCGTTGCTGCTCATCATCATCAGCGTGTACACGGCCGAGGTCAGGCCCCGGGGTTGGGTCTGATAGTTGCCCCCGTTCCACTGAGGATCCTTCTCGATCGAGTCGGTGATCATCCGCCGCATCATTCGATTCCGCCCGGCGATCTGGACGGGGAGGCTGGCCAGCGGCATCAGCGCGTCCATGTAGTCGGGGTACGTCTCCCCCCAGACCCAGCTGTGCATCCCGCCCATCGAGGTGCCCATCACCAGGCGCAGGTGGTTGACCCCCAGGTGCTCGGTCAAGAGCTGGTGCGTGGCGGCAACCATGTCGTCGTAGTCGTAGTGCGGGAAGGCCGCCCGGAGCCCGCCGCTGGGCTTGCTCGACTTGCCATGGCCGATGCCGTCGGGCAGGACGATGTAGTAGCGGGAGGCGTCGAGGATCTGGCCGGGACCGAAGAGAACGCCCCCGAAAGTGTCGCTGAGAAACTGGGAGCTCGATCCCCCGGTGCCGTGCAGGATCAGCACCGCGTTGCGGACCACGCCCGCCTTGTCCTTCTTCGGCGTCCCCAGCGTGACGTAGTGGAGGTTGAGCTGCGGAAGCGTTTCCCCGCTCTTGAAGGCGAAATTCCGGACCGTGAAATCGCCGTGCTTCGGCTCCGGATAGTTGGCGGCGTGGGCGAAAGAGGTCAGCGCGATCAGCGCGAGTGGCAGATGTCGGGTGGCATTCATCCGTGTCGTTCCTTTCGAGGTCAGCGAATGGATTTGGTCAGCTTCACCGGATCGTAGACGACACCGTTTTTGATCGTCCGGTGCACCATGCTCAGGTTGTCCACGCTCTGCAGCGGATCCGCGTTGAGGATGATCAGATCGGCGAGCATCCCCGGCTGCACCGTTCCAAGCTCCTTGTCCATCCCCATCACCTTGGCGCCGTTGACCGTGGCGGAGAGGAGGATCTCGGGCATCGTCAGTCCGGCATCGCGCATCAGCTGCATCTCGCGAAAGACCGAAGGCCCGTGGAGCGTCCCGACATTCCCGGCGTCCGTTCCCATCGCCACGGTGATCCCGGCATCCCAGACCGGGCGCAGGTTCTTCATGTCCGTCGTATTCGGCGCCGGGCGACCGGTTTTTCGCAGCGTCGCCGCCCTGGTGGGGAGCTGATCCTTGGGCACTTTCTCGAGGGCGTCCATCTGCTTGAGGATTTGCGGATCGGCCAGCCTCTGCTCCGCCGGAGTGGGCTTCCACTCGCCGAGCAACACCAACGTGTATCCCTCGCGCACGAAGAGGGTCGGCACGTAGATCGCGTTGCGCTTCTTGGCCAGGCTGATGAACTCCGCGTCCACCGGCAGATCGGCGACGGAGTGGACCAGGATGTCGGCCCCCGCGCGCAGCGAGGCCTTCGCCACGTCGAGCTCGGTCGCGTGGACCGCGAGCCGGATGCCCGCCTCGTGCGCGGCGTCCCCGGTCGCCTTGACGATCGCCTCCTGCGCGGCGAGGTCGTCCCCCTTCCGGTGGATGAACCAGACCTTGAGAAAGTCGGGCCTGCGCGCCAGCTCCTTCTTCGCCAGCTCCTTGGCCGCCTCGGGCGACGAGATCTTGATGATCGGCGGGTCGCCGAGGTCGAGCTGCGGCCGATCGACCATCGAGGTGAGCGGTCCGGCGATCGCCACCCGCGGGGCCGCCTTGCTCTTCACGGCCGCGTCCCTGGCCTCGAAGTTCCACATGGGGCCACCGACGTCGGCGACCGAGGTCACCCCGCTCGCCAGCCAGACCTTGAACGTGGCCGGAAGACGGGCCTTGTTTCGCGCGACCTCCTTCGCGTAGGGCACGATCTTCGTCGCATCGAACGCGTCCGGCCGGGTGAACGGATCGCCCGATTGGAAAAAATGGACGTGCGAGTCGATCAGCCCGGGCATGATCCATTTGCCCTTGGCATTGATCACCGTGGCGCCTTTGGGAGCAGGCGTCGTGCTCGAAGGTCCGACGCTCTGGATCCGGTCGCCGGAGATGATCACCGTGACGTCCTTTTCCGCCGGCGCCCCGGCCTGCTCGGGGTGGACCAGCGTCCCGCCGACGATGGCGGTGACCTTGTCCGCCGCACGGGAGGGGCTTGCGCTGAGCGCGGCAAGCGCGGCGAGAAGAGAAAGGATCGGTCGGGTCCAGCGTCCCATGCGGTGCCTCCGGCAGCCTGAATGATTTCGATTGGAGCAGACGAGCAAGGGCGCTTACGTAGCAGCACCTCCGGGAAATTCAAGCCAGCTCGACCGGGCCTTCAGGGGATGGGGGCGTGGGATAAAGGCAACCAGCTCTCAGCTCGATCGCGAATCCGGATTCGTTCATCGATACGCTTCGGGCTGTGGTGAAGTCAGGTCGCCCCAAGCGCGGGGATCTGCCCGCCCAGTCCGCCCGCGGCGCGCGCCGAGCCGGGGCTCAGCGGCCGGAGGAGCCCAGCCCGCGATCCCGCTCTGCCCGCTGGGAATTCTTTCCGTGCGCTTTTCTTCGGCTCGTGCCGGGTGGCACCGCCCTGAGCCTGGCATGCGCACGGGCGTCGGCATCGAGCTGGACTTCGCGCGAGGCCGGAAAATAGCCGGGCAGCTCCATCCGGAGCGTGTGCGAGCGCTGCTCTCGCGGAACGCTGGTAGACAGCGGCGTCGTTCCCAGCGGCTCTCCGGAGTCCGCCCAGGTCACCAGGGCGCCCTTTGGCTCGGAAGTGACCTCGAGGTGAACCGCCGCGCTCGGTCCCCGGCTCTCCAGCTTCGCCACCTTTGTCCGGTCGAAGAAGAGGGCCGGCCTCTTGCGCGAGACCCATCCGGCGCCGAGCGCGGCGAACGCCACCAGGGTGAGCGCCGCATAGGTCGATCGCGAGCGTTGCCGCGCCCGCCCCCGCCGCTCGGCGGGCGCTTCCACAGCTCGCGTCTCGACCGGAGGCGCGGCGACTTCCCGAAAAACGCCGATGCGCTGAAGCCTCCGGTCCAGGTCCAGGGGCGCGTCGCGCAGCAGCGGATCCCCGAACGGCCCGATGCTCGCAAGCCTTTCCTCCAGGTCGGGAGCAACGTCGCGTGCCAGCGCAGCCAGGGGCGCTCCCAGGTCGACCTCCGCCTCGCGCGCCAGCGCCTCCTTGAGCTCGAGGGCGGTCGCGTATCGCGCCTGGCGATCGGGATTCAGACAACGCTGGAGGATCGTCGCCAATCTCTGGCACGATGCCGGCAGGGACAGCGGCGCGGCGCGCTGCTTGCGCGAGACCTCATAGGGGTCGGCGCCGGTGAAGGGCGGAAAACCGGTCAGCGCCTCGTAGATCAGTATTCCCATCCCGTAGATGTCGGAACGCTCGTCGATGTCTAGCCCGCTGTTGCTTTCGGGCGACTGGTACTCGGGTTGGAAGATCGGATTGCCGACCCGCCGGGTCTGACCGTCCTGAAACAGGGCGAGCCGGTAGTCGATCAACTTGCCGTCGGAGGATTGGGGTTGCGGGCTAAAATAGACCAGGTCCGGTTTGACGCCGCCGTGCGCGCGGCCGGTTCGATGGAGGTAGTCGAGCGCGTCGCACAACGGGATCGCGAGCCGGATCACCTCCCCGACCTCGAGCGAACCGCGAGACCAGAGCGTGGCGCTGAGGCTCTCCCCGGCGACCGGTTCGCTGATCGCGAACGCGCGGCCGTCGGCGGTGCGCCCGGTGGCGGCGCGGCGGATCAGATTCGGATGGTCCAGCGTTTGAAGCGCCGCCGCCTCCTGAAGGAAGCGGGCGCCCAGCTCCGAATCGGACTTCACCTCGGGCCGGAGGATCTCGAGGATGACCCGCCTCTCGGAGCCTTGTTCCCGGACCAGAAATGCCTCTGCGGCAGAGCTTTCGGCGAGTTTTTTGAGGACTTCGTAATCGAGCACGATTCCGTGCGGATGATACATCAAACGAAATGGGGCAAAAGCCAGTGTCGATTGGTCCTGTAGGCGGGCCTGCGGGATTGAGAGCGCACGTCGTGAATCAAAAAATCAATGCGACAATACATTTTCAGTTTGAACCATCAATCCACGACTTGCCAGTTATTCGTCGAATGCAGAGCCAGCAGGGTGCTAAAAAAACGTCGCGAGCAAGCCCAGTCCCTGGGCGCGCGCAACGAAGCAGATGGGCTGCGCAGCAGTTTTTCAGCCCCTGCTAAAACGTGCCGCGGCGCAGGACGTCGCCCTTGGACACCGTTCCCAGAAGATTGTTCTCCGCGTCGACGACCGGCAGCCGCTCCAGCGAAGTCTCGGCGAACCGCGCCGCCAGCTCCGAGAGGGTGAGGTCCGGGGAGGCCGGTCGGATGCTGGTGTCCATCACGTCCGCCGCCACCGTCATCCCCAGCAGCGAATGATCGGGCAGGTGGCCTTTCAGCGATTCGAGGACGATCACCCCGAGGAGCTTGCCGTCGGCGGTGGTGACGTAGAGATCGCTGCCGGGGGGAAGCTCGAGAAGCCAGACGACGATTTCGTCGAACCGCGCTGAGGGCGGCACGCGCACCGCATCGGGAACCATCAGCGATCTTACCGTGGTGGTGCGCAGCCATTGAGGCTTGGGGGACTCCGGCAGCGAGATGTTTCGCCGCCGTAGCACCGAGGTGTAGAGCGACTCGGGCGAGAGGCGCCGGCTGGCCGCGGTGGAGAGGACGGAGGTCAGCATCAACGGGAGGATGACGTTATAGTCTCCGGTGAGCTCGAAGATGATCAGCACCGAGGAGATCGAGGCGTGCGTCGTCCCGGCGAGCACGCCGGCCATCCCCAGCAGCGCGTAGGCCCCCGAAGGCGCCGAGCCTGGCCAGACGTACTGCACCAGCGTGCCGAGCGCTCCGCCGAGCATCCCGCCGTAGAAGAGGGAAGGGGTGAAGAGCCCTCCCGGGACACCCGCGCCGGCCGTGAGCGAGGTCGCGAAGAGCTTGGCCACCGGGAGCACGAGCAGCATCCACAGCGGGAGCTGCCCGAACAAGGCGAGGTTCACCGAGTCGTAGCCGTTGCCGAGGACGTGGGGAAGCCAGATCGCCGCCACCCCGACGATGGCCATTCCGATCACCGGCAGGAAGGGCACGAGTCGTTTCGGCGCCCCTTCCAGCGCGTCGGAGAGCCCGTTGATCGCTCGGATGAAGAGCGCAGAGGCGAAGCCGAGGATCGGGCCGAAAGCGGCGCTCAAGAGGATTTCCTTGGGCGCGAGCAGCCTGAGCTGATCGGCGGATATCACGTAGCTCGGGTGGTCAGAGATGAGGATGCGCGAGAGGGCCGTCGCCACCACGCAGGAGACGACGATCGGACCGAAGAGTTCCAGGGCGAAGCTCCCGAGGAAGACTTCGAGTCCGAAGAGCGCGGCGCCGATCGGGACGTTGTAGGCGGCCGCGATGCCCGCCGCGGCCCCGCAGGCGACGAGCAGCCTGAGCTGATCGGCGGATATCTTGAGCTGGCGGCCCATCAGTGAGGCCCCGGCCGCGCCGGTCTGGAGGAGGGCTCCTTCGCGTCCGAGCGGCGCGCCCATCCCCACGGCGACGATCGACACGAAGCCCCGCGCCAGCGTGCGCAGGAACGG
>Ga0070699_100003935_pt1 | contig 13120 bp, 8 predicted proteins | sample KBSK1503metaG_FD_65473 | JGI IMG/M metagenome (GOLD analysis project Ga0070699, IMG submission 65473) | Corn, switchgrass and miscanthus rhizosphere microbial communities from Kellogg Biological Station, Michigan, USA - KBS K1-50-3 metaG | ecosystem: Host-associated > Plants > Roots >...
TCCCGAATCAGATGCTGACGATCAACGAGATCTTCTACTCGGTCCAGGGCGAGTCCAGTTATGCCGGGCGCCCGTGTGTCTTCGTCAGGCTGACCGCGTGCGACCTGCGTTGTTCCTGGTGTGATACCCCGTACGCGTTTCACGAAGGGCAGAAGAGGCCGGTGGAAACCGTGCTCGCCGAGATTGCTCAGATTGCTTGCCCGCTCGTCGAGGTCACTGGGGGCGAGCCGTTGCTGCAGGACGACGTGTATCCGCTGATGCAGGGGTTGCTGGATCGCGGCCGGACGGTGCTGCTCGAGACGGGCGGCCACCGCAGCACCGCGCGCGTTCCCGAAGCGGTCATCACGATTCTCGACGTGAAGTGCCCTGGCAGCGGAGAGGAAGAGCGCAACGACTGGACGAATATCGATCGGCTCCGGCCGCACGACGAGGTGAAGTTCGTCATCAAGGATCGCGTCGACTACGAATACGCTCGCGACGTGATTGCGCGCCACCACCTGGCGCGTCGTGCCGCCGCTGTCCACGTCTCGCCCGTTCACGGTGTGCTGCACCCGCGCACGCTCTCGGAATGGGTCCTGGCCGACAGCCTTGCGGTGCGCGTTCAGCTTCAGCTTCACAAATACATCTGGGATCCTGGAACTCGGGGCGTATGACGTTTAATGATTTGCGAGTGGCGACTTGTGAATTCAGATGAGCGATCGACAATCACCGATCACGAATCACAGATCACAAATGCCTGCAGTGGTGTTGTTGAGTGGCGGCCTTGACTCCTATACCGCCGCGGCAATGGCGCACGCGGAGGGCTTCAGGCTCTTTGCGTTGACGATTCGATACGGTCAGCGCCATGCCCACGAGGTCGACGCAGCGCGCGCTGTCGCGCGCGCGCTCGGGGTGGCCAGGCACATCGAGCTGGACGTGGATCTCTCTGCGTTCGGTGGCTCGTCCCTCACGAGCGATGTGCCCGTGCCCAAGGATCGGCCGATCGACCTCGACGAAATCCCTTCGACCTACGTTCCCGCACGCAACACCGTCTTTCTGTCACTCGCGCTCGGATGGGCTGAGGTGCTCGGCGCACGCGATATCTTCATTGGCGTCAATGCGCTCGATTATTCCGGATATCCCGATTGCCGCCCCGAGTACATCGCCGCGTTCGAGCGGCTGGCGTCGCTGGCGACCGCTCAGGGCGTGCAGGGCGCGACATTTCGCATCCACGCCCCCCTGCAGGCGTTTACCAAGGCGGACATCATCCGGAAGGGCCGAGCGCTGGGGTTGGACTATGGAATTACCCACAGCTGCTACGATCCGGGCCCCGAGGGACATCCGTGCGGCCATTGTGACAGTTGCACGCTGCGCGCGGCCGGGTTTGCGCAGGCCGGTGTGGCCGACCCGTTGTTTGGCCGATAAAGGTAGGACAGTGCGGTCTTTCTGGTCCCTACCCCCCCTTCAAGGCATCCTCGCTATCGCGATCGGCCTGCTTATCGTGCCCTTCCTCCTCGTGGCGGGGTGGGGAGTGACCACGTTCTGGACGCGCACTGTCGCGATCCTGGCGCTCGGCCTTGCCGGATGGCTCATCGTCGCCTTCGTCCTGTCTCGCCGGCTGGCCACCTCGCTCAGGCATCTCGAGGTCGCCGCACAACGCATCGCGTCCGGAGACTTCAGGCCCGTCGAGCGGAAGCCGATGCCGACGCGGGAGTTCGCCAAACTGCAGGACGCGTTCGATTCGATGTTGCGTCGCTTCAACAAGACCCGCACCGAGATCGACGAACAGATGGGCGAAGAGCGGCGGATCCGCGAAGAGCTCCAGTCCCTGCAGCGCCAGGTCATTCGGCAGGAACGTCTCGCCGCGGTCGGACAGCTTGTGTCCGGCGTCGCGCACGAGATCAACAATCCGCTTCAGGCGATTCTCGGGTTCGCGGAACTGCTGCAGATGCAGGGCGACGTGCCCGATTCGGTCAAGACCGACCTGAGACTGATTCAGAAGGAAAGCGCGCGCGCCTGCAATATCATCCGGAATCTCGCGATGTTCGCCCGGCAGCAGCCGGGTGAGGCCGCTCCCGTGCGCCTGACCGACGTCATCGCGTCAGTCGCGGAACTGCGGCAGCGGCGCCTCGAGTCCGAAGACATCGAGCTGCGGGTCGAAGACCGATCGACGCAGTTCGTCTCGGCGGTGCTCACCGAGCTGCAGCAGGTGCTTTTGAACTTTGTCATCAATGCCGAGCAATCGATCCTGATGTCCGGCCGGCTGCCGGGGCGCATCACGATCCGCTCGCGCGACGACAGCGGCCGCGTGGTGCTCGAGGTCGAGGACACCGGGCCCGGCCTCCCGCCGGACAACGAGGCCAAGTTGTTCCAGCCGTTCTTCACGACGAAGCCCGTCGGCCAGGGCACCGGCCTGGGGCTGTCGATAAGCTACGGAATCATCGATTCGCTGGGCGGGCGCATCGGCTACCGGAACGCACCGGCCGGCGGCGCCATCTTCTACTTCGACCTCCCGGCAGCCTCCGTCGAAGCGGTGTGACCGCCCGCATCTATTACACCGACCCGTACTGCCGCCGTTTCGAGGCGGTCGTGACGAAGGCGTTCGAGCACGATGGCCGCCCCGCGGCCCTGCTCGATCGGACCGCGTTCTATCCCTCGTCTGGCGGTCAGCCGTTCGACACCGGACACCTTCTTCCCCACGAGCTCGGGCAAGCCGGCGCCATCGATGTCGTCGAGACCGTGGACGGTGCCGACGATGTGGTGCACGTGCTGTCGGCGCCAATCGGCCAAGGCACCACCGTGAGCGGAGAAATCGATTGGAACCGGCGCTTCGATCACATGCAGCAGCACACGGGACAGCACCTGTTGTCCGCCGCGTTCGATCGCCTCTTCGACAACCGGACCATGAGCTTCCACATGGGCGCAGACACGGCGACGATCGACCTGCTGCGCGAGACATCCTCGGATCAGATCTCGCGCGCCGAAGACGAAGCGAACCGCGTCGTGTGGGAGAACCGCGAGGTGTCGATCCGGTTTGTCGACCCCGCGAGGCACGGCCCCTCAGACCCGCCCTTACAGCTCCGGAAGGAGCCGGCGCGCGAGGGCATTCTGCGGCTGATCGAGGTGACCGGCTTTGACCTCTCGGCGTGCGGCGGCACGCACGTGGCGCGGACGGGAGCGATCGGGACGATCGCCGTCGCCGGGGCGGAGAGGTTCAAGGGCGGCACGCGCATCACGTTTGCGTGCGGCGGCCGTGCGCTTCGCCTGCTCAGAACGCTTCGAGAATCGGTGGCCGGCAGCGTGCGAGCCCTCTCGGTCTTGCCCCAGGAACTCCCAGCGGCCATTGAACGGTTGCACGTGGACGCCAGGGATCTCCGCAAGACGATCAAGAGATTTCAGGAGACGCTTGCGGGCCACGAAGCGGCTCGGCTCATGGGAAGCGCGAAGGCGGATGGACCTGCCGGTGCTCACGTTGTCGTCGAAGCGCTCGAAGGCTGGGATGCGAACGGCCTCAAAGCGATTGCATCCGCGATCACAGCCGGTAGCCACGTGGCGGCTGCGTTGTTCTCGACGACATCGCCGTTCGCGGTCGTCATCGCCAGGTCGGCTGACGTCCCGGTCGACGCGAACGCCATCCTGCGTGCGCTGACGGAGCGATTCGGGGGCCGGGGTGGCGGGAAGCCAGACCTTGCACAAGGAGGCGGTCTGACCGGAGATGCGGCTGAGATACGCCGGGCAGGACGGGAGCTGCTTGAAGCATCTCCGCGGTAGGGCCCGCTTTCCGCCTTCGCCCAGGCTTCGGCGAGACCTCGCCGTAGCGCATAGGCGGGCAGCCGGACCTCCGGAGCGGATTCTCTTTTCAGATCCGTCATAGGCATACGGAAATCGTCAGCAAAAATCGTCTATCGTGCCGTTTCGCCGCGGAACCAGGCGGCACGTCAATTGCCCCGCTCAATGTTCCGCAATATGAACCTAGTGCTGGCGATCGAGCCGGATTCCTCCCACGCGGATCCGCTCGGTTCCGTCGTTCACACGAAACTCGGCGCGGAGCTCGTCATCGTCACGTCCGCTTATGCGGCGATCGTGGCGATGAATCAGCGCGTCCCTGACCTTGTGCTGTTCGGCCGAGAGGTCCCGCAGGACCAGCGGGTCAAGATCGGCACGCATTTGCGCTCCCTGGCAGACTCGTCACTGGTCCGCACGCTCGAGATCCCGTCACTGGCGAACACAGTCCAACCACAGAAATCCGGCTTTCCGAATCCGTTTCGAAGGAAGGGTGCCGAAAACACCAGCACCGAGGCGGCGTCGTTCGAAAGGACGATCGACACGTTGCTCACTGCGGCAGAGAACGCACGGGCCAAGCGGGTCGCGGAAGTTCCCCCGGTTGCCCCCGCCGACGCCGGCATGCGCTCGGCCGATGTCTCGCTGATCGAGGCCGAGGTCGAATTCCGACTGAAGACCGAGCTCGAGCGGGTACAGGCGGAAGGCGCACTCCAACGGGCGCGCGAGCTTGCACGGATGGCCGACGACGCCGAGGAGCAGCGCAGGCAAGACCTCGCGCGGATCGAAAGTGAGGCCGCGACGCAGCGCGAATCGGCGGTGAGCGATGCGCGCGCCGGAGCGGAAGCCGCGGCACGCGAAGCGCTGGCTGCGGAGCTCGAACAGGTAAGGAAAGAGGCGGAGCAGCAGCTCGCATCGGAAGTCGCACGCGTGCGCACCGAGGCGGAGGAGACGCTGACCGCGAAGCTTGGCGAGACGCAGGCGCAGGCCGAGCGCGAGGGGGACGAGCGGCTGGCGCGCGCGCGCACCGAAGCCGATGCATCACTCACCGCCGCAGTCGAAGAGGCGCAGAGGGCGGCGGAAGCCGCCGAAGCGCGGGCACGAGAAGCCGAAGCGACGATCGTGCGGATCAAGGCCGAGGCCGATGCGGCGCGGGTGGCGGCCATCGAGAAGACGCGCACGACGACCGAGTCGGAAGCGATGCGTTTGCGCGACACGGAGATCGCGCGGGTCAGAGCCGAAGCCGACGCAGCGCGTTGGGCGGCGGTCGACGACGCGCGCCTTGCCGGTGAAACGGAAGCGATGGGCGTTCTCGAATCCGAGATTGCGCGCGTCAAGGCCGACGCCGAGGCGCAGGTCCAGGCTGCGGTTGCACGCGCGCACGCCGAGGCTGACGCGGTTCGCGCGGCGGCAGTCGACGAAGCGCGCCGTATCGCTGAAACGGAAGCGATGGGCGTTCTCGAATCCGAGATTGCGCGCGTCAAGGCCGACGCCGATGTGCAGGTCCAGGCCGCGGTTGCACGCGCGCACGCCGAAGCCGATGCGGTACGCGCGGCGGCAGTCGACGAAGCGCGCCGTGTCGCTGAAACGGAAGCGATGGGCATTCTCGAGGCCGAGATTACGCGCGTCAAGGCCGACGCCGAGGTGCAGGTCCAGGCTGGGGTTGCGCGCGCGCACGCCGAAGCCGATGCGGTTCGCGCTGCAGTCGACGAAGCGCGCCTTGCCGGTGAAACGGAAGCGACGCGTGTTCTCAAGGCCGAGATTGCGCGCGTCAAGGCCGACGCCGACGCGCAAGTCAAGGCTGCGGTCGCACGCGCGCACGCCGAGGCTGACGCGGTTCGCGCGGCGGCAGTCGACGAAGCGCGCCTTGCCGCTGAAGGGAAAGCGAAGCGCAGTCTTGAAGCCGAGATTGCGCGCGTCAAGGCCGACGCCGACGCGCAAGTCAAGGCTGCGGTCGCACGCGCGCACGCCGAGGCTGACGCGGTTCGCGTGGCGGCAGTCGACGAAGCGCGCCTTGCCGCTGAAGGGAAAGCGAAGCGCAGTCTTGAAGCCGAGATTGCGCGCGTCAAGGCCGACACCGAGGCGCAGGTCGAGGCCGCGGTCGCACGGACGCACGCCGAAGCCGAGGCCGCGCGGGCCGTGGCCATCGAAGAAGCGCGCCTTTCCGCCGAAGGGGACGCGAGGAGCGTGTTCGACGCCGAGATTGCGCGCGTCAAGTCCGACACCGAGGCGCAGGTCCAGGCTGCGGTTGCACTCGCGCGCACCGAGGCCGCCGCGTTGCGCACCGCCGCAGTCAAAGAGGCACAAAAGCCGTCGGAGGCCGCCATCGCGCGGGCACGAGACGCAGAAAACAAGGTCGCTCGCATGAAGACCGAGGCCGAGGCCGCGCGGGCAGCGGCCATCGAAGAAGCGCTCCTGACGGCCGAGTTGGAGGCGGCGGATGCGCGCGAAACGGAGATCGCGCGGGTCAAAGCCGAAGCCGATGTGGCGCGCGCGGCGGCGGTCGCAGAAGCGCGCGTGGCCGCTGAAGGGGACGCAAGGCGCGTGTTCGACGCCGAGATTGCGCGCCTCAAGGCCGACACCGACGCGCAGATCAGGGCGGCGGTCGCGCGCGCGCGTGCGGAGAGCGATGTGAAGCCGACGCGCGGGTCCCGGGCACAGTCCGAAAACGAGGCCCGCCTCGAGGCGGAGCTTGCCAGCGCTCGCGGTGAGGCAGAGCAGGCCCGCCACGCGCACCAGCAGGTCGCGCTCGACGTGAATCGGATCCGGATCGAGGCGGCGGAGACCGCTCGAGTCGCCGCGGAAAAGGCACTCGCGTCTGAAACCGAGCGCATTCGCGGCCAGGCAAACCTGCGACTCGCAGCGGAAGTGGCCATGCTCCGAGCCGAGGCGGAGAGCCGGCAGGCGAGTGGGCCGGATCAGGTGCACTCAGAGCCACTGGAGCAGCCGGCTGACCCATCCTTCATGTCACGTATTCCGCACATCCAGTGGGATCGCGTCCGGTGGGATCTGGTCGCTGGTGCGGCCGTCCTCGCGATCCTGATCGGCGCCTGTGTGACCTGGCTGCCCCGCATGTTTTCATCCACGGCAAAGACTTCCTCCGACTGGGCTGGCACGGCGGGCGAGGCGGCGACGAAGGCCGCCGATGCTGCCGTTGCCGCGGCGCCGGTCGTCAAGAACGCGCTTGTCACGGCGGAGCGCGCGGCGCGCCGCCAGAGCTCGGCGACCACGAATCGTCCCGCTGCCTCTGTCCCCGGCGCGCAGGCGCCGAGCACAGCCGTAGCCGGTTTCCTCCTGGCGTTCTCGCGAATCCCGATGGACCTGTACTCCGATGGCCGACGCATCGGCACCACCGAAGACGGGCAGCTTCTGGTCAACGCGGGCCGTCACAAAATCGAGTTTGTCAGCGAGCGATTCAACTTCCGATCGACGGTCACACTGACGATTCGTCCCGGGCAGGTCACGGCCCACACGCTTGCGCTGCCGTCGGGGCGGGTGAAGGTGACGACAACGCCGGGAGCGGAAGTGTGGATTGAAGGAGAGCGCGCCGGCGTCGCGCCGCTCGATGCCATGCCCGTCACGATCGGCACGCGTGAAGTGGTCGTCAAGGATGCGGCCTTCGAGCGAAGGCAATCGGTTGAAGTGAAAAACGGTGAGACCACCGAGCTCACGATGATGCCCGTGTCCGGGGCACCTGCCACAGCACCTCGACTGGCGCCTCTCAGTCAGTAGGCTAAATCCCAAATCCCAAATCCCAAGATCCAAATCCCAAGGCCAGATCCCAATTCAGCTTTGGGTTTTGGGTTTTGGGTTTTGGGCTTTGGGATTTTCCCTAAAAGCTCGCCGCATGAACCAGTTTGGTGTGTTCAGCACCGGCGCCGAGCCGATCGTCTCGAATCCAAACCGTTCGTAAAAAGTCACGTTCGTCGGCTTGTCCGTTTCGAGATAGCCGACGGCGCGCGCGCAATCCAGCCGCGCGCAAAACTCGCTCATGAGCACGCTCCCGATGCCTCGCCGCTGCAAGTGCGCATCGACGGCAACCGGTCCCAGGTGCCAATGCGGCTCCGCGGGGTCGTGTTGTGCCCACGTCCCCATCCATCGCCCGACGCGCGCGAACGCGCCCCCGCCGACCGAAGGGAATATGCGTGGGACGAGGGTGACCTTCTCCTTCATCGATGGCTGGCATTTCCCCGGCGGCACCATACCGGCAATTCCGACGAGCGTGTCGTCCTGAAACCCGCCGAGCAGCACGCCCTTTGAGAGGATCAGCGGCAGCGCCACGCTGAACATGCGGATCAATCGATTGCCGCGAACCTCCGCATCGGCGCCGAGAGCCGCGATGTGCAGCGGGTTGTCTCGCATCCCGCGCGCGACGATTCCGACGGCGGACGGAAGATCCGCCTCGGTAAGCTCGCGTACGATCACGTCGGGCACGCCGAGGATATTAAGCCCTGCGGCGCGGACACGTCGGACTGCGGCCGACCTGCCCGCACCGCAGTTCCAGCTAATCTAGGGATTTGTCCGACTGAACGATGCGAGCCGGACGGCGATGGCGTCGATGGCGGCGACGGCCTGCGCGCCGGTGCCTTCGAAGTTGTTCACCATGATGACAAAGGCAAACGTTTCGCCGTCGCGCGCCCTGACGTAGCCTGTGAGAGAGCGCACGTTCGACATCGTTCCTGTCTTGGCCCGTATGTTGTTTTCCGCGGGAGTCCCCTTCATCCGCGCCGCCAGCGTACCGTCGACGCCCGCAACCGGCAGCGCCGTCATCCACGGCGACACTCCGGCGGCGTCGTACATCCGCACCAGGACGGTGAGCAACGTATCGGCCGCGAGCACGTCGCGCCGCGATAATCCCGATCCGTCCACGAGCTGCGATCCGTCTGCGGGGACGCCCCACATCAGCAGCCGCTGCTTCATCCCCTCGAGCGCCTGGTCGTTCGTGTGCGGAAGTGGCCCGGAAGCATTGAGCCGCTCCACGGCCTCGCCGTACAGGTTGATGCTTTCCTTGAGCATCGGCTGCACGATCTCCGATAGAGGATGCGAGCGGTACGCGTAGAGGATCGCGCCGGAGTCTGGATTGGGCCGACTGAAGCCGGCCCCCACGTCGATGTCGTCGGCGTCGATGGCACTGCCGGTGACTTCGATGCCGGCGTCGATGAGTCTTCGGCGCAGCACGCGAGCGAACCACACCGTCGGATTTCCCGCAGCGACTGCCAGCGTTGCGGGCTTCGCTCCGGCAGGAATCGCACCGGCAATCGTCAGCGTTGTTTCACCGGGTCGAATCTCGGGCCACAGCAGTTGCTGACTCCCGGCGGCGCCGGTGACGCTGCGATTCACGAACGGAACGTCCTGCGCTTCGGGCTCGACGCTGACCACGGTTGGCGAGCCAGCAGCGGCTCCAGGCGCCACGGTCACCGTCAGTTTGTTCTCTGCGAGATTCAACGCCCCGAAGATCGCGCCCGTCGGGTATCCAAGGTCGTCCCACGACCACGCGAAACCGGGCCTCGGCTCCTCGAACGCGTCGTCGACGCCGATAATGCGGCCGTCGACGCGTCGGATGCCGATCGCCTTCAACGCGGCCACCCAGGTCGAGAGATCGTCACCGCCCCGCCCCGCTATCGCCGGATCGCCGGAGCCGACAATGAGCAGCTCACCCTGCAGCACGCCGTCTGATACCGCGCCGACAGCGCGAAGTGTCGTCTGGAACCGGTAATCCCATCCAACGGCGTCCACTGCCGTCGCGACGCTGACGATCTTCGCCACCGACGCGGGGACCATCAGCGTACGTGCGTTCAGATCGAACAGGCGCTCGTTGTTCGCCAGCGACTGTATCGCGATCCCCCACGTGGCCCGTTGCACGCCCGGCATCCGGGTTGCGGCGGCAATGTCAGATGCCAGTTGCCTGGTCGGATCGATCTGAGGAGCTGATGGAAGCTGGGGAGGTGACTTGGCGCAGCCGATGGCACTCATCAATGCAAAATTCAAAATGCAACATGCAAACACCACACGCGTACGCAAAAACGGGGTGAAAGGCGCGGCGACCTTCACCCCGGTCCTGCAAACAACGCAATGTTTGCATTTTGCATTTTGCATTTTGAATTACAGAGTCATTTCTTTGAACTACAGCGTCATTTCAAGGCGTCGATCGCCATCATGGCATCATTGAGTGCGACCGCTTCAACGGTGGCGCTGCCCCCCTCGTCGGCGCGATTGGCGATCACAGCGTCTCCCTGTCGCGCGAACGTGACGGTTTCGGTCTTTCCGTTGTCCATCCTCACGGTCGCCACGAGCGTCGGCATCTTCAGCGCCGGGTCAACGCGCTCCTGGAAGAGCTGCGCGCGGATGTTCGACAGCTTCATCAGCATGTCCTCGACCTTCGCGGTGTCGACCACCTTGCCAGCCGCGTTCTTCCAGACGTCCTTGCCGTCCTTGTCCTTCGATCGCTCGAACGTCAGCGCTTCCGCGCCGCGGTGAAGCTCGACGCGCGAGGCGTTGAACGACCGTCCGTCGAACATGTCCTTGCGACGGAACATGTCGGCGCCTTTCTCGAGATCCACGGCCGTCGCCTGCGGAATGGTGAACACCATCGGCCGTGACACGTCGCGCGCGTACGCGGAATCGCCTTCGACCTTGCCGATCGCCAGGGTTGCGCGGGCACTGCCCGATATCACGGTTGTGGTCACCGCCGGCCGGTCGAGGCCATACGCCTGGAGATCGACCGCGCTGGGCGACACGATTTTCTGCATCTGCGTCGAGGACAGCGACGAGAGTGCCGCTTCCGCCGTGCCGAAATCGGCTCGCGCGGTGTACGGCTTCACGATCGCCCATTCCCCGTTGCTCTTGGCAAGCTGAGTGATGGTTCCCCCGCGCGCGATCTCGAGGCCGTCCACTTTGTCGTGGTCGAACTTCAACAACGTCTTATCGCGCAGATCGAACGGCGTGCGGTTGAATGTGCCCTCGAGATAGGACGAGATCAGGATGACGCGCTTCTCATCCGCCCTCTTCGCATAGAGGTCTCCGCCCGCAGCGGTCTTCTCGCCGACGAGCAGATGCCGAAGATCTTTCTCGCCCTTGACGCGGAAGGCGACATCGAGCTTCGCCGGGTTCAGGCCGTATTGCGCGAGGTCCGTCGGATTGTCGTCGACGACGCCGTTGACCTCGAGAGAAGCGATGTTCGTGGCCGTACTCGTGAGCTGTCCCTGGTCGGCATCGGTCTTTTCGGGCTCGACGAGCTGCCACGTGCCGTTCGTCTTCTCGGCCCGCGAGCTCTCGGCCGCCGCCGGCTTGATCTGGATCTCCTCGATCTGATCCGCCTCGACGGTGAACGCTTTGGCCTTGACCTCTGCTGCTCCTGAGGCCGGCTTCTTCGAGTCGACGAAGTAGATGTACCCGACGAGCCCGAGCAGCACGACCGCGAGCGCAATCGTGGATGTCAGTCCCCGCACGTCAGCGTTTCCTCCACCAGGTATAGACGCCCGTGCCGAAGACAATCGCCGGGATCACGAGCAGAGACATCCACAACGTCGCCATCGTCTGCCGCGCCGTCATCGTCAGGCGGCTGTCATTCGGCGGCTTCGCACGGATCGAGATCAGGTTCTCCTGCTGCGCCAGCCAGTTGATCGTGTTGAGGAACAGATCCTGGTTGCCCTGAATGCGGAGCGCATTGTTGGCGGCGAAGTCGGAGTCGCCAATCGTGACGAACCGGGACTCCGGCGTGCGCGGCTGATCGCCCGCTGCCGCTTTCGCCGGATCCGGCTTCGGCGCGTCGACCGCATTGGTCGCGGTCACCGCGCCGATCGAGACCGGCCCCTGCTTGTCGCCCTTGTCCGCATTCAGCTCCACCTTGCCGGACTTGATCTGACTCATGTCAGTTTCCGCCCAGCTGCGCGGGCTGGTCTGAAGAATGGTGACCGCCGCGCGGCCGTTCGTGGCCGGAAGAATCGGCGTAATCGATCGCGCGAGCGGATACGCCGTGAGGATGTTGCTGAATCTATCCGTGATCGGATGGGATGGATAGCTCGCCACAACGGGTACCGACGCGTCGGTGCCGATCAGCTGCCCGATCCCGCTCGCATCGACAACCACATCCTTGCCGGCCTGGAAATCCCAGTCCTTCAGCAGCGCGTCCGTGACGGGCGTTGGAGGATCCTTTTCCCCGGGTGGATCGGTCAGCACGAGCACGTGCCCGCCCTTCTTCAGGAACCGCTCGAGCATGTCGGCTTCCGGCTGCAGGAGATCCGTTTTCGGCCCTGCGATGATGACGACCGCCGCGTCGGCCGGGACGTCCATCTCCTGCGCGAGTACGGTCTTGGCCACCTCGTAATTGTCGCCCTCGAGCGCGGTCTTGGCGCCGCTGTAGCCGCCGAGGGGCTCGTTGCTGTCCGGGTCCCTTTCGCCGTGGCCCTGGACGAAATAGACCTTCTTCTTCTCGCCCGTCAGCACCTTCACGAGCGCGTTGGTCAGTTCCTGCTCCTCGGACGAGTTCACGCGCTCGATGCGGCCCTTGTATTCGAGGACCACCGTCCCGTAGGTCGTCACCTGGTACTGCTTCGCGTCGCCGGGCCTCTTGTCCGCGTCGATGTACTGAACGTCGACCCTCGACGGAGACTGGTACTTGTATTCCTCGAGGCTGCTGCGGAACGGGTCGAAGCCGGTCGGCTTGTCGAACACGAGGAACTTCACCGGCGCATCGAGTTCCTTCAACAGCTTGACCGTCTGGTCCGACAGCGTGAACTGCTGGTTCTTGGTCAGATCCCAGCGCTTGTTCTGCCGGAACGAGAGGTAATTCACCGCGACGAGGATCGCGACAAAGATCAGCACGCTGATGCTGGCAATCGCCCCGTAACGCGCGTTGCGGCGCCGGAAATAGTCGATGATCTCGCGCCATTGTCCGAGTGTGTAGAGCACCACGCACGCGAGGCCACCCCACGCGGCGTATACCGCGTATTGATCCCACTCTGGCCTCAGCATGCGCACCGCTACGGCACCGACAACGAGCGCCGTGCCAAGCCAGCCAACGATATTGAGAACGTTCTTGACCATCGCCTCAACCCTTCCAGCGTTCCGTGTCGACCGCTCGAGCCGTCAGGAACAGCCCGAACGAGATGACGCTGAAGTAGTAGATCAGGTGCTTCGTGTCGAGAATCCCTTTTGTGAAGTCGTCGAAATGCTCGGTAATCGACAGGTAGTTCAGCACGCTCTGTGTCGTCGGTCCTGAAAACGACGCGGGCCAATTGATCACCCACAGGAGCAGGAACACCGCGAAGGTCACCATTCCCGACACAATCTGGTTTTTCGTGAGGCTCGAGATGAGCAATCCCACCGAGACGAAGCAGCCGCCCATCAGCAGCAGCCCGAG
>Ga0070699_100003936_pt1 | contig 13120 bp, 12 predicted proteins | sample KBSK1503metaG_FD_65473 | JGI IMG/M metagenome (GOLD analysis project Ga0070699, IMG submission 65473) | Corn, switchgrass and miscanthus rhizosphere microbial communities from Kellogg Biological Station, Michigan, USA - KBS K1-50-3 metaG | ecosystem: Host-associated > Plants > Roots >...
ATGGCAAAAGCCTGCGACATGATCGAGAAACGTCACGGCATCAAATTCGATTTGAACAATATCCCACTCGATGACCCCAAATCATTTGAGTTGATGGGTAGTGGTCAAACCGCTGGTGTCTTTCAGGTGGAAGGTGGCGGCATGACGCGCTACCTCGTGCAGATGAAGCCGAAGACGCTGGATAACATCATCGCGATGGTGGCTTTGTATCGTCCGGGACCAATGGCGTTTATCCCCGATTACATTGCGCGTATGCACGGCGAAGCCGAAGTGGAATATCGTCACCCGAAAATGGAGCCGATCTTTAGCGATACGTATGGTATTCCTGTTTATCAGGAACAGCTGATGCGTGCGGCTGTAGAACTGGCAGGCTATTCACCCTCTGAATCAGACGAGTTGCGCAAGGCGATCTCGAAGAAGAAAAAAGAAGATATTGAGAAACACCGCAAAAAATTTGTTGCAGGTGCTGTTAAAGAGGGCATGGATAAGGAAACCGCCGAAGCCATTTACAGCGATTGGGAGGAATTTGCGCGTTATGGCTTCAACAAGTCGCATGCCGCTGATTATGGTGTCATTGCGGTAGAGACTGCGTATCTCAAGGTTCATTACACCGCCGAATATATGACTGCCTTGCTCTCGGCTTCTGCCGGTGCCACTGAAAAGGTTGCCTATTATGTCGCGGACGCGCGTAGCATGGGAGTGCCTGTCCTTGCGCCGGATGTCAACGCCTCCAGTTGGGACTTTGCCATTGAAGATATTGACGGTAAGCCGAATATACGGTTTGGTATCGGTGCGGTGAAAAATGCTGGTCAAGCCGCAGTGGAATTGATCATCCATGAGCGCGAGCAGAACGGCAAGTTCAAAGACCTCAATGATTTTGCACGCCGGGTTGATCTGCGGGCAGTGGGTAAGCGTGCGATCGAGTGCCTCATCAAAGTGGGCGCGATGGATGCTTTTGGCAATCGTGCTGCCATGCTTGCCTCCCTGGACCGCATCATTGCCATCAGCAATACGCACTTCCGTGCGGCCGATATGGGGCAAATGAGTCTCTTCGGTGCCACGACCGGTGTGGTCGAGGAGCTTGATCTACCGGAAGTTAATAATGTGGATAAGCGCGAGATGCTCAATTGGGAACGCGAACTCATCGGGCTCTACATTTCTGACCATCCACTCACTCCCTATCAACAAACCTTTGCACAGATTGTCAGCTATTTCTCCGGTCAACTTAACGAAGCGCAGCATGAAGAGAAAGTGCGTGTGGCGGGTCTTGTCACCTCTGTGCGCCCGTACATGACCAAGACCAACAAGCCGATGGGTTTTGTCACCATTGAAGATATTCAAGGTGTTATCGAACTTGTACTCTTCCCCAAAACGTGGGAGAAATATCGCGAACAAATGACCATCGGACAAATCATCATTGTCGAAGGCAAAACGGATACAAATTCCACGCCGCCCAAAATCTTGGTAGATACGATTCGGACCGAGATCAAGATTCTCGAGCCGCTGGACTCTTCGCCTCCCCTTGCGGGTAAACCTGCGCCTGCTCAGCCTCAACAAGCTGTCCCTGAATCCAAACCAGGACAGGTTTCGAGTCTCAACATCAGATCGACTCAACCCAAGCCGATTGCCCCACAACAAAAGCAGGCCCCTGCTCCACAACCAGCAAAAAAATCACCAGCTTATGTAGCACCTCAAGCGGCACCGAAGGTTGTTGAAAAAGATGACTTAGAAGATATGCCTCCGCCACCCGACAATTTCCCTGAGGACTGGGACACTCAATGGCAACCTTCATTTGAAGAAGTAGTAATCGCATCCAAGCCCGAACCGAAGTTCAAGAAGAGCGAAGAGGTCACGCCGCCGAGTTTGGCGCTTGAAACAGTTCCAGCTGAGAAGATCGTTGAAGAACAGGAACAGGCCGAAGCGGCGCGTGAGGCGTTGATTACATCCATGCCTGTTGTGCGTGTGAAGGAAGAGGAACAAAAGCGACCGCCGCAACAGATCACTGTGACTCTGCGCACAACCGGCGAAAGGGACCGTGACAAACGCCGCATCAAGACAATTTATGGCACGTTGATTTCCTTCCACGGCAGGGATCGATTCAGTTTTCAGGTCTTTGAAAATGGCTCGGGCTATCTGATTGATTTTCCCAATGACACTACGCGTGTCTGCCCTGAAATGCTTGACCGCCTGAAAAAGTTGATCGGCGAAAAAAGCTGGCGGGTGGAAGAGATTACGTTTCAATAAATTATATAGGGGCGACCAGGCGGTCGCCCCTTTTTATATTTATGAGTATCAATGTCTGTCCAGTAGTTACTGTCAATGCACCGCTCAATCACGTTTGGGAGTTTCTCTCTGAGCCGAAAAACTTTGCCTTATGGTGGGACGCCCAAACGCAAAGGATAGTCCCTGAAGGACGTGCTCATACCGGGCAGAAAATTCATGCCAAAACAAGGGAGGCCGGGAAATCATGGGATTTGACTGTAACAGTCAATGAGGTAGACGAGGCCAAACACCAGATTCATTTGACAACTGAATTGCCATTTGGGATTACAGTCTATAACCACGTCACTTGTATATCGCTCAAAGATAGAAGTACGCAAGTTTCCTTTGGCTGAGACTTTGCCTTCTCACCAGTTTGGTGGGGTTGGCTCCTGGAACATTTTGCTTCAAAACAACTTCACGAAGGTGTGGCGGATGCTTTGGCACGATTGAAACGCGCCGCCGAGACCATATGAGATTCATTTATATTACCTCTCTCGATTTATAGGAATATCCAAATGAGAATAGAAGTCTTATGGGAACAACTGATTGACAAAGGCTTGGAACACTTAATACTCCACCAGGGAGTGCAGATCGAGGCCCAAGGTCTGGTCGTGGGTATACTACAGGATGTGGCTTATCGAATTCAATATCAAATCGTTTGCGACGCAAAATGGAATACCCAGAGAGTAAATACAAAGGATTTATTGAATGGTAAAGAATTTACATTAACCAGAAGTGGGGATGAATGGCTGGACGAGCAGGATCAGGTCATCGAGTCATTGCGTAATTGCACCGATGTTGATATCAGAGTCACGCCGTTTACAAATACATTGCCGATTCGAAGACTGAACTTGGAACGGGGCGAATCAAAAGAGATAGCAGTAGTTTATGTCAATGCGCCTGGATTGAGCCTTTCCAAATTTGAACAAAGATATACCTGCCTCTCCAAAGATAAAGATGGTGGGGTTTATCAGTACGAAAGCCTAAACAGCGGATTTACATCTGAGCTAAAGGTGGATGCAGATAGTTTATTTAGTTCTTGATTATCCCGGAATCTTCAAAATGGTTTGGAAAAATACAAAAGCAGCATAGTTATATTCCCCTCACCGCATTACACCTCTCGCAATCACTCCGCTGGCAAAGCAACGCCAGCGGATCTTGGTTAATTAACTCACGCACTGCGGCAAACAGCCGCTGGAGTGAAATGGCCTGAATGAAGGCTTTGCCCATATCCACGCGACGGATATCGGGCCGAAGGTAGTCTTCGATGGCGATGAAGCCCGATGAGTCGCCGGGAAAGCCGGGGCATTCTGTGATGCGATCTCCCAGCATTGCCCATCGGATGAATTGACGGCGTCCGGCGAGTTTTTCTCCATAATGAATGCTGGTGTTGACCGAGTGATCCACATTGATTAATACTACATAACCATCCGCCTCTGCCAATGCACTTATGGGAGCCAGTGGCTCATACAGAGTTTGGGTGTTGAGAAATTCCCCTGCATTGATTCCCGTAAACGAGAGAATGGGATGGGAAGTCCGCATGGCGGCAGGTTGATTACGCAATGCTTCAGGGACGATGCCCATCATTTTGTCGGCAGGCATGTCGGGCGTGAAAGGCTGCGCCATTTTGTTGAGGTCTTCTTCCGCGCCGTAGGTAATCCCATTATTGGGAGGTCCTACCTTGGGGGTGACCATGGTTCGATATGTGAAGGTGGGCATCATCACACTTTTGAAGGAAGCCATCATAGCGTTCACAACTGCATCCGCCCCGTTTTGGAGATACCCAAAAGGCTTAAGCGAGGCGTGGGCAATGACCGGCTTATCTGATAGTTCCAACTTCTCAAAAGCAGTTTTTAATTCAGAATAGTCTGGCATAGGGTAATTGGGTGGGTTACCAACCGGGGAAGAGTCGCCACGTTCTGATCATATATTCACGATATTCATCCCCCAATGCGGCGGCCAAAGCTTTCTCCTCGATATGGATTCGATATAGTAGGCAACTTGTTACCAAAATGAAAGACAGTGCTGCGCCGGACCATGTTCCCAGAGCCATACTGACTCCAACATACATCACGATCATGCCTGTATACGCGGGATGACGGATCCAACGATAGGGTCCGGTTGTGATAACTTTATGTTCTGGTTCGATTTGCACAGTGCGTGAGAAAAACCTCCCCAGATGGATAAGCGCCCACTGTCGGAATGCAGTCCCTGCGATGATCAGTAGCAGCCCCAACCATTGAAAAAGGCCCCTCAAAGTACCTATATTCTTCATACGTAAATAAATGCTGAGCGAAATTGCCAGAAAGATCGCTAGGTTGATCACTAAATAAGAACCGCGGTCGCTTTTCAGGGATTTTCTTTGATAATTGGGATTTGTCAGACGCGGCACAATATAGTCAACGGCAAAAGATGCAAAAAACAAAAGCGGAAAAAGGTTTGTGAATAACGGATTGGGAAACCAACCGTACGGATCGGTGAACATCACTTGCCTTTCCACTCAGGTTTGCGTTTTTCAACGAAGGCCTGCATGCCTTCCTTTTGGTCTGCAGTGCTGAACAGGTTATAGAAGACCTGTTTCTCTTCGGCGAGTCCGTCGCTGAGGAAGGCTTCGTACGAGTGGTTGATCATTCTTTTGGCGGCGCGAACAGCCAGAGGCGCGCGCGAGGCGATCTCTTCCGCAAGTTTAAGCGCTTCGTTGAGATAGTCACTGACCGGGACGACGCGATTCACTAATCCATATTGCAAAGCCTCCTGTGCTGATAAAGTGCGATTATTGAGAATCATTTCCATGGCGAGGGCTTTGCCAATGGTGCGGACGAGTCTCTGCGTGCCCCCTGCGCCAGGGATGACGCCAATGTTAATTTCTGGCTGACCGAATTTGGCTGAGTCAGAGGCAATGATCATGTCACAGGAGATGGCCACTTCGCATCCGCCTCCCAGAGCCCAGCCTGATACGGCCGCAATGACCGGTTTCTGAATAGTACGGATTCTGCCAAAGACCGCCACATGATCGACATCCATCATTTGGATGGTGGTTTTATTGGCCATCTCTTTGATATCGGCTCCGGCGGCAAAGGCTTTTTCACTTCCCGTGATGACCATGGCGCCAATGTCGTTGTTCTTATCGAAAGCCTCAAGCGCATCCATTACTTCGCGCATGAGTTGATTATTCAGCGCATTCAGAACTTGAGGGCGATTCAATGTGATCAACCCGACTCGTCCGCGGGTTTCAACAAGGATGGAAGTATAGGTCATGTTGCCTCCGGATGGTCAAATTATACGTGAGAATATCCTTGCTGTATAATCATGCAAACATGGCTCATTCTTCACTGCCCTCCGAAAAACTTGATTTCAAACGTATCCTGCCCATAATCGTCATTATCTTCGTTGACCTGCTTGGGCTTTCCATTATTATTCCTCTGCTTCCGTTATATGCTGCCCGTTTTAGTGCAACGCCAATCGTTGTTGGAGTTTTGCAGGCCACTTATCCGCTGATGCAATTTGTTGGTGCGCCAATTCTGGGCCGTCTTTCTGATCGCTTCGGGCGCAAGCCGATTCTAGTCATTAGTCAATTGGGAACCCTCGCAGGTTTTATTCTGCTTGGTTTTGCAAATACACTGACCATTCTCTTCCTCTCACGCATCATTGATGGACTCTCTGGCGCGAACATTTCCACAGCCCAGGCTGCGATTGCAGATAGCACTAATGAACGGACCCGCACACAGGGATTGGGTCTTATCGGTGCGGCGTTCGGGTTGGGATTTTCACTAGGGCCGGTGATCGCGTTCATCGTTCTTGCATCTACAGGACAAAATTATCAAGCGGTCGCGTGGACGGCGGCCTGCTTCTCGCTCGCGTCCATCCTCCTGACTTTATTCTGGTTCCGCGAAACCCGCTCATCAGACTCAGCTTCCGCGCTGCATAAGCCATTCTCTTTCCATTCGATGCTCGAAGCGCTTGGCCGTCCTCAGATTGGTTTTCTGCTTGTCCTGATGTTCTTCTATCAAATTGCATTTGGCGGCTATGAACAACTCTTCTCCCTGTTCACACTTACTCGCCTAGGTATGGATGCACGTGATACCTCAGGATTGTTTGTACTCGCAGGAATCTTCATTATCATTGTGCAAGGCGGGTTTGTAGGTCGCTGGTCAAAACAAAAAGGTGACCGCTGGCTTGTCCTCATGGGAGTTTCCACACTGGCTGTTGGCCTCATAGGAACTGCACTTACCCCGGCTGTGTCTGTTCCATGGTATGACAAATCCAAAGTTCTGGCATCTTTGGCAGGCGAAGGTGCCATTCAAGTCTCAATCCAAAATATTCAGATCCAACTACCAGAGCAAACTTCAAGCGGCTGGCTGGGAATCATCTGGCTGGCTATTGCGAGCTTCCCAGCCGCGTTGGGTGGCGGTGTTTTACATCCGGCGGTTAACAGCCTGATTACCAAAGCCTCTAATAAAAATGAAATTGGTGGGATGCTGGGAATTTCAGCCGCCATGTATAGCACGGCCAACGCCATAGCACCGCTTTTTTATGGTTCACTCTTTCAATGGTTCGGTGCTCCTGTTCCCTTCATGGCAGGTGGTTTGATTCTGTTAATTCTGGCGTTTATCTCGCCAAGGTCCATACCCAACCCACAAGGTGATATTTCCAAAGTTACTGTTACCTGAAAACCAAGGAGAATCAACATGCATATCCTCGCAATTATTTTGGTGGTCCTGGTCGCTGTTCTGCATCTGGGCTTTCTGGCGCTTGAGATGTTCTTTTGGGATCATCCTTTCGGGCGCAAACGTTTTGGTATGACACCTGAATATTCAAAGGCTTCAGCCTCACTCGCCGCAAATCAAGGTCTGTATAATGGTTTCCTCGCGGCGGGCCTGATCTGGGGCCTCGTCAGCGCCAGCACGCCAGTCCAAATCTTCTTTTTGGTCTGTGTTGTGATTGCCGGAATTTATGGTGGCCTTACTGCACGCCGCACCATTCTTTATATTCAAGCCATACCTGGCCTATTGGCATTGATCGCTGTTTATCTTTCCAAATGATCAAACTCGCCGCGTGGGCTGGCATGATCGGTCCGCTGCTTTTTGGAATTGTCGTTATCACGCTGACGATTCTGAAGTATGACTTTCTCCTGTCTCTGGGTTGGCACCCCATTAATGATCCCACCTTCGATTGGCCCAGTGGACTTGCCCTGGGCAATTACGGCTGGATCATGACGCTGACATTCCTCGCCAGCGGATTTATGATGACGCTCTTCGCTTCAGGATTACGCCTTGGCGTGCCGCCTGTGTTCGTCAGCCGCGTCGCCACTTTTGCCTTGTCCCTGGCTGGACTTGCCATGGCAGGACTTGCCAGCACCACCGACCCAACAATTCGGTCTACGCCTGCTACGTGGCATGGAGTTTTGCATGACCTTTCGTTCGTCCTCCTGGGCCTTACGCTGATGCCAGCACTGCTTCTATTCGGCTTTGCCTTTCGCAACGATCCCTATTGGAAAAATCTGACAGTCTATACACGGCTTACTGTTGCGCTGGCCATTCCCACCTTCTGGCTAAAAGGCGCCGCGTTTTATGTGTTTATTTTGGCGGTGCTGGCCTGGTGCGAGATTGTTGCCATGCGCTTAAACCAAAAAGTTAATTGACTTTTGCTGCGAAACTCTGTATAGTAGTGTTTATTAAGTCGAGAGGAGAAAAACAATGGCTGAAACCAAAACCTCCAAACCCAAAAGAAAAAAAAGCCTGCCAGCCCCCAACCCACTACTGGAGGAGGCCAAAGCATACTTTAAAGAAAGCAAGGCTCTGCTTACCCCACCGATCTTCCGCGCGGCTTATTCTGATCGCATGGCCTGGATCTGTGCCTGCATGGCACAGCTGGCTTATGATAGTTTTGAAAGCGACGATCAACAGATCCAGGAAGCGTTTCTTGCAAAGCTGCATAGTGGAGGGTTTGACCTGGTCGACACCTTCAACTCACCGGAAACGGATACCCAAGCCTTTCTGGTCTCGAACGGCGACTATGCCATCCTGGCTTTTAGAGGGACTCAAAAAGCCTGGCGCGATGTGCAAACGGATATCCGCGCTGGCCGTGTCAGAACTTCGAGCGGCAAGATCCATGTGGGGTTCAGTCAGGGCTATACCAGCATCGCTAAAAAAATTGAAAAGAGTCTCGCCCGCATCGGGAGGATTCCGATCTATATCACCGGGCATTCATTAGGAGGGGCGCTGGCTACAATCGCCACTCAATATCTCGAAGCCAATCCCAGGTTTGAATTTCAGATGGCAGCCTGTTATACATTTGGGAGTCCGCGGGTGGGCAATGCCGATTATGATCCCAACCTCAAAACGTCCGTTTTTCGGATTGTAAATACCACCGATATTGTCACTGTAGTGCCATTGCTCACGATGGGCTTTGTGCATGTGGGTGATATCCGCTTTCTGGATCGTAAAAATGACAAATTCCGACGCGGCATCCCCGTGTTGAGACGCTTCCTGGCTTTTGCCATTGCGTTTTCAAAACTGGTTTCAGATCATGCCATTATTGAATATAGAAGAAAATTGGAAACCATCGCCAAGCATAGGGCACTGGGTCTGTTTGGTGACAGTCGTACCCCCGGACGCTAAAATGAATGGTTCAAGTTCTCGGTTGAGAATTGGGATCGCTTAACACGTTGACCAATTCACTCGTGCCACTTAAGATCAAATCCGCTCCCATGTGGACGAGTTCATGTTCCTCACCAAACCCACACAACACGCCCACTGTTTGTGCCCCTGCCGCTTTGCCGGCGCGGATATCCACTATCGTATCGCCAATCATAAGACACTCATTGGAGCTAACGTCCATCTTTCGGGCCGCGAAATGGATGGGATCTGGGTAGGGCTTTGTGCGCAGCGCCGATTGACCTGTGACAACGACATCAAAATACTTTAACAGGTCGAAGCGTTCCAAAAATTCTTTTGTGCCTCTCTCATCTCGGGCACTGACCACAGCCATGGGGTAACGTCCTTTCAAATGCGCCAGCATCTGATCCACACCGGGAATCATCAGGAATTCCTTGGCTGATAACTTTCTATTACGTGACATCCAATTGATCAGCGCGACGATCTCATCATCCATGCCGATCGTATCAGCAAAACCAAGCAAGGCATTGCCGGGCGCTTCTGCCCACATTACGAAACGCCGCGCTGCTTGATCGGGTTTGGGGAACAGAAAGCGTGGGAAAAAGCGCGTTACCTTTCGTGCATACAAGTCATCTGTATCACTAAGGGTACCGTCCACGTCGAAGCACAAGGCTTTTATGCTGGAAATATTAAGAGGCATGAGCGCAATTGTACCTGCATTTATTCGTGAAGACTTTGATTTTGTATCTACAACTCCTTAAATCTCATTTTTAGATAATAAATTTGCCTAGGTGCACACGAATTTGATTGTGCTATACTTCGCTGTTGGTGCACGGTATGATTTGTCAGGCAAGTGGAATCATTCTTTTTTTCAGAAACTATGTCAATTTCTCAGGAACCAGATCGAACCAAAGCTTTACTTGAACTTCTTTATCACGTTAGCCGTGAACTGGCCACCGCGTTAGATCTGCGGACCGTACTTCAACGCGTGTTGTATGAGGCCATTCAGAATGTAGGCGGTGAACGGTGTAGTGTGGTGGTGCTCGATGATGCGGGGAAAGCGATGGATGCGACCATTGTCTACGGCACACAATTACATGAACATACCACGCAGCAAATGCGGGATACGGTGGAGCGTGGGCTTGCGGGCTGGGTGATGCGCAATCGCCGTGGTGTGTATGTCCCTGATACCAGCAAGGATGAACGCTGGTTGATGCGTCCGGATGATGCCGTGGATAAGACCGGTGCCAAGTCTGCGATTTGTGTGCCTTTGCTGGCGCGTGAAAGACTGGTGGGGGTATTGACTTTGGTACATGGCAAGCCCAATGCTTTTTTGGTAGAACAATTGGATTTGATGCAGGCCATTGCCGATCAGGCAGGTGTGGCTGTATTAAATGCACGGCTTTATACCGAGAGTCAAAGACAAGCGCGTGTGATGACTGCGCTGGCTGAAGGTGCGGCCGCGATGAACGCCTCCCTGCGCATGGAGGATGTGTATCAGCGCATTTTGATGCAAATGATGCAGGCCCTGCAGGTGGAAACAGTGGCGCTAGGCATGGTGGATGAGGAACATGTCACATTTCGGGCTGCGGCTGGGTATAACGCGGGGAATATTCTGGGAAGAACAATCGCTGTGGGTGAAGGTTTGGTGGGCCACGTGGCGCTCGAAGGGCGCGGCGTGGTGGTGGCAGACGTCAGCCAGGAAAAGAATTTTAGCGATGAGGACAGGTTCGGGGGCCTTGAGATGCGGGCCGTGCTCGTGGCGCCTATCCAGGCTCAGAATCGTATCATCGGTGTGCTCGAAGCGATCAATCCCGTTGCCAAAGTCTTTGACCCGGATGCTCTGCTGGTAATGACCGGTATCGGCGGCCTGGCAGGATCTGCAATTCAGAATGCACAGTTATTCGAGCGGTTGCAAGCCGCGCATAAACGTTATCGCGATCTGTTTGAAGATAATATTGACCCGATGGTGATCACCGATTGGGAGGGACGGATTCTCGAAGCCAATCGCCAGGCGCTGACGTTGAGCGGCTATTCGAGTGAAGAGTTGCACGGCTTAAGTATTGACCAGTTACATGAAGTGAACTGGGCGAAGACCGGTGAGTCTTTTGAGATTTTGCGGGAGAACCGCACGGCTTCGTATGAATCGTCCATGCATAAAAAGGATGAGACCCACAGCCCGATTGAAGTGCATGTCCGCCGCGTGGAATTCGATGAGACCGATTCGGTGCAGTGGATCATGCGTGATATCACGGAGCGCAAGGAACTGGACGGGTTGCGCGATGACCTGACCTCGATGATCTACCATGACCTGCGTTCACCTCTGGCCAACATCGTTTCCAGTCTGGACGTGGTGGCCACCATGGTCCCTGAAGATGACCGTGAGATGGTCCTTTCGATCCTCAAGATCGCCGAGAACTCCACTGACCGGATTCAACGGCTTGTAAATTCACTGCTGGATGTGAATAAACTGGAGTCCGGCCAATCGGTCATGGATCAAAAAGTGATGGATTCATTGACTTTGATTCGAGATGCAGTGGACGATGTGCGACCCGTTATCAACGGCCGACGTCAATCTTTGTCTGTGGATCTGCCCGAGCAACTCCCTGCCATTTGGGTGGATGGGGATATGGCGCGGCGCGTATTAATCAATTTGATGGAGAACTCAAGTAAGTTCACATCTACCGAAGGTAGATTGGAAGTGGGGGCACTGGTAGAGGATGATTGGCTCCACATTTGGGTGAAGGATAATGGCCCCGGCATTCCGCCTTCGGACCAGGAACGCATCTTCGATAAGTTCACACGTCTGCGTGGGAAAGGCAAGACGGGCGGCCTGGGAATTGGCCTCGCGTTCTGCCGCCTCGCCGTGCAGGGACATGGCGGCCAGATTTGGGTGGAAAGTGACACCGGCCAGGGCGCGGCGTTTCATTTTACATTTCCAGTGGCGACAAAGGAACAATTAGCCGCTACGGATGATTGATGATTTTAGAATTTAAAATATTTTATAACGCCCATGCCCATACGCATGGGCGTTATAATTTGGCCAACAAACAAAAGTGAGTAATGGTAAGATAGGGTATACAAAAAACAGGAGCAGTTCGTTAATGGATGCCATTGCAAAGAACGTGTATATCGAAGACCGGTTTCTCGGCGTGACGCTGGGTGTGATCATCCAGCCGCGCGGGTTGATTCAGATTGATGCGCCGCCTGCGCCAGAGGATGGCCGCTCGTGGCGCGCCTCTATGATGGGCATGGGCGGCGGACATGAGCGCGTGTTGATCAATTTGGATTCACATCCTGACCGGACGTTGGGTGTGCGCAGCATGGACTGCACGATCATCGCCCACGAGAAGACGGCGCAGGCGTTCCATAACCGCCCAAACACTTTCAAGGCGCAAGGTGATGAAACCGGCGCGAACTGGGAGTCAATTCCTGGTTTAGGCAGTGTCCGCTGGGCGCCGCCCGAGATCTCCTTTGGACACAAACTGACCCTGCATTGGGGTGAATCGCCTGTGATTTTGGAGAGTCATCCCGGCCCCACCTCCGGTGCGATTTGGGTGATTATGCCAACTGAAAAAATTGTCTTTGTCGGCGACACTGTGATGAAGGGGCAGCCACCCTTTCTGGCCCATGCCGATTTGCCCGCCTGGATCGAAGCATTGGATATCTTGATGAGCCCGGACTATAAAGGTTTCTCCATCATTAGTGGGCGGGGCGGGGCCGTCACACCGCAGTCGATTCGCAGCCAGTACGATATGTTGCATCATATCCACGATAAAGTGGATGCATTAGGCAAGAAGCGCTCCTCCGTCACAGCCACGGAGAAACTCGCCGAAAACCTGCTCAAAGATTTCAGGGCCCCGGCAGCCAAACACAAACAATATGCCAACCGCTTGAACTACGGTTTGCAGAATTACTACATCCGTCATTACCAGCCATCGTCACGGCTTTTGGTGGAGGAGTAATGACGACCCTCCAGCCGCTCCTCGAAATAACTCGCGGGCGCATTGTCGAATCGGTTCATTATGGTTCGATCACCGTCGTTGACTCAAACGGAAAAATTATTGCATCTCATGGCGACCCGCACACGGTCGCTTTTTTACGCTCCAGTGCCAAGCCATTTCAGGCTTTGCCGTTTGTGGAGCGCGGTGGCGTGGAGCATTACAACTTCACGCCGCGCGAGCTTTCCTTGTCCTGTGCTTCGCATGAGGGGAGCGCCCTGCATGTGCAAACTGTGACGG
>Ga0070699_100003937_pt1 | contig 13119 bp, 10 predicted proteins | sample KBSK1503metaG_FD_65473 | JGI IMG/M metagenome (GOLD analysis project Ga0070699, IMG submission 65473) | Corn, switchgrass and miscanthus rhizosphere microbial communities from Kellogg Biological Station, Michigan, USA - KBS K1-50-3 metaG | ecosystem: Host-associated > Plants > Roots >...
GCTGTCTTCAGGATTGATCTCGCGATCAGCGCTTCTTTGATTTTCTTGATGGGCGTTTGGGCGCGCTCTCCACCCTGGCTTTGTCTTCCTGTTCAGAAAGCATGCCTTCCATTTCGCGAATGTCTTCCAGACTCAGCTTGCCGGTTTCGACAAGATGAGCCATCAGGGGACGCGCCGAGCCCCCGAAGAAGTCCAGCAATTCAGCTATGAGCCGGCGGTGCGCCGACTTTCGCGTTACCAGCGGCTCGAATACGTGGGCGTTGCCGATTTTCTTAACACGACGAACCGCCCCCTTTTCTTCGAGCCGGTAGATCATGGTTTGAACCGTCGTGTAAGCAGGCCGTTTCTTCGCCGTCAGCTGCTCCTGTATCTCTCGCACCGAACCGCTGCCCAACCCCCAGAGCGATTGCATTATCTCCAGCTCGAACTTCGTCAGCCTTATTTGTCGTTCTTTGACCACGTCTGCTCCTTGAGAGATCGTTCATACGCCTACGAACGCGGTTGACTCTACTACGCTCGTCATAGGACTGTCAAGGGGAAAAGCGGCAGCGCGACCAAAGAGGTTGATAAAACCGAGCAGGTGGTGTTCGGCTGTCGGTTTGAGGATAAGCGAACTTCGCGATCGCGAGAAGGGTCGGCTCACGTGGCTACGAAGTATGAATGCTCATCGCCTGGCAGTGCAGACGATTGCTTGCAGGTTACCGCGGACCGGGTTGTCGCCGAACCGAGCAGTCACTGCCGCGGCCACAGCCGCTTCGATAGCTTCAACACTCGATGTCGCGCGTTGATTGATCTCAACGATCACCGGGTTCCCTTCAACAAGACCCTTCGCGATCTGGGTGGCGGACGGACTCACGCAGGTCTTTGCCAGAACGAACATCTCCGCATCTTTGAAGCCGGCGCCGTCCAGCAGTTTCTGAATCACTGCTTTGTCATGAAGCCCGAACGGAACCTGATAGAACGTCGGCGGATCCTGCTCGAAGAAAGCGCGTACGGTATCATTGGCGATTTGCGGCAGCTCGTTCTCCTCGATTGCATCCCAAACGTTGAATACATAGACACCGCGGGGCTTCAAAACCCGATGGACCTCACGCATAGCCCGGTCTTTGTCCGGGAAGAACATCAATCCGAACTGACATACAACCGCGTCAAATGAAGAATCCGCGAACGGGAGCTCCGTCGCGTCCGCTTGTTTGAACTCGACCTGCTCACTGGATTGAAACTTGTGTTTAGCGTAAGCAATCATCGCTTCATTGAGGTCCGTTGCCACAAGCCGGACGCTTTCGGGCAAACTGTCCCGGAGCTTCCGAGTCACGATGCCGGTCCCGCACGCGATCTCGAGCACTGCTCCACCGTCCGGAACGTTTACGCGGTTTGCGATGTCCGTCGCATAATCCTCAAATAGGCATGGACCAAGATAACGATCGTAATTTTCGGGAATCGATCCTACAAACGCCGCGTGCTGATCACTCATGCTATATTCAACCTTTCATCAACGGTTAGCTATTGCTCGAAGAGCCGTTCGTACATGTCGGGTCTGCGATCGCGATAGAACTGCCAGTGTGTTCGCACTTCCTTGATCTGATCGAGATCCAGGTCCGCGACAATCAACTCGTCTTTGTCTTCGCTTCCCTTCGCCAGAATTCTTCCATCGGGATTGCAGAAGTAGGATGAGCCGAAGAACTCGCCGATGTTCCAAGGGGCTTCGGTGCCGACGCGATTGATGGTCCCGACGAAGTAGCCGTTCGCAACCGCGTGCGCGCGCTGTTCGAGGTCCCACAAATAATCCGCGTGACCTTTGGTCGTCGCCGACGGAATGAAAACAATCTCCGCGCCGTTCAAGCCCAGCGCCCTTGCGCCTTCGGGAAAATGGCGGTCGTAGCAAATATAGACTCCGATCCGCGCGTACTTTGTTTCAAACGTCGGAAAGCCCGAGTTGCCGGGCGTGAAGTAAAACTTCTCCCAGAATCCGGGCAGACAATGCGGGATGTGAGTCTTGCGATACTTGCCCAGGTACTTGCCGTCCGCGTCGATCACTGCCGCGGTGTTGTAAAAGACGCCGGTCATTTCTTCTTCATAGATCGGGACGACCATCGCCATTTTGTGCCGGCGCGCTATCTCACACATCAACTGAGTCGTTGGGCCGTCGGGAATTCGTTCGACCAGATCGTACCAGTGCGGATTCTGTTCGGCGCAGAAATAAGGACCGTAGAACAGTTCTTGTAGACATATGATCTGAACGCCCTTCTTCGCGGCGTTGTCGATCATCGCGATGTGCTTGTCAACCATGGCCTTCTTGATTTTCTCAATCGGGCTTTCGGCGGATTCTTCGTTGGCTGCCTGTATGAGTCCGCATCGTACGATTCTTGGCATCGGTATTCTCCTCCCACTTTTTCGCTCCGGTCGCTTGCTCTGGCCTGCTGGTCTGCTTGATGCGTCACTCCTAGACAAGTCGATCTGCCAACCGAACGAAATCGTCGGGTTCAAAGTAGCCTGACATATACTCGCGGTCCAGTGCTCTGATCAGTTCAGTCTCAAACAGATTAAGCGAGATGTGCGAGATTCCGTTCTGATTCATGTGTGAAAGAAGTGATGACATCAATTCGTGTCCACCTACATCTTCCAACAGTCTTCCTCTGGCGATGGAATCTGCGCGGAGGTGATCGTACAGATCTGCAATCCCGTTCTCGTCAAATTCGGCGAGCGAGGCGAAGGTCCTGGAGTCGTTCTTCGCTCGCGCGCATTCACGGGAAAGATATTCAAGCCATTGATCGCGAGTTCCATACTCCGAAAGGGGCGGGCTTGGCCAGTCGATCCTTGTATTGCCGCGTCTTTTCTTCTCGTCGACAAGAGTCCAGTAGGTGAGCCACCCGATGTAATGGTCCAAGACTGTTGCGGCGAGGGTATTCAGAAGATTGCCCACCTCGTCAGTGGTGCTCGGGAAATCGACCGGCCAGGAGTCAACGTTCGGTCTGAGAGTCTCAAATGCTCTGGAGACTATCCTGGCATCAAGCAAATAGTTTTCTATTTCGTGGCGTCTCCACATGAAGCGCTTGCCAGTTGGTATCCATCTAGATTCGACTTCTTGCGGTGAGTGATAGTTCCGATCCTCGATCGAATACGCTCGGTCGATGGGTGGGCCGAGAGTGCTGTTCTGCAGCGGCCTAGACTTTTCCTCAAGCCAGGTAGCGACGCTTCCGAGACTTGTCTCACCTCCGGCGGCATTGATCGAAACATTCTTGCCTAACTTCTGCGCGATAACCAGATCAAGGACCCTGAGATCAAGCCCGTTGGTAGGACCTTCGCAAATCAGAAACAATTCGGCCATGTTAATCTGCAGGCGCGAAGGCGGGCTCCAAAACTTCGCCCAGTTCAATCACGGCCTCTGGTGGAGTTACATCCCGAAGATAGGGCGAATGTGTCGTCGCGATGATTTGGTTGCCGTCGCCCATCTTCGGCAGCAAGTGTAGGAGCTTACGCTGCCATACTGGATGCTGATGAAGTTCGATCTCGTCGACAAGGACAATCGACTGATGAATATTGTCCGCCACCATTCGGATCAGAAAGAGCAGAAGCATTTGCTCGCCACTGCTCAGTCCGTCGTACCGATAGTCGTAGGTTCCATCGTTGAAAACCAAATCCGGGACTCCCGATTGATCTCTAAAAGCGCCAACGATGTTGTGCGGCGCACATACTTGAGCATAACGCTCTTGAATCAGTTTGAATTGGTCGAGTTGCTCGGTGCCCCAGCCTGGCCGAATCTTCCCGTCTTCGGTGATTCGCTGTTCCCCATCCTCGGTAATTCGCTGTTCCCCGTCTTCGGTAACTCGCTTGACCGATGGTGGAAGAAGCGACTGCACGGCCAGATTTAATAATATCGTCTTAGGGTCAGACGTTCGACGCTCGCGTCGACTGGGTTCGTCACCAGTGCTTTGTCCGTGAATGATTTCCCAGATTTCACGAGGGATTGTTTTCTGCATTCCAGTCCGCTGCTGATCAAAAGTAAAAACGCCCCCAACCCGCTTGAACCAGTCCCAGCCTATTCGACTGGTTGCCAATAAGCGCGCGACCTCAACCCGACCCTTAAAGAGAGTATAGGCCGACCGAGGATCACAGTGGGTGAATCCCCTGGTCGACCTATTATTCGGGTCGGGGTATGTCCACGTCAGTACGACTTCTTCGGCATCGGGTACTTCTGGCCACGGTACGTGGGGCACGGGAGGTAGATGTTTAGGAGACGACGCTGTTCTCTTGCTCATATCATTCGCGGCATCTCCCTGCTCTCTGATTTCGGAAAGCTCTTGGGTGGCAGATATCTCATCAGGCGAGAATCGTACCCAACAAGTCACCTTCGTATAGAGGCTACCCTTCGTGACAATGTTCCGTGGACTCAACTCGAATCCGGGGCGACCATAACTCAATTCGGTGCTCAAGCCCACGCTCACTGCTAGGGCATCTAGGATGGTAGTTTTTCCACTAGTATTCGGCCCAATGAGCAGAGTTGTATCGCGGACGCGCCCGATAGAGTCAGTGAAGTCTAGCTCAAGCCGTTTGATGTGCCTAAAGTTCTCAATCATTGCTCGAGCAATCTTCATATCTTCACCTTTTTTCCAGACAGCGAAGGCAACGGTGACCGTTGATTATACCACTCAAAGATTCGCACTCAACGGCGGTTGCGTCCTCACCATCGCATGAGCTTCGCTATCAACGCCACAGCCGCCGGATCATCCGGGAAAATCACCGGCGTATCTTTGACTCGCACTGTTCGATCGCCAACCCGCTTTGCAAGCACGTGCACCGGACATCCGCACGCGCTGTAGATGAAGGTCAACTCGCGCTCCTGGCCGTCCGGCCATACGTCGCGCACCGGCAAGTCTCCCGGTTTGACGCGCGCATCGATGATCGAGTTCGGATTACTCGACCCATCGACCGTCATCGTCGTGCCGCGGCCGTTGTCCAATAAGACCGTGAGGTTTTTCGGCGGAAGCGGCTGCGAAGCGGGATTTATCTTGCCTCGCCACAGGACCTCGCCCGTGCGTTTGAAGATCAGTTGTCCGCCGCCCGGCTTCTCGCTGCTCACGTGCATGGACATGTGAAGTTTCTTGCCGTCCGATGTCGGTTCACCGTATGCGTCGAGTATCGCGAACGTGCGTCCCTGACCGTCGTCAGGCTGATAGCGCCGCTCGACTTGAGTGATCGCTTCGGCGATGGTTGGTACTCTGGGTCCAAAATCCAGCTCGACCGTGACCATCACGGCCTTCGCCACATCCATCGCGACGAGTTCCGAAGAAGGCGTAGTTTGTTCGGGTGCGGGCGCGGGCGCGGCGGGCGCGGGCGCGGTTCGGGCTTGTTGTCTGGGAGGCTCGTTCGTTCCGCAGCCCGAGACTAGAAGCAACATTACAAACATTGGTGCGAGCAACAGGACGCGATTGAGCGAGTTCTTCTTGCGAGTGTGATTAATCATTGCTTGTCGATTCTGATTACGTTTGAACAGCAGGCTAAAAATATCAAACACGTCAGCGAGAGAGCAATGAAGCCTCACGCGTTGACACTCGTCAAAAGCGATTCCTATAATTCGATACCTGATTCAAGCCGCATACTGCGAACGGAACCGCGGAGAAGTTGATGGATGAAGAACAACAGCCGATTGCAGACGAGAACGATCAGATAGAACAGCGGCGGCGCTCGCTCGACGAGATCATCCAACTCGGCTTCGATGCTTACCCCCACAAGTTTGAGCGCACTCATTCGATAAGCCAACTGGTTCAACAATTCTCAGACAAGACCGGCGAAGAACTCGAGAGCGACAGACCTCGCGCGCGTGTCGCCGGGCGAGTTCACGCGATCAATAAGATGGGCAAGGCTGCGTTTGTTCGGTTCACTGACGGCGCCGAATTGCTTCAGATCTATATCAAGTCCAATGAAGTGGACGAGCGAACGTGGGCGCTTTTCAAGCTTTTGGATCTCGGCGATTTCATTGGCGCCGAAGGCCGGATGTTTCGCACGCGAACCGGCGAGTTGTCGATTCACGCCGAGTCGTTGACGTTTCTTTCGAAGGCGCTCGTTCCTCCGCCCGACAAATACTACGGCCTGCACGAAATCGAATTGCGCTATCGCCAGCGTTACGCCGACCTGATTGCGAATCGCGAAGTGCGGCAGGTGTTTGAAACACGTTCCCGGATCATTCGCTCGATACGCGGGTTCTTTGACGATCGCGGTTACATGGAAGTCGAGACTCCGATGCTGACTTCGCTCCCGACGGGCGCGGCTGCCCGGCCGTTTGCGACTCATCACAACGCGCTAGACATCGATCTTTATGCGCGTATCGCGCCCGAGCTTTACTTGAAGCGCTTGATCGTCGGCGGATTCGAGAAGGTCTATGAGATAAATCGCAACTTCCGAAATGAAGGCATCGACCGCTCGCACAATCCCGAGTTCACGATGCTCGAATGGTACGAGGCTTACTCGGAGTATGAAGACTTGATCAGGCTGACTGAAGAATTGATCTCATCGGTCGTCGAGCAAGTCTGCGGTAAGACTCTTATCGACTATGGCGAAGACACGATAGACTTCGCGCGCCCGTGGAAGCGGCTGACGATGCGCGAAGCGGTAATTCATTACTGGCCAAATCAGGAAACCCGCCCGACGCCTGAAGATGTTTCGTCGAGCGAAGGCGTTCTGCGTTTGGCGGAGCAGGAGCCGACTCTCAAGTCTCAGCTTACACACTTGAGATCGCTCGATTACGGCCATTTGCTCGGCGAGGTGTTCGAGCACGTAGCGGAGGCTCAACTGATCAACCCGACTTACATCACGGAATTTCCAACCGAGCTATCGCCGCTGTCGAAACAAAATCAGAGCGATCCTCGATTCGTGGATCGCTTCGAGTTGTTCATTGCCGGAATGGAAATCGCGAACGCGTTCTGCGAAATCAACGATCCCGCGGATCAGCGACGACGATTCGAGGACCAGATGAAGCTGCGAGCGGGAGGCGATGACGAAGCGATGGTGATCGACGAGGACTACATTCGAGCCCTTTCGTACGGGATGCCGCCGACCGCCGGCGAAGGAGTAGGCATCGACAGGCTGGTCATGTTGCTCACCAATCAGCGCTCAATCCGCGACGTGATTCTGTTTCCACATATGCGACCGGAAAAGGGGACAGGTGACAGGTGACAGGTTACAGTCCTGTTCCCTGTAACCTGTAACATGTCACCTGTCACCTGTCACCTAATCCATGCCTTACGAACTCTTCATCGCGCTCCGCTATCTGCGAGCCAAACGCAAACAGGTGATGATCTCGGTCATCACGATCATCGCGATCGCAGCGGTCGCGGCGGGCGTCGCCTCATTGATCATCGTGCTGGCGATGATGACCGGTTTCCGTCAGGAGTTTCAGGCGAAAATTCTCTCGGGAACGGCTCACCTCAATTTGACTCGCAAACAACGCGCGCCGATTGAAAACTATCGCGAGCTTGTCGGGCGCTTGAGTGCCTTACCTCACATTCGTTCTGCTTCGGCGACGCTATATCAGCAAGTCCTGGTTCAGGGCGAGAAGGACACTCAATACGCGGTCCTCAAGGGCGCGGACATGAGCGCTTCCAGAAACGCCAATGAAGTTTTTCAGTTCACCGTCGAGGGCGATGCGGCCCTGCTCTCCCAGCCTGAGATCGATCCTGAATCAGGAGCGAAGATCGATCGCGTGGTGATCGGACGAGAGCTTGCGATAAGCACCGGGCTGAAGGTTGGCGATATCGCGACGGTGATCTCGCCTCAAGGTCATCTGACACCTGTCGGACTCGCTCCGCGTTATCGCGACTTCAAAGTCTGCGGAGTCTTTGCGTCCGGCTTGAGCGACTACGACGCAACCTGGGCGTACATCTCGCTCGACGCGGCGCAGCGGCTTTCGGGCGCCGAAGACGTCGCCGAGATCATCCAGATGAAAGTCGACGATGTTGATGCGGTAAAGCGGATCGGGCGCGAGGTCTTGAAGGCGGCGGGCGACGATTTCGAGGTGCAGGACTGGCAACAACTGAACGCGCCGATTTATAGCGCGCTCAGTTATGAGAAATATCTAACCGGAATTGCGTTGTTGATCGTGATTGGAATCGCCGCGCTCAACATCATAACCGTGCTGATAATGATCGTAATGGAGAAGCATCGAGACATCGCGGTGTTGAAGTCAATGGGCGCGACAAATCGCGGCGTGATGTACCTGTTTATGGCGCAGGGCGTTTCGATCGGCATCGTTGGGATCATCTTCGGTGTGATGGCCGGCACCGGCTTTTGCTATTTCGCGAACGCGCATCAGTGGATCAAGCTGCCCGCTGGCGCTTACGCGCTCGATTATCTTCCGTTTCACGCGACGGCGAGCGACGTGCTGGTAGTTACGGCGGTGACAATTGCAATCAGTTTTCTGTCGACGATCTTTCCATCGCTCAGCGCGGCTCGCCTGGATCCGGTTGAAGCGCTGAGGTACGAATGAAGAAAACGACGCGGAGACGGTGAGACGCGGGGACGCGGAGAAAGACGTACATGGGTCGCGATGAATCAGTAACAATCGGGGCAATCGAGACCGAGCATCCGGTCGCCGCGTCGCCCCCTCGCCGCGTCGCCGCGTCTTCGTTTGTTCGCGCCGAAGGGTTGACCAAGACCTACGAATCCGGCAGAAGCCGCGTCGTTGTCTTCCAGAATCTGTCACTGGAGATAGCCGAAGGTGAGATGGTTGCTGTGGTCGGGCCGTCGGGCGCTGGAAAATCGACTCTATTGCATCTGTTAGGTGGATTAGACCGGCCGACGTCCGGCTCGGTAAAGGTTGGAAAATTTGACATCTTCAAATTGGCTGAGGTAGACTTGGCGCGGTTTCGGAACGGGGAGATTGGTTTCATCTTCCAATTTCATCACCTGCTGCCCGAGTTCACTGCCGTTGAGAATACAATGATGCCGCTGCTGATTGGGCGAAGCTCCCATCGAGTGGCGATAGAGCGAGCCGAGACGATGCTGGCGAGCGTCGGGCTCGCGGATCGCGCCCAGCACAGACCGGGAGAGCTGTCAGGCGGCGAGCAAGCCAGAGTGGCTATTGCAAGAGCACTGGTCGGCGGGCCGAGGCTCTTGCTGGCAGATGAACCGACCGGTGATCTCGACAGCAAAACAAGTGAGAGCATTCATAACCTTCTCAAGGAGATTCACACATCGCAGACGCTGACCTCGGTGATCGTGACTCATAACGAGCGTCTTGCTTCAATCTGCGACCGCGAGCTTCACCTCGAGGATGGACAGTTGAAGTAATCGATGAACGATGAACGCGAAATGATGAATGTGAAATAGCAACAATTCATCATTCAGCCTTCATCATTCAGCGTTCTCTTAGCGGGACTTGTATGTTCGAACGCTACACCGAGAAGGCTCGCCGCGTAATATTCTTTGCGAGATATGAGGCAAGCCAATTTGGCGCCGAGGCCATTCAATCCGAACACATTCTTCTGGGCCTGCTTCGCGAAGACAAACAGCTAACCCAAAAATTCTTCCGCAGCCCTCACTCGACAGTCGAATCGATTCGAAGAGAGATTGAATCTCGCACCGCGCTGCGCGACAAGGTGTCCGCGTCCGTGGATCTGCCGCTGTCATCAAGCGCAAAACGGGTTCTGAGCTATGCCGCCGACGAGAGCGAACGGCTGGGCCATCGTCATATCGGCACCGAGCATTTGCTCCTCGGCATACTTCGCGAAGACAAGTCGTCGGCCGCCGAGATCCTTTACGAACGAGGCTTGCGGCTCAATCAGATTCGCGACGACCTGAATCGAGCGCAGCACCATGAGCGCGCGATGTCGCAACGAAAAGACGCGCCGCATCTTGCCGAGTTCAGCCGTGACCTCACCGAAGCTGCCGCCGGCGATTTGCTGGATCCGCTCATCGGCCGCGAACCAGAAACCGAACGCGTTATTCAAATACTTTGCCGCCGCACAAAAAACAACCCGGTGCTGATCGGCGAGCCCGGTGTAGGAAAAACCGCAATCGTCGAGGGTCTCGCGCAGCGAATCATCAGCGGCGATGTTCCTCCCTTTCTGCGCGACAAAAGGATCCTGGCACTCGATTTATCCCTGGTCGTCGCCGGCACAAAGTATCGCGGGCAGTTTGAAGAGCGGCTCAAGACGATCATGCGCGAGTTGATCGAGAACCCGCACTACATCATTTTCATCGATGAGCTGCACACCCTGGTGGGGGCTGGGTCGGCCGAAGGCTCGCTCGACGCCGCGAATATCCTCAAGCCTGCGCTTTCGCGTGGCGAGATCCAGTGCATCGGCGCGACGACGCCGGCCGAATTTCGAAAGACAATCGAGAAAGATCGCTCGCTCGAACGCCGCTTCCAGGCGGTCAAGGTTCCCCCTCCGAATGAAACAGAAACCGTCAAGATCCTGGAAGGCGTCAAGGATCGTTACGAGACTTTTCATCAGGTGCGATACACCCAGGATGCGATTGAAACTTCGGTATACCAATCACAAAGGTATATTCCAGATCGGTTCCTGCCTGACAAAGCAATTGACATCGTTGACGAGGCGGGGGCGCGTGTGAAGCTGCGCGAGGCCAACTTGCCCGCTGAGATACTGGACTGCCAACGCAAGCTGCGACGCCACACTGCCGCGTTCGAGCGTGCAACCGCCGAGCGAGACTTTGAACGAGCAAAGATATTCAAGAAGAAAGAACAGGAAGAACTCGATCGTCTGGCCACGTTGCGCGAATCTCACAACCTTGTTGCCGAGCACTTTCCTGTTGTCACTCGCGACGATATCGAAGAAGTCATTTCGCGATGGACCGGCATCCCGATCACTTCGCTCAAGGAAGAAGAGTCCGCGAAACTGATGCGCATCGAGGATGAATTGCACAAGAGGATCGTAAGCCAGAGCCGCGCGATCTCGGCGCTGTCGCGAGCGATTCGCCGGAGCCGAGCGGGGCTCAAGAATCCGAATCGTCCGGTGGGATCGTTTCTCTTCCTCGGCCCGACTGGAGTCGGCAAAACTGAAGTGGCTCGTTCGCTTGCGGAATTCTTGTTTGGTTCCGAGCGCGCGCTGCTGCGCTTCGATATGTCCGAATACATGGAGAAACATTCGGTCTCAAAGCTCATCGGCAGCCCGCCGGGCTACGTCGGACACGAAGAAGGCGGCCAGTTAACAGAGAAGGTCAAACGAAATCCGTATTCGGTCGTGCTGCTCGATGAAATCGAGAAGGCGCATCCCGATCTGTTCAACATACTCCTTCAGGTGCTCGAGGACGGCACGCTCGCAGACTCTCTGGGAAACCATGTAGATTTCAAGAACGTGATATTGATCATGACTTCGAATATCGGCGCGCGGTTCATACAGAAGCGCGGACATATGGGATTTCAGGCGTCGTCGCGCACGCAGCAGGAAACGGTCGAAGAGGGCGTGATGCAAGCGGTCAAGCAGACGTTCAATCCCGAGTTTGTGAATCGCCTGGACGAGATCATCGTTTTCGAACCGCTCACCGATGACGACCTCTTCGAGATAGTGGGACTCCTGGTGGCCGCGCTCAATCGCACGCTGATTCGGCGCAAGCTTCAGGTGCAGATGACCGAGGAAGCTAGGCGCTGGATAGTCGAGAAAACCTGCTCAGACCGAACTTATGGAGCCCGGCCTTTGCGCCGCGCATTACAGAAGCACGTCGAGGATTCGCTCTCGGAAGCGTTGATCGACGGCAGTTTCAGAGAAGCCTCGGTCGTCGAAGTGTTTCTCGACAACGACTCACTGGCGTATCGGGCATTAGAGCTCGAAGAATTGGGCGACGAGTTGCTGGTTCAATGAGCGCTGGGCGATTCATTTCTCACCCACTCCCGAAGTCCGAATGACCGTCTCTCTCCCGCTGAGACAGCGCGGGCACTTCGCAAATACCCGTCCTAAAACTACCTAGCGCAATTGGCTTTGCGCGCCGCATTTTTGTTACAATAAGCGGTCAATCCAGCGTTCTAACTTCGATGAGAGGCCAAACTGTCGCCGGCAAACCCAGAAAAAGTCATTAGTGCGCGTCCGAACGGCCTCCGGTTGTGGTGGGATTCGGCAGTAGCAACGCTTAGCAGGTCATAAGAAGAAGCAACGCGGAAAAAGATCGAAACGAACTCAGTACTTTCTAGGGAGCGTGCATTGTATCTATGAGTAAGCGTGTTCTTTGGGTTATCGCAGCATTAGCAGCAACAGTCATCAGTTGGCCAATCAGTGGACGAATCGCTCGGCTTGAGCCGGCAGTGCTCGCCAGTCGTCCGCAGAACGTACTGGTCGAGCAAGTCCTCATTCGACAGAACCGGCGCATACCCGAATCCACAATCAAGATCTGGATCGGCACTCGAGAAGGCGATCCGTATAGCCCGGTACAACTCGATCGCGACGTGCGAGCCCTGTACGCGCAGGGGCACTTCGAGGATGTGAAGGTCTTCGCCGAAGATGGAACGCGCGGCGGCAAGATTGTGACATTTGAAGTCAAAGAGCGCCCGTTGCTGCTCGACATCAAATACGAAGGTCTCAAGTCTGTTCAGCAATCAACGGTGCTCGAGGAGTTCCGAAAACGCTCGGTTGGCTTGTCGAAGGAATCGCAATACGACGCGGTGAAGGCCCGGCGGGCGGCGTCGGTGGTCAAGGAGCTGCTCGCGAATGAAGGGCGGCCGGAGGCCACAGTCACTCCTGTGGTTGAGAATATTTCGGCTACCGCTGTAGCGCTGACGTTCAAGATCGAGGAAGGACCTCGCTTTCGAGTCGCGGCTGTCGAGTTCGAAGGCAACAAGGTTTTCTCGAGCTCTCACCTGCGCAGTCAGATGAAACTGGTAAAGCAGCTCGGACTGTTCACCACTTTCAGTTCAAAGGACATCTATCACAAAGAGAAGCTCGAGGGCGATCTCGATCGGTTGCGAGTCCTGGCGTACGCCGATCATGGCTATCTCAAAGCACGCTTCGGCGAGCCTCGTGTCGAGCAGGTAGGCAAAGTCGGCACCTGGGTCCCGTTGTTCGGTCATAAGGGACAGGGGCTGAAGATAGTCATTCCCGTTGACGAGGGCCGGCAATACCGCGCCGGAGAAGTAAAGATTGAAGACAACACCGAGTTCACCGCCGACGAAGT
>Ga0070699_100003938_pt1 | contig 13117 bp, 5 predicted proteins | sample KBSK1503metaG_FD_65473 | JGI IMG/M metagenome (GOLD analysis project Ga0070699, IMG submission 65473) | Corn, switchgrass and miscanthus rhizosphere microbial communities from Kellogg Biological Station, Michigan, USA - KBS K1-50-3 metaG | ecosystem: Host-associated > Plants > Roots >...
GGTGATGATCTCGCGCATGAGCAATGCCCAGATCACACGTGCCTGAATGCGCCCTGAGCGCCGGAGGGATGCCACACTGGTGATACCCATGACTTAGTCCTGGTGCTCTCGAATACCGGCGAGGAGAATGGTGATCACGCCGTAGGCAATCAATCCGAGGATAAATGTCGCCGCGACCCCCCGAAGCCGTCGAGGCTCCATTGCCATATCCGGCTTGCTGGGTTGCCCAATGCGCTCCAGATACAGCTGCTTGCGCTGGGCTTCGTTGCGCGCTTGTTCGAGCGAGGCCAGGGCGATGGTGAACTGCTTGTCGGCAAACTCCTTTTCCAGGGCAAGCCGCTGGAATCCCGCTGCCTTGCTGGCAAGCGAGCGGTCGCCGCCGGCCACCCGCATGCTTTCGGTTTCGATTTCGGCTTCAAGGAATTGGGCGCGTTTCTTCAGCGCCGGAATTTGCGGGTTGTCTTTCGCCAGCAACTGCAATTGCGCAAGCTGGATCTTAGTGGCTATGAGCTCGTCCTGTATTTTGGCGATTTGCTGCAGGGGAATAACAGATTGCCGCTCGGGGTCGATGATGCCTTGTTCATTGCGGTACTGGGCAAGTATCAGGGCGGCCGCTTTGGCTTTCGTTTCCGCCTCGGCTACTTCGTGAGCGGCAAAGCGGATCAGATCTTGTTGGCCGCGCTCGTTGAGTTGATTGACCAACGCTTCGCTCATTTCAAGCAGTTGCTGGTTCATGCGGAAGCTGTCTTCGTTGGTAAACGCGCGCGTAGTTAACGTGACAACAGACGAGACATTGTCGAGCTGCACTTCGACATGCTTTTGATAGTACTTGTGCAGCGCCTCGAAACTGTCGTCCCACCACTCAAAGCCAGGAAACCGGCTGAAAATGTCCACATCCTTGCTGGCAAAGGTGTTACGAAGACCCAGCCGTTCATTGAGCGCCCGTAGGGCGTCACGCGAGAGGATGAAATCCTGGACGGCGTACCCGTCGTCCTGGGAACGGGAAAACCCTGCGCCCTTGAGGATCATCCCCAACGGGTTCGATGTCTGCCGCTCCGGGCCGCGAATGACAAAGCTCGATTCGGAAATGTAAATATCTGAGCCGATAAATCCGAAATAGAAGGCGGATAGCAGCGTGGGCAGAACAACGGTAAAGAGAATGAGAAGATTCATGCCCTTGAAACGTGCAACAAATCTTTGTGCTGGGGACTTGCCGCTTTCGACTGACGGGTTGGCTAACGGGTTATTCTCGGGCGTTCCCTTGATGCGTGCAACACGTCCTTGTGTTGAAGGCGTGTCGCTTTCGACTGATGGGTTGGTTAACGGACTATGCACGGGCATTCCATTTTAATCAATGTTCGTAACTACTCAGGTGTTCAGGCTAAAGGCTATCCAAACAACTCAGGTGTTTAGACTGAAGGCTGATGACTAAAGTCCTTCAGACTATCTACCTGAGTAGTTACACTTAACAAGCATGTCGTCACAGCCGCGCAGTCTCCTTCGCCAACAGCACGACGGTGTGCCGTAATTGGTTCTCAGTGTGCTCGCACGAGATGAAAAAGCGCAGCCGCGCCGACTTTTCCGGCACGGCCGGGTAGATAATCGGCTGCACGTTGACTCCATGCCGGAATAAGGCACCGGCCAGACGTGCGGCCCGCAGCGAACTGCCCATGATCGCGGGAACGATCGCCAATCCGGTGCTGGCGCCGGTGTCGATGCCCGCTTTCTTTGCCAGCTCGAAAAACAGCCTGCCATTAGCTTGCAGACGGGACACCCGTTCAGGATGGGTGTCCAGGTGCCGTAAGGCCGCCAAGGCCGCGGCTGCCGCAGGCGGCGGCATGCCGACACTGTAAAGAAAGCCCGGCGCAAGGTAGCGGAGGTGTTCGATGAGAGCGGTTTCGCCGGCAATATATCCGCCGCAGCCGGCCAGTGTTTTACTGAGGGTACCCATCCAGATGTCTACGTCGGAGCCGTCGAGCCCAAAATGTTCGCGTATGCCTTTGCCGGTGACGCCCATGACTCCGAAAGAGTGGGCCTCATCGACCATCAGAAACGCGCGGTGCTTGCTCTTGATTTCGATGAAGCGGGGCAAGTCGGGATAATCTCCGTCCATACTATAGATGCCTTCGAGGACAATGAGCACACGCTCGAACTGTCGACGTTGTTGCGTGAGCAGGGCATCGAGTTGGGTCCAGTCGTTGTGGGCGAAGGACAGGCGCTTCGCCCCCGAGGTGGCGATGCCTTGCAGGACGCTGTTGTGAATGAGGGCGTCGTGCAGGATCAGATCCTTTGGTCCGAACAGGTAGCCAATAGTGGTGACGTTCGTGGCGTGACCGCTGACGAAGACGACCGCGTCAGCGACACCATAGCTGCGGGCAAGCGATTCTTCCAGTTGCCGATGTACGGGACGTTCTCCAGACACCAGCCGACTGGCGGACACTGACGTGCCATAGCGGTCGATCGCGTCTTTTGCAGCCTGGGAGACGCTGAGGTGGCCCGATAACCCCAGATAGTTGTAACTGGCAAAGTTGATGAATTCGCGCCCGTCGATCCGTGTAGTGGCCCCGGCGATGCCGTCGTGAACCTTGAAGAACGGATTGGCGACCCCCAAACGTGCGCTGCCATCCTGGATGATGCGCAGCTGTTGGTAACCAGGGTGACGATCGAAGCGATACCACGCTTCCGGCACCTCTACCGGTCCCTCGGCATCACCGGCAACGTCAGTGCGCGCCTGTTCCAGGCGCTTGATTTTTCGCTCCAGCGCTTGCTGGATGAGCTTGTCGCGGAGTTGGGTCGTAAGCCGGGAGATGCCTGTGTTTGTCATATCCGTCACTGATCGGTGGACGCAGTGGTAGATGCAAGCCGACCGGCCTGTATGTCCTGGGCCAATTGCACAAGCACCTCGCCGTTCGCGTCGGCACCATGCTGTGCGGCGATCTGCGCGATCTGGGCTGCTGCCGGTTCGTCGTGCTCGGTCTGCTCGTCCCGCTCGATGAGCTCGATGACCCGTTGCGCCAAGCTGGCGAGGGTCGGGTTTTCCGACAGGGCCATCACGGGAAGATTCACACCAAAGCGTTTTCCCAGCGCAAGCATCAACTCCGCGCCCATGAGGGAATCCAATCCCATGTCGTGAAGGGAATGGTCGGCGTCGATTTTTTCCGGGGAAAGACCCAACACTTCGCCCAATTCCACTTTGAGCAGGTCGATGACGGCCGCACGCAGCGCCTCGCCGGACAGTTGTTGCAACATCTGCTGAATGTCTGCGCTGTCCTCCGGCACGTGTGCATTATCCCGCGCCCGCGCCGCCTGCTGGATGAATTTGGGCGCGCCGGCAGTGGGCAGAAAACGGGCCAGCGCCGACCAGTCAAATGTCAACACCCCCAAATCGGATTGGTCCCCTGCTAACAGGTCATCGAGCACCTCGAGGGCGGCAGCGGAGTTGAGCGCCGCGCCACCCATACGCTGTTGCAAGGCGGTTTTGATTTTTTCATTGCGGGCGAGGAAGCCAACATCGTCGATTGCGCCCCAATGCACACAGGTCGCCGCAAGACCCACGCGGCGGCGCGCGCGGGCCAGTGTTCCCAGATACCTGTTGGCAGCGACGTACGCGGCCTGCCCCGGATTGCCGAACAGGGTGGCAGCCGATGAGAACAAGACGAAGAAATCCAGCGGCAGCGCCTGGGTGGCCCGATGCAGGTGCAGCGCTCCCAGCACCTTGGGCGCCAACACCTTGCGGATCTTGTCTTGATCGAGATTGCACACCAGCGCATCGTCGATCACGGCTGCGGCATGGATAATGCCCCGCAAGGGTGGCCAGGAGGCACGAATCCTGGCGAACAGACGTTCGACGGCCTCGGCATCGGTGACATCGCAGGCGGTGTCGAGCACTTCGACCCCCTGGCGGGTCAGACGCTCGATAGCTACGTTGGCTTCATCCGTATGCGGACCACTACGGCTGATGAGGACGAGATGCCGCGCCCCACGTTCGGCCAGCCACTCTGCAGTTTTAAGGCCAAAGCCAGACAGCCCTCCCGTGACGAGGTAGGTGGCATCGGCTGTGAGAGTCAGTCTCCTATGTTTGCTGCGACGCTGCGGTTCAACGTTACCAAACCCGTTCTGATAGCTCACGACGACCTTCCCGATGTGTCTGGACTGTTGCATGTGCCGGAACGCGCCGACCACCTGCGCGCCATCGAAAACCCGGTAGGGCAAAGGAGACAGCGCCCCTTCCCTGAACAGTTCTATCACCTCGCCAAACAGTTTCTGGGTGAGCTGGGGGTTCGCCTGCATGAGCTGATCGGCATCGATGCCAAAATAGCTGATGTTGTTGCGGAAGGGACGCAGGCCGATGTGGGTGTTCTCATAAAAGTCGCGCTTGCCGAGTTCGAGGAAGCGGCCAAACGGTTTGAGTACTTGAAAGTTGCGGCGAAGGGCTTCGCCTGCAAGGGAATTCAGCACCACATCTAGCCCCTGCCCGCCCGTGCAGGCCAGGATCTCATCGGCAAACGCCAGCGAACGGGAATCGTAGATGTATTGCACCCCCATCAGACGCAGGAAGTCGCGTTTCGCATCGGAACCGGCGGTGGCGTGTATCTCTGCCCCGATCCATTGCGCGAGCTGAATGGCGGCGATGCCCACTCCGCCGGCCGCGCCGTGGATGAGTATGCTTTCGCCCGGCTCGAGCCGGGCCAAATGCTTGAGCGCGTAATAGACGGTAAAGAACGCCGTCGGGATGGTTGCCGCCGCCTCGAAGGAAACGCCGGCTGGCAGGTGGGTCACAGCCTGCGCTGTGGTGATCACGCGATTGGCAAATGCGGCGGGCCCAAAGCCGAGCACGGCATCACCGGCCGTCAGATGATGCACCTGGGAACCCATGCGCCGCACGATTCCGGAGAATTCAAGTCCCAAACTGGCGCCACTGAAACCATTGTCGATGGCCGCATCGGGCAACAGCCCTTGGGCATGCATGACGTCGCGGAAATTGAGGCCGGTGGCCTTCACCTCGATTTCGACCTCGTTTTCCCGCAGCGGCCTGGGCGGATGCGCCTCCCAACGCAGATCGGACAACTGTCCCGGAAATTCGAAGCCCAGACGAATGACCGGATCGGCAAGACTGTCTGCATCCTGATCTGGGCATGAACGTTCACGCAGGCGAATGGCGAAACGCTGTCCCCCTTGAGCAATGACGACCTCGGTTTCGGCGTCGGGGTGGTGTAGCTCGCGGTCGAGAGCCGTCACTGCACTGTCCATGTCGATGTGCGGGTGGAGATCGACCAGGCGGCTCTCCATCGACCCACACTCGTTTTGCAGGACACGGCCAAAGCCCCAGAGGGCGCTGTCGGCACCGGAGCCGGTTTCCATGTGATTTGCCGACTCATCCATAGCCCCCATGGTGACGATCCAGCATCGAGTCTGTAGCGGTTCACACCAGCGCGTCAACTCCGCTGCCGCCGAGCAGCGCACGACCTGATACTCAAGCACCGCTTCCGGTCCGATTGATTCGGGCAGGACCTGTAGCCCTGCAAGAAAGACGACGCCATCGAGCCGACTTTGCTTGAGGGAAAGCGCCTCGCGCAAATGGGGCAGCGGTTCCCCCTGTGCCGGCCACGATGCGCGGGTGACGTGATCACCTCGCGCGTGCAGGCGCCCGGCAAGCCTACCGCCCAATTCTGCGGAGAACCCTTCAGGGTCGGCAAAAATGAGCCAGGTGCGGGCTGCTCCATCTGATTGCGCAACCGTCACGACGGCCGTCTCGTTCTTTTGCGCCAACAGGAGATAGGCGCCTGAGAAGGCGCCGGGGGCGAACTCCACAAGATCGGTTTCGCAGCAGCCCAGGGCCCGAAGTCGGTCTTGCCAGTATTGAGCCGGGCGCAAGGGGGAACGCACGAACTGTGAATCTTGTCCTTGCAACCAGCCGCCGTGGGCGGCAAAGAGGAAATCCAGCCAGCGCGCCGGATGGAAGCCCAGCACGACCAACACCCCCGCGGGCGCGAGATGCCGCTCGGCGTATTCCAGGCAGGTGAGCAGTCGCGCCTCGTCGTGGTGATCGTGACTCACGATGACCAGGTGGCAGAGTCTGTCGGCAGGTTGCGCGTCTTCGATGAGGCGAGTCTGCGCCAGCGGATAGCGTTCTCGGATTTCACCGAATGCCTCGACTGCCTCGGCGGAAGGCGAAGCGAACACATAGTCGCAGCGGTCAAAGTTCAGGGCTGCACAGATGTCGTGCGAAAAACGCGACAGGGCGTTGCCCACCTGCAGAACGCCCAGGCGTTGGTGCGTCGGCAAATCAGACAACAGGCCGGCAATGATGCCGCGCAGCCCCTGTCCGATCCGCCACCGGGCCTCGGCAGTCAACGCATCATCGATGAAGGCCGGCAGGTTCGACATGGGCGGACAAGCCCTTTCCACCGGAAGGTCGCCACGCAACAGCGCGGGAAGATGCAACCCCACCGTACCGATGGCATGAATGAGAGGCACATAGTCCAGATAGTCCGTCGCCAGGGTTTTCCATACCTCGCGGGCCGGAACCGGAGGTTCGTCCCCTGGCACCAGCCGCCAGGTGCCCTCTTCCACCGCGATGCTGCCATCCTCCAGCGCCAGCCGTAGCACATAGGAAAGAAGAACGTTCTGGGGAAGGCATGCATGCGTGGCGCCTTCATCCGAGGAAATAGCTTCAAGTGCCTCTCGGATGAAACTGCTGCACAAGACGTCGAGCAGGGGTTCCACCTTTTCGCTGTAACGGCGCAGGCAGGATGAGGCATCTTCTGCACCGAGGGCCTGGCAGAGGGACACGTGCAGTCTGCTCAGTTCGACGGTCATCGACTTCTCGCTCGCCAAGGGGAGCGGACTGGGCACGAGATGTTCGTCGAGAAAGCGCAGCTGCCTGTCGGTGTCTTGCAGCAGCCGTACGCTGCGAAAACTCGCCTCTTCGATCGTGGCCACGGTCTGTCCGTCAGCCGTAAAGAGCGCAAACGCGGCGGTCAGCGAGTGAGGATTCCGCTTGACGAGAACGGCGCGCGCGAAGGCCGGCTGGCCGCCGCCCGCCCGATAGCGTATGCGTCCCAGGCGAGTAGGCACAAAAGCGATGCCCGGGCGCAAGTCTGGGTCGTCGCGCAGGAGCTCCATCACCAATTGGAACGCGCAGTCCAGCAGTGCCGGATGCAAGAGCGTGTCGGCCAGATCCGATGAGGCCGCATCCGGGGTGTGCAAAGCCGCCCAGACGGTGTTGCCCTGCATCCAGCCATGGGTGATGCATTGAAAGGCAGTTCCATAGGCCAGGCCCAAGGCTTGGGTATGACGGTAGTGCTCTTCGCCGGTAAAGTCTGGATGCCGCACAGGAATCAGAAAGTTTTGCCCCTGCAGCGGCAAGCCGACGGGATGTGGCCGTCTCCTTCCCGTGGCATGACGAATCCAGGGCTCAGCTTTGGCATATTGGCGCGCCTGGATATGAAAGCGGCCATCCCTTTCGTCAATCACGAAGCGCAGCAGTTTGGAATGCTCGCTGCTCAACAGCAGCGGGGCATGGATGTCCAGGTCTTCGATTTCGATGATGTCGGCTGGTTGCCAGGCGTGCGCGGCGGCAAGCGCAAGTTCGGCAAACGCGGCGCCGGGGAATACCACTGCTGTGCCGACCCTATGATCGGCCAGTGAAGGGTACTTGACGGTATCGAGCTGGTTTTCCCAGGTGAGCGTGTGCAGCGGCAGCAAATACCCGAGCAGCGGATGGATTTTATGCCGAGTCAACGTACCCTGAGACTCCGGCGTGACCGGATGCCAATGCCGCTCCCGCTGCCAGGGATAATTGGGCAGTTGAACGAACGGTGCCGGCTGGGGAAAGTGGCGCTGCCAGTTTACCTTGCCCCCGCCAAGCATGCAGATCGCGGCGGCTCGATGTACCCGCATGGGGTCATCATTGTTTCGCAACAAGGTAGGAAGGATGCGGCCCTCCCTGCCAATTTCCTTCAGGCAATCGTTGATGTAGGTGCGAAGCACCGGCTGCGGTCCGATCTCGAGGAAGAGATTCGCACCAAGCTCGTTCTGGATCTGCCTGACCGCCTCCCCAAATTGCACTGGCTGGCGTACGTTATCCCACCAGTAGTCGCCGTCAAGCCGGGCGCCATCGAGTCGCCCGCCGATCACCGTGGAATAGAAGGGGATTATGGCGGCTTGGGGCTGCAAGCAGGCGAGCGACGAGCGAATGTCAGACTCGATCCCATCCATGACGGGGCTGTGGAACGCATAGTCGAGATCGAGCCGTCGCCAGGCCACGCCATGTTGATTCAGCAGGGCTTCCAGATCACTCAATGCCTCGGACGACCCGGCAACGGTCACGCGGCATGGGCTGTTGATGGCCGCAACGCATAGGTGCTCCGCGAATTTCAGCCCATCGAGCAGGTCTCGAATCCCATCGTACCCGAGTCCGACCGCTCTCATCTGACCCATGCCTTTGGTCTTGCCTTGCGCATGCGAGCGATGAAAGACGACTGCGACGGCAGCCTTCAGCGATAACGCCCCGCATGCCCAAGCTGCTGCCACTTCACCCACGCTGTGGCCGGTGACGGCAACGGGTTCGATGCCCTGTTGCCGCAACATGCTCGTGATGCCCACCTGCAATGCGAATAGCGCAGGCTGGGCAATCTCAGTGTGGACATAGCGATCGGGGCCAACGTTCCTGTCGGCGAGTTCCTTTTCTAGTGAGAAACCAGATAGCATCTGAAAGTGTTCGTCGACTTCTCGCACCGCCGCCCTGAACACTGCATCCTCCAGCAGTCGGTTACCCATGCCGGCCCATTGGGAACCGTTCCCCATATAGACGAACACCGGCCCGACCACATTTTCCAAAGCCGTGCCAGTGGCAACATGGTCTGATTCAATTTCCTGTTCGGATAACGACCACTGGTCCAGTTTCACCAAGAGGGTCTCGGCTGAATCGGCGAAAATAATCGCCCGGTGCTTGTGCCAATCACGCCGGAACAGGCTGTTGTACGCGATGCCGTAAAACGACGCCGGTTGCGCGCTTTTCAGCCAATCAGCCCATTGGCGTGCAACGGATTTCAACGCAGCTGGACTCTTGCCAGAGATCATCACCGGCAATACTGCAGAATGGTCGGCCTTGCCTCGCGGCTGCGTCGGATGCTCAGAGCTTTCCAGAATGACATGGGCATTGGTACCGCCAAAACCGAAGGAGTTGACTCCAACGATTAGCCTGCCTACCGGCTTCAGTGGGCGGTTTTCCGTCACAACCTCTAGATTGAGCGCACGAAAAGGAATTTGCGGATTGAGCCGGTGAATACCGATTGTCGCGGGGACCATGCGATGGGCCAGACACAGCAGCGCCTTGACCAGACTGGCCACCCCTGACGCAGTTTCCAGGTGGCCTAGGTTGCTTTTGACCGATCCGATCCAAAGCGGTTTGTCCAGGTTTCGGTGATTACCGATGGCTTCGCCGATGGCCCGGGCCTCGAGAGGATCGCCGACCGCTGTCCCGGTGCCATGGGCCTCCAGATAATCGATTTCGTCGGGGCCGATGCCCACTGTGGCATAAACCTGCCTCAGAAGCTCCGCCTGCATTTCAGGATTGGGGACGGTGAGACCGGATTTATGGCCATCAGTATTGACTGCCGTGGCCGCCACCACGGCGAGGATCGGGTCGCGATCCGCTACGGCCTGGTCATAATCCTTGAGCACGAAGATGCCTCCTCCCTCGGAGCGGACATAGCCATCACCCGAGGCATCGAAAGCATGACAACGCCCACTCGCCGACAGCATGGAGGCCTTGGAAAAACCGATGAAAGGAAAGGGGTGCAGGTGCAGGCTGATGCCGCCCGCCAATGCCATCGTGGTTTCGCCCGAAAGAATCGAGCGGCAGGCCTGATGAAAGGCGACCAAGGCAGAGGAGCAGGCGGTATCGATCGCCATGCTGGGCCCATGGAAATCGAACACAAAGGAAATGCGATTGGCGGCGATGCTGGCGGCGTTTCCGGTAATTGTCGAGGCATCACAGGCAGCGGAATCCTCGACCAACCGGTAGGCATAGTCAGTGCTGGCAACCCCGATGAACACGCCAGTATTGCTGCCACGTACGGCGGATGGCCGGATGCCCCCATTTTCGAAGGCCTCCCAACTCATCTCCAGCAGAAGCCGCTGCTGGGGGTCCATTTGCGCGGCCTCGCGCGGGGAAATACTAAAGAATTCAGCGTCGAAGCCGGAAACATCCCCTAGTGATCCGGCAGCAAAGGTCACTGCAGTGCCGGGAGGCTTTCTGTTTGGGTGCAGAAAAACATCCTGACTCCACCGCTCCGGGGCGACTTGACTGATCAAGTCGCGACCGTCGATCAGATCATGCCAGAATTGTGCTTGAGTGGTTTGCGGAAGTCGAAAAGAAAAACCTATGATCGCGATGCGTTTCGTCATGAGCTTGTACCACAGGCTCATGACGAGCCCTCCAGGTAAGAAAACAGATTATCGGGTTCAGGGATATTATGCCTCTAGGGTTATTGGCCATGTGGTCAATATTGCTCACTTTCAAAATATTTTTAAAGTATTTCAAGGAGGTTATTTTACCCTAGTCTGATCGACCGCACCGACGCATCATGCCGTGCTATCTCTCGTGCATCACCGTCGTCACGCAGTACGTTCATAATGTGCGTCGATTGAGGCCTTGTGCCTCCTACCCTTCCCAATCCAGAACCAAGGAGGCATGCCACGAAGGCCATGATGCAGATACGGTGGCGTCGTTCATTCGCCTCTCCGCTTTGCTTCCATGCCGGCCAATTGCTCCCTGACCAGCCGCAGATTTTTCGTATTCTGACGAAAAGTCTCGAGCGGTAACGCCATTTCGCAGACCAGAACGTCGATGGCCTGCACGTCTGAGACAAGCCTGGTCTGTCTGGTCCATCTGGTTGATCTGGCTTGTTTTGTTTATTTGGTTCATCTGGTTAGTTTCGTTCAACCAAAAAACCAGACAGACCAGACAAACCAAACAACGGTCTTCCAATGCTGGACGACTGTTTCAGCATCCCGCCTGCTAGAGGCTGGTGATCCCCTGAGTGATGGCGTACTTGGTCAAATCGGCAATGGTGTGAAGGTCCAACTGCTGCATGAGTCGGGCCTTATGGAACTCCACCGTTTTCACCGACACGCTGAGGATCGTGGCGATCTCCTTCGTGCCGTGGCCCTCGGCGACGAGCTGCAAGACTTCCCGCTGACGAGTGGTGAGCGCCGTAGCCGTGCCTCGCTCTCCGGTGGAGGGCGTGAGGACCGAGTCCAGCACATCTTTCGTGATCAACGGCGTGAGATAGTGTTGGCCTTGGAGGACGGACTTGATCGCCTGGCTGAGTTCCAACGCCGCGGAGTGTTTGAGGAGATACCCGGCGGCCCCGGCCTGAAAGGCCTCGGTCGCATAGGCAGGGCTGGCATGCATGGTGAGGAAGATGAGTTTACTGTTCGGCACCAGGGTGCGGAGCTGCCTGGCCGCTTCAAGCCCATTCAAGAGCGGCATCGAGATGTCCAGGAGAATCAGATCCGGCCGCAGCGTCTGCGCCGCCGCTACCAGCGCCCGCCCGTCTTCCACCGTGCCCACCACCTCGCACTCTCCCTCCACCAGCTTCCGCAAGCCGGCCAGAATCAGCGAGTGGTCATCGGCCATCAGCACGCTCGGCTTCTTCATGCACCCTCCTGAGCAAGAGGAATCCAGGCACAGACCTTGGTGCCGTGCTCTGAGCAGGAACGGATCATGGAAAATCCGCCCAACAGACGCGCACGCTCTTGCATACTCACCAACCCGAATCCTGCTCTTTTCGCGGACTGGCTCTCCACCTCGAACCCCTTGCCGTTATCACGTACCGACAAGCCGATCCCCTTAGACGAGCCGCTCAGCCTGACCGTCACATCGGTGGCCTGGGCATGTTTGGACACATTCTGCAGACTCTCCTGCATCACGCGAAACAGATTGGTCGCCATCTCCGGCGAGAGTGTCCCTGGCACCTCACGAGCGCTAAACGTCACGGGCACCCCGGTTCGCTTCGTGAACTCATCGACGTGCTCTCGAATGGCGATCTCCAAGCCAACATGCTCGAGCAACGACGGATGCAGCTTGTACGCCAGATCGTGCAGATCATTGGAGAGCTGCACGACCTGGCTACGAATCGCCGCGAGTTGTCGCGGGATCGGCTCAGGGGGGGCGACCGGAGCGAGTTCGATGGTCGCCAACTCCACAGACAGAGCCGCCAATCGTTGATTGAAGTCATCGTGCAGATCACGCGCGATCCGTCGGCGCTCCTCTTCTTGAGCTTGGATCAGCTTTCCCGTCAGGAATTTCAATTGCTCCTCGGCCCGGCGGCGCTCGATCACTTCGTCGAGCAGAGCGCGATTGGCCATCCCACACTCGCGGTTCTTGCGGTGCAGCTCGGCAAAGACGGAGACCTTCGAGCGAAGAATGGCCGGGTTCACCGGCTTGTGGAGGTAGTCCACCGCGCCAGTGACGTAGCCTTCGAGCATGTGCTGGTCTTCGTTGTAGTAGGCGGTGAGAAAGATGATCGGCACCTGGGCGGTTTTCTTCCGCTCCTTGATCATCTGGGCCAGCTCGAAGCCGGTCATGCCGGGCATCCGGATGTCCAGGATGAGGAGGGCGAATTCCTCCACGACGAGCGCGAGCAACGCCTGGTCGGCGGATACAGCCCTGACTAGCCGGTAGCCTGGGTCATCCAGGATGGTTTCGAGCACGAGGAGGTTTCTCGGTTCATCGTCCACGATCAGGATGTTGATGGGTCCGCTGTGAAAGGCGGACGTTGGAGCCGCGGCAGCGGAGCGCTGGGGCGGAGGGTCTTGCGCCTGGCCGTCGGTCGGGGCTGGGAAGATGTCACTGTTCATGGGGCGACGCCCTTGTTTCGTGATCTCGTTCATCGGAAAAGCCACACCCGCATCAGCGACAGGAGCTGGTCCGTATCCACCGGCTTGGCGATGTAGTCGTTCGCGCCGGCGTCGAGGCACTTCTCGCGGTCGCCTTTCATCGCTTTCGCCGTGAGCGCGAGGATCGGGAGGGTGTGGAATTTTTGGACAAGGCGGATTTCACGCATGGTCTCGTAGCCGTCCATGTCGGGCATCATGATGTCCATCA
>Ga0070699_100003941_pt1 | contig 13112 bp, 14 predicted proteins | sample KBSK1503metaG_FD_65473 | JGI IMG/M metagenome (GOLD analysis project Ga0070699, IMG submission 65473) | Corn, switchgrass and miscanthus rhizosphere microbial communities from Kellogg Biological Station, Michigan, USA - KBS K1-50-3 metaG | ecosystem: Host-associated > Plants > Roots >...
GGCGGGAAATACCTGAGAGCTGCCTCGGGTGATTCCCCGGAGCCACAGGTCTGGAAGGCGGCGACCTTCGGTTTTTTCTAGAAGAGCCGGGAGGCTGCGCGAAGCGCCTCGAGGACGACCGGCGAGGGCCGCACGCCGAGGACGACGACCCCGAGGGCACACAGGATGACGCTGAGCGCCATCGTGGGTGCCAGCCGGATGGGCTCGGGGCGGGCCGGCGGGTCGATATACATGCGGCGGGCGATGACGAGGTAGTAGAAGAGGGCGACGACGGTCAGGATGGCGCCGAGCAGGACGAGCCAGTAGAGCCCTACCTCGGCCGCGGCCCAGAGGACGTAGAGCTTCGCCCAGAAGCCGGCGACGAACGGGATCCCGCCGAGGGAGAGCAGGAACAGCAGCATGGCCAGCGCGAGCAGCGGCGAGCGCTGGGCGAGCCCCCGGAACCCGCTCAGGTGCTCGGTGCCCTCCGAGCGGGCGACCACCTCCACCACCAGGAACGCTCCCATGTTCGCGAACACGTAGGCGACGAGGTAGAAGAGCACCATCGCCGTGCCCGACGCGGAAACAGCGGCGAGGCCGACCAGCATGTAACCGATGTGGGCGATGCCCGAATATGCGAGCAGCCGCTTCACGTTCTGCTGCGGCAGCGCCATCAGGTTGCCGCCGACCATCGTCACCGCTGCCAGGACGGCGATGATCGGCATCCAGAGGGTCGCCCGGTCGCCGACGCCTTCGAGGTACACGCGGAAGATGGCGACGAAGCCCGCGGCCTTGGGCGCCACGCTGAGCCAGGCGACGAAGGGCGTGCTCGCCGCCTCGTAGGTGTCGGGCACCCACATGTGGAACGGGAAGGCGGCGATCTTGAAGCCGAACCCCGCCAGCACCACCAGGAGCCCGAGGACCAGCAGGGGCGGCTCGGCCCCGAGGGCACTGGCCACGCGCGGCAGTGAGGTGGTGGCCACGGCCCCGTACACGAACGACAGCCCGTAGGCCAGCACCGCGGAGGACACGGTGCCCACGAGAAAGAATTTCAGGGCGGCCTCGACCGCCTCCGGCTCGCGCTTGAGGAAGCCCGCGAGCGCGTAGAGCGGGATCGACATGAGCTCGAACGCCACGAAGAGGAGGATGAGGTCGCGCGCCGACGCCAGCACCATCATGCCGAGCAGCGACGACAACAGCAGCAGGTAGTACTCGATCGCGCGGCGCCGGAAGACCTCGCCCGGGAGCGACAGCGACGCCAGCACGCCGATGAGCGTGCTCACGAGGAAGAGCCGCTTGGCGAACCGTGCGAGCCGGTCGTACACGAACGCACCGCCGGCGGCCGCGCCCTCAGGGCGGAGGATGAACGCGGCCCCGACCAGCACCACGAGCCCGAGCGCGACGATGGTGCCGGCGCGACGCCGCCCCCCTTCCCCGCCGATGAGACCCAACACGAACACGATCAGCATCAGGACCGCGAGGCCGATCTCCAGGGCGAAGGGGGTCACGGGATGAGCCGGAGGAGGAGCGGCGACAGGCCGCTCTCGATGGGGGCGATGGCGAGGGCGGGGAGCATCCCGAAGAAGACGAGGACGAACGAGAGGAGTGCGAGCGCGACCCACTCCGGGCCCCGCGCATCCTCGAGATGAGGGAAGCCGGGGGCGGCGGACGCCCAGAAGATCTGCCGGGCGACCCGCAGGACGTACACCGCGGTCAGAAAGGTGCCGGCCACCGCGGGGAAGAGCCACCACGGATGCGCCGATCGCCAGGCGCCGAGAAAGGTCATGAACTCGGCCACGAACCCCGCCGTCGCGGGCAGGCCGAGTGAGGAGAGGCCCGCGATGGTGAAGGCGGTGGCGATGCCGGGCATCGACCGGCCGAACCCTCCCATGCGGAATATCTCGCGCGAGTGCGCCTTTTCGTACACGAGCCCGACCAGCGCGAAGAAGAGTCCGGTCATGATCCCGTGGGCGAACATCTGAAAGACCGAGCCGCCGAGCCCGGCCTCCGTCAGAGTCGCCGCCCCCAGCATCACGATTCCCATGTGCGACACCGACGAGTACGCGATGACGTACTTCAGATCCCGCTGCGCCATCGCGGCCAGGGCCCCGTATACGATGTTGACGCAGGCGATCGTCCCCACCAGGGACGCCCACTCGGCGGCGCCGCGGGGGAGCAGCTCCATCCCGAGCCGCACGATCCCGTAGGCGCCGAGCTTCATCAGCACGCCGGCGTGCAGCATCGACACGGCCGTCGGCGCCGAGGCGTGGCCGTCAGGCGACCAGGTGTGCAGCGGCCAGATCCCGGCCAGGATGCCGAAGCCCACGTAGAAGGCGAGGAACACCCAGCGCTGGAGGGCGGGATCGAAGGCCGTCGCCTCGGCGTCGAGGAGCGAGAAGGAGGCGCTGCCCACGCTCACGTAGAGCGCGAAGATCCCCACCAGGATGAACGCCGACCCGAAGAGCAAGTACAGCGTCAGCTTCATCGCCGCGTACTCCTTGGTGCCGACGCCGGTGGCGCGGAAGGCCCAGGCGAAGATGCCGCGGGGTGGGATCTCGCCCGACGACCCCCAGATGCCGATGAGAAGGTACATCGGGAGCACGGCCAGCTCGTAGAAGAGGAAGAAGACGAGCAGGTCGAGCGACACGAAGACGCCGTACACTCCGGTCACGAGGGCCAGGAGCAGGGCGTAGAACTCCTGACTCCGGACGGTGAGCCTCCAGGAGGCGAAGACTCCCGCGAAGATGATGATCGACGTGAGAAGCACGAGGAGCACGTTCAGGCCATCGACGCCGAGCTCGTAGGAGACGCCGAGCGACGGCACGAGGGGCAGCTTCTCGTAGAACTGGAAGCGGACCTCGGTGTCGAACGTCGCAAAGACGTACACGGAGAGGGCGGCCGAGATCCCGGTCGTGACGGCGGCGATCAGCCGCACCGCGAGCGGGCGGTGCCGCGCCGTGAACATGATCAGGAGGGCCCCGACGAAGGGCGCCCACGTGATGATCGAGAGCACCGGTACCGCGGTCATCGCCAGACCCGGCTCGCGATGACGAGCAGGAGGAGGCCGAGGGCGACGCCGTACACGTAGTCCTGCGCCTGCCCCGTCTGGATCCGCCGGAGCTGGTCGCCCGCCCGGAGCGTCCAGGCGCTCAGCACGTTCACGACGCCGTCGACCAGGTAGCGGTCGACCCAGCCGATCAGCCGGGAGAGCCCCAGCACGATTCCGCGGTAGAGCGCCTCATAGGCGGCGTCGAGACCGTACCGGCGGCGCGCCATCGTGTCGAAGGGGCCGAGCGCCCTCGACAGCGCCGCCGGGCTCACGAGCTTCCACTGGTACGTGACGAGGGCGAGGCCGATGCCGGCGCCGGCCAGCCCGAGCGACAGCCCCGTGAGCCAGGACGGGGCATGGTGGGCGGCGTCGTCCCCGAGGGCGCCGCGGGCGCCGAGCGCGACCGTGAGGATCGCGAGGATCCAGAGCGGGATCGCCATGATGGCAGGCGCGTCGTAAGGGTGGCCCCCGGGGCCTCGGTCTCCGAAGAACGCCAGGAAGACGACGCGGAACATGTAGGCGGCGGTGAGGAACGTCGTCAGGACGAGCATGGCGAAGGGCAGGCCGAGACGCGCGTCCCAGACGGCCGTCAGCACGGCCTCCTTCGAGAAGAAGCCGGACAGGGGCCAGACGCCCGAGAGCGCCAGCGCGCCGACCAGAAACACCGCCCCCGTTTGCGGCAGGGCGCGGAACAGGCGCCCCATCTCCCGGATGTCGTTCGTGCCGACGGCGTGGATGACCGCGCCCGCGGCCAGGAAGAGCAGCGCCTTGAAGAGGCCGTGCGTGAGCAGGTGAGAGAAGGCCGCCCGCGGAGCCGCGGCGCCGGCGGCCGCCATCATGTAGCCGAGCTGGGACACGGTGGAGTACGCGAGCACGCGCTTGATGTCGTTCTCCACGCACGCCATCGTCGCCGCCACGAGCGCGGTGAGCGCTCCCACCCACGCGATCAGCACGAGGACCTCCGGCGTCAGCGCGAAGAGGGGGAAGGCGCGCGTCACCATGAAGACACCCGCCGCCACCATCGTCGCCGCGTGGATGAGCGCCGATACGGGCGTGGGTCCTTCCATCGCGTCGGGCAGCCAGACGTGCAGCGGGAACTGCGCCGACTTGCCGGCGGCGCCCAGGTAGATCAGGAACATCGTGAGCGAGAGCCCCGCCGGCAGCCGGTGCGCCGCAGCCGCGTCGAAGAGGGCGACGAAGTCGAAGGTCCCGGCGGCGCGCCAGAGCAGGACGATGCCGATCACGAACCCGACGTCCCCGAGCCGGGTCGCCCAGAAGGCCTTGACGGCGGCCCGCGCCGCGGCCGGGCGGTCGTACCAGAAGCCGATCAGCAGGTACGAGCAGAACCCGACCAGCTCCCAGAAGATCAGCATCTGGACGAAGTTCGGCGCCAGCACGAGCCCGAGCATGGAGAACGCGAAGAGCGACTGGTAGGTGTAGTAGCGGCCGAGCGACGGCCGGGGCTCCCCGTCCAGGTACGCCCACGAGTAGACCTGGACCAGGAACGCGACCAGCGTGACGAGCACGAGCATCGCCTGACCGATCGGATCGACGTAGAGGCCGACGGTGACGAGCGGACCGTCGTCGGCTGGTATCCACTCCCATCGCCGCACCACCGTCGCCCCGAGCGGGACGAGCCAGAGCCGGACCGCGGCCGCGAGCGATCCTCCGACCGCCGCGATGCTGACGATCGCCGCGCCGCGCCCGTTCCGCCGAATCGGCGCCGCCATGCCGAGCAGCACGAAGGCCAGGAAGGGGAGGCCGAGGACGATGAGGGCGAGCGGGATCATCCTTTGAGCAGGTCCAGGTGGTCGGCATCGACCGTCTGCCGGACCCGGAAGATCGCGATGACGATCGCGAGCCCGATCGCCACCTCCGCCACCGTGATCGCGATCGTGAAGAGCGCGAACACCAGGCCGGCGATCTCCGCGTTGTAGCGGGCGAACGCGACGAAGTTGATGTTGACGGCGTTGAGCATCAGCTCGACGCCGAGCAGGATCCCGACCGCGTTGCGGCGGGTCAGGACGCCGAAGAGGCCGGTCGTGAATACCGCCGCCGCCAGGAGGAGGTAGGCGTGGAGGCCCATTACACCTGGTCGCGCAGCATCAGTCGTCGGGGCGGGCGAAGTAGAGAGCGCCGAGGAGGGTGGCGACGAACAGGATCGCCAGCAGCTCGAGCGCCACGACGTAGCGCGTGACGAGCGCCTCGCCCAGGGCCGCCGTCTGGTTCCCGGGGAACGGCGGCCGCGCCGTGGGCAGGGACACCCGGCCCAGCGAGACGAGGACCCCGACGAAGACGCCGACGGCCACGACGCCGCCGGGGGCGAGACGGCGGCTCGTCTGCCGGATCCGCTCGCCGACCAGCTGCTCCGTCAGCATGATCGCGAAGACCACGATGGTCACGACGCCGCCCGCGTAGAGGAGGAGCTGGACGCCGAACAGGAAGGCCGCGTCGAGCAGGAGGAACACGCCGCCCGTCGCGACGAGGGCCATCGCGAGGTAGAGGACCGAGTGGAAGAGGTTCCGGGCGAGGACGACGGCGAGACTGGAGGCCAGCAGGACCACCGCCAGCCCCCAGAACCCCACCGTCTCCAGCGTCACTCTTTCACGACCTTGGGGGGGGCCTGCATGTCCCGAAGCCTCGTGCCGGTCGCCCACGACGCCTCGTAGCCGAGCCCGAGCTCGTGGAGACGGTCCTTGTCGAGGAGCAGCTCGCGGCGGTCGGCGGTCGCGAGGTCGACGGTGCGAAGCATGATGATGGCGTCGGTCGGGCAGACCTGGACGCAGAGCTCGCAGTACTCGCAGGCATAGAGCTCGAGGGTGAAGACCTTCGCGTAGTTTCGCTTCTCGGCCTTCAGCATCTCGACCTTGATGACCTGCGGTGGGCAGATGTACTCGCAGAGCCGGCAGCCGATGCAATTCTCCTCCGCGGTCTCGGGGTCGTAGGTGAGCGCGAGGACGCCGCGGAACCGGTCAGGGTACACGCGCTTCACGTCCGGGTAGTGGATGGTGACCGGCCGGCGCAGGAAATTCCGCAGGGTCACCCCCATCGTCTTCCCGATGGCGGCGGCGAGCTGGCCCAGCTCGCCCCAGAACCCGAGGCCGTTACGCGACACCGCCGCCCCCCTCCCAGGCGACCACGAACGCGGTCGCCAGCAGGAGCATGAGCGTCGCCGGCAGCAGGAGCTTCCAGGAGATTCCCAGGATCTGGTCGACCCGGATGCGCACGAAGCTCCAGCGCACCCACGTCACCAGCAGGAACACGACCACCGCCTTCAGCGTGAACCAGATCGCGCCGAGCCAGCCCGGGCCGGGGCCGAGCCAGCCCCCGAGGAACAGGAGCGCGCCCAGGTAGGAGGTCGCGATCACGTGCGCGTACTCCGCGAGCTGGATCAGCGCGAACTTCATCCCGCTGTACTCGACGCGAAAGCCGGCCACGAGCTCGGACTCGGCCTCGAGGATGTCGAATGGCACCCGGTTCTCGGCGGCGATCATCGTGACGAGGTAGGCGAGGAACCCCAGTTGCCCGATGATGGGGTAGGCCACGTACCAGAGCCCGCGCTGGGCCTCCACGATCCCCCCCAGGCGGAGCGTGCCGCTCAAGACGACCGGCACCAGCGCGACGAAGATGAAGGGGAGATCATAGGAGATGATCTGGTTCACCGCCCGCATCGCGGAGAGGAGCGCGTACTTGTTGTTGGAGCCCCACCCGCCCATGAAGAGCCCGACGATCTCGAGCGACGACACGGCGAGAAAGAAGAGGAGGCCGATGTTCAGATCGGCGAGCCCGAGCCCGGGCGCGAATGGGATCGTCCCGAAGATCAGCACGCACGGCAGCAGGAACGCGAGGGGGGCGAGGTTGTAGACCCACCGGTCCGCCGCCGCCGGCACCACGTCTTCCTTCATCATGAGCTTCAGTGCGTCCGCGATCGGCTGCAGGAGCCCGTGGGGGCCCACCCGGTACGGCCCGATCCGCGACTGGAGGCGCGCGGTGAACTTCCGCTCGAGCAGGGTCACGTAGGTGACGGCCCCGATCACCCCGTTGAGGAGGATGAAGGCGGCGATCAGGTCGCGGACGGCCGGGGCCATCCTCAGCGGTCCACCTCGCCGAACACGGGGTCGACCGAGCCCATGATGGCCACCATGTCGGCCACCTTGTGGCCGGGCACGATGTGCGGCAGCACGGCGAGATTCGAGAACGACGCGCCCCGCCACTTCATCCGGTAGGGCTTGGCGCTGCCGTCGGCGACGAGGTAGCAGCCGACCTCGCCCCGCGGGCCTTCGACCCGTGCGTAGGCCTCGCCCTTCCCGATCCGCACCTGCCCCACCGACTTCACACCCGGGCGCGAGGAGATCGGCCCGGCCGGCAGGCTCTCGAGTGCCTGCCGCACGATCTTGATCGACTCGCGGAACTCGACCATCCGCACCCGGTAGCGGGCCCAGCAATCCCCGGCCGTCTCCACCGGCACCTTGAAGTCGAAGTCGCCGTAGCCGGAGTAGGGCTCGACGCGCCGGACGTCGTAGGCGATCCCCGAGCCGCGGATCAGCGGCCCCGAGACCCCGATCTCCTGCGCCAGCTCCCGCGAGATGACGCCGACCCCCTGCGTGCGCGCGAGGAAGAAGGCGTTGTCCTCGAGCATCGCCTCGTACTCATCGATCCGCGTCTCGACGAGGTCGACGGTCGACCGGCACCGCTCGACCCAGCCCGCGGGCGCGTCGTAGCGGGTGCCGCCCACCTGATGGAACCCGTAGAGCAGCCGGGCCCCCGTCAGCGCCTCGAAGAGGTCGAGCAGCAGCTCGCGCTCGCGGAAGCAGTAGAGGAAGACGGTGGCGCCACCGCCGAGCGCGCCCCCCATGTCCATGCACCACGTGCCGAGCCAGAGGCAGTGCGACGCGATCCGCTGGAGCTCGGCGGCGATGACCCGCAGGTACTGGGCGCGCCTCGGCACCTCGATCTTGCCGATCGTCTCGGCCGCCAGCACGTACGCCAGCTCGGAGGTCATCGCCGCCACGTAGTCGGTCTTGGACGCGATCGACGGGTACTGGACGTAGGTCAGCGTCTCGCCGAGCTTCTCGTGGCAGCGGTGCAGATAGCCGATCACGGCGTCGACGGCGACGATCGACTCGCCTTCGAGGGTGAGGATCGCGCGGAAGACTCCGTGGGCGGACGGGTGCTGCGGCCCCATGTTCATCACGAGGCGCTCGTTGCCCGCGTACCCCAGCTCGATGACCTTGCGCGCTTCGGGGTCCATGGTCAGCCGAGCGGCGAGACCTCGGTCGGCGCCAGCACGGTGGACTCCATGTGCGCGACCAGCGGGTATCCTTTCTTCAAGAACGCCTGCCACTCGGGGTCGTGGGCGGTCTTCGCGCGGACCTCGGCGCGATGGTTCAGATCGGCGTAGGCCCAGAGGTGAACGACCTGGTTGAGCTGGCCGGCCTCCGTCGTCCAGAGGCCGACGATCTTCGAGTACTTCTCGCGGGCGGGCAGGCCGGTCTTGAAGAGCGAGACCCACTCCGGCAGCTTGCCGGGGTGCATGCGGTAGCTGCGGAGCTCGTACACGTGCTTGCCGCCCCCGACCGGCCGTGTGAGCGGCACGCCCTCGACGGCGGCCAGGATCTTGTTCTCCTGGGCCACCATCAGCGGCCGGATCTGGGGGACATACTCCTTCGTCCACGCCGCGTCCTTCCCGAGGGCCTGGCGCAAGCGCTCGCGCTCGTTGAGGTCGGGATAGCTCCAGAGGTGCACGTACTGATTCAGGGTGCCGAATTCGGTCGTCCAGCCCCCTTCGAGCGTGCCGTACTTGTCGCCGCGGATCTTCCGTCCCACGTCGCGGTTGAGCCTCAGATACTCCGCCTGGGTGCCGGGAATCAGGGTGTACGTCCGGAGCTCGTAGATCATGGCCGTCTCCTATCGGTAGGGTGCGTGGGGTGTGTCGACCGCGTAGTCTTTCCGCAACGGGTGGCCCTCCCAGTCCTGGGAGAGCAGGATCCGGCGGAGGTCCGGGTGGCCGTCGAAGACCACGCCGAACATGTCGTAGCATTCGCGCTCCATCCAGTCCGCGCCGCGATAGACGTCGGTCAGCGACGCGCAGTGGGCGCCGTCGGGGCCAAGCCGGGCGCGAACGGTGAGGCTCCGCCGGTCGTCGAGGTTCTCGATCCGGTAGAGGACCTCGAACCCCGCCTCTTTCCAGTCCACCGCGGTCAGAAAGCTGAAGTAGTGGCAACCGAGGTCGTGCTTGGCGAACCGGGCGAACTCGACCCACCGGTCCGTCGGGACATCCACGGTGAGGTGCGGCGGCTCGCCTCTTGCCTCGAGGCCGAACCGGTCGCGGACGAGGAGGCGCGGGTCGGCCGCCCCCAGGGGCCCTTCAGTCACGGGGAGGCGTGGGCTCTGGTCGTGAGCCGGTCTTCTCGAATTCGGCGACCTGCTCCTGGAGGAGGAGGAGGCCGTACATCAGCGCGTCGGGCGTGGGCGGGCAGCCCGGCACGTAGACGTCCACCGGCACGACCCGGTCCACGCCTTTGACGACGTGATAGCCGTGGCGGAACGGTCCCCCCGAGTTGGCGCACGAGCCCATCGAGACGACCCACTTCGGGTCCGCCATCTGGTCGTAGATGCGCCGGAGCATCGGCGCCATCTTGATCGTCACCGTGCCCGACACGATCATCAGGTCGGCGTGGCGCGGCGACGCCCACGGCACCATCCCGAAGCGCTCGACGTCGAAGCGCGACGCGAAGGTCGCCATCATCTCGATCGCACAGCAGGCGAGCCCGAAGGTCACCGGCCAGATCGAGGACTTCCGCGCCCAGTTCAGCACCTTGTCGACCGAGGCCGTCACGATCCAGCCGCCGGGGAACTGGTGAACGGTCTCCGCGATCTGGGTCAGCGCGTTGGAGCGCTTATCGTCCTCGGGACGCTCCTGGTGGTACCGCTCCCACTCCTGGAGGTCCTTGAAGTCCTTCCACCCGGGAGGCGGCACCTGCGGGACCGGAGCCTTCACCTCCACTCGAGGACGCCCTCCCGGTACGCATACGCCCAGCCGAGCCCGATGATGCCGATGAAGAGCGCCATCGCCCAGAACGCGGGGAACCCGACGCGGCGGAGCACGAGCGCCCACGGGATCAGGAACGCCGCGAGCGCGTCGAACACGATGAAAATCAGCGCGACCAGGTAGAAGCCGACGGGAAACCGGACCCAGGCCTCGCCGACGGGCTCCACGCCGCACTCGTAGTTGGCGAGTTTGACCGGGTCCGGGCGGAACGGACGCAGCAGCGCGGCGGCCGCGAGGGACACCACGCCGAATGCCAGAATCAGTCCCGCGAAAATGGCGATGGCCACGTAACCGGACACCCTTACACGGCCTCCATCACGAGAACACCCAACTGCGGAGTATACCACGCGGGTTTGACACGACGGCACGGCGCCGGGCGATCGGAAACAGCATCGCCATCCGACCGTCATGGGTCACCATATGAGATGTCGCCGATGAGTCCCGGGGGACACGCCATCACGACCGGAGTCGCCAGCGCCGTCGCCGTCTGCGTCCATCCCTCGCTCCCGCTGGCGATCGGGATCGTGGTGGGCGGCTTTCTCATCGACGTGGATCACGCCGTCGATTACGTCCTCGTGGATCGCCAGACCGACCTCCGGCCGTCGGCGTTCCTGCGCTATTACCTCGAAGGCCGGCCACGCCGCGTCGTCCTCGCGCTGCACTCCTACGAGCTCTTCGCGATCCTGATCGCGCTCGCGTGGTGGCTGCATTCGAGCCTGCTGTGGGGATACGCACTCGGCGGCCTGATGCACCTCGCCCTCGACATCCGCTTCAACGGCGAACTCCTGCCCGACAACGTCCTCGCCTTCTACAGCTTCGGCTATCGGGCGGCCCGGCGCTTTCGGGGCGGCGCCCTCCACGGCGAGCGGCCGCGCGCCGCCGCGCCCGAGAGCTTCTGGCGGGCGTTTTTCACGGGCGGGCGCAGCGGGGCGCGCAACCCCTGATCACACGCCGAACATGAACCGACTGATCCTGGCGACATCGCCGTGCTAGGCTCGACGAACATGCGCGTGCTCGTCGCCGCGGCCGACCGCCCCGTCTCCGATGTCTGCCGGGACCTTCTCATCGACCTCGGTCACGAGCCGGTCGCGGCGGGGAGCGCGGAGGACGCCCGGCGGGCGGTCGCGACCGACTGCCTCGACGGCGTCCTTCTGGACCTGACCCTGCCCGGTGTCAGCGGGCGCGACTTCCTCCAGCTCCGGTCGATCCGCGCGCGGTCGGTCCCGGTCGTCATCATCTCGGGCATGGCGACGGAAGCCGAGGCGCGCGATTGCCTGCGGCTCGGCGCCCTCGACCTCATCGGCAAGCCGATCTCGGCGGCCCGCCTCGGCGAAGCGCTCGGATTCCTCGAGCTCCACGTGCTGAACGCCCGGCTCGCCGCGCAGGTGCGGAGCCTCGATCGACGTCGCTACGCGCGGGTCGCCTCGGTTTTCCCCGTGCGCCTGATCGCCTACGCGGGGTCGGAGTGGCTGGGGATGTCGGTGGATCTGAGCCCGTTCGGCATCCGTGTGCGCTCGGAGGCCTCACTCATCGAGGGGGCGACCGTGAAGCTCCACTTCACCCCGCCCGACGGCCCGCCGTCGCTCACCGTGCCGTCCGTCCTGGGCCGGCTCGACTCCGACGGACAGGCGTTCAACTTCGTGACTCTGACCCGGGCCGAGTTCCAGCGGATGAGCGCGATCGTTCAGGCGCTCTCCAGCCGCTCCGCGGCCGCGGACGGACGCGCTCCCGTCCGCTGAGCCGCGCCCAGCGCGCGGGTGACCGCCTCCCGGGCCGCCGCTTCGCCGTCGGGGCCCTGGAGGATCAACTTCCGGGCGTCGATCGCCAGGGCCCGGGCCGCGCCCGGGTCACGCTCGGCCACCACCCGGACCGCGTCGAGGAGTACCACGAACGCGCCCACCATCCGACGGCGCACCTCGCCATAGCCCTTCACGAGCTGGGCCGCCCGCGCGACCTCGCAGGCCAGGCCGTAATCGACCCGCGCGCACCACACGACCGCGTCGAGCCACCGCGCCATCAGCGCGTGCTCATGATGGGCGCGGTACGAGACGGGCCGGAGGCGCCGGAGCCGGGCCAGGAGCCACAGCCGGAGGAAGCCGCTCACCGTCGTCGTCCGCACGTGCTGGCCGAGGGTCGGGCGCCCGTGCGGCCAGCGCCGCTCCGCCCACGTCGCGAAGCGCCGCACCAGGCGATAGGGCAGGATGCCGTAGATCTCGTCGAGATCCGGCTTCAGGTAGTCGGTGACGACGAGCTGGCCGGCCGTGCGGTGCTCGGCCTCGATCCGCCGGAAGCGCGCGGCGCGCGTCTTGAGATCGGCGACGCGGATGGCGTCCTCATACGTCATCCACACGGCGAGGTGGCGGGCCACGATCGTCGAGAGCGCGTAGGGGTCGCGATCGAGGGTGACGACCGGCTCGAGCCGCTCGCGGTAGCGCCGGGCGTAGGCGTGGTCCTGGTAGTCGACGAGCCGGCGGAGCGCCTCGCTCACGATCGGCCTGAGCGGCTCGGGCACGCCCGCCCCCTCGGCGGCGAGCCCGGGGTCCGCGACGGGGACGGCGGCGATCGGAGCCGCGCCGGGCCGCCCCGCATCCGCCCGCACGAGGTCCGCGCCGATCTCGAAGCCCTTGAGGTTGGACGCGACCTGCACGCCCTTCCGCTCGATGGCCTTCCGGAACGCGTCGGGCCCGACCGGCAACACGTCGGCCGCCGCCAGCGCGCCGAGAAGGACCGCGTTGACCTCGGTGTCCTGCTCGCGCGCCACGGCGAGGGCATCGAAGCCAATGAAACGCCGGGAGAAGGCGCGCGCCGCCTCCAGCAATCGCTCGCTCGGATAGATCGCGCCGGCCGGCGGCATCTTCTCGTGGATCGAGTACAGCCGGTGCGTGCTGGCGATGATCGTCGTGCGCGAGGGGGAGGCGAACCCGGCTTCGATCGCCCGGCCCACCTCGAGCAGCTCCGGGGCCAGGAGGACGTCCAGGGCCCCGGGAACGGGGAACAGGCAGAACACCGGCTCCCGGCCGTTCAGCTCGTGAC
>Ga0070699_100003942_pt1 | contig 13111 bp, 12 predicted proteins | sample KBSK1503metaG_FD_65473 | JGI IMG/M metagenome (GOLD analysis project Ga0070699, IMG submission 65473) | Corn, switchgrass and miscanthus rhizosphere microbial communities from Kellogg Biological Station, Michigan, USA - KBS K1-50-3 metaG | ecosystem: Host-associated > Plants > Roots >...
GGTCATCATGCGGGACGGGGCCAGGCTGACCTCGAGCCGCTCGCATTCGGAGCGGTTGAGGGCACTCTTGAAATGACCACTGCGGTTGTTGATCCGGTACCGGGCGTTGTTCTCTTGGCGTCTTCGCGCCTTTGCGTTGTGCTATTGCAGTTGCCGTTCTCAGCGCCACCGCAGCGCGATCGGCGGCTCGGCGGTGTGCAGTTCCGTCCCTTGATAGGGCCAATCCATCCCAGAATCGTTTTCCCGGCACTTCCTCACCGGATACTCTCCACCCACACCTATCAGTCTTCGGCTCTTGAATCAAGGGGATTCTCTAATGATCAAGAAATTCTGGCGGCTTGGAAGCCTCCTGTTGCTGGCCTGCGTCCTCGCGCCACGAAGCGGGGCGGCCCAGAGCGCCGCCGATTCCGCGGCCATACGGGCGACGGCGCTCGACTATGTGGAAGGGTGGTACACCGCCGACACGGTCAGGATGGCGCGCGCGGTACACCCGGACCTGGTCAAGCGGATCGTGCAGACCGGGCCGGACGGCCGGAGCCGGATTGACCAGATGGATGCCGCGCGGCTGGTCGCCAACGTCGCGCGGGGCGGCGGCAAGAACACTCCGCCGGAACGGCAGCAGAAGGACGTGGCCATCCTGGACATTTTCCAGAATGCGGCCAGCGTCCGGGCCACGATGTCCGGTTGGATTGACTACATGCAGATGGCGAAGTTCAACGGGCGGTGGACGATCATCAACGTGTTGTGGGAGTTGAAGCCGCGCGGCTGATCATTCCCCCAGCGACGGCTGGAACGCCTCCTCCGGCTTGGGGGCCAACTTGGGATTCTGGGCCAACAGCCGCGCGCAGGTATTCCAGCGAAGCAACGATTCATCGTTGGCTTCGGGCCGGATCTTCTCCGCTTTTTCGTACCACTCCATCGCTTCATGGAACCAGGAATAAGCCACCGATTCCGACCCGGGCTCGCCCCGGGCGAAGATCGCCTGGCCCCGCCGCTCGCAGATGATTCCCCCGTAGTAGGTGCGCTGGTAATCGCTGGTGAGCCGTTGAAGGACCTCGCGGGCCCGGGCCACGCCGGCACCGGTCGTGTTGCCGAACTGGTCAGTGATGCAGAGCAGGAGCAGCACCAGGGCGGACTGATTGGCCGGGTCCACTTCCAGAACGTCGAGACTGATGCTCTCCGCAGCCCAGGGCTGGTTCAGCAGCCGGTAGCGTTCCGCCTGGACCAGGGCGGAGGCGACACCGGCGGGTGAAAGACGCTTGAGCGACGGCATGGAGCCTCCTCCTACTGACCCCGGAGTTTCCGCCACAGCCGCATCACCGGATCATAGAACCGATCGACCACCCGCTCCTTCAGCGGAATGATCGCGTTGTCGGTAATGGCGATGCCCTCGGGGCAGACCCGGGTGCAGCACTTGGTGATGTTGCAGTAGCCGATCCCGTGCGCCTGTTTCAGCTCGGGAAGGCGGTCTTCGGTATCCAGCGGGTGCATCTCGAGCGCCGCGGCATGGACCAGGAACCGGGGGCCGATGAACTCCTCGTGCTTGTGGTGGTCGCGCAGGACATGGCAGACATCCTGGCAGAGGAAACACTCGATGCACTTGCGGAACTCCTGGACCCGGTCGATATCGGCCTGGCCCATGCGCCAGGTGCCGTCCGGCGCGTCCGGCGGCCGCGGTTTGAAGGGCTTGATCTGCTGCTTGACCCGAAAGTTCCAGGACACATCGGTCACCAGGTCGCGGAGCCGGGGGAAGGTCCGCATTGGCTCGATGCTGATCGGCTTGTCCTGGGGCAGGTCCTTGAGCCGAGTCATGCACATCAGTTTGGGCATCCCGTTCACTTCGGCGGAACAGGAGCCGCACTTGCCGGCCTTGCAGTTCCAGCGCACCGCCAGGTCCGGCGCACTCTCGGCCTGGATCTGGTGCACGGCATCGAGCACGACCATGCCTTCGGCGACGTCGGTCGCGTAGTCCTTGAACCCGCCGCCCTTGGCGTCCCCCCGCCAGATCCGGAATGCTGCCTGGGTCATCTAGCTTCTCTCGGCATTTGATCTCCAAAAAGCTCCTCGCGGAGGACGCGGCGTTGCGCGGCGCACGCGGTGAACAGCACCCAATAGGATCATTTTCATCGACTAGCAATCTCAGCTACCAAGGGTTTTCACCGCGTTCACCGCGGGCCACCGCGGCCACCGCGAGGAGCTCTTGCAGAGCTCTACTTCATTTCCTCAATGACCTGCCGCAAGGCTTCCGGCATTTCGGGAATCGGCTGACGGCTGACCTGCATGCTCCCGTCGGCGGCCTTCTTGATCAGGATATTGAACTTCGCAAACTCGGCATTCTTGTCCGGGTAGTCTTCGCGGAAGTGACCGCCGCGGCTCTCCTTCCGCTCGATGGCCGCCCGGGCAATCGCCTGCGAGATGGTCAGGAGGTTGGGAAGGTCCAGCGCGGTATGCCAGCCTGGATTGTACTCCCGGTTGCCTTCGACCCCGACTTTCCGCGCCCGGGTCTCCAGCTCACCGAGTCGTTCCAGCGCTTTCCGCATCTCTTCTTCCCGCCGGACGATGCCGACCAGGTCTTGCATCATGAACTGGAGATCGTGCTGGACCTGGTAGGCGTTTTCCGCATCCTTCCGCTCGAACGGCTTGAGCGAGTTGGTAGCCGCCGTTTCGACGGCGTCCGCGCTGATGTGGCACTGGCCCGTGCTCCGGGCATACTTCGCGGCGTGCTCGCCGGCCCGCTTGCCGAACACCAACAGGTCGGAGAGCGAGTTGCCGCCCAGCCGGTTGGCGCCGTGGAGGCCGGCGGCGCATTCTCCGGCCGCGAAGAGACCCGGCACGGTGGACATCTGGCTGTCGCCATCCACCTTGATCCCGCCCATGATGTAATGAGTGGTAGGACCCACTTCCATGGGAGTGGTCGTAATATCGATGTCGGCCAGCTGCTTGAACTGGTGATACATGCTGGGGAGTTTCTTCTTGATATGCTCCGCGGCATTGGGCAGCCGGTTCTTGATCCAGGCGATGTCCAGGTAGACGCCGCCGTGGGGACTTCCCCGGCCCTCGCGCACTTCGCGCATGATGCAGCGGGCCACGTGGTCGCGAGTCAACAGCTCGGGTGGGCGCCGCGCGTTCTTGTCTCCCTGGGTGTAGCGCCAGCCTTCTTCTTCGTTGTCCGCCGTCTGGTTCTTGTAGTTGTCCGGGATATCGTCGAACATGAAGCGGCGGCCATCCTTGTTGACCAGGATCCCGCCCTCGCCGCGCACCCCCTCGGTCACCAGGATTCCACGCACGCTGGGCGGCCACACCATGCCGGTCGGATGAAACTGGACGAACTCCATGTCCTGGAGCGCGGCGCCCGCCTCATAGGCCAGCGCTTGCCCGTCTCCGGTGTATTCCCAGCTGTTGCTGGTGATACTGTAGGCGCGGCCGATACCGCCGGTCGCGAGCACGACGGCCTTGGCGCGGAAGAGCCGAAAGCGGCCCCGATCCCGGTCATAGCCGAAGGCACCGCAGATCCGTTCGCCATCCTTGAGAAGGGTCAGCACCGTGCACTCCATGTGCACGTCGATGCCCTGGTGGACCCCGTGGTCCTGGAGGGTGCGGATCATCTCCAGCCCGGTGCGGTCGCCGACATGGGCCAGGCGGGGATACTTATGGCCGCCGAAGTTGCGTTGCAGGATGCGGCCGTCCTCGGTGCGGTCGAACACCGCGCCCCAGGCTTCCAGCTCCCGCACCCGGTCCGGCGCCTCCTTCGCATGCAGCTCGGCCATCCGCCAGTTGTTGATGTACTGCCCGCCCCTCATGGTGTCGGCGAAATGGACTCTCCAGTTGTCGCGATCGTCCACGTTGGCCAGCGCCGCGGCGACGCCGCCTTCGGCCATCACCGTATGCGCCTTGCCGAGCAGCGACTTGCAGACCAGCCCCACTTTTACCCCCGGCGTGGCCGCGGCTTCGATCGCCGCCCGGAGGCCCGCCCCGCCCGCCCCGATCACCAGGACATCGTGCTCGAAGGCCTGATAGCTCCCCGCCATCAGAAGATCCTCCAATCCGTGAGGACGCCCATCGAGCACAACCGGACGTAGACATCCGAGAGGGCCACACTGAAGAGACTCAGCCAGGCCCACATCATGTGCCGCCGGTTCAGGCAGCTCACACAGTCGTACGCCACCTTGCGCCGCGGGGCCGAGGAGAGCTGGTCCAGAACGCCGCCCACGATGTGCCGCATGGAGTGGCAGCCGAAGGTGTAGCAGGAGAGCAGGGTCGCGTTGACGGCCAGGACGACGGTGCCCACCCCCATCCCGAACTCGACTGCCCCGGTGGCGGGGTTGATCCACCAGAGCGCCTTGTACACGTCGGCCACCAAGAAGACCAGCACGACGACCGCCGCGACCAGGAAAAAGCGATGGATATTCTGGATGATGAGCGGGAACTTGCTCTCGCCCCGGTAGCCCTTGCGGGGCTCCCCGACGGCGCAGTTAGGCGGGTCGGCCCAGAACGCCTTGTAGTAGGCCCCCCGGTAGTAATAACAGGTGAACCGGAAGCCGCCTGGAGCCCAGAGGATCAGCAGGGCAGGGGAGAACGGCAGCCAGCCTGGCCACCAGGTGGGCGGCGGGCCCAGGAGGGCATGGGGCGACGTTCCAAAGATTTCCGGTGAGTAGAACGGGGAGAGGTAAGGGCCAAACGTGTAGTGAGCGTTCTGAAACGCGGCCCAGGTTGCGTAAACGATGAAGGAGGAGAAAACCAGGAGGACAATCAGCGGCTGGATCCACCAGGCATCCCTGCGCCTGGTTTTCCCCAGTCCGCCCTCATAGAGCGGCAACTCAGCGTGAGCCATGCGCTAATGATAATGCGCTTCTTTAGTGCTTGTAGATGGCCTTTTCGAACGGGACTGGGTTCCCCGGTTTGCGTTCCCGCTGGCTGGCCTTCTGGGAACGGAGAATATAGGAAGATTTGAGCATGGCCATCGGGCCCGGCTCGCCGGGTAACCGGTTGAGGGAGGCGCGAATCTCGCTGCCCCCGGCCACCATGGCCAGTTGGCTAGCGCCTTCGTCCGTCATGCAACTCTGGATCTCCCGGGCACGCTCGAACCCGGTCGGGTGTTCGGTATCGTAGCGGAAATTCCCCATTTTGCGGAAGAATTCAATCGCCACCCTCAGGTCGGCCGGCTTCACCCGGACCAGGACCTGGGCGGCATAACAGTCGGCCTGGAGCTCATAGTTCCGGAGCACCGAGTCGCGGTCAAAGTTCACGTGCCGGCCGGCGGGAATCCGGCGGTGCCCGAAACGGATGTGACCATACTCATGGGCCAGAACGAACGCGCTCAGGCTGGGCCCAAAGCGCTCCATCAGCCTGGGGTTGTAGTAGATGACCGGGTGGCCGGGGTCGGCCACCGCCACGGCAACGTCGCGCAGATTGGAATCGGGGACCTCGCGGACGCGCATTTTGAGCACGTCCTGGCTTACGCCGGCACGCGGGAGGGACGCCACAACGAGTAGCACGATCGCGACGAGACGAACCACGGGCACTCCCTCACCACCAGTCCGTCTTTCGGGGGCGGGCTATTCCGGTGGTTTTCGGTTGGAAGAGGTGGCAGCAGACAGGGGGAGGCGCTGCCGCCAGCGATAAGCCGCAACCTTTGTGCCCGCTATGTGACAGGCCAAGATGACGCTTTGGAGGGACTTACGCGTCGGTCCGACCGGATTTCAGACCGGCTGATGTTGCGATGCAAAAGGTGCAATCGGAAACTGCGGTAGCGGTGGGGTTATGCCGGGCTGAGCCGCCAGGTGGCGGTGGTCCGGGCCACGATATCGCGGGCCTCGTCCCGGATCTCTGCTTCGACCACGACATCGATGGTCGCCGCGATCGACGTCGGCGGCTGGCAGGAACACACCGCCTCGAGGTTCCCTCGCGCCTTCTTCAGGTACTCCACAGAAAAGGCGGTCACGATGCCCCGGGCTCCCGGTGGCAGGGCCGGTACCATCGCGAGCCCGCTGGTCAGCTCGCCCAGGCTCGCGATCGCGATGGCGTGGATGGAGTTGAGGTGATTGCGCACCCCGCGCCGATCCTTCATCGTCAGCCGGGCGTAGCCGGGGCGCAATTCTCTGACGTGGGGATGAGTGGTGCTGCTGTAGGGGATCACCCGGCCGAGCAGCCGACTGAAGAGCCAAGTGCCGCCGGGCTTGGAGTGCAGCGTGCGCCAGAGTGAAGCCACCCGTTCGCTGGGGGTCATGATCGCTCGGTTGACGAAGACTGGCCTGCCGGTCTAGGATACATCAGCCGCCAGGGGCATCCAAACTGGTGACATGTAACAAGTAACACGTGACAGGGATTCCTTGTCACTTCTCACTTGCCACTTGTCACTTATGAGGATTGAGAAGAAACCCTTGGAACCTGATCCGGTTTAGACCGGCGGAGGGAGCGCGGCGACGAGCAGACCCATGTTGCGCTCGCCGCCCACCCGGGCGGCGTTTTCATTTCCACCCTGGAGCGATTCATGGCCACGCTTGTCACCGGCATTCCGGTTACCGCCGACCCGATCGACCCCGAGTACGGCGGCAACTTCCCCAATTCCCGTAAAGTCTACCTCGAGGGACCACTCGGCGTCCGGGTGCCGGTCCGGGAGATCAGCCTCTCCGGCGGCGAGCCGGCTCTCCAGGTGTACGATACCAGCGGCCCCCGCGGCTACGATGTCCGGGAAGGGCTGCCCCGCCTGCGCGATCCCTGGATCCTGGCCCGGGACGTCGAATCGGCCGAGATCCGGAGCCGGGGCAGCGCGCTCATTCCCGATACGCTGGTGCGGCCCGCGCTTCGGGGCAAGAGCCGCATAACCCAACTCCACTATGCCCGCCGGGGCGAGATCACTCCCGAGATGGAGTTTATCGCCCTCCGGGAAGGCATGCCGGTCGAGCTGGTGCGTGCCGAAGTGGCCCGGGGCCGCGCGATCATTCCGGCCAACATCAATCATCCGGAGCTGGAGCCGATGGCGATTGGCCGCCAGTTCCATGTCAAGATCAACGCCAACATCGGGAACTCGGCCGTCAGCTCTTCAATAGATGAGGAAGTGGAGAAGCTGCGCTGGGCCACTCTGTGGGGCGCCGATACCGTGATGGATCTTTCCACCGGGAAGAACATTCACGAGACCCGGCAGTGGATTATCCGGAACTCCGCGGTGCCGATCGGGACGGTGCCGATTTACCAGGCGCTGGAGAAGGTCGGCGGCGCTCCCGAGGACCTTACCTGGGAAGTCTATCGCGACACTCTGGTTGAACAGGCGGAGCAGGGAGTGGACTACTTCACGGTCCACGCGGGAGTGCTGCTCCGATACATCCCGCTCACCGCCAACCGGATGACCGGTATCGTTTCCCGCGGCGGGTCCATCATCGCGAAGTGGTGCCTGGCCCATCACAAGGAAAGCTTTCTCTATACCCGGTTTCGCGAGATCTGCGAGATCATGGCGGCTTACGACGTTTCTTTCTCGCTGGGTGACGGGCTGCGGCCGGGGAGCATAGCGGACGCGAACGACGAGGCCCAGTTCGCCGAATTGAAGACCCAGGGCGAGCTGACCAGAATCGCGTGGGAGTACGACGTGCAGGTGATGAACGAAGGCCCGGGCCACGTCCCCATGCACCTCATCAAGGAGAACATGGAGAAGCAGCTCGAATGGTGCGACGAAGCGCCGTTCTATACCCTGGGCCCGCTCACCACCGACATCGCCCCGGGTTATGACCACATCACCAGCGCTATCGGCGCGGCGATGATCGGCTGGTTCGGTACCGCGATGCTCTGCTACGTGACACCCAAGGAGCATCTGGGCCTGCCCAACCGGGACGACGTAAAGGCGGGGGTGATCGCCTACAAGATCGCCGCCCATGCGGCGGACCTGGCCAAGGGACATCCGCGGGCCCGGCCCTGGGACGATGCGCTCTCCAAGGCGCGCTTCGAGTTTCGCTGGAGGGACCAGTTCAACCTGTCGCTCGATCCGGTAACGGCGCTCGCCTACCATGATGAGACGTTACCCGCCGAAGGCGCCAAGGTGGCGCACTTCTGCTCGATGTGCGGCCCCAAGTTCTGCTCCATGCGGATCACCCAGGATGTGCGGGACTATGCGGCAGCTGAGATGGAGAAGAAGGCCGCGGAATTCCGGGAGCGTGGCGGGGAGATCTATCTGGAAGCGTAACCGCAAAGACGTCAACAATTGCACTGTCAAGAAACCGGGCGCCATCTCCCCAGGCAGGGTGTCTGTGACGCCGGTCGCGGAGCAATTCAGGCCCGCCACGTAAATGGTATGACCACAGGGCCAACGCCCCAGCCCACCGAACATCAGCCTTACCTCTGCCGAGCGGTCTGCTTCCCCGTTCGGGGGAAAAAGGATGGGTGCGACTGTCGCGCCAGGCAGCGGCAGGGTGGGAATTTCATACTCTGGAAGGAGAGTTTGCATGAGCCGACGCATCCTGGCGATGGCTGCACTAGCCCTGGGGACCATTGTCACGACGGGCCGTGCGCAGTTGCAGGTCAGCCCAGTAGTCGGAGTGTACTCCCCGAGCAAAGCCCTGGTAATGGATTCCGCCAGCACCGCGTTCTTCGAGACCGAGACAGGAGCATTGTACGGGATGCGTATCGGCTATTGGTTTTCCCCGCGTATCGCGGTGGAGGCAGCCGTGGCGATGTCGCCGACCAGGACCCACGTCTTCTCCACCGGCGCGACGACTGATCTCAAGTTCAAATCGACCGCCAAGCTGGCGGATCTGCGGGGCATTTTTCTGCTGACCCGGCCGGGCCAGGCGACCGGACTGCAGCTGTCTGCTGGTGTAGCGTATACCAGAGCGTCCAACGCCCTCTTCGATTTAGGAGACGAGGTCGGCGCGTTCGAATACAAGACCTCGATTGGCGGTGTGGTGGGGCTCGGCATCACCCATCGAATTGCGGCCGGTACCAGCCTCAGGGTGGATGCCGAGAATCGGATCTACAAAGTCGAATTCAAGCAGACGGGCTCCACCATCAAGCCCCGCACTCAGCAGGACTATGTCTTCTCGGCAGGACTCAGCTTCGAATTGTAATGGTTGATTCGTCGGTGGCCACGCCGCCAATCGGCGGCGTGGCTTATCCCCTCATCCTCAAGGTTTGAACGCCCACTTCAGAAACTCCGGCAATGCCTGTCCCCAGGTTGCCGGATCGTGCCCTCCGTCCACTTCGAGGTAGGTCATCTCCCGGCCCTCGCGGAATCCCCTGGTCGCAAGAGCGTCCATCAGCTCGCGGGTATCCTGAATGGCATCGATCACGCCGTTCCCGTCCCGGTCATCCCGCTCGTCCTTTCTTCCCGCTTCCAACCATATGCGAATCTTCGGAGCCCGCGCAGTCTTGCACACCTGCCGGTGCATGATGCGCGACGCTTGTTTCGTGGCCGCGGTGGAATCATTGCTGCGCCACCAGAATGAGCCGGAGAACACGCCGACCCTTCCGAAGACATCGGGATGGTTCCACGCCAGGTCAAACGCGGAGAGTCCGCCGAGGGAGGCGCCCATGATCGTGGTCCTTGCGGCCGACTGGCTCACGCGGTAGCGCTGCCGGATCACCGGGAGCAGCTCCTCTAGAAGGAAGCGCGCGTACCTGGTCGCCTCCGCGCCGAGTCCTTGCGCGTTCGGTCTTGCCGCGACGCCGTATTCCTGGAGCCGTGCGTCGGTGGCATGGACCGCCACCAGGACCAGCGGCTGAATCGCGTGCTTCCGATACAGGCTGTCCAGTATTTCCTGGATCCGCATCCCCTCCAAGTCCTGGCCGTCGTTCATGAACAGCACCGGGTATCGGTTCCGGCTGTCTCCATAGCCTGGCGGCAAGACGATCCGCACGGTGCGGGTCCGGCCCAGGATCGCGCTGGGAAAATCGGCGAGCGTATCGATGCGGACCCCGGATGCAGGTCCGGTGTTCCGGGCAAATGATGGCATGGACTGGGAATGAAGCAGGAAGGCGAATGCCGCCAGGCGCAGTGGGAAGACGGGTAAGCTACTTCGGCCCACGCCGGATCTCCTGGAATCGGCGGACCCGCGTGCGATGCTGGGATTCCTGCCGGCGGGACAGCCAGCGTGCAATCCATCCTGATCGGCCCGCGCCTGATCGGGTCCCCACGGGCGGCTGCTTTTCGGATTGAAAGCGCAGCTTGGGTTCCAGCCCGGCGGCGGCAGCGAGCACGTTGGCGCAAAGGACCGGCCCTTCCGAGAGGCGCGGGGCACCGGCCATCGGCATGATGGGAGTGCCCGAGTGCGCGGCGGCGCCTCCGGAGACGAAAACGTTGCGGGCGCCGGAAGAACGCAGGTGATCGTCTACCAGCATGAATCCGCGCCCATCGGCGGGCAGCCCGGATCCGCGCTGGATCGCCGGGGCCTCAGGCTCGGTTGCCCACACCAGCAGGTCGAAGGGTACCCGGGCTCCGTTCGAAAGCTGGATATGATGTTCCTGCAGCTGGCTTATCGCGGCCCCAAGCATGAGCGTGACATCCGCCGCCTGCAGGGTTCGGCTCAGCTCGTGGTGAGAACCGTTTCCGCCGCCGCCCAGGTACGGGCCGGGATGGGCCAGGGTCACGATGCCCTGGCCGCTCCGGTCTCGATCCATGCGGCGTCGCAGGGCCAGCGCCAGCTCCGCGCCCCATTGCCCATCTCCCACCACCACGACGCGAGGGGTCACGTCAGGGGCGGCGGCCATCAACCGGTCCAGCGCCTGGAGCGCGCTGCGTAGTTGGGGTAGGCCATGGACCTGGTGACCATATTCCAGAACCCCTGCAATATGCTGATCCCGGGCCGGGGCCCCCACCCCAATGGACGCGATTTCATAGGTCAATTCGGAGCCGCCCGACAGGCGGACCGACCGGTGATCGGGGTCGATGGACACCGCCTCTTCATGGATGAACCGGGCTCCCGCGGCATCGGAGAGCCGGACCAGGTCAATGACGGCCTCATCCTCCCGGAAAAGGCCGGCTACGATTCCGGGCAGCATCGGGGCGTAAACTTTGTCTCTGGAAGGCGCCACCAGGGTCACTTCAACTCCGGGCAGGGGCGTCTGAGCCAGCCCCTCCAGGAGGTAAAGGTGGGCATGGCCGGTTCCGAGCATGAGGATCCGGGTAGGCATGTTTGCAATCTAGTGGCTTTTGCTGTAGAGTCCTCCGCTTTGGGAGACCTGAGAAGGCAGAGGGCGCGGAGAACATCCACCACAGAGAAACTGAGGTACGCTGAGGGTTTTCGCAGAGAACAAGCATCTGTAATACTTGAAGGAATCGGTCAAAGCATTCCTGTTTGTTGCTTCCTCTGCGTAGAACTCTGTGACCTCGGCGTTCTCTGCGGTGGAGCCCTCAACTTGAATCGCAAACGCATCCTGACTGGCGGAAAATGATCTTTACTCGATTCTATGATGAAGGCCTGGCCCAGGCCAGTTACCTCGTCGGCTGCACCGCGACCGGGCAAGCGTTGATCGTGGACCCCAATCGCGACCTCGAGCAGTACCTGCGCGAGGCCGCCGCACATGGCCTCAATATCTCGGCCGTCACGGAAACTCATATTCACGCTGATTTCGTCTCCGGTTCCCGGGAATTGGCCGAGCGGACCGGTGCGAAAATCTACCTGTCCGCCGAAGGCGGCAAGGACTGGCAGTACCAGTTTGCCGAAGCGAGCGGTGCCGAGCTGGTGCGGGACGGCTCCGTGATCCAGGTAGGCAATGTCAGGATCGAGGTGCGCCACACCCCGGGCCATACTCCGGAACATCTGAGCTTCCTGGTGACCGACGGCGCGTCGGCCACCGACCCGATGGGCGCGATCACCGGGGATTTTCTGTTCGTGGGCGACGTAGGGCGGCCGGACTTGCTGGAGAAGGCAGTCAAGGTGAGCGGGTCGGCGACGGCCGCGGCGAAGACGATGTTCGGGAGCGTGCAGGCATTCAAGAAGCTTCCCGACTACCTCCAGATCTGGCCCGGCCACGGCGCAGGCTCGGCCTGCGGCAAGGGGATGAGTGCGGTCCCCCAGTCCACCCTGGGCTATGAGAAGCGATTCAACTGGGCCCTGCTCGAGGCCGACGAAACGAAGTTCGTCCACGCCATCCTCTCCGGCCAGCCGGAACCGCCGCGTTACTTCGCCGAGATGAAGCGCATGAACCGCGAGGGACCCCGAAGCCTGAAAGGGTTTCGGATGCCCCCGCTGCTCCCGCCGGAGCGACTGCCGTCCATGTTGAGCGAAGGCACCGTGGTGGTGGACATCCGGTCGGCCCAGGCCTTCGCGGCGGGCCACGTGCCCGGCACCATCAGCATTCCCCTCAACCGCTCGTTCGTCACCTGGGCGGGTTGGCTGATTCCCTACACCCACGACTTCGTCCTGCTGGTTCAGAACCGGGACGGCGGGGCCGTCGCGCGGGCGGTGCGCGAGCTGGCAATGATCGGGCTCGATCGCGTCGCGGGAGTCTTCGACAACAAGGCAATCGAGCAGTGGAGCGCGGCAAACAAGCCGCTGATTACCCTACCGGAGCTTTCGGCCGCCGACCTGGCCGCGCGCAGGCCGCGGCCGGTGGTGATCGACGTACGGGGTGAGTCGGAGTGGGAAGCCGGCCACATCAACGGCGCGCAACACATCCCGCTGGGCTACCTCGTGGAGCGGATGGAGGAGGTTCCCAGAGACCGCCCCGTGGTGCTGCATTGCCAGGGCGGTTCCCGCTCCCACATCGGGGTCTCGCTGCTTCAGGCCCAGGGCTACACTAATGTCCACAACCTGATCGGCGGAATGGGGGCCTGGCAAGGCGCAGGGCTGCCGGTGGAGCGCGACCGATCCGATTCATGACCGGGTGAATTCGTGGGTGGCCGAGACTTCGAATACCGACCGTTTCGCGACCCAGGTGTGAATGTCAACCGTGATGTGCGGTGAGTCGACCCGGATCACGGTGAACGAGTTGGGCTCCCCCCTCGACCGGGTCGAGGTCGCGGTTCCGCTCTGGATGACCGGTACTCGATAATCCGGCACCTGGTAGCGGATCGTGCTGCCGACATAGACCAGGTGGAGATGGCCGGCCAGGAAGAGGTCCACCTTGTGCCGCGCGAACGTTTCCATCGCGTGCCGGGCATTCATGACGATGGCGACGCCCGACA
>Ga0070699_100003943_pt1 | contig 13110 bp, 6 predicted proteins | sample KBSK1503metaG_FD_65473 | JGI IMG/M metagenome (GOLD analysis project Ga0070699, IMG submission 65473) | Corn, switchgrass and miscanthus rhizosphere microbial communities from Kellogg Biological Station, Michigan, USA - KBS K1-50-3 metaG | ecosystem: Host-associated > Plants > Roots >...
CACCTTTGCGTGAGCGTCTGGATGATGTGCCGCTGATCGCGGGACGGTTTTTGAAGCGGTTCAACGAGCAGTACAGCAAGCGGATCCACGATATCTCGCCGGACACGGTCATGCGTCTCGTGCGTTATGACTGGCCCGGCAACATCCGCCAACTCGAGAGTGTGATCGAGCGTGCGGTGCTGTTCTGTTCAGGCAGGGAATTGATGCCGGGTTGTTTACCCGACGAGTTTCAAACGCGCGCCACGAGTGCGGCGTTCGTGATTCCGCCATTGTTACCGATGGAGGAGATCGAGCGCGAAGCGATTATGCAAACTCTCGAGCGAACGGCCGGCAACGTCAAGAAGAGTGCTCAAATCCTCCGCTTCCCGCGACCGACGTTTTACCGCAAACTCAAGAAACTGGGAATCAAAGTTGAACGACCCGATTCACCCATCGTCGCGAAACATTAGAGCTTATTGAAAGAGGAAACTACATCTCCCCCATGGAATGTCCCGCAATCCTCATCGTAGATGACGAGCCGTCGGTAGGTGACGCGCTCAGACTGGTGCTCGAGTCGAACGGCTATGAAGTTGTGCTTGTCACTACAGGACTTGACGGCATCGACCAGGCGCGCACGAGGCGCTTCGGTTTCAGCGTCGTCGATCTATACCTGACGGACATCTCCGGATTTCAAGTCATTTCGGATTTGCGCAACCTGCAACCTCAGATTCCGATCCTTCTCATTACCGCTCACGGAAGTCCGCAGGTCTTCGACCAGGCGATACAACTCGGAGCGGTCGGCGCGTTAGCCAAACCATTTCACCCGTCTGAAATTCTCAAACTCATCGACTCTCACCTGCAAAAGTAAGCCGCAGGAGTTTCACGCAAAGGCGCAAAGACCAAACGAAGGCGCAAAGCAGTCTTCTTAGCGCCTTCGTCCGTCTTTGCGCCTTTGCGTGAAACCAATCCGCATGGTCCAACTGCTGATTCAGCGTGAAGCACGCTAACGCACGCCTGTCTCACGTTGAAACATGGCCACACTACACAACCTGCCGCTTGATCTTCATGTACTTTTGCGCGTCTTCGCGGCTCTGTAAGTCGAAACCAGATGATTTTGGACCAAAGTCGCTACGGGCACAGCCGTTGCACAGGCCGGAGCGCCCCCAAACCATCTGGAGGAAACTGATGAAAGTTACAAGCCCTATCTACCCTTGGAGGAAGGCCTCCCTCCCAATCTTCCTCCTCACGCTTGCGTTGCTGGCAATTACGGCTAACGCACAAACCGAAACTGCGGTGGCAGACCCAGACACCGCACAAGCACTAGCGCTTCCATCGCCCACCCCCGTTTGCGCACGCACTATCAAAGCTACCGTGGTGGCGCTGGACCAGGTAATCATGTTCAACCGTCTCGGCACAGTTAATCCGAACGGTATGATCTACGCTCTGAAACAGGACGTGGTCGCGATCGATCCTCTCAAAGGCATCGTCGCCGGCAACGTTCGCTTACGTGATGACAAACGACCGCGGCCGATCGTGCTGCGCATGAACAGCGGCGATTGCTTGCGCATCACGTTCAATAACCTGCTTTCCTCAACCCCGTTGAGTGATCAACCGGCCACCCGCTCTGCCGGCATTCACGTGATGGGCATGGAGCTGGTCGGCTCGATCGCTTCTGACGGATCAAACGTCGGCACCAATGCGCCGAGTTTGGTCGGTCCCGGCGGCTCAGCCGTTTACACCTTCTACGCGACGCGTGAAGGAAACAACCTGATGTACAGCTCGGCAGCCACCACTGGTGGCGAAGGCGACGGCGGTACACTTGCCGAAGGTTTGTTCGGCAGTGTGAACGTCGAAACGCAAGGCGCCGAGTGGTATCGCTCACAGGTAACCGCGGCGGATTTGAATCTCGCCAAAACCGGAACGACTCCGGGCGGTCAACCAATCATCAACTACGACGCGGTCTACCCGGCCGGACATCCTCGTGCTGGTCAGCCGATTTTGAAGATGCTCAATGTCGATACGATCGTTAATACCGACTTGAACGCCATCATCACCGGCCCCAATAAAGGACGCTTTGCAACCGGTACTTATCGCGCCAACGCAACCAATCCGGATCGCGACAAGCCCTTCCGTGAGTTCACCGTGATCTATCACGATGAGATTCAGGACGTGCAGGCATTTCCGCAGTTTGAAGATCCGGTTCTCAGTCACACGCTGCACAGCGTCGAAGACAAGTTTGCAATTAACTACGGCACTGCCGGTATCGGTGCGGAGATTCTGGCGAACCGGCTCGGCGTTGGCCCAATGTTTAATTGCACTGAGTGCAAGTACGAAGAGTTCTTCCTGTCATCGTGGGCCATTGGCGACCCGGCGCAAGTCGTGGACGTACCGGCCAACACGACCGACAAGCTCGGAAGCCTGATCAAAGGTCGTAAAGCGACCAAGGTCTTGTATCCGGACGATCCTTCGAACGTGCATCACAGTTATATCGGCGACCCCGTAAAGATGCGCGTCGTACACGCGGGACCGAAGGAACACCACATTCACCACTTGCACGCGCACCAGTGGTTACAAACCCCTGACGACGACAATTCGACTTATCTCGACAGCCAGGCGCTTGGACCGGGCTTCGCGTTCACCACTGAAATCGCTCATGGCGGCACCGGCAATCGCAACCAGACCGTCGGCGATTCGATTTTCCACTGTCACTTCTATCCGCACTTTGCGCAGGGCATGTGGGAACTGTGGCGGTCGCACGATGTGTTTGAAGCAGGAACGGTTTTGAACAGCAGCGGTATCCCCGTCGCCGGCGCGCGTGCGCTGCCCGACGGTGAAATCACTGCCGGAACGCCGACGCCCGCAATCGTGCCGATTCCAACGTTGGCGATGGCGCCGATGCCGACCGCAACTATTCCAGGGTATCCGTTCTTCAGTCCGGCAGTTGCAGGTCATCGTCCACCGCATCCACCGCTCGATACGATCGATGATGGCGGCTTGTCGCGACACATCATCACGGGCGGTACTGCCAATCACGTTGAAACGCGTCTCGACTTCAGTAAGGAACTGATCACCGCAGTTGCGCAAAGCATTGCCGAAACCGGCACCGCTTCCGAGATCGCGGCGATGCAGTATCACGAACAACGCCTGCATCCGAGCTACAAGCCTGACGGAACCGCGGCGAATTTCATAACCAACGGTCTGCCTCGCAAACCCGGCGCTCCGTTTGCCGATCCCTGCATGGACGACAATGGAAACCCGGCGGGCGTTGCACGCACTTACAAAGCAGCAGCGTTTCAGCTCGACATCAAGTTCAACAAGGCCGGCTGGCACTTCCCGCAGTCGCGCATTCTGTCGTTGTGGAACGACGTGGCAGCGACCAAGGCTGGTACTAAACCACCGGAGCCCTTGTTCTTCCGCGCCAACACCAACGACTGCATCACCTTCTATCACACCAATCTCGTGCCTGGTAATTACGAACAGGACGACTTCCAGGTGCGAACTCCGACCGACATCGTCGGCCAACATATTCACCTCGTGAAGTTTGACGTGACCGCGTCAGACGGAGCGGGCAATGGTTTCAACTACGAAGACGGCACCTTTAGTCCGGATGAAGTGATCGAACGCATCCGCGCGATTCGCAAACAGAATGCTTGCGTTGGCAAGGATTCAGGCGACCCGCGTGACGGCACGTTCACCTGTCCGAAAGCGAAGGCGCATCCGTTCTTCGGTACGCTCGGCGCGCAGACCACCGTGCAGCGTTGGTACGCGGACAACACCCTGAACAACAACGGTTTTGACCGCACCTTGCGCACAGTCTTCACGCACGATCACTTTGGACCATCAACCCACCAGCAGGCTGGTCTTTACGCCGGTCTCGTCATTGAGCCGCAGGGCTCCGTCTGGAAGAATCCGGAGACGGGCGTCACGATGGGCACTCGTACTGACGGTGGACCAACCAGCTGGCAGGCAAACATCATCGAGACGAACGCGGCGAACAGTCACCGCGAGTTCCTGTTTGAGTTCGCTGATTTCCAGCTCGCTTATCAACCCGGCGCCGGCGTCGATGCCAATGGCAAACCGATCGCCGACCCGGTACGTGTAATCGGTCCGCCGATCGTCGACGAAGTTGGCTTGCCCTTCATCGTCGAGAATGGCCAGGTTTGTCCCGGCGGCGTTCCGGCTCCTTGTCCGGAAGCTATTTCGGCGGCAGACGTGGGCACGTTCAGTGTCAACTACCGCAACGAGCCCGTGCCTTTGCGCGTGCGTGATCCAAACACCAACACGCAGGCGGCGGGCGCGGCTGGAGATCTGTCCAAGGTCTATAAGTCAAACATCAATCGCGCTGATCCGCAGTTCAACGTCCAGCCTGGGTTCTATCCGGCGTTGACTCAGGGAGTGCAAGCGGGTGATCCGTTCACACCGCTGATGCGAGTTTACGAAAACGACAAGGTTCAGATTCGTATCCTCGTCGGCGCGCACGAAGAAACACACAATATGACTATCAACGGTCATAAGTGGCTGCACCAACCGGGCACGCCGCAGGATCCGTTGGCAGTCAATAACTCCGGCTATCGCAACTCGCAGATCGCCGGCATCTCGGAACACTTCGAGATGCTCACCGGTAAGGAATCGATCATGGGCAATCGTCCATTCATCGATTACCTCTACCAGAATGATGCTTCGGTGGACGGGCAGTGGAATGGAATCTGGGGACTCATGAGAGTCTATAACGGCCGGCCTGGCTTACGGACCGACCTGTTAACACTACCCAGCAACACGGAAGGTGCGGCGCCGTTGTCAACCAACGACAGCTCGTTCCCGACCGACGGCTCGTTCCCAACCGGCGTCACGGATTACAAAGATACGACCGACGCTTCGGTGACGTCAGACACCACGACGACGACCGACACGACGTTCATGTCGCCGGATCAGGTATCGGACACACAGGCCGGCACGACCAGTGGCACTACCGAAGGTGCTGCGGCAGGTGAATCGTTTGGCGGCACGTTCACGACCAAGACAATCGTGATGTCGAATCCAACCGACTTTGCGACCGGCAAGAGCGTAGCTACCGGCATCTGTCCGGGAACTGCTCCAAGAAGAACCATCAGCGTGACGGCTGTGAGTGCTGCGGCACTTTCGAGCGGCAAGCTGATCTACAACAGCCGCGCTGGTAACGGCGGCGCGCTCAATGACCCCACCGCGATCATGTATTTCCGCAGTGAAGACATCGATTCGTTAGGGAAGGTCAAGACCGGAGTGCCGATTGAGCCGCTCGTCGTTCGTGCCCGTGCCGGCGAATGCATCAACTTCAACCTCTACAACAAACTGCCGAAGGTGCTGGCGGATCTGGACGGCTTCAACACGATGCCGAACATCATTCACCACTTCAACGCCAATCAGGTGAAACCTTCGAACCAGGTTGGTCTACACCCGCAACTGCTCGCTTACAACGTAGTGAACAGTGACGGCAAAAACGTCGGCTTCAATCCCAACCAGACAGTTGGACCAGGCGGCGTCGCAAGGTACGTGTGGTACGCCGGCGACGTGGTCATCAATGGCACCCAACGTTTGGCGACACCGATTGAATTCGGCGCGACCAACTTGATCTCGTCCGATCCGATCAAGCACAGCAACAAGGGCGCGATCGGCTCGCTGATTGTCGAACCGCAAGGTTCGAGCTGGATCGAAGACACGACTTCACGTTCGCAGGCGACCATCACCAAATCCGATGGCACGTCGTTCCGTGAATTCGTGGTCCAATTCCAGACCGATATCAACATGCGATTCGCGGACGGCAGCCCGGTGCCGAATCTTGCTGGTCCAGACGGCGCGGAAGACGCTGAAGACTCCGGTCAGAAAGCAGTCAACTACCGCACAGAACCGCTCTGGAAACGCATGAATTACGCGCCGGAAACTCCCTTCGAAGATACGCGTAACTTCGACTTCACCAACGTGCTTACCAACGCGTTGGTTGGTGGCGACCCGCAAACGCCGGTGTTCACGGCGAGTGCTGGTCAGGAAGTCAGGTTCCGGCTGTTGAATTCGAACGGACACATGCGCAACAACGTGTTCAACCTGCACGGTCATTTCTGGCAGGATGAACCCTACACCAACAAGTCAAAATCGATTGGCAACAATCCGCTGTCGGAGTTCAAGGGTGCGGTGTATGGCATTGGACCGTCCTCGCACTATGAAGTGATTCCGGTGAACGGTGCCGGTGGCGCCCGAAGAGTGGCGGGCGACTACCTGTATCGAACGCAGGAGTCGTTTCAGTTCGATGGCGGTATCTGGGGCATCTTCCGGGTAACACCGTAAGTGTCTCAGACCGCGGTTGGTTCTCAACCGCAACGAGTGCAGTCTGTTGGGGGACAGGCTGCACTCGTCCCTACTGAATAAGAGATTTATGCCCCGGAGACAGGCTCGTATTGAAGGATGTCTCATTCACACCGGGCTTTAAGCCCGGTGCTCGAACGAAAGGTGTTACAGAAAACCGTTTCAACGGTTTTCCCTGCTTCGCAACCGAAACCGTTAAAACGGTTTCTCAATAATGTGAGTTGCCCTTTCCACCGGGCTGAAGCCCGGTGTGAATGAGAAGGAAAGAGAAATGATCCGATACGCAATTCTTTACATCGCAATCTTATTTGTCACTGCCGCTACTGCCTTCGCACAGGAACCGGCGCCAACTCAAAAACTCGTCGAACAGGGAATCGCGATCGAGTTCAGCGCCGATGCGCAAACGCCGAACGCGAAACTCAGGGCCGGCGAAGACGTCAACATCAAGTTCAAAGTCACCGACACCACGACCGGCACTCCGGTCAAAGGTCTCAATCTCTCAGCGTGGCTCAGTCTCGGCGATGGTGACAAAACAGACGCCACTCAATGTCACGGCAAGATCCAGTCGTTCTTGACGGGCAGCATGCGCGCGCGTCCCGAAGTCGATCTCAACTCTTATTACATTCTCGCGCTGAACAAGAGTGCTGACATCTCCGTCATCGATCCGCTCCTCGGTTTTGGCGGCAGCAAACTTTTGACTCTTATCATGATGAAGAGTCCCGGCGAAGACTGGGTGCTGACGGCCGACCGCGAAAAACTCTTTGTCACGTTGCCGCTCGTTAACCAGGTGGCGGTGATCGATACACGTAGTTGGAAGGTCGTTACTTATGTCGATACCGGTGTGAAGCCGACCAGCATCGCGTTACAACCGGATCAGAAATACTTGTGGATTGGCAACGACGGCGATGGCGGGGTCACGGTTATTGACGTTGGCACACTGAAAGTGGCGGCGCAGATCCCGACGGGCGCCGGAGGTCACGAGATCGTTGTCACGGCTGACAATCGTTTCGCGTTTATCTCGAATCGCGAGAGTGGAACTGTATCGCTAATCGACGTGGCGAAGCTCGAGAAGCTCAAGGACGTGAAGGTTGGTCCAAATCCGGTTTCGCTTGCGATGTCGGAGCTGAGCAAGGCTGTCTATGCCGTGAGTGAAACTGACGGTTCAGTGGCGGTAATCAATACGGGCGGCGACGTGCTCGCGCGCATCAAGTCGAAACCGGGATCGCGGCTGGTTCGTTTCGCGCCCGGTGGTCGCTACGGGTTCATCGTGAATACCGCTGCCGGCACGGTCAACATTTTCGATACTGCTTCGAATCGCGTGTTGCATGAAGTCAAAGTCGGCAAGGCTCCCGATCAGGTGATCTTCAGCGACACGTTTGCGTTTATCCGCTCGCTGGAGACTGAGCACGTCGCGATGATTCGTCTCGCGACAATCGGCACCGAAATCGACATCACCGATTTCCCCGGCGGCCAGGAAATTCCGTCCAAAGGTTCCGCGCCGGTGCGCGCTGGTTCGATCGTGCCTGCGCCGGAAGGAAACTCGGTGATCGTCGCGAACCCGGTTGACCGGGTCCTTTATTACTACACGGAAGGCATGGCCGCGCCGATGGGTAATTTTCAGAACTATCGCCGCGAGCCGATGGCGGTCGCGATTGTCGATCGCAGTTTGCGTGAGACGAGTCCCGGCGTTTATTCAACCACGGTGAAACTGCCGTCGAGTGGACGTTATGATGTTGCGTTTCTGACTGATTCGCCGCGCATTTCGCACTGCTTCGAAACCACTGCCGAGGTGAATCCGCGACTGAAAGAAGACCAGCGCGTGGCATTGCGTCTTGAGCACGAGATCAACGAGCGCGAGTTACCGGTGGGCCAGAGCTTCCCGCTGCGCTTCAAGTTGATCGACACCAAAACCAACAAAGCCAAGGACGACATCAAGGACGTGCGCGTGCTGACTTTTCTATCGCCGGGAACGTGGCAGCGTCGCGACCTCGCGAAGTCGCTCGGGAACGGCGAGTACGAAGTAGATGTAAACGTACCGCAGACCGGTTTCTACATGGTCTTCGTTGAATCGTCGTCGATGGGCGTGCGCTACAAGGATCTCCCCTACCTGATGTTGCAGGGAGTAGAGGGTAAGAAATGAAGACACTATTTAGGTGGCCTAACGCCGAAGGCGTTCGCTAATTTCAGCCCAGGGTTGGAGCGTAGTGACAACTTTGGGTGAAAAATAAAAACAGGCGATTAACCCTGAAAGGGTTCCTCATGCGCCCCTAACCCTTTCAGGGTTCATCCGTATTTATTCAATTGAATCCCATGGTTGTCGCTACGCTCCAACCATGGGCTGAAATTAGCGAACGCCTTCGGCGTTAATTCCAGTTCGAATTACCGATCACCAAACGCGAGGACGAGAAGTAATACTAAAACCAGCACCGCCAACACCAGCAACGCGATCTTCCAAACACTGTAAGGACGGTCGCCCTGGATCTCGCCGGTGCGCCCGTTCACTACGATCTGAAAGAGCTTGCCGTTGTACTGGTACGCGCCCGCATAAACCGGCAATAACAGATGCTTGAACGTGACCTCAAAATAATCTGTGTCGAGACTCTCGATCCGTTGTTCGTCTCCACCAATGTCGTTGCGCACGTCGCTTTCGATCGTTGGTGCAATGACTTCCTTTGCGCGTTCGAAACCCGCAGCCAGATCCACTTGATAACGCTGCGCTTTGAACCCTGATAAAAACGCCGGATCGTATGATCTCAACTCCACCAGATCCCACGGCTCTAAAGCAACCAGATGACTGTTTGACAACGATTGCGTCGCCGGAATCAACACGTCGTCAAACGATCCGCTGACGGTTCCGGACGCGGGATACCAGCGCGTGCGCTGCACCTGCCTGGTGCGTTGCACTTGATTTCCTTGCGCATCACGTTCGTAGTAAGTCTCGGTCTCGTAGTAGTGCTCGCCGCGTTGGCCCGTATACTGAGTGCTGGTGTTGGTGTCGTAGGTCCAAAAAGGCAGATACACCCCCTGGATGGCCTCAGGCTGAGCGAAATACTTGAGACCGCTCGGCGCGAACCATCTCGTTGAAAGCCAGTGTTTGAGCTCCTTGCTCGCTTGTTGCTGCGTGATACTAAACGGCAACACGCCGCCGGGAGTCAGGATCGGATCGGCCGACTTTGGTTGGGCCACGATCTGCACGCCACAAAACTCGCATCTCCCGGCAACTTCAGGCGGCGTAAAGATCGACTTCGCACCACAGCTTTGACACTGCACTTCGAGCGCATTTGTCGCTAGCGCGCTCATCTGTTCAGGACGAATGGTCAGGTGCGTTTGAAACGATTGTTCCTCAACCTGCTCCGTGCTCTCCGGAATCGCTTCCTTGTGCCCGCAGTAAGGACACGTCAACATCCCATCCTTCGGCTCGAATAAAAGATCCGCGCCACACGAAGAACACGGATAATGTTTGATCTCAGTCGCTGACATTCGGGATTTGTTGAGTGAAGATTAAAACAAGTTGACACAGATTTCTAACTGAGGGAAACGCGGCAGCGCTTTGCGGCTTTGCGCCTTTGCGTGAGAATTCTTCTGTGCATACAGCACTTTAGGTGCGAAGGTGAATGCGGTAGCATGCATTCTCGCCGGCAGGGGGAAAAGTTTATATTTGCTCACATTCAAAAGAGTTTGGCTAAGTTACGCAATTTAGATCGGAGAATTGTCGGATTGCCCCATTTGGGATAAATCATTCTGGGATAGATTCTGATGCATATCTTAATTGAACCGCCAATTATTCTGGACGAAAGCGGCGATACCGGTGTTTTTGATTCCATCGAGTCTGCCGAATTGGATATGGAGCCGATCGATGTGGAGGATAATCGCTACGTAGCTTTTGATAGTGTCGGCAGACTGCTGCGGATCTTGCCGACCACTCCCCGCGTGACCCTCGAAGCTGCTGAGGAATTTCCGAATCACGCCGAACAAGTGCGGGCGTTGCTCATCAAATTTCTTGGCGACTGCGGCTCCACTGATCCTAATCTTCCAACTCTGACATTAGAGCAACTAGTACAGAGGAGCCTGCCGTTTAAGTGCCGATAAATGCCGATCAATTCCTATCGATCAGAGCCGCTCCCGCTCCTTGTCTCAAGGTTTCAATTATTCACTCCCACGGTTCATCCCGAAGACGCGATCGAAGAAGGCGGCGACCGCCGCGTCGACTTTCACCAGATTCGCGTGGCGCATGAAGTGGTGCGTGTCGTCGGGAATCACTAGTTCTTCATACGAAACGCCGCCCTTATCCAACCGCCGCACTAAGTCAGTTGTTTGATTGAAACGAACATTACGGTCGTCGTCGCCATGAATCAAAAGCACCGGCGACTTCCAACTCGCGATCGCCGACACCGGCGACGACTGCCACGCCACGTCCAGCGCCTGCTGCACATCCGGGATCTTCTCGTATCGATTCTCCAGCAAACCCGCGGCGCGCTCGGCGGTCCAATTGTGCACGCCGTGAATATCGACTCCCGCAGCAAACAACTTCGAGTCACGAGCTAATGCGAGCGCTGTCAGAAACCCACCATATGATCCACCGTAGATCCCAATCCGCTTCGCATCCACCTGGGCCAACCGTTGCAGATACTCACCGCCGGCTTTTACGTCCAGGTACTCAGCCGCGCCTTGCGCGCCAGCGTTCGGCGGGCGGTGGAAATCATGACCATACCCAATCCCCAGTCGATAGTTAACGGACAAGACCACATAACCACGGCTCGCGAGATACTGGTTCAGCGCATAGGCGTTGGTGTAGTAATCCGAATAGTGCCAACCGAGCAGCATCTGCCGTGGTGGACCACCATGAACATAAACGATCGCCGGCTTCTTCGCCGCGCCACCTGCCGTTTCAAATAACTGCCCGTGAATTTCGAGTCCATCGGATGCTTTAAAGACGACTTTCTTTGGCGTGACGAGCTGCGCGGTTGGGAAGTTAGCCGGAACGCGATCTTCGGCCAGCGTCACCGGCTTGTCGCCACTCGCTGCGATGATTGTTGGCAACGGCGGCCGTTGCGCAGTCGCGGCGATATAAGCGATGTACTTGCCGTCGCCCGTGACGAAGGGCGTCCACTCGAGTCCCTTGCCCGGAGTTACAACGGTTGGCTCGGCGCGATCGACCGGAACTCTCACGATGTGACGGCGATCGATATCGTCACCATCAGTTCCCGCATTCGCGGCAAAGACGAGATAGCTTCGATCCTTACTGATCGAAATGTATTCCGCCATGTAATTGCCGGGCGTTAAGAGCAAAGGCTCGCCGCCATTTTCCGGAATCGAATAGAGGTGTGGCCAACCATCGAGATACGAGAGAAAGACGATACGTCCGGCCGCGGCCCAGTGCAGATTGGTCTCACCCTGAGTGGTCGGCGGCGAACCGCGCAACGTAAACGGACTCTTCCACAGTTGCTGTCCCTCGCCGGTTGCGGCGTCGGCGGTCCAGATGGACCACGCTTGCGGACGTCGCTCGAGCACCGGTTCCGGGGCGCCGCCGCTGCCGGGCCGGCGCACAAACGCGATGCGCTTACCATCCGGCGACCAGCGTGGACTGCCATCGCGCGAAGTCGAAGCCGCGAGATAGATTATCGGCGTCGCGTCATTAGTGTAGACGCCGATGAAAGAATGATCGCCGCGATTGGAAACGAACGCGAGCCGCGAACCGTCAGGCGACCACTCGGGCGCTCCGCAATCACCACGCGCATAAAAATATCGTTTTGCCGGAGTCGAGCCGTCGATCGGCACTGACCAGATGCCACGTTCTTTCACAAACACTACCCGGTCGCTCTTCGGCGAGATAAGCGGTTCGTCACCTTCGCTCAACAGCTTCGCCTCACCACCGGCGAAAGGAGCGCTCCAGATCTGAACCTTCATCTGCGTCGTTGCCATTGCGGGATTGACGCCTACCGAACTGTCGAAGTTTGAACCATGATCGCCACCGCGAACGTAAACGACATACTTGCCGTCCGCGGAGATCGAAAGACTCGTTAGCTCCTGGCCATCGTCAATGTCGTAGTTTGTCAGGCGACGTGCTTTGAAGTCGGGTGCTTGGGCGACCCAAACATTCCGTGAGCCGCGCTCGTTAAAGGCCCAGGCGATCCGCGCGCCGCTTGCGGAGACTGTCAGCTCGTTGGGAAACGGATAACTCTTGAGCTGGTCCAGCGTGAACGACTCTGCGGCAGCTTGTTGTGGTCCTGCAACGAGCAGCGCGGTGGCTGCGATCGCCGCGACGATTAAGAGCACCAGCGCGCGACGGCGTTCGAGGAGCATTTGCATGAATATCCTCCGGCTTCGGCGAGATCAACTTGATTGCTGGGCATCCAATCACACTCACGTCTTTCTCGCAAGCATTCAGGATAGGCAGACAAAAAATGGTTGCACTTGGTCCAACCCGCGGCTAGTATCTCGTGCGTCTCTCAAAAGTTGCGATTCTCAAAGATCTCGTTCTCAGGAGTTCTTTCATGTCAACCTTCACGCGTCCTCCTGCTCGTTCTCTTCGTCATAAATTTATCGCCACGGTTACGATCGTCTTTGTCACAGTGTTGCTGGTGCCTGCTCCGGTAGCGGCAGCGTGGCTACGCTCCACAGACGAGACGCTGCGCGCGGGAGGAAACCAAATCCGGACGTGGGTTCTTTCGGTTCTGCGAACGACGAGTGATGAAGGTAGCCGCGAGCGCAAAGGCGTGCGGCCGTCACCGGCTCCTACTAAAGCCGAGCGAGAGGCGAAGGTCGTTAAACTCGAGCTCAACGTTGCAGCAGAGA
>Ga0070699_100003945_pt1 | contig 13108 bp, 17 predicted proteins | sample KBSK1503metaG_FD_65473 | JGI IMG/M metagenome (GOLD analysis project Ga0070699, IMG submission 65473) | Corn, switchgrass and miscanthus rhizosphere microbial communities from Kellogg Biological Station, Michigan, USA - KBS K1-50-3 metaG | ecosystem: Host-associated > Plants > Roots >...
CCCCAATCGAAACCGGCAACGATTGCCTTCTTGATCTTCAGAGCGTCCATCAAAGCGATGATGTCGAGCGCAACGGCCGACTGCTGAGCATTCCGGAACGTTTCGCTCGAGAGAAAGCGCGTCGTGCCGTAGCCCCGCAGATACGGGACGATGGCCCTGTAGCCAGCCGACGCCAACGAAGGAGCGACATCGACGTAGCTGTGGATGTCGTAGGGCCACCCGTGCAGAAGAATGACCACCGGACCATCGGTGGGGCCGGCTTCAGCGTAACCAACATTCAGGAGACCGGCATCGATCTGCTTGATGGGTCCGAACGAGGTGTGCGACCCCGGCTTGGTCGGGGGCACATCGGCCCGTTGTGTCTTGCTGGTCTGTGCGCGAGCGGAACGGATCACGCCAAGCGAGGCGGAGGCAATGGTCGTGGCCGCGGTGCCCAGGAATCGGCGGCGATGATGGTTGATGTATTCGGACATATCACTCGACGAGCTGCTGCCCACCGTCGATGTCGAAGGTCGCGCCGGTGACCGCCGTGTTCGTCATGAGGTGGACGGCCAGTGCGGCGATGTCGGCCGGGCCGACGACGCGCCGGATCGGCAGCCTCGTGCGGAGTTGCTCGCGACGCGCGTCCAGCTGGTCGCCGAGGAGCGCCGCCGACAGCGGCGTGTCGACGAACCCGGCCGCGATCAGGTTCACGCGGATGGGCGCGAGCTCGAGCGCGAGGTTTTTCGTCAGAGCGGGAAGCGCGGCCGTGAGCGCCGAGATGAACGCGAGTCCCGCCGCCGTGCGGCGGCCACCGGTGCCGCCCATGAAGAGCAGGGTCCCTCCCGGGCGGACCTTGCTCACGGCATCCCGCGCGACCTGTAGCGGCAGCAAGAGATGGGCGTCGACGTCACGGCGTGCCTTTTCGACGTCGAACTCCGCCAGCGGCGCGTAGTAGGGACCGGGGCCCGTGACCAGCACGTGGTCGATCGGCCCGGGCAGCTCGTCGAAGAACCTCCCGAGCCGTTCGAAGTCGGTGGCGTCGAAGGCCGCGACGCTGGCCCCGAGCTCGAGGCCGGCGCGGCGCAGGCGATCCGGGTCGCGCGCGGTGAGGATCACCTCGGCTCCCTCCTCGCGCGCGCGCCGCGCCGTCTCGAGCCCGATGCCCGCGCTGCCGCCGATCACGATCACGGTTTGCCCGAGCAGCTCCGGTGCATGGCGGGCCCGAGCGATTGTGGATTGGGCGGTCATCGTTTCTCCTCCCGTCAAACTGGGTCCGGTTTCTGTTGGACCCGGGCCCGTTCAAAGCGGCAGCTCTTCGCCGCTCTGCTCGCGCACCAGGTACTCCGCGTACCAGTCTGGCCAGTTCTGGTCATGTTTGCCCGTCCGCGCTTCATGCTCTCCGTGCGCGGCCGCCGCGCGCCGCAGGGCCTGCGACAGGTCGCCCGCCGACGCGTACGTCGTGTCGCCGGCCACACGCCCGGGGAACCGCGTCGTGATCTCCTGCAGAACCCAGCCGTTGCCGTCCGGGTCGCTGAACGTCACGAACGACGCGTAGCTGCGCCGTTTCGGATCGGGGCCGCTCGCCCGTGCGGCGGGGTCGAAGCGGTTGTAGCCGCCGCCGGCATCGTGGAAGACCTCGCTCGCGTCGACACCCTTTTTGATGAGCTCGTCGCGCGCCGCCTCGATGTCGGAGACGATAAGGTGGAGGAACCGAGCCGTGCCGGGGGCAGACGGCGTGACGCCCGTGCCGAAGATGATCGAGCACGGGGAGCCCGGGGGTGTGAACTGGAGCAAACGTCGGTCACCCTTCCCGATGTCCGCGTCCACCCTCCACCCGAGCCTCCGGTAGAACTCCGCCGCGCGGCCGACATCCGAGACGGGGACGACGACGACCTCGAGCTTCATATCGACCTTCCCGACGCGCGCGTCGGTGGTCGCGTCCATGCTACGGATCGCGGGGGTGCTCATGGCTGCCTCCTCGGCTGACACTGCCAAACGGCGTCCAGGCCTGCAACCCCCGCCGCGCAGGAAGGAGATCGTGGCGTGCTTGCCAGTCAGGAGCGGGGAGCGAAGCCTGAATAGGGCTTCAGCGGCACGATCGTGGGAGGTTGCAGGAAGCCGCCTGCTGCATCGCCGCGAAGCCAGATCTGTCGAACTTCATTTTGATCGCTCCTCAGCGGACCCAGGTCACGTGACGAATCGTGGCGCGTCGAAGCGGATCGCCGATCCCATACCCAAGTATATGAATCGCTGGTAGTATCCGAGCACGGGTCAACGGGGGTGAACGTCCCACGACGAAGACCCTCAAGGAGGCGCCCAGTGTCCTCGAATCTGATCCTCTCATCCATCGCCGCTTTGGCCCTGTCCGTGGCCGGATCCTCGCTCGCGCGTGCCGAAGAATCCAACCCTTCGAACGAGGCAGGTGCGCAAAAGACGGACTCGCAGACGACGCCGAAGAAAACCAAGAAGACGAAGAAGCATCCCAAGAAGACCGAGCTCGACAAAGCGGAGAGGGGCAACCCGCACAGCGTCATCTACAAGTCCCGGAAGAAGAGCGCCCCCAACCCGTCGAACGAGCAGATCCAAGCGGGAGAGACGGGAGTCCCGGCCAGCGTGGATAACGCGGACCGCAAGGCCAGCGCGAAGAACCCGACGAACGAGGAGATCAACGCGTCCGAGAAGGGGAATCCGGACGCGGTGCAACAGAAGTAGCCGCGAGCTTTGCAGCCCCGCGTCTACCGTTCGATGGAGGCGCCGAGGAGTACCTTTTCACCCCGGCACGCCAGCTCCTGGCAACGGGGGCTGCCCTACCTGCGGCGAATGCCCCGCGTCATCCGGTGCCACGCGCGTGCCCACCAAACGAACCTTGCCTCCGGATAGCTGTATGGCCACCGGGAGGCGGCTGTGGTGCGATGGCGCAGGCTCTCCTCGGACTCACCCCGGATGCGCTGTACGCCGTGCAGCAGCGCAAGTCGGGACAACGATCCGGAATCCCTGGGTGACGCCCGGTGGAAGAGGAGAAAAACGAGAAGCGAGATGCAGGCCAGCAGTGCGAGCCATGTGATCATACGCCACTCCCAGGTCGCCTCCGGAGAGACACCCGCTCATTCGCGCGCGCGAGCAGGATCGCCCTCGCGGTTGTGATGCGCGGCCCGGTATGCGTCGCGATCGGCCACGCCACCGTTGCTGAGAGATTACGTCTGGGCGGCTATCAGGGCACGTCAATCGTACCCCGCGACGGGAATGTCGGGCGCAGTTCGGCGGAAAGGCGAGCACCGCGTCCATGCGGCGGGTACAATGTCCTCTCGACGGCCTGGCCAACCCATCACGGTCTGACGTCGCCGCCCGATCGTGAGCTCGCACCGAGCTGCCATACGGCAGGCAAGGAGGGATCATGCGCGAATTCGGAGTGAGAAGGTATGGAGAAACCCTGTACTACCACTGCATGGCCGCAAACGCGGCCGACGCCGCCGCGTGGTTCGCGCACACCCAGCCAAGGCTCGCGGGACACGACTTTCAGGCGCTGGTCAAGGACGTTGCCAAGCCTGTCGTCGATGAGATTGGCCTTGGTGGAAATCCGTCCGTCGTGTTTGTTCGCCACGGAGCGCGGACGGAAGCCGCGAAGAACGCGATCGACCTGAAGAGGACCAGCTTCCTTTCGGTCATCCCAGAGAGGTCGATCTGACGAAGTCCGAAACGATGAATCGCATTCAGGACTGCAGATCGGGGGCCTTGGTGGCGACACGCCTCTTGGCACGTCTGCGCGCGCTCGATCCGCGCTGACCGAGCTCCCCGGGAGTCGCAAATGACCGCCAACCAAGCCTGGAAGCCGCCGTTGCTGCGCAAGGGTAAGGAGGTGGCTGAGCTTCTCGAGGCGGTGCTCTGGGGCAAGGAGGTCGATCTCGCCTGCCTGCCGGCGCCCGCGAGCCCCGGCGAAGACCCAGAGCTGCGGCTGCGCAGCTTCCTCGAGCAGATCGATCGCGCCATCAAGGCATTCGATACCGATCAGTACGGGCGCTGCGAGATCTGCGGAGTCGACCTCGACCGTCGTTCGATGGAACAGCAGCCGTGGCTGGCAAGCTGTCCCGCGCACGCGGGCCGTTGGGCTTCCTGAGGTCGGCGCGTATGCACCTTGCTCGCACGGGCATATCGAAATCGTCATCTGGTTCGCTGCGCTGGCCTGCGCGTTGCTCGTGTCCGAGCTCCGGCGCCTGACGGCGCATCCGCGCGCTATCGATCCGCACTGAAGGGGTCCATAGGCCATGGCGACACCCAGAAGCCTGAGCGGGATCGCAGCGTCCGACGGCGTTTCGTACAGCCCTCCGTGCCCGCTCCTCGCAGCAGTTCGAAGCGGCGGCTCACTTCGGCAATGCTTCCGCGATGACCTGCTCCAGCGCGAGCAGGTCCTGCCGCGCCGCCTTCATTTCGGCGAGCGCAGTGGCCAGCGCGCCGCTGACCATGCTCTTGTCCTCGCGCGGAGCATGTTCGATCTGTTGGAGGGCCCGCTCCATCACGATTCCGGCCGTCGAGATGCGCTCCTTTGCATCTTCGATCTTCGCCCTCAAAGCTGCCGCGGTCATGAGATCCACCGCCCGCAATGCGCGGGGCAAGTGGCCAGCCACGGCTGCTGCTGCAACGCGCCGCGATCGAGATCGGCGCCGCAGAGCTGGCAGCGGCCGTACGCGTCGGTGTCGAAGTTCTTGATGGCGCGATCGATCTGATCGAGGAAGTTTCGCAGCCGCAGCTCCGGATCCTGGCCCGGAGCGGATGGCACGGGCAGTGACGCGAGATCCACGTCCTTCCCGGAGAGCACTGCCTCGAGCAGGTCGGCTACGTCCTGGCCCTTGTGCAGAAGGGCGGACTTCCAGGAGGGATCGGCGACCATCGGGGACTCCTTGGGCGAATCTGATCGTAGCGCTCCGCCTCGCCCTCCGCCCGCACATTCGCGTTCCGCTAGCGCGATTGACGAGCTATCGCGCGCCGGAACTCTTACACTCATTTTGCTCCGTCTCGCTTATCGCCTGCCCATCCCGGACACGCGGAGGTGCCTCGGCGCGACTCGAAGTCGCGCGAAACCTGCGGCTTCGCGAGCGGCATTCTGCGCGAGGAGAAGCGCGATGGACATGTTGAATCTGCGGGCGGCGGTGGAGCAGGTGGATCGCGAAATCGCCGCACTCCCGCTGCCATCGTCGGTGCTGCGCGGCGCGTGGTCGCAGCTCGTCTGCGAGCTGGCGCTCGAGCCTGCGAGGCCGACGCGCAAGTGCCCGCACTGCGGCAACGTGGGAATGCGCGACGCGACGCTGTGCGGATACTGCTGGAAGAAGCTCGTGCCAGCGAACGCTGCGGCGACCGCGCCTATCTGGTCTCGGTGACCTGAGCGAGCGGGCGGGCCGGCGCTGACCGGCGACGATTGGAGGAATTCAATGCGCACCATCTCGTGGAAGCTCCTTGCCGCTCTGAGTGCATCGGTTGGGTCAGGTGCCTATGCCGACACGGCGTCGGGATACAAGGGAATCGCCTGGGGCACACACTGCGGCGAGGCCGTCGAGAAGATGGAAGCGAAGGGCTTCGTCTTCGATCGCAAGGACAAGATCGGAGTGCCGCGTCAGGCTCGCTCGCCACAAGAGTCCCAGCTGTTCCTGCCCAACGGCGGAAGGGCGGCATGCGCGAGCGAGGAGTCAGATCTGATGCTGGACACCCGCCAGGCGAACCCGTACGTCGAGATCGCTGCTGCATCGGGAGACATCACGGTCACGCTGCTCTGCCGCAACCAGAAGTTCGTCGGCGCGCGGCTCGCAACGCCAGTGCGCAGGACCGTCGCGGCGGCCATGCTGGCGCGGGCGGCGGGCGCGGCGGTGAGGACAGTCCGGGCCGACACATGCGATGCGCAAAGCTGGAAGTGCACGGCGGACCATTCCCTGCTTCTTGCGCGCGGAGATAGCGTCCGCTACCTGGAACGGCCGGTTCGCTCCTCGCGGGATTACGCCGGCCAGGACCCGCCGTCGATCCGGTACTTGATCCTTGCGCGGGATGAAGACCGCGCACTTCAGACTGCATCCCTCGCCTGCACGAGCAAGCGACTGGCTGCGAACCGGCTGGAGAAGCGAAGGATCGAAAACGGAAATCGGGCGGCGGTCCGGTGAGCAGCGGCTTGCACCCGCCACTACTGGCGGAGCGTGGTGAAAGAAATGAGGTACGAACATGGCTGGTTTGATCTCATCACTGCTGGTGGCGCTCGAGTTGTCGATCTTCATCTGCGTTTTCCTCGCGTCGACCTTTGCCGACTTGGTGCCGGCGAGGGCATGGCGATGAGCGGATTGCGCCCGGCGCGGCCGATGCTCCTCGTGGCGGCGGCGCTCCTCGTCGCTTGGGGTCTCGGCCTCAATCTCCCGAACGCCGCGGCCGGCGGCATCCACTTGTTGCTGATCGCGGCGAGCGCGGTCGCAATTGCCGGCATCACGTTGGGCCGAAAGTCCGTAGTCAGAGAGCGTCGCCCGCACCCTGACTCAGTCGAGATCCGGGGTTCACTTGGCGCCGGCAGAGCTTGACGTCCACCTGAAACAGGTCGGCCAGGAGCAGCTCCGCTCAGGAATAGCGGGCCAGGGCTACCTCGACGATCTCGCCGACCAACTCGGTGTATGAGCGGCCCGCCTCGCGCGCGGCGAGGGCGAACTCCGCCTCGACGACGAGCCAGGGATTGGGGTTGGCCTCGATCACGTAGAGCTTACCGTCGGGAGCGAGGCGCAGGTCGATGCGGGCGTAGTCGCGAAGCTGGAGCGCACGGTATGCGCCGAGCGCAGCCTCCTTGGCGCGCGCCGCCACCTGCTCGTCGAGGTCGATGGCGATGGCGGAGCGGGTGACCTTGTACGCTTCCGTCTCCGTCGCCCACTTCACCTCGCGGCCGGCAATGTGCGGCATCCCCTCCGGAAGCCGGGACAGATCGAGCTCCACCAGCGGCAGCGCGACGGGCGGTTCGTTGCCGAGAATGCCGACGTAAAGCTCGCGGCCCTCGATGTACTGCTCGACGAGGGCTGGACAGCGGAGCTCGTCCTGGATCAGCCGCGCCCGCTCCAGCATCTCCTGCCGGCCATGCACGACGGAGCCCGCGTCGATGCCTACCGATCCGCCGCCCGAGCAGGGCTTGACGATCACCGGGAACGAAAGCTCCTCACCCAGGTCGAATTCGCCACTCTCCGCCACCACGAACGAGGGCGTGCGGACGCCGTGGTAGCGGATGATCTTCTTGGCCAGCGCCTTGTCCTGCCCCAGGTGCAATCCGTGCGGACCGGAACCGGTGTAGCGCATCTCGAGCAGATCGAGGAAGGCGGCGACGTGGACGTCCTTGCTGTCGTCGCCGGCATACGACTCGGTCAGGTTGAAGACCAGATCCGCTGGGCAGCGCGCGAGACCGAGCAGGCTTTCCTCGCCCTCCAGCGAGTAGAGGAAGGGCTGGTGGCCCAGCTTCTGGAGCGCATCGAGCACCTGCTGGCGCGCGAGTTTGGGCACCCGCTTGGTCTTGCGTGGCGCCGGCCGTTTCGCTTTGTGCTTCTCGCGCGGCACGACCGGCGCACCAAGCGCCGGCGCCGTGTTGTCGCTCGACAATTCGTAGAGGACCGCGATCCTCAACTTCCCCCTCATTTCTCCGTGAACCGGCCGCGGGTCAGGTAGTTCATCACCAACGTAGTCGCGTAGGTCACCACCTCCACCAGGTGGGCTGACTCGCGCGTCCGATCTACCGCCAGGTCCATCTCCTTTGCCCGCTTCTCGATCGACTCGACCAGATGCTTGACCAGCGTCCGGCGGACTCCGGTCCAGTAGGTGATCTTGTCCACGATCACCTTGCGGTGCTCGGCGAGGAACTCCGCCGCTGGCCGCGAGCCCTGTGGCGCTGCAGGTCCGAAGAGATCGTCGAGGTCCACGTCGAGCGGCAGGTCGGCCACCGCCGGCGTCTCGTCCGGTGTCCGCTCGCGATAGAATTCCTCGATGGTCGCCTGCATCTCGTCGACGGGCAGCTCCGCCTTGCCCACCGAGCGCCGCGGGTCTTTTTCCCCGAGCGCCTTGGCCGTCCGGTCGACGTACTCCAGCTTGGCCAGCGCCGCCCACCCCTGATAGCGGCGGCGCCAGTTGAGGCGCGGCGTGAGCCAGACCGCGAACGTCTCTGCGAAGTCTTCGTCGGGATGCTTCTGCGCGTACCAGCCGGCGATGTGGCGCACGAACCCGCGCGAGAAGGGCACCGGCTTGTAGTCGTCGGAGTAGGCGCGGTCGAAGGGGCCGAACAGCTCGTGCCACTCGCGGGTGGCGTACAGCTCGTACGCGTAGTTGAAGGCGTGGCCCGCCTCATGACGGAGGTACATCATGATCTCGCGCTCATCTTCGATGTCGTTGACCGCCTGCTCCAGCGCCGCGAGCTTGGGATCTGCGAGATAGAAGGGGATGCCGATGATCGGCTCCCGATCGGGGCAGGCCCATTCGTCGCTGAGGTAGCAGGGAGGGTGGAAGCGGCTGAGCCCCTTCGCCGCCAGCTCGCGGTAGAGCTGGGCGATGTACTTCTCGAGCATCGACCCCTCGAGCTTCAGGCCGAGGTCCTTGATCTGCACCTTGAGGAGGCCCCGCGCCTCCGGAGGCGTTTGCTCGAAAGAGTGCACGGCGGTCATGGTACAGGATTCGAGCGCGCCGTCGCTCCCGCTGCCCCTTGGTCCCCGAGCAAGCGCTCGAGGGCGCCTCAGAGATGCGTCTCCTTCGGGCGCATCTGCGACGGTCGCGGCGCGGCGTCAAGGCTCTCCGCCGATCCCATCCGCCGCAACCAGCAGACGTTGGCTGCGAGCGCGCTGCGCAGCGTGGGCTCGCAGCGGTACTGCACTCGATGCGCAGTGCAGGTCTCTTCGACGATCCTGGAGAGTGCCGGATAGTGCAGATGGCACACGCGCGGGAACAAGTGGTGCTCTACCTGGAAGTTGAGCCCCCCGAGATACCAGCCCAGCAGCGTGTTGCCCCGCGCGAAGTCCACCGTCGTCGCGAGCTGGTGCTCGGCCCAGTCGGTCTCGACGCCGCGGCTGCCGATGAACTCGGCCTCCTCCACGCAGTGCGCCAGCTGGAAGACGGCGGCGAGCACGTTGCCCAGGACGAAGAGAGCGAGAGCCCAGATGAGCACCAGCCCCCACGAAGGATGAAGAAGGGCAGGCAGCAAGAACGCCCAGGAGACGAAGAGCGCCTTTCCCGCCAGTGCGACGACGAGCGCTCGCCCGCGCGCCACCCGGAACTGGCGACCGGCGATGCGCCCGGTGGCGAGCTCGCGGGCGTCGTCGACGAACCACCACCGGAGAGGGAACAAGCCGTACAGCAGCCACACGTACAGGTGCTGGAAGCGATGGTGCCAGCGGCGCGGCTGCCACGGCGCGAGGCGCAGGAGCGGGCTGCCCGCCTCGATGTCCGGATCGAGCCCGGAGACGTTCGGGTAAGCGTGGTGCATCACGTTGTGCTTGAGGCGCCAGAGGAACGAGCTCGCGCCCAGCAGATCGAGCGTGAACGACATGATCCCGTTCACGGCCACGCTCGAGGAAGTGCCTCCGTGGTTGGCGTCGTGCATGACGGAGAATCCGACCCCGGCCATGGCCAGCCCGACGGAGATGCTCAACAACGCCGCCTGCCAGGCGTGGAGGGGAACGAACATCAACAGGGCGTAGGAAACTGCGAGCCACGCTAGCAAGGCGGCGCTCTTCGCGCCCATCGCCCAGCCGCCGTGGCGCGAGCGCGCCGCACCTTCGAAGTACTCGTCCACCCGGCGCCTCAGATCGGCATGGAAGGAGCCCCGCGCCGCAAAGCGCACGCGTTGCAACTCGGTCGGCATGGACCTCCGGGAAGTGATTCAAATGGAGTGGATCAACTTGCAAGGTAGCCACCGCTAGTCACGGTCGTGTCACATCGGACCGGCGGGAGCGGAGTTCAAGCTCGCAGGGCGGTCGAGCTTCCGCTTTTGGCTGGAGACGCACTGCCCTTCACATGTCTCAAACGGGCAGGCGCGGCGCCGGGGCCATGTCGGACGCGACGAGGGCCAGCAGCTCCTCGATTGCGAAGGGCTTTTGCAGGATCCGCGCGCGCGCCGGAAAAGTGAGGCCATTGCGGATGGTCAAGAGCACGATCACCGCCGCGCGCGAGAGCATCGCGTCGTCGTCCAGCGCCGACTTCAGCGTTTCCCACTCCGGGTCCAGCTCTACCGCGCCCAGGGCCAGTACGAACTCGTCGGGCGCGGGGCGGCCCAGTTTGTCGCGCCACGCCAGTACTCCGGCGCAATCTGCCACGCACTCCACCCGATGGCCGTCGAGCTGCAGCGCTGTGCGGATCACGGCGCGCAGATCCAAGTCGGATTCCATCACCAGCGCGAAGGCTGGTGCCTTGGCTTTGGATGGGCGCTTTTCGATGATGCTCATGACGGCCTCTCCTGCTTCTGGCCGCCGCGCGGTGGTTACGGCCCCTTCCTGGATACGGATCTGGGCAACTGAATGGTGAACGCGGTCCCGCTCTCCGCGGAGGATTCCGCGAAGGCCAGCCCGCCGTGCGCTGCCGCGATTTGCGCAACGATGAACAGGCCCAAGCCCAAACCAGGCTGCCGCCCGGGCGTCCCGCCCCGAATGCCGCGGCGATAGGCCTTGAACAGCTCCGGCAGCACATCCGCCGGAATGACTGCGCCTCCATTGTGGACCTTGATCTCGACGATGTGCGCCGCCGTCGCAATGGATCGTACCCTGACCGGGGACGTCTCGCCATACTGGATCGCGTTGGTGATCAGATTGATCAGCGCCTGCTCGATGCGGTCGGCGTCCCAGGAGCCGGTCGCATCGCCAACCGTCTCCAGCACGATCGCAGTCGCGGGATGGGCGCTGCGGCACTCCTGTACGGCATCGTTACAGATCGTGTGGAGATCCGCCCGGGCGAGAACCACCGGGAGCCCGCCTGGTGCGCGCGTCCGCGCGTAGTCGAGCAGGTCGCTGATCAGCCTCGCCATCCGGGCCGCGCTGCGCGCCACGCGGTCCAGCGACGCCACCGAAGACGGCGTCAGCCCTGCCTGGCGGCGCAAGAGACTGATGGAGCCGGTGATGGTCGCCAGCGGGTTTCGCAGATCGTGCCCGACGATGCCGATGATCTGCTGCTGGAATTCCAGGTTCGAACGCGCCACCTCCAGGTCGTGCCGCTCCCGGGTGACGTCGCGCATCGAGACCACCACCTCTTCGACCTTGCCATGCACGTCGCGCAGCGAGGTGGCATCCGTCATCACCACTGCGCGTCCCGCGTCGGTCTCCACATACAGCTCACCATGGAACAGCTCAGGCTGTTGCACCGCGCTCTTCAGAAGCGCGGCCGCGTCCCGGTTGCCGCTGCCGTCGGCACACCACCAGCGCTCGTCCTGAAAGAGGGCGCCGACCAGCGCGCCGCGAGGATGGCCCAGGATGCATTCCGCGGCATGGTTGACGAGCTTGATCCGCCCGCTCGGTTCGACGACCAGCAGGCCCTCTTGCACGGACTCGATGAGTCGCGAGAGGGCCTGCTCCTTGGCGGTCGCGTCGGCGAGGAGGTCCACGACCAGACGGTTCGCTTCGTCGACGGCTCGGAAGGCATGGCGCTCGTCGGTGACGTCGACGGCGACGATGCTGATGCCGATCGCCTTGCGGTCGCTCGGGCGGAGCACGGGATGCAGCTTGGCGAGCACGCAACGGCCTGAAGAGGTGAATTCGACGTCGTGCGCCTCTCCCGAAGCCGCCTGGCGTAAGCCCTCGGCGAAGGCGGCAGGCAGGCGTGCCAGCGTCTCGCCGGGCTCGTAATGGGCGTCCACCGGCAATCCGTCGAGGCCGGCGAGCGTCTGGTTGACACGTACGAAGCTCAAGTCAGTGTCGCACAGTCCCAAACCGATGGGGACATCCCAGACCGCGTCCAGGAGCCGCGAAGCCGCGTCCTCCTCGGGGAGAGAAGAAGGAACGGCCGACAACTTGCGCTGGCGAGAAGACTCCATAGTCGCGCTCCGAGGCAAGGTCGGACGGACGAACGACCTGCCGCATCGGTTGGCCGGAGCACAACGGATGCGATCAAGCCCGATGATCTACGGCCTGGGCGCGCGTATGGCGAGAGAAAAAAGCGAGGACTGTCCGGAACTGCTCTCGACATTCTTGTCGGGTACGATTGAATGCTGTAATCGGACGCGCTGAAATCTCAAGATTGTGCCCCGTGGAGACGAGTCCGCATCGGACGCGCAGCGCTGCGGGGCATGTGGCATGTAGTCGTCTGCGTTATGGTGCACTTCTGACCAGCACGTGTCCTCGACGGGAACCTCGGTGCTTGACGAGAACGATCACCGCGCGCGCGTGGATGCCTGGATGGAGCGGGCCGCCAAGGAGGCTCCGCCCGAACGGCTCTTCGACGCTTTCGAGCGCGCTTTCGGCGCGATGTGGCGGCGCGCCCGCGTCACGCTCGGTGACGTCACGCTCATGGCCATCCTCGATCGCGTGCTCTACACTGCCGCCGAGCGGTTCCCGTTGATCACGCCGCTCGAGGTGGACGCCACCGGTCTCCGCAGCGACAAGTTCCGCCAGCGCGCCGGCAGCTTGCACCGCGATCAGCTCGGGGAGGGGATTCGTTTCATCCTGGTGGAGTTCTTGACAGTCCTGGGCAACCTGACCGCCGAAGTCCTCACCCCCGCGCTTCACTCGGAGCTCGCGAAGGTCGCTGCGGAGGATGCGGTCCCCGGCGAGGAAACAAAGTCATGAACGAAAACAGTGGCGTTGCGCGCGTCAAGACCGGCGTGCGGAACCTCGACGCGCTTTTCCTCGGTGGGCTGCCAAAGGGAACGGTCGCCGTTCTCGGCGGGCCGCCGGGCGCGGGCAAGACGATCCTCGCCCAGCAGATCTGCTTCCACAACGCCTCGCCCGAGACGCGCGTGCTCTACTTCAACACGCTCTCGGAGCCGACGGCCAAGACCCTGCGCTACCTGAGCCAGTTCCAGTTCTTCGACCAGACCAAGATCGAGGTCGGAATCCAGTTCGTCGATCTCGGCGTCATCCTGCGGACCGAGGGGCTCGAGCAGTCCTCCAGTCTCATCATGGAGCACGTCAAGAAGGTGAAGCCCGCCATCGTCGTG
>Ga0070699_100003946_pt1 | contig 13108 bp, 8 predicted proteins | sample KBSK1503metaG_FD_65473 | JGI IMG/M metagenome (GOLD analysis project Ga0070699, IMG submission 65473) | Corn, switchgrass and miscanthus rhizosphere microbial communities from Kellogg Biological Station, Michigan, USA - KBS K1-50-3 metaG | ecosystem: Host-associated > Plants > Roots >...
CTCATGATCTCGGCCTACGCGCGCGCCGCGCTCACCCTCGGCGACGGGCAATATGCCGGGCAAGCAGCGCGCGCCGCCGACTTCCTCCTCGCCCACCGCGACCGCGAAGGGCGGCTGCCGCGGGCCGTGAAGGACGGGCGCGCGGGCTCGCCGGGTTATCTGGAGGACTACGCGTTTCTCGGCGCTGGCCTCCTCGACCTCTACGAGGCGACGGGCGCCTCCCGCTGGCTCGAGGCCGCGATCGCGCTCGACGGCGTGCTGGCCCGGCGGTTCGAAGACCGTGAGGCCGGAGGCTTCTTCCGCACCGCAGAGGACGGCGAGGCGCTGCTCGCGCGCGAGAAGCCTGCCGCCGACGGGGCCGAGCCCTCGGGCAACTCGGTGGCGGTCATGAACCTCCTCCGCCTCTCCGAGCTCACCGGCGACGATCGCTACCGGCAGCGAGCCGAGCGCGCGCTCGCCGCGTTCGGTGACGTCCTCGAGCGGACGCCCACGGGCCTCTCCGAGATGCTCCTCGCGCTCGACTTCGCACTCGACACGCCGAAGGAGGTCGTCATCGTCACCGCAAGCGGACGGACGGCCGCGGAGCCTCTGCTCCGTGCCCTGCGGAGCGTCTTCGCGCCGAACCGCGTGCTGGTCGTGCCCGACACCGACCGCGCGGCCGACCTCGTCCCGCTGCTCGAGGGCAAGGTGGCGCAAGGCGGCAGACCGACCGCCTACGTCTGCGAGCGCCGCCACTGCGAGCTGCCGACCACGGACCCGGCTGTATTCGCCGAGCAGCTGCGGAAGGTTCAACCGCTCGGAAGCTCCTGAGCGTCCCGATGTCCACCGAACACCGCACGCTTGCCTCCGATCCCGACCCGAGACGCAGTCTCGGGTCGCCTTCCTAGCCGGAGACGATGCCCCGCCGACTGCCCCGGCCGACGCAGGTGGCGCTCGCCGCCACCCTCCACGACACCTCCGGGGCTCTCCGGCACGACATCGAGCGGCTGCTGCCCTGGCTGCAGGCCCTCTATCGCGGCGTCGCCGTCGCGACCAGCCCGCCGACCGATGCCCGCGTGACCGCGCTCCTGGCCGGCGCCGGCGCGCACGCCGGCACGCCGCCCTCGAACCGCCGCGGGCCCCTCTACCGCCTCGCTCTGCGACGGGCCCTCGCGACGGGCGCACCGCGCATCCACTACGTCGACTTCGACCGCGCTCTCCACTGGGTACGGCGGGCGCCGCGCGAGCTCGCGGCGGTGCTCCGGGCTGCACGCTGGCACCCGATGCTCATCCTCGGGCGAACCGAGAAGGCCCATCGCTCGCATCACGTGCCGCTCTACGCGACCGAGGGGGTCGCGAACCGGCTGCTCGCTGAGCGCCTCGGCCTCGTCGGGCGCATCGACCTCCTCGTCCCGTCCTTCGTCGCCACCGATGCGCTGGTTGGGCGGCTGCTGGCGCGCTCGCGCGCGCGCGACGCCACGATCTACGGGGAATGGCCGGCGCTCCTCGTCGGCCTGGCGCGCGAGATCGCCTACCTCGAGTGTCGCGGCCTCGACTGGGAGACGCCGGATCGCCATCGCCGGACCGTGCGGCGCGTCGGTCTCCCGGCCTGGCGAAGCCGCTGGTCGTCGCCGGCGGAGTGGGCCCTGCGCGTCGACCTGGCGTCCGCCATCCTGGCCGGCGCGACGCGCGTCCCGGCGCGCGCGCGCCCCCGGCCGGCCATCCGCCGCCTGGCCCCCCGCGTCGGCTGACCTGGAACGCGCCGCTCAGCGCGCCTTCCAGCGCGGCTCGCGCCCCTCGACGAAGGCGCGCGGCCCCTCGGCGTGGTCCTCGCTCTGCTCGACCACCTCGAGGTAGCCGGCGGCGATCTCCTCCGCCTGCGGGATCGGAAGGCCGAGCCCCTGGAGGATCGCCATCTTCGTGCCCCAGACCGCGAGCGGCGCGTTCTTCAAGAGCAGCGCGGCGAGCTCGCGCGCGCGGTCCATCAGGCTCTCGTGCGGCACGACCTCGGTGACCAGTCCCACCTCGTACGCCCGCCGTGCGCTCATCCGTTCGTGCTTGCCGAGGAGCGCCATCCGCAGGCACACCGCCACCGGCACCCGGCGCGACATGTTCACCATCTCGTGCGACGAGACGTAGCCGAGCGAGACGTGGGGATCCACGAACTCGGCGCGTTCCGACGCGATCGGGATGTCGGCCTCCGTGACGAGATCCAGGGTCACGCCCGCGGCGACCCCGTTCACCGCCGCGATCACCGGCTTCTGCACGCGCATGCGGCGCGGCGTCGGCAGGAGCGCCACCCCTTCGTGCATGGCGAGCTCGCGCCAACGATCGGGCTTGACGAAGCCGCCGGTCGCCAGCGCCTCGACGTCGGCGCCGCTCGAGAAGGCCCGGCCGGCGCCCGTCACGATCGCGACCCACACGTCGGGATCGTCCTTCACCCGCTGCCAGCACGCGCGGAGCTCGTCGCGCATCTGCTGGTTCATGGCGTTCAGCCGCTCGGGGCGGTTGAGCGTGATGGTCGCCACGCGCTCGGCGACGTCGAAGACGACGGTGTCCATGCGCCGCGGTAACACACGGCTCGCACGAGCCGCAAGGCGTTGACAGTCCGCGACAGCCAGTGCGAGCCTCTGGCCCGATGAAGCAGCGCGAGTCTCACGCCGACATCGTCGTCATCGGCTCCGCCCTCGGCGGGCTCGTCGCGGGTGCCATCCTCGCCCGTCACGGCAAGCGCGTCGTCGTCCTCGAACACGCCGACACGATCGGCGGCCGCGGCGGCAGCGTCCCGCACGACGGCTATTGGATCGACTTCGGCCACCGCGACGGGCACGACGTCGGGGACTGCCAGGTGGCGTGGCACCATGGCGTCGAGGCGGCGCGCGAGGCCGGCGTCGAGGTCACGCTCCGTCGCGTGACAGCACCGCTGCGCGTTCACCACCTGCCCGCGGGCGACGTCACCGTGGGCGCCGACTGGAGCGCAGCCGGGCTCATGGCCATGGCGTGCGCCGCCCTCTCCCCGGGCGCCGACGACGCCGAGGAGCTCCGTGCAGTCGTCGGCCGCCTCGGCGGCGCCGAGCCGGCAGAGGTCGCGGGCGCCATCCCCGAGACGCTGGGGGGCTGGCTCGCGGCTCACACGGCGAGCGCGGTGGTGCGGCGTGCGGTCCTCCTCATGGCGGCAGTCGTCTTCCATAGCCATCCCGAGGAGGCGTCGGCCGGGCGCTTCATGCAGTTCCTCCGGCGCCGGTCGGCAGGCGGCCCCTTCATCCCCGACGACGACGAGGTGGGTGGCATGCAGGGGCTGATCGAGCCCTGGGCGCGCGCGCTGCGCGCGTCCGGCGGCGAGATCGCGCTCGGCTGGAAGCCGGTCGAGATCGTCGTCGACGGCGGCTGCGTCCGGGGCGCGGTGGCGGTCGACCGCACGAACCTGGTGCGCGAGGTGCGTGCGCCGGTCGCGATCAGCACCTACCCGGTGTGGGAGAACTTCGACCTGGTGGACGAGCGCCTCTTCCCCGCCGACGTCGTTGCCGCAGCGCGGCAGCTCCGCGCACATCGCGCCGACCTCGTCGGCTGGCAGGCCGGCCTCCAACGGCTGCCAACCGTGCGCGCCACCGGGCAGCCCGATGACCACGCCGGCTGGAACCGCCTCCTCGCCGGGCCGGAGCGGGCCTATCGCGGCGGCTACCAGATCACGTCGCTCACCAGCCGGCGTGCCGCGCCGCCGGGCAAGCATCTCCTCGCCCTCGTCATGGCGCGCTTCTTCCGTGGCGGCTCGACGGCCGGCCAGCCGTGGACCGCCGCGCGCTCCGCGCTCGACGAGGCCGTCGCGTATCTCCATCGCTTCTACGCCGACCTCGACGCGTGCCTCGAGTGGAGCGCCTACCAGTACGTCACGGCGCCGCAGTCGATGAGCTGGGCCTGGGCGCCGGTCGTGCGACACGGCCTCGAGGTCCCCGGCATCGACGGTCTCTACCTCGCCTCCTCGACACTCGAGGCGCCCGCCGCCGTGCTCGACATCGGGGCCTATGCGGGTCGCGAGGCGGCGCGCCGGGCGCTCGATCGTCTCGCTCGCTGACTACGAGAACAGCGACAGCTGGCGGCGTGTGCCGACGAGGTCGTCGAAGTCGGGGCCGTCGAGGAAGCGGAGAATCGCGTCGGCGATCGGCTTCAGCTGCTGGCCGACGTAGTGGTCGTAGTCCGGGGGCGCCGTCGTCTCACCCACGGTCTCGGGTCCGGCGCGGGTCACGACGTAGGTGACGATGCGGCCGGTCGCGCCGGTCTGCTTGCGCGCGGCCTTCACGTGCGGCGGCGTGGTCTTGGTGTATTCGGCGAGCGGCTTCCGGATGGCCTTCCGGTAGGCGAGCTCGGCGTCGAAGCGGCCGGCGCGCAGATCGCCGGCGAAGGCCCGGATGCACTCCGCGACCGGCCGGTCGTGGAAGACGAGGTCGAGGAGCTCGCGCTGGAAGCGACGTGCCACCTCGCTCCAGTCGCGCCGCACGGCCTCGAGCCCGACGATCTCGAGCGTCTCGCCGGAGCGTCCCTCGACCAGCCCCGCGTAGCGCTTCTTGCTGCCCATGGCGCCGCCGCGGATCTCGGGCATGAAGAAGCGCGCATAGACCTTCTCGAACTCGAGCTCGAGGTGGCTCGTGCACCCGAACTCGCGCGTCAGCGCGGCGGCGACGTCCTGGCCGATCCCGTCGCGCAGGGCTTCGGCCCCGGCCGCTGCGCGCGCCGTGTCTGGCTCGCCGACGTCGACGAACAGCGAGTCGGTGTCGCCGTAGATCACGCGGTGCCCGCGGCGCTCGACGGCCCCCGCGGCGAGCCGGATGACGTGCTGGCCCGCCGTCGTGATCGCGTTCGCGACCGCCGGTGAGAAGAGACGTGACGCCGGCGAGCCGAGCACGCCGAAGAGGGAGTTCATGAGGATCTTGATCGCCTGCGCCGCCACCTCGTCGCCCCGAGCGCGGACATCTGCCCGCTCGACGGCCAGGCGAGCGACGAGCCCGGGCAGGATGCCGGTCTCGTCGCGCCGGAAGGCGGCACCTCCCGGGGTGCGAAGCGCGTCCCCCGCGGCGTCGGCGGCGACGAAGGTGAGAGGATCGATGTTGAAGGTCCGGATGAGGCTCGGGTAGAGGCTCTTGAAGTCGAAGACCAGGATGTTGCGGTAGAGTCCGGGCACCGAGTCGAGGACGAGGCCGCCCACGATGCTCGCGTCCTCCGCCTCGGCCGTGGCACGGACCGACGGCGCCACCCGTCCCCGCGCGCGCAGCTCGCCGAGATAGAGCGAGTCGACCGAGGCGATCGACGCTCCGACGCGGTCGACTTGCATGCCGGTCAGGAGACTCCGCTTGACGGCCAGCTCGACGAGCGCGGTCCGTTCGAGAATGGCGAGCACGAGGCGCGCGTCCTCGAGGTTATAAGCGGCGAGCCGGGCCGGGTCCTCGCGGTACGCTTTCTCGATGTCGGCGGCCCGGTCCTCGGGGCCGAAGAGCTTCCCCCGTCCGAGCAGTGTCTGCGCCGCGGTCTCCAGCCGATAGTCCTCGAGACGGATGAACGCGCTCCGCATGAGGGCCAGCCCGTCGAGCACCTGTCGTCCGCAGAGGATGGCGCGCGGCTCGCGGGTGAAGCTCTGGTCGCGGCGGATCTCGACCTCGTCGTCGGTGCGACCGAGCGTGCAGCGGAGCCCGTACCGGTGGCAGCGCCGCAGGAGGACCGCGAGGTCGAACTCGCACACGTTCCATCCCGTCAGCACGTCGGGGTCGACGTCCCGGATGTGGGCGAGGAATGCCGCGAGCAGCGCGCGCTCGTCGGGCACGACGTCGGCGCCTGCGACCGGGGAGGCGCCGACCAGCAACACGCGCTCGCCACCGGCGCCCGCGATGGCGATCGAGTAGAGCCGGCTCGCGTCGGGGCTCGTCTCGACGTCGAGGGACAGCACGCGCAGGCGCGGGGCGAAGTCGGCCGGCTCGAGCCCGGGGTTGCGGTAGACCCGCCCGACGCCGGGGCGGCGCTCGAACGGCCCCTCGACCCGGAATCCCCCCTTCACACCACGATCGATCAGGTAGCGGTAGGCGAAGCGGAGGTCGGCCTCGAAGCACTCGACGCCGGCGTCACCGAGGCGCGCGCGCAGCGGCGGCACGTCGGCTGGTCGCGCGATCTCGACGCGCATCACGGGCTCGCCGGCAAAGGTGACGAGGTCTGAGGGAACGACGCGCGCGGATCCTGCAAGCCGCGCCGCCGGGGCCGCGTCGGCCGCGCGGATGAAGAAGTAGGGCGCCTGGCGGTCGTCGACGATCAGCACCGGCTCGCCGGACTCCAGGACGCCGTACAGATGCACCTCCGGCCGGCCGCCGACGACGCGGTAGGTGGGCGTCAGGATGAAGCCGCGCTCCGCCACGAGATCATATTGCCCGGCAGGTGCCTCCGCTGCCAGGCCTATGGTGCCTGTCGGTCAGCTTGCCGATGACCGGGGCCGGGGAATTAGGATCGTGCGCGCCGGCACCGCGTCGCGCGAAACATCTGACGGCGACGTGACCGGTGGCGAGGTGTCGTGCACCTGCTCGGAGGCGCCCGGCGTTGCACCGCGCGCTGTGCCCGTTGTCCGTTGCGCGCCGTGTCTCCCCGCTGTGCCCGTGATACAGAGCCTCCGTGGCCGACCCCACGCTCGTCCGTCTGTCGCTCGCCGAAGTCGCCGACCTGATCAGACGCCGGGAGATTTCCCCCGTCGAGTTAGTGGACGCCGTGTTCGCGCGCATCGCGGCCCTGGATCCGCGCCTCAACGCCTTCACCACGCTCGTCCCCGTGGACCAGGCGCGCGACGCGGCGCGGGCGGCCGAGCGCGAGATTGTCGGGGGGCGACATCGTGGTCCTCTGCACGGCATCCCGGCCGGCGTGAAGGACCTGATCGACACGGCGGGGCTGCGCACGACCTACGGGTCGGGCATGTTCCGCGACCACGTGCCGGCGATCGACGGCGCCGTTCCCGAGCGGCTCCGTGCCGCAGGCGCGATCATCGTCGGAAAGACGGCGACGCACGAGTTCGGTCGCGGGGTCACCACCAACAACTACTTCTTCGGGCCGACGCGGAATCCGTGGAACCTCGACCACGTCCCGGGTGGTTCGAGCGGTGGCGCGGCGGCGGCAATGGCGGCGCTGCTCGGACCGCTCCACGTGGGGACGGACGGGGGCGGATCCATCCGCGTGCCGGCCGCGTTCTGCGGTGTCGTCGGTCTCAAGCCGACGCTCGGCCTGATCAGCAACCGGGGGCACACGGGCGGCGGCGACTCCTCCTTCTCGGTGCCGGGGGCGCTCGGGCGGACGGTGCGCGACGCGGCGATGGTCGCGCAGGTACTGGCCGGGTTCGACCCGGCCTATGCCTACTCGCGGCCGGGTCCCGTGCCCGACCTGCTCGAAGCGCTCGAGGAAGGCGTCGAGGGGCTGCGCATCGGGACGAGTGCCGACCTCCTCCGGCCGCAGCCGGAGCCGACCGTGCACGCGGCGCTCGAGGCGACGCGCCGCAGGCTCGAGGCGCTCGGCGCGCGCCTCGTCGAGGTCCGGTTTCCCCATCACGACCTCGTGCTCACGTCGGTGATGGCGATGTTCGCCCTCGAGGGCGAGGTGGCGCTCGAGGCGCGGCTCGGCGACCGGCCGCGGGTCTTCAGCCCGGAGGTGACGCGCCTGCGCGCGGCGATGCGCGTGCCCGACGCCGCCGGCTGGGTGGCCGCCCAGCGCGACCGCCAGCTCGTCTGCCGCGACTACGCCGCGGCTTTCGCCGAGGTCGACGCGCTTCTGCTGCCGACGGTCCCGTTTGCGGCGCCGCGGATCGACTCCGACGAGACGCGGCTTGCCGCTCTCTGCACGGCCTACACGGGGGCGGCCAATCTCGCGGGTCTTCCAGCCGTCGCCCTGCCGGCGGGCACGAGCGGGGGGCTGCCCATCGGCGTGCAGATCGTGGCGCCCGGCGGCCGCGACGGGCTCGCGCTGCGCATCGCGCGGGCGCTCGAAAAAACGGCGGCGGAGCACCGGGTGCATCCGCCGCCGGATGGCGGGTGAGCTCCGCGCGGGCCGGGTCGACCTTACGGGGCCGGCGTGGAGGTGATGACGAGCTGGAACGGCGGCGTCGCGCCGGGCACCGGCGTCGTGCCGTCGGCCAGCTTACTGCGAATGGCGACCACGATCAGGTCGTGATTGACGTGGCGGGTGCCATCCGCGTGCCAGTTGGGTTCGTTGTCGGTGTTCCTCCGCACGATGTTCGCCTACGTGCCTCTGAAACTGTCCGGTGTGGGATGCACGTTCTGCGCCGTGCGAAAATGAGCGCAAAAACGGGCGGCCGCACGCAAGCGAGCGGCAGCCACGCGTCACCGGCGGCACCCGAACGGCACAGAGTGCTACTCGGCGCTCTGCCGGTCGTGGCACACGACGCATGCGGCTCTCAGAGCGAGACCGCGAAGCGAGTGCCAGGCGTGTGCCGCTCGGTCCCGTCGTGGCGTCCCGGATGGAAGCGTCCGGGCAGCCCGGCGCCGCACTCGACGCAGCAGTTGCCGTCGAGACGGTAGCGGCGGATGGCGTGCCAGTCACGCTCGATGAGCGTCGCCCCGCAGGTCGGACAGAAGGTGGTCTGTCCCTCCCGGTCGTGGATGTTGCCGACGTAGCAGTGACGGATGCCGCGGGCGCGGGCGATCGCGCGGGCGCGCCGAAGCGTCGTGGCCGGCGTGCGCTCCCGGTCGAGCATCCGGTAGTCGGGGTGGAAGGCCGTGAAGTGCAGCGGCACGTCGGCGCCGAGGTGCTCGAGGAACCAGTCGCACTGGCGCCCGATCTCCTCGTCGCCGTCGTTGAGTCCCGGGATCAGCAGCGTCGTGACCTCCGTCCACACCGCCGTCTCCCGCCTGAGCCAGACGAGCGTCTCGAGCACGGGTGCCAGGTGCGACAGCGTGATGCGGTGGTAGAACTCCTCGGTGAAGGCCTTCAGGTCGACGTTGGTCGCGTCCATGTGCTCGAAGAGCTCGGGGCGCGCCTCCGCCGTCACGTAGCCCGCGGTGACGAGCACGTTGACGAGACCGGCGGCGCGCGCCACGCGGGCGACGTCGATCGCGAACTCGGCCCAGATCACGGGGTCGTTGTAGGTGTAGGCGATGCCGGCGCAGCCCGTGCGCCGGGCGAGGGCGACCACCTCCTCGGGCGTGACTGATGCGAGACCGCGCTCCTCGTCGCGCGCCTTGCTGATGTCCCAGTTCTGGCAGAACTTGCAGCCGAGGTTGCATCCCACCGTGCCGAAGGAGAGGACCCGCACCCCCGGCAGGAAGTGGTTGAGCGGCTTCTTCTCGATCGGGTCCGCCGCGAAGCCGCTCGGCCGGCCGTAGCCGGCGCTCCAGAGTCGCCCATCGTGGTGCTGGCGGATGTAGCAGAAGCCCGACTGCCCCTCGCCGATCAGGCAGTAACGCGGGCAGAGCGTACAACGGACCTTGCTCGCCCCTTCCGCATGCCACCAGCGGGCAGGGTGAAGCCCCGTCACGACGCGCCGACCGCCGCGCCCGCCCCGGCGATCACGCGCTCGAGCCGCGGCCGGTAGTGCTCGAGCCGGAGCGTGTGAAAGATCGCGAGCGCCCGCTCGAGCTGGCCGGCGCTCGGCGGGCGCGTCCCTGCGACCGACGCCAGCTCGGCCGCCCCGAGCGTCGCGATCGCGAGCCCCGAGCGCGCGGCGATCGCCTCGGCGAGCGCCATCGCCCGGCGGTACCAGCCCTCCGCCTCCTCGGCGTGCTCGAGGCGCGCCGCCACGTCACCCAACGTGGTCGAGACGAGCACCTCGCGCAGCCGCCCGCCGAACGGCCGCTGGCGCAGCAGCTCGGCATATCGGGTCGCGCGGGCGACGTCGCCGAGCGACAGGAACGCGTCACCGATGAAGCGGACGTTCAGCCCCGCCGAGCTCGAGCCGGCGAGCCCCTCGTCGATCGCCGTGAGGTACCGTTCGGGCGCCGTCGTTTCTCCGAGCCCGAGCCGCGCGAGCATCGCGACGGCGCCGGCCGCGGGCAGGGCCCCGACGTTGGAGATGGCCTCGGCGATCTCGAGGCCCTCCTCCGCCCAGCGCTTCGCCTCCGCGTACTCGCCGCGCATCAGGTGGATCTGGCCGAGGGCGCTGGCGGTCATGCTCCGGACGGTACGGTTCGGGATGCGGCCCGCGATCTCGTACGTCTCGACCGCGCTCCTCGCGGCCGCGTCGAGGTCGTCGGCCAGCGCGAACACCGCCTCCCGCACCCATCGGGCGCTGACGTAGAGGTCGGGCAGCTGCTGGTGCGCCTCCGAGGCCTCGAGCTCGGCGACTACCCAGTCGACAGCCCGGCGGGCCAGCTCGAAGCGCCCGTCGAAGGCGTAGTGGACGCAGATGCCACGCGAGAGCCGCATCGCCGTGACCTTGTCTCCGGCCCGCTCCGCGACGGCGAGCCCTTCCTCGGCCTGCTCGAGCCCGCGCGCGAAGCCGTCGCGCTCCGTCATCATGGTCGTGACGCCCCGGAAGTAGCAGAGCGCGGCGAGCGACGCGTGGTCGCCGAACGCCTGGGCGAGCTCGCGGGCGCGCTCGCCCGCCCGCCGGGCGTCCCCGAGGTTCGGCAGTCCGAAGAGCACGGTCAGCCGGCAGAAGCCGAGCGAGGCGGCGAGCACGGCGCGGCGGCAGCTCTCCTCGTCCGGATGCGCCGCCAGCTGCTGCTCGGCAAGGTCCCAGGCCTGATGGAAGAAGTCGGCCGCCGTGCGATAGGCGGGCAGCCGCTCAGCGTCGTCGGCCGCCTGCAGCAGCGCCTCCACCGCCTTGGCGCGATTGTCGCTGCGCGCGAAGTGATGGGCGATCAGCGCCCGCACCTCGGCGCTCCCCTCGCCGGGGCTGGCCTCGAGCAGGAGCCCGGCACGCTCGTGCAGCTGCCGGCGCTGCTTCAGGAGCAGGCCCTCGTAGGCGACCTCCTGCGTGACGCTCTCCCCGAAACGGTGCTCGTCACCGGCGAGCACGCTCTTGCGGTGAAGCAGGCCCCGCTCCTCGAGCTCGGCGAGCGCCCGGTCGACCTCGATCTCCTCGCCGTCGAGCATGTGGACGAGCTGGTCGCGGCGGAACTGCCGGCCGAGCACGGCCGCCACCTGGACGGCCCGCTTCGCCGGCGGCGGCAGGCGGTCGAGGCGCGCCGCGACGACCTCCTGGACACTGCCCGGGATGGGGACTTCTTCGACCGGTCGGGTGACCCGGCAGTGCCCGTTGTCGCGCAGCAGATGGCCTTCCTCGAAGAGCCCGCGCGTCATCTCCTCGGCGAAGAACGGGCTCCCCTCGGCTTTCGCCACGACGCGGCGCTCGAGCTCGGCGGGCAGCGGCGCGCCGGCCACGCCGCGGATGATCGCCGTCACGTCGTCGTCCGTGAGCCGCGGCAGGACGATGCGCGTGAGCGCGACCTGCCCCGGCCACGTGGTCTGCGCGTCGGGCCGCTCCGTGACGAGGACCATCACCCGCGCGCTCTTGAGCCGCACGACCAGGCTGCGGAGCAGCTCCATCGAGGACTCGTCCATCCAGTGGAGGTCTTCGATGGTCATCACGACCGGGGTCTCGTGGCTCTCCGAGAAGACGAGCCCGGCGACCGCGTCGAACGACTCCCGCTTGAGCTCGTCGACCGGAACGTCGCGTTTCGCGCCGAGCGGCAGCGAGATGAAGCGTGAGAGGAGCGGATAGCTGGTCGCGACGCGCTCGACCGGAACCCCGATCTTGGCCGCGACCTTGGCGCACACGGTCTCCGGCGACTCGCCGGTGGCGAGACCGAAGTGGTGCTTGAACATGCCGAGGAAGGGAAAGTACGGCACCGTCCGGCCGAGCGAGGAGCAGCGTCCCTCGAGAAAGGCGACGGGCAGCCCCTCGACGCTACGTTTGAACTCGTAGACCAGGCGCGATTTGCCCGCACCGGCGTCGCCGACCACGGAGACGACCTGCGCCCGGTTGCCGAGACGGAGGCGGCACTCCTCGAGCTGCGCGAGCTCGGCCGAACGTCCGACGAGCGGCGTCAGCCCGCGTTCCGAGGCGACGGTCATGGGGGTGGCGAGCTCGCTGCGCCGGAGAACTTCGTACGCGGGCACGAGCTCGCTCTTGCCTTTGATCGCGAGAGGGCCGAGCGGCCGCACCTCAAAGAAGCCGCGCACCAGTCGGTACGTCGTCTCGCTGATCAGGACGCTTCCGGGCTCGGCGAGCGACTGGAGCCGAGCCGCCAGATTGGTGGTGTCGCCGATGGCCGTGTAGTCCATCTTGAGGTCGTTGCCCACGGTGCCCACGACGACCGGGCCGGTGTTGATCCCGATGCGGGCCCGCAGCGTGACCCCCTCCCTCTCGCTGAAGCGGGCAAGCGCCTCGTGGATGCCGAGCGCGGCGCGCACCCCGCGCTGCGGGGCGTCCTCGTGCGCCAGCGGCGCGCCGAAGAGCGCCATCAGCCCGTCGCCGGCGAGATGGGTGACGATGCCCTCGAAGAAATAGACCTTGTGGCAGACGATCTCGAGGTAGCGGTCGAGCAGGTCGTGGTACTCCTCCGGATCGAGGCCGGCGGCGATGGCCGTCGATCCGACGAGGTCGCAGAAGAGCACCGTCACCTGCTTCCGCTCGCCCGCGATCGCGGTCCGCGTCGCGCGGATCTTGTGGGCGAGGCCGGTGGGAATGTGCCGCGAGAGCCGCGTGAAGGCGTCGGTGGCGGGGGGCGGCGCCGTGTCGTGGACGGCGGCGTTCTGCTGCAGACCGCAGTCGGGGCAGAAGCGAAAGTCCGGGTCGATCGTCGCACCGCAGCCGCGGCACTGCACCGCCACGGGCGTTCCACACACGTGGCAGAATCTCTTTCCGACGATCAGCTCGGCGCCGCAAGCGGTGCAGCGCATACGACGCCGCTATGCTGACCGACGCGCCAAGTCAATCTATCCCGGGGGCCCGTCCAGTGCTCGCGCGGCTGCGCCGCGCTGCGCGCTTCCGATGCCCCCGGACCCCGCGCCGGGCTCGGCGAAGCCTCGCCCGGCTTCTGGGGCCGCGGCTTCTTCGGCGGCGGACCCCGCCCGCGCTCGCGCGGCTGCGCCGCGCTGCGCGCTGCCGCCGTGACCCCGCCCTCGCCGCCCTCGGCTCCGCCTCGCGCGGCTT
>Ga0070699_100003950_pt1 | contig 13104 bp, 7 predicted proteins | sample KBSK1503metaG_FD_65473 | JGI IMG/M metagenome (GOLD analysis project Ga0070699, IMG submission 65473) | Corn, switchgrass and miscanthus rhizosphere microbial communities from Kellogg Biological Station, Michigan, USA - KBS K1-50-3 metaG | ecosystem: Host-associated > Plants > Roots >...
GAAAAATGCCAAATGATATATGACCAATGAGTGGATTTTCACAGAATCTCTACCGAAGCCGTGAAAAAATCATTGGACCAGAGTATTACTCAAGTTACGGAAATTCGCAGGTTGGGAAGGGGGCAGTCGATAGGTTCAAGGTGCAATAAATTTCAACGCGCCCCCGCCTCAAGTTTCAACGCGCCCCGCCTCAAGTTTCAGAGGCGCTTCGTCCTCGAATCAACCATTCAATTGCAGTTAACGGCAGAGGCTCGAGTGACACGTATAGGCCGTGGCATTCAAAGTTGAGGCGGGGGCGCGTTGAATTTATCGCACCTTGTACCTATCGACTGCCCCCTTCCCAACCTGCAAATTTTCTTTGCTTGTGTCATATCCGGGATCGATTTAATTTTTCACAGCTTCTACCGCATAGTGGTACTGATGACCTCATAGGACCGCGGCTTGAGTGACTGCCAATATTGGTGAGGGTACTCAGTCAGAACCGAGGAGCGGTAGCGACCGGGTGGTCCCGCAGGCACTCAATTTCAAAAACAAAGAGGTTGCCAAGGTCCGAGAAAAACACGCGTTGAGGGTTATGCGGACGACCCGGTCGCTACCGCTCCTCGGTTCTGTATTGAGTGGTCCTTCCGATTAGAAATCCTCGCGGTTAAGAAGCGCAAAACTTTACGAGTCTGTGTTTTTCGGGAAATGCGTGTAACCAAAACGGCAAGAACTGTGTCTAGCACAATAGTGAAATTGAAACGTCGTTGAATTCAAAGATTGATAAGGTAAATCGCATGTCGACTGAAACTATTAAAGAACGTCCACTCGTGCACGGATTAGCTGGTGACAAAAGCGTCAATTGGCTAAAAGCGAACTGGGCAAAATTGCTTAGGCAAAAGAAGCAGCTAATGCTCGGCGGTGGGGCACTGGCTATTGTAGCGCTCGCAGGGTTCTACTTTTGGGGCAACCAGTCCGCCGCAGCCCAGTACATGACAGCCAAAGTAGAAAGAGGAAATCTGCGCAACACGGTTACAGCAACCGGAACACTGCAGGCAGTCACTACGGTTCAGGTTGGTAGTCAGGCCTCGGGCACAATCTCCGCGCTTTATGCGGACTTCAATTCAGTCGTTAAAAAGGGTCAGGTTGTCGCGCAACTCGATCCGGCAGTTTCCAAGGCGCAAGTTGACCAGGCCCGCGCAAATCTCGAACAAGCTCGTGCCAGCCTGACGCAAGCCCGCGCCGCCGTTGTGAATTCTCGCGCCGGTGTAAGCGGCGCGCAGGCGAGTGGTCTCGCGGCAAAGTCTACCGTGCAAAATAATCAGGCCGGAGTGTCCGGGGCTCAAGCTAACGTGGCAGTGTTAAAGGCTCAGCAGGACGATGCACTCAGCCTTCTCAAGCAGCAGGACTCATTGCTCAAAGCTGGAGTAATCGCGCAAAGGGATTACGACGTAGCACTGACGGCTTACAAAACCGCGGAAGCGCGAACCAACCAGGCAGTAGCTCAGTTGAACCAGGCGATGTTGACCGAGCAGTCGGCATCGAGCGCCGGGCTCGCGCAGTCGCAGGCACAGGTGCAGCAGTCGCAGGCGCAGGTGCAGCAGTCGCAAGCACAGGTCGGGCAAGCGGCAGCACAAGTACAACAAGCTCAGGCTGCACTGAGTCTGGCGGAAGTAAACCTTAGTCACACAACCATCACATCGCCGATCGACGGCATTGTAGTCTCCCGCGATGTGAACGTCGGGCAGACCGTCGCCGCGAGTCTATCAGCTCCAACGCTATTCACGATCGCCAACGACCTGACCCAGATGCAAGTCATTGCCAATATAGATCAGGCAGACATCGGTCTGGTGGAACAGGCAAAGTCGGTCAAGTTTTCCGTCGATGCATTTCCCGGCAAGGATTTCGACGGCAAGATCCAGCAGATGAGGATCAACCCACAGAACGTACAAAACGTCGTGACTTACAACGTCGTGATCGACGTCAACAATCCCGAACAGAAACTCAAACCGGGTATGACAGCCAATCTAACGATCACTATCGACGAACGTAATAACGTGCTGAAGGTTCCTAACGCTGCGCTCAGATTCATGCCGCAGGATGCGACCGGACAAAGAAGCGCCGCCGGCGCAGAAAACGGGAACGGTCAGGGCCGCAGAAGCCAACAGACTGGCGTTGCCAGTGGCTCAGCCCGACCCAGCTCGTCAGCTCAACAAGGACAACAGAGCAACGGCGGCGAGTCGCACTTTGCTCCCGCGACAGCGCCAGTGTTGGAAGGGCAAACGCGACTAGTGTGGGTGCTTGGCCAGGATGGTAGACCGCAGTCACGACGCATCAAGGTAGGTCTCACTGACGGCGTAACCACCGAAGTCGTCGAAGGTGATTTGCAAGAAGGCGATATGGTAATCACGGGTCAAACTCTTGCAGGCGTGAGTAAGCCCCAAAGCAGCCAGTCTCCTGCCCCAGGCTTCGGTACCGCACCACGTGGCGGCGGTGCTCCAGGCGGCGGACGAAGATAACTACTGTGGTGTGGCCGCCGACAGGTCGTACGACAGTCGGCGGCTTCGGCGGCTGCAGACATACGCGTTAGGGAGTGCAAAGAAAATGGCAACGACGTTCACAATCGAACCACAAGAACTTCTATTGAATGCCGCATTGAAGCGGCAGGTGCCGGAAGCTCGTCCGGTTATTCAACTGGATCGTATTCATAAGACCTACACGATGGGTGATGTGGATGTTCATGCGTTACGCGGAGTTTCGCTAACAATCAGAGAAGGCGAGTTTGTGGCGATCATGGGAGCGTCGGGTTCAGGAAAATCTACAACCATGAATATCCTCGGCTGCCTGGATCGTCCAACGCGAGGCTCTTACATTCTTGATGGCGAAGATGTATCCGAGATGTCGAAGGACGAGCGGGCCGACATCCGCTGCCGAAAGATCGGCTTTGTGTTTCAAGGCTTCAACCTGCTTTCGCGTACATCGGCTCTGGAAAACGTTGAGTTGCCGATGCTGTACCTGGGTGTGGAAACCCACGAGCGGCACCAACGAGCAATGGAAGCGCTCGCAGCGGTGGGGCTTGCGGGTCGCGAGCAGAATCATCCGAACCAATTGTCCGGAGGACAGCAACAACGTGTGGCTGTGGCGCGTTCTCTGGTTAACAATCCGGCGTTGATTCTCGCTGATGAACCGACCGGTAACCTCGACTCACGCACCTCAGTCGAAGTGATGGAGATATTCCAGCGACTGAACCGGGAACGAGGAATTACACTCGTGCTGGTCACGCATGAGTCTGATATTGCTCAGTATGCACAGCGCGTCGTTGTATTCAAAGATGGAAAGATTAAGAAGGATTACCAGATTGATGAGCAGCGGGATGCAGCCGCGGAGTTGCGGAATCTTCCGCCCGTTGAAGAGGATGACGACGATGACTAACCCTGAAGGACAGCCGCTGCTGCCAGCGACCAATCGGCAATCAGCAATTGGCAATCTGAAATCTGGTTTAGGACACAATCATGAACCTCTTAATGATCATACGCGTCGCTTTTCGCGCTCTCGTGCGTAACAAGATGCGCGCAGTCTTGACGATGCTCGGCATCATCATCGGCGTATCCGCCGTGATTGCCATGGTGAGCATCGGACAGGGAGCATCGGCATCGGTCCAGGCACAAATCGAAAGCATCGGTACTAACTTGCTATTCGTCAGCGCAGGCGCCCAGAACGTAGGCGGTGTGCGCTCAGGCACCGGCGATAGCGGCACCAATACTCTGACCGTCGAAGATCTCGACGCAGTCAAGCGCGAAGTGCCGAGTGTCTCCATGGTCACTCCGGCCGTTAATGCGAGATCCCAACTAGTTGCTGGAAACGCGAACTGGAACACATCTGTTCAGGGTGTCAGCGAGCAATATCCTGACATTCGCAAATGGACAGTGCAGAGTGGCGCTTTCTTTACCGATGCAGATGTACGCACCGCAGCGCGGGTGATCGTTATCGGACAAACTATCGGAGACAATCTTTTCGCTGGGATGGATCCCGTCGGACAAACCCTTCGTGTCATGAACTTACCTTTTCGCGTAGTGGGTGTGATGGCTAGAAAAGGCCAGGACCAGCAGGGCCGCGATCAGGATGACATTGCCTTTGCGCCCTACACCACGGTCCAGAAAAAGGTCTTGGGAAGCCCGCGGGTACAAATAGCCTACGTGTCAGCAATCTCGCAGGATGCGACCTACACGGCGCAATCGCAGATCACAGACTTACTTCGCCAACGTCATAAACTATCGGCGAGTGAGGCAGATGACTTCACGGTGCGAAACATGACCGATGTTGCGGATGCGGCAAACGCGACCAGTAAGACAATGACTATATTGCTGGCCTGCATCGCCGGGGTTTCGCTGATGGTCGGCGGCATCGGCATTATGAACATCATGCTCGTATCAGTTACTGAACGCACACGCGAGATTGGCATTCGTATGGCCATTGGTGCGCGCTCGTCGGCCGTGCGCAGTCAATTTCTTATCGAGTCGATCGTACTCAGCCTGACAGGCGGAATGATCGGTATCGTGCTAGGGGTTATTGTTTCTCTGGCGATACCAAAGATGCTGGGCTGGCCCACTCTCGTCTCCACGATGGCCACTATCGGTTCGGTAGTCTTCTCAGCAGCGGTCGGAATCTTCTTTGGCTACTACCCGGCCCGAAAAGCCGCGGCGTTGGACCCGATTGAGGCGCTAAGGTACGAGTAACAGGAACAGGTCTCACCTTCAGTAGCCTCTCAGGTCGGGAAGGCGGACCCGAATCATTTTTCATTTGTCGTTTGACATTTTTCATTTGCCCATTTGATCAGCCTCAGACACTCCCAATGGACCAACAAAGGATCAGCCACTCAAGTGCAGGCACCTCTGAGCGCAGGGCAAACAGTGACTGTAGCCTAAAAAAGGTTGTTGTTATAGAACCATGAACTCTGCGTTGTCTGCTCTTTGCTGCTCACGTCCGCGGCAGTGTCCGGTGAGTTCGCAGTTGCGCGAGTCAATCTAATATTCCCATTAATTCCATGTGCACTAATCGCACTTCCGCCGCTGCCAATGCGTGCCGAATAGCTGCCATGTCTGCTCTTATCAATCGTCACTTCCGGCAGGTCAGACGTAACGCGACCATTCATTCCGTGCGCATCCAGGTCTGCATTAAGACCTTCGCTTAGCTGCAGCTCAATATTTCCATTAACGCCGTGGATACTGACACCCTCACTGTTGAGTCGCTTGAGGCCGACTAAGATGTTTCCATTTATTCCCTTGAAGTCGACAGTCCCGGCGGCTCCGGCAATCTGCACCTGACCGTTTACACCGTGGACCTCAACAGACCCGTCTAATTCTCCCGACGTTAAAGAGCCGTTCACATCTTTAGCCGCGAGAGAAATCTGACGTGGCAGTCTAAGAGTGACTCGCTCCGTAGGATTCGATCCAAAGAGTCTGGCAAAGAATCCGACGTCACCTTTTTCACCGTGAATCCGCAGATTATTAGAATTGGCCTCAATACTGATCTTGCGCCGATTCAGGGCTTCCGGGCTCGCAGCTGTACGCTCAATGTAAACATCAGCCGTCCCAGTGTCAGACGTTTCGATCTTGATCGCGCCGTTGATGTCCGTCAGTTCAACACGAGCTCCGGCTGCAAGTTCGTAGCTCTTTCGTATTTCGTCGCGCGCTTGACCCGAGTTGTCAGAGAAAACTCCCGGCAGATTTGTAATACACGCATGTACCCTTGAATGGGAGCGCACAATGCCCGCAAGGCCGGCAATAACCACTAAAACAATCACTAGAGCCACGCGTTTCATTTTGTTTTTACCTCTAAAGGAGCTATGAAATCGAAATTCCTGAGCCTTTAACGAAGGGAGCATGGGATTTGTTTCGCTTCACTTGAAAGGTCCGTTGCCACCCTTTAGCACTGACTCTCGCTTAACCACTCAAGTTCTTCACTGGGACCGCGGGCGGCTCGCCCGCACTGAGCACCGCATTCAATACAGTACCGCGAGCGAAGCGACCGGATGCCGCCACTCAACCACCGTTTCAAGAGTCCTTACGATTATTGAAGGCTGGCATCCGGTCGCTTCGCTCCCGGTACTGTATTGGGTGCCGCGCTCAGTGCGGGCGGGCCGCCCGCGGTCCCAGTGAAGAGCTTGAGTGGTGAAAAGGTTGAGATCTCACCATTGCCTGACGGTCGTTAGTCTTGATATAAACTTTCTCAGGCACATAGAGTTCAAATCAAAGAAGTCTCAATTGTTAGCATTCTTAACCGCACTCCCACAGCTTCCTGAACCGGCCCCAAGAAAGTGCGCGTCTATCAAGCAGGTTTCATCGGCGAACTATGGGTGAAAAGAATTCAAAGGACCTGACCGTCCTGGTTGTCGAAGATGTCGAGGATGCGCGCCTTTTTATGCGTCTCGAACTGGAGAGCTATGGCTTCATAGTGTTTGAAGCTGCTGACGGACAAAGCGCCGTTGACGTCGCTCTGCGAGAACGTCCTGATGTAATACTAATGGACCTCACTCTTCCTTTGATGGACGGATTTGAAGCAGCGAGACTAATAAGGAAGAATCAGGAACTGAAAGAGGTTCCGATCATCGCTGTGACTGCGCACCAGGGAACAGACTTCCGCGCAGGCGCCAGGGATTCTGGTTTCGATGCGTACGTCACCAAGCCAATCGAAATGGCCTGGTTGAAAGAGCTTATCGATGGCCTCTTAATCTGACCTAGGGCTTCTTATTCGCGGTTATGTAAGCCTGGAGTTTCTGCTTTTCGGGATCGTCTGGACGCTTCTTCAGGAACTCTTCGTATTCAATGGCCGCTTTGTCTTTCATTCCCACAGCGTTGTAAAGAGCGGCCAGACGCAGATGTGCGTCCGCCATCCCGACGGGATCAAGCTTGATTGCTTCATTCAAATAACCAACCGCGAGAGAGCCTTTCTTGATTTGAAGATAAGCATCACCCAGAAAGTAGTTCGCCTGCGGAGAGGTTGGCTGAACTTTGACCGCCTGCATCAGAACTTCAATCGCGCCGTCAAAGTTTTTCTGCGCGATCCTCAGCCGACCGAGACTAATCAGGGCCAAAGCGTAATCTGGGTGTCTTGAGATAGCTTGCGTGTACGCTTTCTCGGCCTCAGGGTAATTCTTTTGAATGAAGTAGACCGTTCCTAGCTCCTTCCAGGCGGGAAAATCTGAGGCGTCGGAATCAACAATCTGACGTAACAAGGAGACTGCCTCATCGTAGTTTTTGTTTTTGATGGCCTCGGTCGACTTGCTGAACAGCTTCGCGGTCTTGGCTGGCCGATCGTATTTGTCTGCAACCGAGACAACACTGGCCCTGGCGGCTCCTGACAAGTCTCGCCATTGGAGCTCGATGTCCTGCTCCAGGTCAGTCTTTACTGGCGACGAGAAATCAACACTAACGCGGGTGAGTTCGCTGTTCTCATACTCAACAACGACGAAGTATCTACCGTCTGCCAAATCGATAAACCGGTATCGTCCATTGCTCGAAACTCTTTGTCGAGCGAGAGTATTCCCGTATTCATTAACGAGGATTACATCCAGAGAGATGGGCTTACCACCATTGGCCTGACTCTCGTCAACCTTGAGATTTCCGTAGACGACATGATGACCCGCGGGTGTACCCCTGCCACCCTGACCACTCAGGGCTGCAACGGAGGCCGCAAAAAGAAGGATGAGTACAATTGAGAGAGTGATTCGTTTCATTCGGTCATTGGTGTTGAGCACTGGAAATACCAGAAACTAATGTTAGATCTCTTGTCCCACTGAGGCAAGAACTTAGACCGACACCTAGTGCCTTGGATTCAAGAAATCTGACTCGGGCTATCACTCGTTTGGTGAAATGTCACTCAACCGCAGAACAGGAAGCGGTAGCGACCTGGCCGATCCGCAACACACAAGTTTAGCTGAGTGCTACCGCAGCGGCCAGGTCGCTACTGCTTCCTGTTCTGTCGTTGAGTGTCATCGTACGGATGGTTCATCTCGGTAAATTAAGACATGACTAACCAGGGAATGGACCAGCCCGAAGTCGGAGGCTTAGCGGCTATCGCTTCTTGTTAGCCGATATATAAGCTTCGAGCTTCTTCTTCTCGGCGTAGTCAGGTCGCAGCTTTAGGAATTCCAGGTATTCCGTGGCCGCTTTGTCTCTTAGATCCCGGGCATTGTACAGGGCCGCCAATCGTAGATGTGCATCAGCCATTCCCACTGGATCGAGCTTGAGCGCTTCATTCAAGTAAGGGACCGCCTTAGATCCCAACCTGACCTGAAGGTAGGCCTCACCGAGGAAGTAGTTTGCCTGGGAAGACGTTGGTTGAACTTTAATCGCTTGGGTAAGAACTTCAATCGCGCCGTCAAAGTTCTTTCGCGCAATCCGTAGTCTACCCAGACTAATCAAAGCCAGCGCGTAATTGGCGTGTGTCTTTAACGCCTGAGAATAAGCATCTTCGGCTTCGGCAAAATTCTTCTCGATGAAGTACATCGTTCCCAACTCCTGCCAGGCCTGAAAGTCTGCGGGGTCACTCTCGACGATTTGGCGTAGTAGAGAAATTGCCTGATCGTAACGCTTTTTTTCGCTGGCCTTGCTCGCTTTGCTAAAAAGCGTAGCGTTTGCCGCGGAGTGAATATAATTGTCCGCGGCTGAGATAACTCCAGATCTGGAGATCCTGGAACTCTCTCGCAGTTCGAGTTCTATGTCCTGACGGAAATCCGTTTTGAACGGAGAGCTGACATAGACTCGGACTCGTGCAATCTCGACATTCTCAAACTCGACAACGACATCGTATCTCCCGTCACGAAGACTGAGGAAACGATACCTGCCGTTGGGGGGAACTGTCTGGCGCAGGAGAAGCTCGCCGCTCTCGGCATAGAGCAAAACGTGAAGTGATAACGGCTTCGAACCAGTTGCCTGGCTCTCGTCTACCTTGATGTCCCCAAAAAGAGTATGACCGCCAGCCTGGGCCGCGACGGCGCCGGCAAGAAAGAGCAAGAGGAATATGGAGAGTGGGCTAGATCGCATATCACTATCGCATATCACTAAAAGCAAGAAGCGGGCTGAAGCCTGGAGGCTCCAGCCCGCAAAGATTCAGGTAGGTAATGCTAGAGCGACTTAGAACTCAAACCTGAATCCAAATTGAAAGACGCGGGGCGTCCCTTGAATGGCTGTAAAGTTTGACCATTGGGTTGGCGGAGTCGCCGTTTCCGGATTCAGCGCTACGCCAAACCCACCGCGGCTTGTGTCGTATTGCCCGAGGCGCTGGGTGTTGGTGATATTGAAGGCCTCAACACGGATTTGTAGTTTTTGTTTCTCGCTCCAGGGCATGTTGAAACTCTTGCCAAGACCCAAATCCAGATCGACGTAACCCGGCACTCGGAAAACATTGCGGTCGCCCGCTTCACCTGGTTTCGCATTCCGGAAGCTTTGGTAAGCTGCCTTTGTATTACAGCCGAACAGCTTTGGCGGATCAGTACCGCCTCGTGTGGGGCAAGTATCCACGGGCATGATGCGAACCACGTTGCTCTGTACGTTCCAGTTTGTGGCCCAACGGGCGTCGTCAAACACGCCACTGTCCCCGTAGAAACCGACTGGCAAGCCGGAATTCCACCGGTAGATCCCTGATAGCTGCCAGCCACCGATGATCGCGTTGGTCCACTTATTTGCGTTACCGAAAAATGTACGGCCTCTGCCGAAGGGCAACTGCCATACGGCATTGACGTTGATGATGTGACGAATATCGAAGTCCGAGTTCGCATAACTCTGCTGTTGCAGGATCGGATTTAGGATGAACGCACCGCCATAGGCGCCACTGGTTGCGAGTCCCGAGGCGTCATCCAGTGAATGCGAGAGAGTGTAGTTAAAGTCCATTGTGAGAGCGGTTCCAAGGCGCTCACGAATAGACAAGGTCCCAGCGTTATAGTTTGACCTGGCGACGCTGCTGAACGAGGAGAGCGCGCCATACTGCGGTTGGAAGAACAAATTGTGAGCGGTAGAAACACCGCCGTTTACTGCCTGATCTATCACGTCCTGAATATCCGTCCAGTCGTTGCCGTATATCGATGCGTCGGCGTTTGCATAGACGGCCTGGGTCTGATTCAGCCCCTCATCGATGGTCCAGTTGTTGGGGTTTAAACAATTCGGGTCCGAACTCCCACAGCCCCAATAATTAACATTCATCAAATGAGCCAGATTAGCAGGTAACAAATTCTGGAAGTAAGGGATCGCCCCTACCGAAGATACAGGAGTACCGGACCGCCTCAGGTCCTCCAGCTTTCCACCCGCGGTGTACCAGTCCATCCCCGACTTAGGATCAACCAGATTGTTCAGGGCCATGACGTCTCGCGATGCAATCAGGTGTCGCGCCGAGCGCCCGATATAGGACGCAGAAAAGACCAGACCATGAGGCAACTCACGCTCGAACGTAAAATTCCAGGTATAGTTCATCGGCGCAACCAGTGCCTGGTCCAACGAGCTCTGAATGGGTCGCGCGGTCGTAAGGGGCGCTGTTTGTGGGAAGGTCAGGTTGGCAGGAATCGTTATGCGAGGCAACGGACGAACCGCCTGTCCGAATCCCGTGAACAGGGGCGCCAGGGGCCGACTCGTACCAGTAATGCTGAACGTATTGGCATTGATGTTTTTGCTTGAAGAGAAACCCAAGGCGTTGTTCAAGTCAAAGCTGACTGCCAACTGTTGACCATAGTAGTCGTTGGTTATGCCGAAGCCGCCGCGAAATACTGACTCTTGATGAGCTCCGAAGATCTTTCCCAGGAAGCCCTTCTGAAAGTTGGGTGACCAGGCAACGGCTACGCGCGGTTGGAAATTGTTCTTGTCGTAATTATACAGCGGAGGCTTGCCATTGGCTTTGCCAGACAGAACGACGGAGATCAGATCGTTGAAAGGAACACCGGCCTTTGCGCCAGCTAGTCGTTTCTCGAAGAAGGTGGTAAGCGGAATGTCGGTCGAAGTCTCAAACCCTTTCGCCTCCCAGATCGGCGTGCTGATGCCGTAGCGCAAGCCGTAGGTTAGTGTCAGGTTCGGCCGTATCTTCCAGACGTCCTGACCGTACACATCATATTCACGGGTCCGGAAATCGCGATTGGCTGGCGAGCCGGAAGGCAATATCGACCCGTCATGATCGAAGGTAAACAACGCTGAGTACTGCGAGAATCTGCCGACCAAAGCGGTAGTCGCATTCTGCACCGCACTGGCGAATCCCGGTGCGATTTGGAAGGGCCCTCCATTTACCAAGCCCGAAATGCTGCTCCCTCCGCCTAAGTAAAATGACGGATTCGTTACGGCATTGTCATATGCGTTGGCGAAGCTTGACCGCACGTTGCTAATCAGCCGAATGTTTTCGCCAAACGTCATTGAGTGATTCCCTTTCACCCACGAGAAATCGTCGGTGATATTGTGCACGGGGGTCGTACGACTCAGAGTCCTGGTAAACCTGAGTGGCGAAAAGACAAAACGGAAAGTGATCGCGTTTTCCGCTGAATCACCCTGCTGGCTGAATGCCTCACGCGTAAGACCGTAACGAAAGTTGTTTACAAACCTGTTACTGATGGCCCACGTGTGGCCGGCCACGAACCCCCAGGGATGTTCCCAGAGGTTTGGCGCAGGTGTGTCCGGAAACTGCGGTACGCCACCCGTCAGGTCATAGATTATGTTGGCGCGTAGAAACACCACCTGCTTGCTGGTGAGATTATAGTCGAAGCGGCCGGAGTGAGAATGCAACTTTACTGGAGTTGGTGCGTTGAACCGAAATCCCGCTGTATTTAGCAGCCGGGTGGCCGAGCTATCGCCTGTAGTGAAATCATTAGCCGGATACTTGGCAGCCGCGCTGGCCAGCGCCGAGATGGCAACAGGATTCATTCCGGCCGCAGGGAAGATAGCATTCAACTGAGCTGTGTTTAAAGTAACGATTTTTTGGTTGGCCGCTGATCTACAATCAACCCCTGGATCACACCCGACGTACCGCAATAGCCCCTGCCCCATGCTAGCGAGTGGGACTGTGCGCGTAACCGAGGTCTGGCTGACATCGCGACGTGCCTCGTAACTATAGAAGAAGAAGAATTTGTCTTTGATGATCGGGCCGCCAACAGCGCCACCAAAAGTATTGCGAATCAACTTGGGCCGATCAACACCCGATCGGTTGTTGAAAAAGTCATTAGCTGTCGTGGCCGTATTGCGGTTGGCCCAAAAGAGCGCTCCGTGCCAGTCGTTACTTCCACTCTTGGTTACCAGAGAAATCTGCGCGCCGGAGGAACGTCCCTGTACGGCATTCGCGCCGACAGTCGTTACTCGAAACTCCTCGATGGCCTCGGCATTTAAACGAATCACCGGGTGACTTTGTGGCGCAATCAATTGCCCGACGCCACCATTGGGAATTGCATTAATGTCAGCAATCGCGTTTGTCTGCGCGTCGTTAATGTCAACGCCATCAAGCGTGACATTCGACTGGTCGGTACGCGCACCGGCAACGTAACCTTCCTTTGTAACTGCCGCCTGGAGGGTCAATAAGGCGAGCGGGTTGCGCGCCTCGAGTGGCAATTGCGCGATCTGCTGATTGACGAAGTTGTTGCCGAGCGTCGCGTCCTGCCTGTTTACCAAGACCTCGCCGGCCCCTGATGAAACTGTGACCGTCTCTGCGACATTGCCAATCTCGAGTTGTACATTCAGATCGGTTGCCTTTGCTACCTGTGCGCCCACCGACGTAAGCACGGACTTCTTGAAGCCCTGGGCCTGCGTTTCAACGGTGTATTGGTCAGGCGGAATTAGATTGAAAGCAAAAGACCCCGCATCGGTCGTCGTTTGTGTGCGGCTGAAGTTCTTTTGCGCATTCGTCAGCGTTACGGTTGCACCCGCGACAACGTTTCCCTGCGGATCCGTAACGGTGCCGTGTATCGACGAACTACTACTCTGAGCCACGAGACTACCGCAGCATCCGAGCGAGAAAACTATGCCGCACAGAACTGAGAGCAGGCGCCTATCTTTAGAGATTTGTCTTTTCATGGATTCCTCCGGTGGAAGATGTTTGCCGATCTGGATGGTTAGCAAGTCGTCAGGCAAACACAAAATGTCTGCGTCCTGACTACCCAGCTCA
>Ga0070699_100003951_pt1 | contig 13103 bp, 11 predicted proteins | sample KBSK1503metaG_FD_65473 | JGI IMG/M metagenome (GOLD analysis project Ga0070699, IMG submission 65473) | Corn, switchgrass and miscanthus rhizosphere microbial communities from Kellogg Biological Station, Michigan, USA - KBS K1-50-3 metaG | ecosystem: Host-associated > Plants > Roots >...
GGATCGCCCGGCGATCTTTATTTACGGGTACATTTTGCTGCTCACCCCGAGTTTCGCGTAAGCGGAGCAGATCTTTACTACGATCTGGATTTGGCGCCGTGGGAGGCTGTGCTTGGGACCACCGTTTCGGTTCCTTCCCTGGATGGTCGGCTAAACGGCAAAATCCCAGCCGGCATTGACAACGGTGAAAAAGTTCGATTGCGCGGACGTGGCCTTCCGCAAGGTCCGAAAAAGGAGCGAGGCGACCTCTATTTGGTTGTGAACGTCCGGATGCCAAAGAAAGTAAGTGAAAAAGAGCGGCGGATTTGGGAAGAACTTCGCAGCGTATCGACGTTTGATCCGAGAAAAGAAAACTAGCGTATGGGAAAATCACCGAAAGACCAAGCCCTTCGGATCTTTGAGCCCGATCCGGACGCCGTTTACAGTATCGAAATCACCGAACGGCTTACACAGATTCCTCGCCGCACGATTGCGGTTTACGTCAAGCATCGTTTGGTCTCGCCCATGGTAGAACAGGGTGGAGGGATGTTTTTTGACGAAGAAGCCATCCGGCTGCTGCGCCGGATAGAGCAATTACGTACGAGTTACGGCGTGAATCTTCCAGGAATCAAAATGATCATGCAACTGCTCGAAGAACTTGAGCAGCGTCAGGTGGAATTGCGCTTTCGGCGCGGGTAATTGTCCGAAAAGGGTTTGGCAGTAGCTTTCGCCAAAGAACCCATCTGTCCCAACGACTTCCACATTCTTATCACGGACGTTTAGCTCGACCGCTCCGGATTTGACGACATACATCGAGTCTCGTTTTTGACCTTCCGCAAAAATCACGCTTCCGGCCGAGAACGACAATGGAGTGACTTCCTTTTCGAAAATATTCGGTAGCTTCATGGACTGCTCATTATCCTGACGGTTTGTGCTTATACGACTCGACTGTTCCGTTCGAGACAGAAATCTTCACATCTTGCAGACGGACGTGCCGCCGCGGCTTGCGCTAAAAGGCTCCAGGTTCGGAAACGCCGCCAGATCAGCCGCGAACCGGCAGTCGCCCATCTGCGTCAACATAAGGGCATAAATATTTGAGCTAGAGCAGTCTATGATTTTTGCTGCGGCCAGGGCCGGTCCCGGGACCAGTCGGACCGGAGCCGGTTTGTTTCGGTAGCGGCGACTGTCCAACTATGTATTTGGCTTGGCGCCGCCTAGAAGTTGGCGCGGAGCTGCGCGCTTTGCGCTAGCCTAAACCGCAGTCGCCATTCAGGTCATCCTGCCTGGACGGCTCAAACGGCACACGAACCCATCGGGCTGCTTGACGATTGCTCGATGAAAACCGGAGCGTACGGGGTCTTCGACGACGTGATGTCTGATCTCGAACATTTGTTCAGGCTGATTCTGAGCCACGCGGGCGCGCCCTAGCGGTGAGTGACAGCAAACAGCGTTGAGCTAGGCCGCGTCAGGCTTTGCGGAGTCGCGAGCCGGTCCTCCCTACCGGGCCCGCGGTTCAAAAATTTCTGACAGCAAATCGGGCTTGGCCGAGTTGCGTTCCAGGTGTGGAAATCGCAGTCCTCCACTGTAGTTTAAATGCACAGTCTCAAAATAGTCGGAGCTGTTCACCAGGAGATCAACCCCTCCGGTCTGCGCACTCGTTCTAATCGCTTCCTCCAGTCTCTCTGGATTGTAGGTTCGCGAATTCACCGCGACGATTTTCATTCCTGGGGCTAGTTTCGCTCCATCCACCGGCGTTCCTGCTAGCACGTCAATAACGGTTCCATCTTCTTTGACCATAAGGCCGATGGAGAAGCGCTCGTCGGTCTGTTTTTCCCGTTTATCGCGAGTCTTTATCACTTCGTTTGGTTGATCGGTGTAAGTCAGACCCCATCCGCCCGCTTCGATGCCACCCAGAGGGGCATGCGGCGAAAGCGAATTGAGGCGCTGCAACCAGAAAGATCGCCAATCGAAAGGACAAACCTGATTCAGATCGGTGACCACCTCGTCGAAGGTGTATGTCTTGACTGTCGGCCCGCCGCTTTGTCCACCATGGAAGAGATGGCAGAAGTCGTCGAGCGACTTTGAGCCGGCGGTTCGTTGTCGAATGATCGTGTCTGCCTCCAACCACAGGAGAACGCCTTCCGGATAAAAATCAACGCCCCTTCTGCGATCCTCCCATTCATGAGGAGCAGCGTAGAGGCGCGAAGCATAGTCCGCGGTATCTTGCAGAGATCGCCATGTCCGCCCGCTGCGATGTTCAAGTTGAGCCGCCTGCTCGGCCAGCCACTCTCGGCTCAGATCTCGGTTCCGCAGACCGGATCGCGCGGTGAGCACGCAGCCACCCAGGTACTCGGTAAGCCCCTCGTAAACCCAAAGCATATCGTCGAGCATCGGCTTTTGAAAATCAGGAGTAGTGAGGCTGGCTGGACGGCGATATTTGCCGTTCCAGGAATGAACGAACTCATGCGGTAACAAGTCCGACTCGGTCGCCAGGAGGTCTTTGTCCGTAAACGCGTTTTCCGTAGTCGTATTAAGGCTCGATTCATGATGTTCGATTCCGTCATGAAAAATGTTTTCGGCCAGAGCGACGAGGAAGTGATAGTGCAAATAGTGGGTTGCGCCAAATAATGCGGCCGCCTCAGCTACCAGTCTCCGGTATTGAGTGATTTTTTCCGCGGGTAACGCTAACCCACCAGGACTATCCGCGACGATGTCCATTTCGCTGGTGGGCGCGGATTCTACCAGCTTCACGTTCCGATAATACTTGCCAGTGACGACTGGGGAATCAACCAGGGTGGTAAGCGACACCGGCTGGAACCGAATGATCGTTCCGCGTTCGGCGATCGGCAGAGCGGTTCCAAACTGCCATTCGTCCGGAAGGCGGAGCTTCGCCTCAATAGTGAGGTCATCTGTGTTGAATCCTGTTGGATACAACAATACCTGGTTCCAATTGATCAAACCAAGCAGCGCAGTCGACGAGCGGCTGCCCGAATCGCCCTCGGTTTCTGTGGGGACTACGTAATCGAGCGAGATATCGAGCTGCGAGACGCCTGCCGGAACATCGCAGTGAATCAGGTAAAGCTCTACCAGGTCGCGATGCCAAGCGAGCGGCTGGCCATTAGCCCAGAGTTTCAGACCAACGAGGCTATCGATCGGTCCGGTTGGAGCGTGATCACCCGGAATCCATTTGGGATAAGCGAGCGTTAGCGGGCCATGATTGACGGGCAACGAAAGTTGCGCATGCAAGAGCTGGCGGCTGATCTCGGTGGCATCGAGGGTCAAAGTGATCGGACCAGCCGGCCGGCCATTCTCTGCTCGTACTAGCAACGGCCAAAACAGGATGCTTAAAAGAATGAATTTTCGATGATATCCGTGGGCAAACATCGTCGTTTTTTACTCCGAACATTCCGGCTGGGCAACGGTCGTGGGACCGGAAGTGGCGAGGCGATAGGTTCGGTAAGACCGTGAACCGCAGTCGTCACGGAGGCGTGCATCGCGTCGGTTTCCTGAGGCTGGAGCACCGGCTAGTGCGTGGTTACTTGTGGGATATCCGTTCAAATTTGGACGAACTGCCTCTCAGTTCGAGTGATCCAACAAAGTATGTAGGTTTTTCTGGATACCGCAGTGAACAGTTGATTCGATGGGAACAATAATGAAGGAGAATCGTCAGGCGGCTGTCCCATTTATTCTGGTAACGGTTTTTCTCGACATGATGGGTATCGCTATTGTCGTCCCGGTGCTCCCGGGGTTGATAGCAACCTTTACTGCCGATCGCGATGCACAGACCTATTGGTATGGCGCAATGCTTGCCTCCTATGGGCTCATGCAGTTTGTGTCCGCACCTCTCTTGGGAGCCCTAAGCGACCGCGTAGGCCGCCGGCCCGTTCTGCTGGTGTCGATTTTCGGACTCGCATTTACTTTTCTGCTTACCGCGATGTCGCCCTTCCTTTGGCTTATGCTTCTGGCACGATTGATTGGCGGAGGAGCAGGCGGCAGCTTTTCGGTGGCCAGCGCTTATGTCGCGGATGTGACGAAGCCGGAAGAACGGAGCCGTAGCTTTGGCGTGCTCGGCGTAGCCTTTGGATTGGGATTCATTTTCGGCCCGATGATCGGTGGAACGCTGGCGTTAGCGGATATTCGGCTTCCCTACTTCGCCGCTGCCGTCCTCGGCCTGGTGAATTGGCTATATGGTTTTTTTGTGCTGCCAGAATCACTGCCGTTCGATCGGCGTAAACCGTTCTCGATTGCAAGAGCCAATCCTTTTGCCGCCTTGATAGCGCTGACAAAAGTTCGGGGTGTGGGCGGTTTAATCTTTGTATATGCGCTTACGGTTTTCCCGCAATATCTGTTGCAGTGCACTTGGGTGTTGTACAACACCTTCCGATTTGCTTGGGCTCCGTGGGAGAACGGCGTCTCGCTTTTTCTGGCGGGTCTGGTCTTCGCGGTCGGTCAAGGCGCCGTGCTCGGAATTGTACTGAAACGCTTCGGAGACTTCCGAACCGCGCTGCTTGGGCTCACTTCTTCATTTCTGGCCTACTTGCTCTACGGACTCGCCTTTCAGGGATGGATGATGTACGCGATTGTTCTTGGCAATGTACTTGGAAGCCTGGGCGGTCCAGCATTGCAGGGAATTATTTCCAAGGCCGTCGATCCCCGAGAACAAGGAGTGACCATGGGCTCTCTGGCCTCGATCAACAGTATGATGGGCGTGATCGCCCCGCTGGTCGGTACGCCACTCCTTTCGTTTGTTGCGCACTATCCGGCGACCGATTTGCGGGCTGGAGTGACTTTCTATGTCGCCGCGGCCGCGCAGGCCTGCGCCCTGTTGTTAGCTTATCGACATTTCCGCGGCAGCGCGTTGTCAACTCCCGTCCGACCGGAGGGCGAACCGGCGCAGCGAGTTTGAATCGGCGGGACGGCGAATGGGCGAATGGGCGAGACGGCGAGGGGGCGAGGGGGCGAAAGGACACGCTGTTCAAGGAAGGAATCCTATTTGCGTGAAGAGCCCCTCCGAGTCTTAAAAACCCAGCGTTCCGATTGGTCAATCATTTTGACAATCTGCCCCAGAATTTTGTCGTAAGCATCATCGAGTTCTTCGAAGGTCTCCCGGCTGAGATAGTTATGTCGAAGAGCGATCTCAATGTGGACTTGGGTTTCGGCCGCCTCTGCCTCCGCGTCATTGAGCTTCGAGACAAATGCCGCCTGGTATCGCCTCTTTCTCCATGCTTCTGCAAGGTTTGCGCACACTGAGCGAGAGGACCTCCTGATCTGATCCGTCAGTGCATAACGCTCTTCGCTTGGAAAGTACTTAGCCAGTTCGAAGACCCCCATCACTAAAGCCATTGCTCCCTGATAGACGTCCAGATCACGAAAATGTCTAATGCTCTTCATAACATTGTTTTGGGAAGTATCGCTTGCCGTGCCAAGCCCCTTCGCCCCTTCGCCCTTTCGCCGAGACGCCCATTCGCCGACTCGAAGAGACGCCCACACACCACACGCCGTCACACCAATACGCCTCGCGCCTTGACTCCCTCCTACTTTCAGCTATGAGCCCGATGTGGAAACCGGAGCGAACGACCAAATCGCGGCTGCACCGAGCCAACCGCCGCCTCTACCGGAGGAAGCGAGGGCGTGCCAATCGTGCGGGGCAGAACCGGAGCCAGGATTTGCGGTCGCGCTTTGCGAAGATTGTCGGACAAGAATGGCGCGGCAGCCCATTCCGATCGGCATCAAATTAGCCGGTGTTGCTGTCGTCCTCTTATTGCTACTTGCGTTGACCAGGATTCCTTCATCGATTTCGGCCGCGATTGCATTTGAGCGCGGTGAAAGAAGCGAACAGAAACTTCAATTTGCGACGGCAGAAAACGAATATCAGAAGAGTGTACAAGCGTTTCCGAGGTCCGATCTGGCCCACACCCGGCTTTTCGTAACGGCCTACCGAGCCAGGGATGGGGGAACTGCTCGCCGTGAGTTCGAATACCTCCGTGGCCACCAATTGGATGCGAAACTGGTCGGCGAAATCAGCGCTCTGCTCGGCTCGCGGCACTGAATCGTGCCCTTGTGGTATGTTTTTTATTCCAGGTCCGCTCATTGCATTGGCCACCTTCCCCGGTGTTATTGTTCATGAACTGGCTCATCAGTTGTTTTGCCGATGGTTCCGGGTGCCGGTGCTGAAGGTCTGCTATTTCCGAGTTGGTAATCCTGCCGGATTTGTCATCCACGAACCGCGAACGAAGAGTTATCAATCACTCTTTATTTCAATCGGGCCCTTTTTGATTAACACGATCATGGGAGCGCTGATCGCGTTTCCGGCAGCGCTGCCGGTCATCAAGTTTGGGGCGGGCGATCTGCTCAATTATTTCTTAATTTGGCTCGGCGTCTCGATTGCGATGCACGCCATTCCCAGTACGGGTGATGCGAAGTCGTTGTGGCAATCAATGAGAGGGGCCGGTGTTTCCTCGGTCGTACGCTTTATGGTCGCTCCCGTCGTCGGGATCATCTATTTAGCCGCTCTGGGAAGAGTTTTCTGGCTCGATCTCATTTACGGCATCGGTGTCGCTGTCGGCTTACCGACCTTGTTAGTCGCAATTTGTTCAGCGCTGGGGTGAGGAAATCTCACGCCAAGACGTCGAAGAATCTCACGCCAAGACGCAAAAGGCGCAAAGATTTCAGACTAAGACAATGAAATCTGTAGCATTTCTACCACATATATTTTTACTGTTGTTATACATCGAGATGTGAAGAAGATCTTAAAGCGAGGCTCGAACCCTGGGATTGTTATTTGATTTTGGTGAAGCGATTCGCAAAAACGGCGTCCACCGAGTTGTTAAAAACGTTTGATCACCTTTGCGCCTTTGCGTCTTGGCGTGAGATTCTGTTTTTCAACCACGAATAGACACGAAAAAGGTCTCCTCAATTCGCGTCCATTAGCGTTCATTCGCGGTTCATCAGTAATTGGCTGACACAGAAGCGCCGTCGTGAACTGAGTCGGGTGGATGAATAATGACGGCATCGCCTTCCGAGAGCCCAGAGTGTACTTCGGCGTCGACACCGTTGTTATGCGAGATTTCAACTCTGCGCAAACTTGCTTTGCCTTCCTTGACCGCGAACGTCATCCAATCGTTGCCGCGCCGGAAAAGTGCGCCGGTTGGCACTTGGAGAACACCATTACCGCGCCAGGTGACGATGCGTGCCTCTACGCGGTAGCGATCGCCGAGATCTCGACCCGGTGGCGCTGGATCCACAAAGTCAACCCGCACTTTGACGCGTTGTTCTTCGACGCCGAGTGCCGAAATTTTCGTGAACGCTCCCGGCTCGACCAGACTGACCCGCCCACGCAGGGGCGACTCACCGCCCCAGTGTTCGATAGAAACGTCCGCACCCGGAGCGACCCCGACAGCATCACTGGAGAGCAGCTCGATCTCGGCTTCGAGGTCCTGAGGATCACCAACCTCCATGATGGGCATGCCGGAGGCGACAACCCGTGCGCTTTCCTCGTAAACGTTTAAGACATATCCGTCGACGGGTGCAACGATCCGAATCGGCTCCGATTTTTCCAATGCCGGCTGTTGAGCCTGAATCAGCGCAGCCTGGTCCTGCGCGATTTCAAAATCGGCAACGTGCAAGGCGAACTCGGATGCATGCAGTTCGCGCGTGAGCATTTGCACTCGGTTCTCAGTCGTGTCCCATTCTTGCGTGGCGATAGTGCCCGTCTTGCGGAGCGCGTCGGCTCGGGCGAAGTCCTTGTTGGCCAGTTCGAGGGCGGACTTAGCACGGTCGAGCTCTGCGCTGCGTTGCATTTTCGTCGCCTCCGCAGCTTTGACCCGTGCTTCAGCCGCCGCCGAGGCGCGGGCATCGAGAAATCCCGACAATTGCGCTTCGATCGTCGCCAAAACAGTTTTGCCAACCTGAATATGCGCTCCAGGACGGAGTTCTACTCGGTTGAGGAAACCCGCCACCGGTGCCGAGATCACGTAGCGGTGACGGATGCGCGTCTTCCCCTCTTCGAACACAGAAACGGTGAGCGGACCACGGGTGGTCGCGGCGGTCTCAACGCGTATCGGCTTTGGCCATAGTCCGGCCACGATCGCGATGAGGAGTCCGAGCACGACGGTGTAGGGAACAAGTTTTCGCCACGAGCCCTCGCGACGCCCGCGCGTACGAGCGGCAACGGGTTGAGAAGTAGTCTGTGTTTTCATCATTCTCTGGCTTTGAGGACCCCGAGGAGGTCGAGATTCCGGATCCGGCGGCTGACAACAGCGAAGGAGAGGCCGGATGAGAGGAAAACGATCAGGGCGGCGGTTGCGTACGTCTGCGGCATAAGCACCAGAGGCAGACGCACCGATTCCGTGCTGGAGGCCCGGACTATCAGGTTTGCGAGTTGGCTTCCGATAAACAGCCCGACTGGAATGGCCAACAAGGTGAGCAGCGCGAGTTCGCCAATGAGAACGGTCGCGACTTCGCGGTGAGTGAAACCTACTACCCGAAGCGTGGCAAGATCACGGCTGCGTTCCGAAAGGGCGATACGAGCACCATTGTAAACGACTCCGAACGCCACGATGACAGCGAAGCCGAAGTAGATGCCTTGAACGGTTCCCATCATCGCGCCCGTGGTCTTGTCAAAGCTGGCGCGCGCATCGCGAGTAATTGTGAACGCGCCGATGCGAGGAGACTTTTTCGCCTGGCTAAGGAGGTCGCCCCATCGTGTCGTATCCACCGCGAGGTGCGCCCCGTTCACGGTACCGCCTTCCCGCATCAGGCGGCGGAGCTCATCGATATCCATATAGGCCCCAACTCCAGCGAAATCGGTAATCAATCCGTTGACCACCGTGTCGAACGCCGGGCGAATACCCTCCTGGACGTCGATGTGAACCGTATCTCCGATTTTGACACCGAGAATTTCAGCAAGTTTCGCGGAGAGCAAGAGCCCGGAGTGCGGCAGCGTAACCGCTTGGCCGTGTTCATCGAGCAGGCGGTTCAGCCGAGTATCCCGCGAGAGCCCAGTGACCCCAACGCGCCGTTCATGATGTTCATGCCAGAGTCGCGCGGCGACACTGCGGAACGGTTCCGCACTCAAGACCCCCGGCAAGCTGTACATATCACTCAGCGCGCTCGCTGAGCCAGGTTCGGTGAGGCTGAGGGTTACATCCTGCCGCTGGGCGAGGCTCCATTGAAAATCCATGAGGTAAGCGATGCCATCGCGCATGGCCCCCGGCACGATCGGTATCCCAGTAGCGAAAGCCAGCCCGACTGCGGTAAAAAATGCCTGCCAGGGTTTTCGTTCGAGGTTGCGCAACGCTATGCGGAAAGCGGGTGATACCAGCTTTTGCAACCCTAGGCGTTCAAGTATGGAAGGTCTGAACTCCGCAGGCGGTTCCGGTCGCATCGCCTCGGCGGGGGGAAGTTTCATCGCTTGCCAAACCGCCCCAGCGACCCCGAGCAAAGAGGTCGTAGCGCTGGCGGTGAACGCCAAAAGAATGGCGGGCCAGTCTGGGCGAAAAGGAAGCGAGGGAAAATGGAAAAATTGGCGGTACACAATGACAACACCGTTTCCCATCCAGAGGCCAAGGAGACCGCCGACGGTCGTCGCGATCACCACGATCACAAGCGTGAATTTGAGATAGTGCCATCCGACCTGGCCGGGTGAGTAGCCGAATGCTTTAAGCTGCGCGATCTGCTCGCGCTGAAGCCGAATAAGCCGGGTGAGCACCGCGCTTGTCATAAATGCGGCGATTCCCAGGAAAACCGTGGGAAACGCGACCGAAAATCCCCGCAACACGCGTATGCGATCGTCGATCTGTTTAGCCGAGAGGTGGTCCTTGTGATCATAGGCAACCAGCCCGCCATATGGACCGAGAATGCGGTCGATCTCGGCCATGACAGCGTGGTGGTCGGTTCCGGGAGCCACTTGCGCCACCACGTTATTGAACGCGCCATCAAGAGTGAGTGCCTTGGCTAGTGCACGCTCATTCATCCAAAACACGCCGAAGCGACGACTGTCAGGAACGGTCTCTCCCGGGCGCGATTCGTAAACATAGTCCGGTGACAATCCAATACCGACAATGTGCAGTCGTTGGCGTCCACCATGAATCGTGGCGTCAATGATATCGCCGGGATTGAAGGCGTGGGCAGCGGCGAACGCCTCTCCGACTACCACTTCATTGTTGCTGCCGGGCTCGGGAAGCCGTCCCGCGCGGAGGAAAAGGAGATTGAGCTGCTGGGGCCGATCCTCCGGGAGCGACAGGATCACTCCGTCTGCGGGTTCTTTCAAGCCGGGCAGGTCGAGGATGACTGAACCCGTAACCCGGGTCTCGACTGCACCGATGCCCGGAATCTCAGCAAGACGAGAGCGAAACGCGTTTGGCGCACGCTTCAGATCGCAGAAGACATCGGCGAAGCGGCAGGTGGTGTAGTAGGCATCCCGCGCAGATTCCAGGGAAACAATAAGGCTGCGAGCCATGATCATCACCGCAAGACCGCACGCCATCACGAGTGCGACGGCGATCGTCTGGCCCTTCATGCTGCCCAGATCCCGGATGAGTTTTAGGTCGAGCGGGTGCATAGCGTCTCACCAGGCTAAGGTGCGGATCGCCCGGCGCTCGGGATTACGGCGAGTCCCGCTGATGCCGCCATCGGAAAGATTAATTACCCGGTCGGCCATGTCGGCGATCACTGCATTGTGTGTGATAATGACAGTCAGCGTGCCGAGCTCCTTGTTCACATGCTCAATCGCTTCCAGCACCGTGACACCGGTCTTGACGTCGAGCGCGCCGGTCGGCTCATCGCAAAGGAGAACTTCGGGACGTTTGGCGATAGCGCGGGAGATGGCAACGCGTTGCTGTTCGCCACCGGACATCTGTGATGGGAAATGATCCATTCGGTCGCGGAGACCGACCAAGGCCAGTGCCTCCTCGGGCAGCATCGGGTCGCGGGAAATCTCGGTGATTAGCGCAACGTTCTCCCGAGCGGTGAGGCTCGGGATCAGGTTATAAAATTGAAAAACGAATCCGACGCTATTGCGCCGGTATAGCGTGAGCGTCTTCTCATCCGCACGCGTGAGGTCTTCTCCCCGATAAGTGAGAGCTCCGTTAGTCGGGACGTCTAGTCCACCGAGAATGTTGAGCAACGTGGATTTCCCGCTGCCGGAGGGACCGAGTAACACTACCAGTTCCCCTTCGAACAAATCCAGGTCAACGCCATCTAGCGCGCGTACTTCGACTTCGCCACTCGGGTAGATCTTAGTGAGACCGCGAGCACGAAAAAGCGGTTCGCGCTCCGAGCTCTCGCCAAGGCTGGGCGGCTCGGACGTCGAGATCAGTATTTCTGCTGTTTCCATTTTGTGGCAAAGTAGCCGCAGCTTCCAGCTGCGACGGGCGCGCCGTTACGCAGCTGTAAGGCGCGCTTATTTAGCTCACGGTCGCGTTGTTACTGTGGCTGCGACGTTTTTCCGTGCTCAGTTTGTCCAATTCCGTGCCCGGTTTGTCTAAATCACGCAACGCAGCCTGCATTCTCTCCACCATCGAGATAAGGAGGGCGCGTGCCGCCTTTCGATTGCGCGCGCGAGGCATGGCCAACGCGCGTTCCAGCAGCAGACCCCAGGCGCGAATCGCTTCCTCAAAGGGAACTTTATTCTCGTCGGGAACCACCTCATGACCGGCAATCAGGCCATAACCAGTTACGCTCACCAGATAGGCGAGTATTGGTGCGGGGATGTCATCACGCATGGCGCCGGCCTGCTGCAGCTGGCTGAAAAACTCGGCTCTCATTGAGATCGCCAGCCCAAAAAGGTCCTTGTCCCGCCGCATGAAACTGCCGAAAAGTCGCTGATCACGCGTGAAGAGGGCCTTGATAAAGGGGTTGTCACTTAAAGCGGCGATGCTGTGCTGGACCATCCGGGCGAAGCTCAATTCTGCGGGATCTTCTTCAAACCGGCGGAGCCAGTCCTGCATGTAGCGCGCGAATTCCCAGTGCATCACCGCCTTAAAGAGTGCGTCCTTATTGGGGAACTCGAGGTAGACCGCGCCTTTGGAGATACCGGCTTCACGCGCGATATCGTCCACGCTGGTTTTATCGAACCCCCACCGGGAAAATAAGGAGGCGGCGGACTGGAGGAGCCGCTGGCGTCGATCGAGTTGGCGGGATGAAGGACCCATCTGACAATATGACCGAATGAGTGTATTTGGTCAAATGGTCAATTCCAGTCCAAGCACTGATGTACCGGTCGTATTTGAAGGGCAATAAATGGGATAATTTGAACCGCTGGGAGCCGGTCTTAAACGAGCACGGCGTTGAGGTGGCGATCGTAAAGGCGTCCGAGATCCGGTTCTACGCGCAGGACCTCGCGCACCAACTTAGGGTCTTGCACGCAATGGGACACACCGGAGGTAGGCAAAACTATTGAATGAGCCCGTGATACTGAAATTGCGCTCGGGTTTCAAAGCTTACGAACGGCGTTAGCGGGCAAGTGCTTCAAAGATTTGTTCTTCAACTGGCACATTCGTGCCCGCCCTCGGGTGAGCGTTGTCATAAGCCTTCTTTAAGCGTTCCGGCGTGATGTGTGTATAAAGCTGGGTTGAATTGATGTTCTCATGACCGAGCAGGCCCTGGACTGATCTGAGATCCGCCCCATTATCCAGAAGGTGAGTTTCGAAGCTGTGGCGCAGACTATGTGGACTGGATCGAACCGGGATCGAGGTTTGCCCCACTCTTCTTTTGAGTATAAGCCAGACGCTGCGGGTGCCGATGCGCTTGCGGAGTTTACTTTGATAAAGAGCGGGCCGGCTATGATATGCACAAGTGCCCGGTATTGTTTGAACTATCGTCGAGAATCACGTCGGCTGCCGCGCCTGGTGCTGCCTCGCCTCGCTCGCCCACGCGATTTGCCGGTCGTTCGCCGACTTCTGACGGATTTGATTTTAGAGTCAAACCAGGGTCGCTCGCCCGGGTCCCAATGACCGTAAAAAGTCAAACTTTTGAGGATCGGATCGCTCAAGCCGTAGAGTTCCGCGTAGTTCAGAGAGGTTGGTTCCGGGGAAGAGGGCTTCGATCATACCTAAGCTTCAATCCTTCAATTTCCGCTTTCACGACGATTAGGGCACGACGCCCTTTGCGACTCGCTCAATTTG
>Ga0070699_100003954_pt1 | contig 13098 bp, 14 predicted proteins | sample KBSK1503metaG_FD_65473 | JGI IMG/M metagenome (GOLD analysis project Ga0070699, IMG submission 65473) | Corn, switchgrass and miscanthus rhizosphere microbial communities from Kellogg Biological Station, Michigan, USA - KBS K1-50-3 metaG | ecosystem: Host-associated > Plants > Roots >...
CGGTCTCGGCGATCGACAGCTTGATAGGGGCGATGCCGGGCGGGCAGGGCTGGCCGCCGCGGACCGGAACGGGCGCGTCGCCGAGGGGAATCAGCAGGTCAGCATCTCTGATAGCGGCGTCGTCCGCGGTGTCGCTAGCGTCCTGCCCGCTGCTGGTGACGGAGGCGGGCAAGGTGATGCTGCCGGTGAGCGCGCCGCGGATGGCGGCGGCCCGGAGCTGGGCCAGGGCGGCCAGGGCGGTGTGGCGGCAGATGCCGCTCCAGCTCCGGGCCTGGCACTGGTCCCAGCCGAGCGTGTCCTTTCCCGTCCGGAACGTTTCCTCTGCCGGCCAGCGGCGCCCGGCGATGGTGATGAAGTACGTCATGGTGGCCGGCCGCCCCGGAGGCGCCCAGCACAGGTAGAAGGTGAGCTGATCCGGGCGGGAGATCAACCGGCGGATCAGCAGGTACTGGCCCTGGACCGCGGTGACGGTCATCGCCCAGTCGCTGTAGCGCGGGCCTTTGGACCCGTTCCCGCACGAGCGCCGCTCGAACACGGCGTCCGCCACGGCCTCATCAGCTCGGGTCACCGCGCCGGACGGCAGGGGAACCTGGTAGTCACACGGGATGACCGCCACGTAGGAGAGCCCGGCCTTGGCGGCCTTCTTGCGGAGTTCCTCGCTGCGGCCGTACACCTCGTCGAATGCCGCCCACGTCACGGGCAGCCCGGCCGCGGTCAGCCGGCCCAGCTGCCTCATCGCGAGCTGCGGCTTGGTGGCGAATTGCAGGTCAGCGGGGATCCCGGCGGCCCGCCGGCGCGGCATGTCCCGCGCCCAGCGGTCCGGCATGTACACATCGAAGTCCGCCCATGCCTGCCCGCTGGCGGTGACGTAGGCGGAGAACACGGTGGTCACGCAGTTCTCCACCTGCCCGGTGCACCCGGCGTGCTGCGGCGCTACGCACGCGGTGGCGTCCCCGTGCTTGAGCTGAGCGGTCTCGTCGATCGCGATGCCCGGGCCGGTCAGGTCACCCTCCCGATCCGGGATCCACGACGCGGCCAGCGCGGCAAGCTCTGCGCGCAGGTCCGCCCAGTCCCACCGGTACGAGCCGAGCAGCGCCTGCATCCGGCCCTACCCCTCATGACCAGCCGATTCCGCCAGCGACCAGCAGTTTCCCCTGGTTCCCGGCGACAGCGCCATCACGTAGTCCAGCGCCACCGCGGCGCTCCGCTGCTGCGCCATCACCATGCCCAGGACCGCCCTGACCTGCGTATCCGCCCTCGCCGTGCAGTCCGCGACATCTCCTATGCTGGCCAGCGCGGCCGTGTCGTCTTCGTCTTGTTCCACAAACCAGGCAACGCGCCACGGCCGCCCCAGGTCACACGGCTGTAACCCGCGACCGCCAGGCTGCATCCGCTGCAACGGCTGTCACTCAACGTAACAGCGGATCGGGAAACGGCCGCTACTCAACGAACGCAGACAGCAACTCAATGCGAAACCGCGACTGTAATACTAGTAAGGCAGCCGCATTTCAGTAGCTGAGCAGGGCGATCTCGGCGTTGCGGGCGAGCCTGGTGCGTTTGTGGAACCATCGTGAGCGTGCCTGGTGGCGGCGGGTCCAGGCGTCCCAGTGAATAACGAGCCACCTGGGCAGGGGCCGGGTGGTGAGGGCGGCGAGCAGTCGCTTGATCTCGGGGATGGTCAGCGGGATCATGCCAGGTTCCGGCGGTGGCGGCTGGTCGGGCCGGATCGGGGACGGTGCCTGGGTATCGGTGCGCTCACGCAGCAGCGCGGTGGTGATGGCGCAGATGGCCAGCGCGGCCATGACCAGCACGGCGTGGCGGGCGATGGCGGTGTAGAGCCGGGCCTGGCACTGGTCAAGGCCGAAGCAGTCCTTGCTGAAGGCGAAATCTTCTTCAACCGGCCAGCGCAGCCCTGCCGCCCTGATCAGCCGGGCCTTGGTCAGCAGCTGGCCTTCGGGTACGAAGCAGTAGTGAAAGGCCAGCTCGCCGGTCTTGAGGTGGCGGCGGATGAGCAGGTGGTGGCGCGGGCTGGCGGTGACGAGCCAGGCCCAGGCATACCAGCGCTCGCCCTTGGAGCCGCTGCCCGCGGAACGGACCTCCCAGCGCCGGGGGTGCTTCAGCAGCGCCGCGACAGCCTGCGCGCAGGTCAGCTTCGTGCCCGCCGCCACGGTGAGGGTGAAGTTCGACGGCACCCGCAGGACGTACGCCTGGCCGCAGGCTTCGAAGTGCTCGCGCAGCTGGGTGCAGCTGCCGTATACCTCGTCCCCGCAGTAGAAGTCCGGCCGGATCCCGTCGGTGGCGGCGTCGGTGCTGATGTCGATGGCCAGCTGGCCCTTGGTGCGGAACTGAAGATCCAGCGGCAGCCCCATGAGCAGGAACTTGACCGGGTCCTCGATCTGCTCGCGGGGGACCCGCTGCCGGGCGCCGATCAGCGCGTGCCCGGCCTTCTCCCGCACGTAGGCCAGGTGCACCGTGGTGATCCCGTTGGCCACCTTCCCCGCGCACCCCAGGTAGTGGCGCTTGACTCCCGCGGTGGCCTCGCCTGCCTTCTCCTGACCGGTCTCGTCGATCGCGCCGATCACCAGCCCGCCCCGCCGCCCGCGCCGCGCCGCGGTGTCCAGGCCGCTGGCCGCGAACCGGCGCACCACGCTCATCGCGGCGAACGTGTCCCAGCTCGCGTGGTTCAGCAGCCGCTGGGTCCGGTCCGGCGTCCGGTCCCGGCCATGCCGGGCGATGCTCCACCCGTTCACCCGGGGCAGCTCGCTGGCCAGCGCTGACACGTACTTGCCCGCCTGCAGCCACGGCTCGGCCCGGGTAAAACACGGCCGCAGCAGCCCCAGCAGCTCATCCCGTTTCCGCAGCGCCAGCCCGGCGCCTATCCTGACGGCAGCGGCCGCCTCTGATTTTGTACTCGTCACACAGGCATGATCACGAGGCGGCTGCGCTCACATCAGCTCATCGCATAACAAGGCCACATCAACCACACAGGCCCTTCACCCAGCTCACGGCGCCAAGTGCGGCTGCCTTACTAGGCATTTCATCTGCGCGCCGGTGCGACTTGCCGTCCTTCCACGCCCTCGCCGCACGGCGGACCCTCGCTAGCCGAACCAGGCACAAAAGCAGCCGTGAAAACCAGTGCAGCCAGCCGGGCCAAAGGGATCACCAGGCACACGCCGCAGATAATTACCAGCCATCCCGGCATGGCTGCCGTCAGGCTCCGCATGACCTTGCGGACAGCGATCACAAGGTTGCAATCACCGACACGGTATCTGGCGGGGATTCTCTGGCGGCTCCGGCCGCGGCACTGGCGTCGCGCCGTTGGCCGCATCGGGAATGCCTGAGCCTGCAGGGCTGTCCTGGTTCGGGTGGGAAGGCAGCCCGAGGTGCTCCTCATACGCAGCCAGGGCCGCCGCCAGCAGGTAAGGCCCGCGGAGCCACTGCAGCTGGGCCGGGACGTCAACGAAATCCAGGTACGGATGATCGCCGCAGCTGGGGCAAATCAGCTCATAGGCGTCGGTGTAGCCGCCTTCCATCCGGCCATCGACGATACGGGCCGGGCGCCGCCGCAAGAACGCCGTGCTGCCGTGGCCGGGCTGGCCGGGCAGCGGGAACCTCAGGAAGACCTGAGCGCCGATACGCAGCCAGGGGTCACGACGATTGCGCGGGCGCGCCGCAGGGACCGCGCCGGTATGGACAGCCGACCGGGTACTGGTCACGGTCTCCGAGGTCGGGGGACTGCTCATGGTGCTCACCGCCAGTCACTGTCTCACCGGCGTGGCGGTGAGATACGGCCACTGCCGGGGTCTGGAGCAGCGGTATTCACTTCTCACTAGACGATAACTCTGCGGTATCGCGGAGCGAATGTCCAGCGCGGGATGGTGAATTTCTTCCTCCGTATTTCCCCTGGTCTGAGGTCTACGAGCAACACGGGGACAGGGCGGGAACCAAGTGCGTATACAACGGCGGCCCTGTTTGACCTGATAGCCAGGGTTGCATAACGCAGAGTCACTCACCGTGGGAGCTGGCCTGTGCCCAGCCATTGGCGGCCACCGCCAGAGAAGTAAGCCACCCACAGTTAGCATGCAGCTGGAAGTGCGGGGATCCTGCCCCGAACCCGCCGCAGGACTGTACGTTCCGGCCAGAATCTGTCAAACAAAGCCCGTTTGACAGATGAACCTGTCCTCCACTGAGGGTTGGCAGCTATCGGGTTCGGGGGAGTCTGGGCAGCGCCAGGCGCAGGCACGTCGCTGGGCAAAGGCCTGCGGTACCGATAACCAGGATCGGCGTTCTAGCTGATGACGAGTAGGACCACGCTACCGATCTTCCAAGCTGGTGCTACGTCCAGACGGCCAAGTAGCAACGCGAGCAGCAACACCATCGCACGCCACCGGATCTCGGCGCACCGCGCCGGACGCGAACACCCAGGCCATGCTGCAGGACCGCACGGACCTGGACGACTTGCAGCACGGGCGAGCCCGTCTCTTAATCCACGGGTCCGGCCATTCCCGTTGCCGCCCGTACGGATGGGAATGCCTGCCGACGACGGGATGAACAGTCAGGCTGGAGTGTGCGCGTCCGCGCCTGTGGAAGAACAGGAACCCCGCAGGTGAACCGGCCTAGCTGCAGCTGGCTGCGGGCCCCTATCCTCTATCTGAGGTAAACGGAACAACCGGTGGCTTGGCGTTCCCGGCTGGCGCTGGACCTTCCCCGCCTGCAGGGCACTACGGCCTGCGGGCGAAGGCATCGAGGTGATTCCCGTGGCGGCGCTCAGGGCTTCAGCGTCGGCTGGGACGGACGGGCCCGTCGTGGTGCTGTCCGGCGAGGCGGACCCGACGGCGGCCGCGGTTCTGCGCGAGTTGCTGGCAGCGCAGCTGGATACCGGGGCACGGCTGGTGACAGTCGACGCGTCGGGGCTGTCGTTCCTGGACTCCGCCAGCGTGCGCGTCCTAGTCCTGGCGGCTAGGGCGCTGCAGGGGCGGCACGGCAGGCTGGTGCTCGTGCGCCCGCAGCCGGTCGTGGCCAGGCTGCTGGAAATCACTGGCGCGGACAGACTGCTCGACGTGCGGGAGTTAGCCGGGCTGGCTGGCTCCCACCTTGGCCGAGCTGGGACGGTAGTCATCCGCCATGGAGCGCCGCTAATTCGGGATGTCGAGGCCGATCGCTGGCCTCGCGGGATGTACGGGATGATCTTGGGGGGCGTAGAAGGCGGATGTGCTGAGAGTCCAGGTCAGGGCGGTGGTGAACAGTGAGTCATGTACGCTCTTGAAACCGTCGGCATCACAGCTGGCACCAATCGGTCATGGGCCGCTTCCCGTCCGAGTGGTCGATGACGACGGGATGCCCCAAGGCAGGAGTGTGCGCGGTCGCATGTTGGAGGAGCACGAACCAACTGGAGAGGAACCAAATTTTGTGCACGCATTTGTGCACGAGACGAGGCCTTCTGCATAAGGTTTGCGCACGATCGTGCGCCCAGCGATGACCTGCCGACACCGATGACCTGCCGACTCAGTGGCTAGCGTTCGACGTTCTGCCAGATTTGGTCATACTTTTGACTATGACCGTGCTACCGCTCGGGGACGTCAAGTCTCACCTCTCCGAGCTGGTCAGCCGAGTTCACGATTACCACGAGCGAGTGACCGTGACCGTGTATGGCAGGCCTTCGGCCGTCCTGATCGCACCGGAGGACCTAGAGCGGCTCGAGGAAACCCTGGAGATCATGCGCGACGCCGCAACGATGAACCGGCTGGCCGAGTCGGACACGGAACTGGCTCGCGGCGAGCACGTCTCCGCCGAGGAACTCGCCGAGGCCATGAGGCAGCGCCGGGCGCGGTGAGCAGGGAGCCCGCGGAAGAACCCTACGAACTCCGGGCAACCTCTACCGTCCGCCGCGCACTGAGCGAGAGTCTGCCGGAAGCCGTTGCAGCTGCTGCCTACGAGTTCATCACCTGCCCGCTGCTGCTGGACCCGCACCGGATCGGGAAGCGGGTGCTTCCCCCGGTGGACGACAGGTCTTGTGCGCGTCGCGGTATCTACAGGGTCATCTACAGAATCGACGACAAGGCTCGCGTGGTAACGGTGGTAGACGTCGCCCACCGCCGCGACGTCTACCGAACGTTAGCAACGCGTATTACACGCGTTGCCGGATAACCATTAAGTACTTCCCTATCAAGGCGGCGCCGCGGGCCGACGCCAGCACTCGGCCCCTGCATTGGAAGTCCCGGCCGGCGCACGTCGGCCCCAGGCAAGGCGGTCACTGATTGGTTAAGCTCATCCAGGCGTTCATCACGGGTGCGGCAAGTCGCCGCCTTCCTCGCTTTCGATTGTCCGGCTCGCAGTCATCGCGTCCAGGGCGGCCCTGCGGTCGTCGCATGCGATCGGCTTCGCCGATCCTAGACCTAGCGCCCACTCACCTGGGGATTCGGTACCTGTGCGGAAACGGGGGAGAGCAGGACGCCGCGGGCCGCTTCCACCCTGGACAGCGCGGGGCCTGGGGCCCCGGCTGACAGACGAGCCATTGGTCAGCGGCGTGGAAGCCTGACTACGGCTTCGTGGTCGCAGTCTGGGCACAGCAGTGCCCCGGGTATGGCGTTAAGCGTCGGTCTGCGACGGCAGAGGCGCCATCTCTTCGGCTCGGTACCTATGAATCCATCCAATTCGCTGCGGCAGCGACGACCAGTTCGCATCTCGTCTTGTTGCCGCATCGCCGACGAATTTATAAGCTCGTCCAGCGGCGCGCGAATAGGCCTGGACCATCCAAGCTCGCCGCTTGCGAAGATTCTCGAAGGCCTCGAAAGCCGAGCCGTAATCCTTCAACCCGCCTTTGGCTAGAAGCGCGCTCAGGGCGTAGGCATCTTCGATCGCCAGGCCTGCCCCTTGACCCTGATGGGGAAGGGGAGCGTGAGCGGCATCGCCGAGAAGTATCACCCGGTCCCGGCTCCACCGAGGCAGCCGCGGCAGCTCGACCAGGGCCCAGAAACTCATGTCCCCCTCGATGTTACGTACCAGGTCAAGGATGCGACGATCCCAAGAGTGTTCCTCAAAGATGCTCAGGGCGTGTTCTCTGGTAGCCGGTACGCGATTTGAAAACTGTGTCCATGCGGGGAGGCGGTGTGGCTTGTACACAGCAAGCAGGTTCACCAACTCCCCCCTGTCGAGCCCGAAGTAGACGGCATGTGTCTCAGGTCCGCACCAGATATGAAGGGAGGTCGGATTCGGCAGGTCCTGCGACTTCTCGGTCGGGATGACGCCGCGAAACCCGATCTCACCGGAATGGGTCGGCGCGACGTCTCCGCAGACGTAGCGCCGCGCGGTGGAATGTACGCCGTCAACACCAGCGACGATACCCGCGACGACCTCATCGCCCTTCTCAAAGTGCAAGCGCACGCCTGTAACCTCATCGGATAGGCCGACCAGTCGGTGATCTAGCCAGATGCAGTCCGACGGCACAGCCGCTGCGAGCAGACGCTGAAGTGTCCCGCGATGGAGCTCCAGGTATGGCGCGCCCACCTCCTGCCGGTACCATTCCCCTATCGGATGGGACCACAGGAGGCTCCCATCCCTCCAGCGACGAAACTCAAGGGTTGGCGGAATATTTGCAAGCTGCGTCAGATCGATACCAAGACCTTGCAGCAAACGAGTCGCGTTACCGGCAATCGCGACTCCCGCCCCGATTTCCCGAAGTTCAGTGTCCTGCTCAAAAATTTCCACAGATATCGACTGCTGCAAGAGACCGGCTGCGAGTGTAAGGCCACCTATGCCTCCGCCAACAATGGCCACCTCACACGTGCGGGTCATATCTGCCGCCCCTTTAATATCGACTCATCACCGGCTGGGCGCTCACCCGCGTCCGATCGGTATGCCTTGTTACCACGGGCATCGGCCGCAGCGACCCGGCCCGGCACCCTGCGGTGTCCCGGCGGTCGGCGGTCGGCCGCTCAGTTGTCCCGCTACACATCCTCACAGAGGGTCGCCTGCCATGCCTGATACGTCGCATCGCACCCTATTCCGTGACATGGCGCGCCGCGTAAGCGCTAGCTCAGGCAAGTCCACCGTCTCTTACAACCGTCTCACAGACTGACCGGACAGCACGAGACCCGGACAGGCAGAGTGGACGGTCGCAAGACCCTGACCTGCGGGTATGGATTCCAGCGTACTGGCTGGACGGGCTGCACTGATCTGCGGATCAGATACTCCCGTGGCCGTTGTATGCCAGATCGGACGGTCATGCTTGCCGATACGAACCAGCAGGCCGAGAGGCCGATTTGTGCACGAGTTAGTACACGAGACATGGCGGGACAGGCTGAGACGGGGAGACGCAGCAGGCCTGGGGCGACTGCTTGCAGCAGGTCTGCCGAGGCCAGCGCGGTGACTGGAGACTGCCCGAGACGGCAGAGACGAATGTCGTATGGCTCATAACCCAGAGGTCGAGGGTTCAAATCCCTCCCCCGCTACCAAGGCCAGAGGCCCTTTCTCGAACAGAGAAAGGGCCTTCTGCATGTAGTTTGTAAACTGATTTGTAAACCTCGCGCTCGCTCACCCCGCCTCCCGGGCCATCCCAGTGACCTCGAATGAGGTCAGCAGCCCGCCAATGATCAGCTCCGCGAGCGTGTTGGCGACCTGGCGGTCGGCCTCCAGGTCGGTCTGCACGTACTGCTTCATGGTGAACGCGACATCCGCGTGTCCGATGCGCTGGCTCAGCGCCTTCCAGTCGATCTTGGCGTCTCGGCCCGCAGGCGCGTAGCTGTGCCGGACGTCATGCAGGTCGATCTCCGGCAGCCCGGCCGCCGCGGCGAGCTTTTGAACCGTCGCGTGATCGTGTCAGGATGCGGGGGCCTGCCGTCCTCCCAGCAGAACAGCACCCCGACGACGACCATGCTTAGCTCCGGCCAATCAACATGGGCCCTGCCCAGTGCTGACACCGAAGAGGTCACTGGTTCAATCCCGGTATCGCCCACCAGCAAGAAAACAGCATCTGACCAGCGAAAACACAGGATCAGGGGCGGTTCTCATTTCGGCTTTGTGCGATGTACGTGCGATCTGGATCGGCGCCGTGCGACGGGCACTCAGTCGAGATCGAACTCGTTGCCCTCGATGTCCTGCATCACGATGCACGACTCGTTGTCGTCATCGGCAGGCAGCAGTCGCACGCGTACCGCGCCGAGCGCGACCAGTCGTGCGCATTCGGCCTCAAGCGTGGCCAGGCGCTCTTCACCCACGAGCCCGGTGCCGACCCGCACGTCAAGATGCAGCCGATTCTTGACGACCTTGCCTTCGGGAACGCGCTGGAAGAACAGTCGCGGGCCCGCACCTGAGGGATCAATGCATGCGAACGCTGAACCCTGATGCTCAGGCGGCAGCGAGCGATCGAAATCGTCCCAAGTGGCGAACCCTTCCGGTGGCGGCGGTACGACGTACCCCAGCACCTCGCACCAAAAACGAGCGACGCGCTCAGGTTCTGCGCAGTCGAAGGTGACTTGGAACTGCTTGACCGACGCCATCAGTCCACCATAGAGGCGCGTGTTGTCGGGAGCCACGCTGGGAGCCACACGGATGAACAACCTTGCGATGCTCCGGACCCGCGCGGACAACCGGCAGGGACAAGCCCGAGGTCACGAACTGTTCTGAACGAGGCCGGATACCCATACAGAAATCTACCGATCAGACGGTCGCACCCCGGGTCAAGCGCCATCGCCTTCCGGCGGCTACCTTCGCGGACGTGGCGATGGAGGTAACAGTGGCGGGGCACGGATGCCGGCTCGTGCTGCGGGTCAGCACTTACGAATGGCCCGACGAGGTAAGCGGTTCCGACGCGAACTGGCTGACAGGCGAGGTCGAGCTCCAGGCCGGACGGACAGGTGTGTTCCATGCGCGCCACGGCGCCGCGCTGCGAACTGAAGAGCTGGCGCAGTTCGGGGACCAGCTGCAAGAGGTGGTCGCATCCCTGAACGGAACGGCGACCCTGCACTACCTGGAGTCGCAAGTCGGCTGCACCGTCGAGCTGGCGAATGGCCATGGCAACCTGAGCGCCTTCATCAAGGAACACGTCGGGTCGGAACTGCACGTCCATGAGTGCGAGACCGACCAGTCGTACCTGGCTCAGACAGTGCGCGAACTCGACGCCATGGTTGAGATGTTCCCAGTCCGTGGCACGCCGACCTAGTGACGTCACGTCTTCGGGGAGCGCGGCGACTGGGGTGCTCGACTGCTGCCAATACTGCTGCCAAGGCCATAGCCAGTTACCGACGCGTGGCGACAAGGCTGGAACACGGCGCTGATCATCGCCGACACCATCACGACCGCGCACCTGACCTCCATCGGCGGCCCCGCCGACCAGAAGGTCGTCGACAGCATCGTGCAGGAGATCAACATCGGCACCGGCAAGGTGCTCTTCCAGTGGAACGCCGCGGCCCACGTCCGCTACCAGGACAGCGAGCAGCAGCGGCCCGCCTCGGCCGCCACCCCCTGGAACTGGTTCTACATCAACGCCATCCATCTCGACACCGACGGCAACCTGCTGATCAGCGCCCGCTACGCCTGGACGGTGTACAAATTGAACCTGCACACCGGGAACATCATCTGGGTCCTTGGCGGCAAGCACAGCACATTCAGAATCAAGGCCGCGCCCGGCCAGGTCCTCGACAGGCAGGACGAGATCTTCGCCTATCAGCACGACCCCGAGGCCATCGGGAACGATGAGTACACGGTGTTCGACGACGAGTCCGGCGGCGGTAGCGGGCTGCTTCCCTACAGCCGGGTGGTCACCGTGCGGCTGGATCTGGCGACCAAGGTGGCCACCCTGGTGAAGTCGACCAGGCAACCCGAGGGCCTGCTGGCCACAGAAGAGGGGAACGCGCAGACCACCCGTAACGGTGACTTGTTCGTCGGCTGGGGCGCCGTACCCTACATCTCCGAGTTCAGCCCGACCGGGCACCTGCTGTTCAACTCCCAGTTGCCAGGCGTTGACATCACCTACCGCGCCTACCGCCTGCCCTGGCATCCGGCTACTTAAGCAGCCTCCGGAGCCGAGTTAGCCGTAGGTCAAGCGGTCTGTCGTGCCAGAACTCCCCGGCTCTCTGTAAAACCGCTCCCTCACGCGTGGTCAATCATGATCCGGAACATGTGCGGAACGATCTTCGCTGTGAGCGCGTGCCCCGCACGCATCCCGCCAGGTCAACGGGATAAGTCGCTAAATCGAACGGATACGTAACGTCGCTCTCGTCATGGGCTGCCCGTCGGGATCTCAGCACGGGACCTATGGCGTATGGCACGCTGTAGCAACCGGTGCTACGGTATTTCCATGAGCAGCCAGCCCGAGATCACCCAGCGGGACCTGAGGATGCGGTCCAAGGAGATCATGGACGCGGTCGAGCGCGGGCAGGCCTTCACGGTAACCCGTGACGGGCACCGTATCGGCGAGCTGGTGCCGCTGCGGCAACGCCGCCGTTTCGTGTCCCGGGCCGAGTTCGCTGCGATGTCGCGCACCGCTCCGGCGATCGACGCGGACGCGTTCCGGGCTGACCAGGCCGCCGCCGCCGACCAGGCCGGTAGCGCTTATGACCGGTGAGCCGGTGCGGCGCGGCCTGCTGGACACCAACATCATGATCCTCCGGAGCCGGATCGCTCCAGAGGAGCTTCCCGATGAGATGGCGATCAGCGCCGTCACGCTCGCCGAGCTTTCCGCCGGACCGCACGAAGTTCGCCCCTACACCGAACAGGACGCCTACTTCGAGGCTGCCGAGCGGGCTCGCAGGCTAGATGTCCTGCAGCGGGCTGAGCACGAGTTCGACCCGATCCCCTTCGACGCGGACGCTGCCCGGGCTTACGGGCGGGTGACGGCAGCCGTGATCGCGGCGGGCCGGAAGCCCCGCCGCCGCGCAGTGGATCTCATGATCGCCGCGACGGCGATCGCGGCTGAGTTGTCGTTGTACACGACAAATCCTGGCGATTTCGCAGGCCTGGATCACCTTGTCACGGTGATCCCGGTAACCAGGCCGGAAGTTCCGAACGAACGCTAACCCGACCTATGAAGATGACGCCGTTCCTATGGTGCCGGGTCCGGAGAACAAGGAAAGAACTTAACGTAGCGTGCTGCCGAATAGCCCTAAGTAAATCAATATCAAGGCGACGGCGCAGATTCCCAAGCGGATGGTCCGGAAGGCCGCTGAGTACCTAGAGATCTCGCCTGCTACAGGCTCGAACGCACGTTCACTAGTGACCGTCGAGCAACTGGCCGGGCGCGCGGTCGGACACCGCGAAATACCCGTCACCGGCGGCGCCGATCTCAATGACCGCCGGAATCGGCAGCGCCGCGGACCTGTATGCGGCCATCACCTGGTCCTTGCGGAAGTCCTCGACGTGATCGCCGAACCGGATGACCGCCTGCTGGCCGTCCAGGATGAACGCATACGCCCGCGACCTCTCCCCGGCTCCCAGCAGGTGAACGTCCCCGGCGCGTCGGCCGTAGTGGTCGGCTACGAAGCGGCGCGCCTCCGCATCGGTCACGAGCATCACCAGGAAGCCTATCCCGGACGATGTGAGTACGTGACTGGCTAAGATCGCCATGCCATTAGCGTGCCATTAACCGCGGTGACGAGAGGTGTCTCACGGTCACTCGCGAACGCCCCGCCTCGCAGCTCAAGCCGTATAGCAGTCCGGACGGCACAGATTCCCAAGCTGATAGCGCGAGGTGCGTAAGGCTGGCCTGCTTAAGGTCCCGGCTGTTCGGATTCAGGATGAGGCTGCTCAAGACCCGGTTCCCGTGTCCCTGACTGACTCTGTGCAGCGCTATGATTTCTCTCCGAAAGGGCTTGATCGCGAAGCACGGATAGTCGTGACTCAATCAATGCTTCGTCATCTTGCCAACTCAATTCTTTTCGGATGGCATCGTGCAACGCTAGTTTGCGCGGAAGTACATGCGCCCAATAGTCAGGGTATTGCTCTTCATGACGAGCCGCCTCGTGCAATGCGAGCGCGTGCTGTGTGAGGGTAACCAGTCAGGCCGCCTGTTGATCTGCGGCGTGTCGTATTGGCGTCCAGTTTGTGATCATGGTTGGGTTCGGGGATGCCGTGTCCGGAGCAGCCCTCGTATGAGGAGCTGGC
>Ga0070699_100003956_pt1 | contig 13095 bp, 9 predicted proteins | sample KBSK1503metaG_FD_65473 | JGI IMG/M metagenome (GOLD analysis project Ga0070699, IMG submission 65473) | Corn, switchgrass and miscanthus rhizosphere microbial communities from Kellogg Biological Station, Michigan, USA - KBS K1-50-3 metaG | ecosystem: Host-associated > Plants > Roots >...
CCGAGAGCTGGTAGTCGAGCGACGCGTAGCCCTTGGAGGCCGACTTCAGGCGGTCGTAGAAATCGAGCAGGATCTCGTTGAGGGGCAGGTCGTACGTGATCATGACGCGGGTCTGGGTGACGTAGTCGAGCCCTTTCTGCACGCCGCGCTTCTCCTGGCAGAGCTTCAGGATCGGCCCGACGAACTCCTCCGGCGTGAGGATCACCGCCGTGATGATGGGCTCCTCGATCGACGCGATGGAGCCGGGGTCGGGCAGGCGCGCCGGGGAGTCGATCTCGAGGATCTCCCCGTTCGTCTTGTGCACGCGGTAGCGCACCGACGGCGCGGTGACGAGGAGCTCGAGGGTGAACTCGCGCTCGAGCCGCTCCTGCACGATCTCCATGTGCAGCAGGCCCAGGAAGCCGCAGCGGAACCCGAAACCGAGCGCCGTGGAGGTTTCCGGCTCGTAGAAGAAGGACGAGTCGTTGAGGCGCAGCTTCTCGAGGGCGTCGCGCAGCTCGGCGTACATGTCGGCATCCACCGGGTAGAGCCCGGCGAACACCATGGGCTTGATCTCCTTGAACCCGGGCAGCGGCTCCGCCGCGGGCTTGCGGTCGTCGGTGAGGGTGTCCCCGATGGCCACGTCGGACACTCGCTTGATGCCCGCGATGACGAATCCCACCTCGCCCGCCGATAGCGAGTCCACGGGCAGGGGCTTGGGCGTGAAGACGCCGAGCTGCTCCACCTCGTAGACGCCGCCCGACGCCATGAGGCGGACCTTCATCCCCGGGTCGAGGCGCCCGTCCACGACGTGGACCAGCACCACGACGCCCCGGTACTGGTCGAACCACGAGTCGAACACGAGGGCGCGCAGCGGGGCCTCCGGATCGCCCTTGGGCGGCGGGACCCGCTCCACGATGGCTTCGAGGATCTCGTCGATCCCCACGCCTTGCTTGGCCGAGGCCAGGATGGCGTGGGAGGCGTCGATGCCGATGATGTTCTCGATCTGCTCCCGCGCCTTCTCGGGCTCGGCTCCGGGCAGGTCGATCTTGTTCAGGACGGGGATGATCTCGAGGCCGGAGTCGACGGCGAGGTGGGCGTTGGCGAGCGTCTGCGCCTCCACTCCCTGGCTCGCGTCCACGACCAGCAGCGCCCCCTGGCACGCGGCCAGCGAGCGCGACACCTCGTAGGAGAAGTCGACGTGGCCGGGCGTGTCGATGAGGTTCAGCACGTAGTCCCGCCCGTCCTTCGCCTTGTACTCGAGGCGGACCGAGTGCTGCTTGATCGTGATGCCGCGCTCCTTCTCGAGGTCCATCGAGTCGAGGAACTGCTCGGTCATCTCCCGCTGGGTGAGAGCCCCCGTGCGCTCGAGCAGGCGGTCGGAGAGGGTGGTCTTCCCGTGGTCGATGTGGGCGATGATCGAGAAGTTGCGGATGTTCTTCATGCGCGTAAACGGACCATTCTACCCCGTGCGGCCGACCACGACCACGTCGAGCCGGGCGCTGCCCAGGAAGAACCCGCGGCCCTTCTCGTCGAGGCGCCAGGTCTCGTTGTAGCGGAAGAGGCGGTCGGCCAGCGCGCGCAGCGGCCGCATGACCGCGTCCCGGACCGCTTCCGCATCCGGGCAGGCGACGGCCAGGGCCACGCGGCCGTTGACGAAGGCGAGAAGGAAGTCGTCGTCGTCCCAGCCCTCGAAGAGATCCTGGGCGGGCCCTTCCCCGGCCATGCTTCCGGGGAGCGAGAAGAGCGCCGCGCTACGCTCTTCGAGGAGGCGGCGCAGGGCCCACTCCTCGCGCTCCTCCGGCTCCGGGCTCTCGAACAGGATGCGGCCGGGCTCCATCAGGCACGCGTAGCGTCCGCCCGCTTCATTACGCACCGCGTCCAGGAGGTGGCGGATGTCCTCGGCCAGCCGGTCGCGAGACTCGAACACGGCGGGATTATGGCACGCACGCGGCGCGCGGCTTCAGGGCGCGGCGCGTGGCCGCGGGGCGAGCTTCTCTTCCTCCTGGTCCTCGCGGCGGTGCATCTGCGCGTTGATACGGCCGAGCAGGATGCGGGCCACGCGCAGGTCGTGGCCGGCGTCGACCATCAGCACCGCGATGTCCCCCGCGGCCCACAGCATCCCCGCCAGGACGAGCAGGCGGGTGGCCTCGCCGAGGAGCGTCGTGACGGAGGCCCGGCCGTCGATGACCAGCCCCAGCACCACCTCGCCGATGAGCATGATCATGATGAGCGCGGCCAGCACCTTGAACAGCTTCGCGATGTAGCGCAGGGCGACGTAGGGCTCGAGGTCCGCCGTCCGCACGGTGCTCGCGCTGACCAGGCCCTGCCGGTTGTCGACGGGCGGCGCCCCGCACGCGGGGCAGACCCGCGTGAAGTCCTTCCTCTCGGTCCCGCACTCGGGACAGGTTGTCTCGGTCAATGGTCCTCCTTCGCGCGGCTATCCGTTGCCGGTGCCGCGCCAGCGGGCGCGATAGCCCCGCACGTCCACATGGGTGAAGGGCCCGTGGCCGCAGCAGGCCGGGTAGATCCCCACCCCCCCGACAAGAGCCGGGTACTTCGCCTCGACCCTCTCCGCGGCCCGCGCGATCACCTCCGAGTCGGCGGGGTCGATCCGGCCGTCGCCGTTGAGGTCGTCCATCACGCCGTCCCGGTCGTTGTCCACGAAGATGTCGGCGGCATCGCCGTACATGTGGCGGCTGAGGCTGGCCCGGCCTCCCGTGTTGCCGCCGCTGTGGTTGTAGATCGGAGTCCGAAAACCGCTCATGATCTGCACGTGCTTGACGGGATGGCCCTCCTCCTCCAGCTCCTGCACGATCAGCTCGAGCTTGTCGATCAGGCGCGAGTCGATGAGGAGGTACTTCGGCCACACGTCGAACTGGTCCTTGGTGAGGAAGTCGCGGAGCTTGAAGTGCTCCGACACCGCGGTGTCCTGGTTCTCGCGGGTGACCTCGACGAAACCGGTGGGGTTGGCGTAGGAGGGCCGCGGGGGCGTGCCCCTTCCCTCGAACGGCCAGCGGCCCAGGTAGTAGAGGCCGATGCGGTCTTTCTTCTTCTCGGCGAAGGGCACCAGGGTGATGACGCGCAGGTCGTCGATGGGGCGGGTGGCCTTGTTCATCTCCACCGCGAGCTTGTAGACGCCCGGATCCTTGGGAGCGGTGAAGTCCTCCGACACCGTCTCGCTGCCCGTGGGAGCCTCGAAACGCGCGCTCAGCTCGGGGGCCGGCCGTTCCTGCGGTGAGGTGAGCGTGTCGCCCGGAGCGCGGAAGGCCGCTTGGAGCTTGCCCGATCGTCCTCGCAGCGCGTCGAGGAAATCGAGCTGCGCGTCGTCGAGATAGGCTGTCTCCGGCGCCCGGGGGTCGGAGAGCTTCGAAGCCAGCATCCGGGCGGGGGTCGCGGTCGTCTCCTCCGACTCCTGGCGCTGGAAGTACTGGTCGCCGATGGAGACGGCCCAGCCCAGCACCATCACCGAGATGAGGGCGGCCGCCAGCAGGTTGAACGTCCGCTCCTGCCGGGGCGTCAGGCCCAAGCGCTTCCGGGGGGCGCGGGGCAGGAAGGCGGCATCGCTCACAAGGGTCCGATTCCATGGTGGCCGGAAGCGCGCGGCGCTTCAAGGCCCCGACGGCGAACGGCCGCAGACGGTTGAACCGCAGGGGTTTCGGTGGTACAAACCTGACCGGCTAGTGCCGTTCCAACTCATCCCTTGGAGGGAGCTCTCGATATCGGCGATGAACTCGGATCCAATGTCCTCGTGGACCGGGCGCAATAAGTTGGAACGGCACTAGGAGCAACAGGTGATGCTCAGGAAGATCCTCGCGGTGGACGATTCGGCCCTGATCCACCAGATGTACAAGCTCTTCCTGTCCCGCTACAAGAACTGCAAGCTCATCAGCGCCATGAACGGGCTGGAGGCGCTTGACAAGCTGGCCCAGGAGGAGGGAATCGACCTGATCCTCCTCGACATAAACATGCCGGTCATGAACGGCCTGGAGTTCCTGCAGCGGCTGCAGAAGGAGTCCGCCTACCAGGCCATCCCCGTGATCATCATTTCCACCGAGGGGAAGGAAGAAGACACCATCCGGGGCCTCAAGATGGGAGCGAAGGGGTACGTGAAGAAGCCCTTCCAGGCCTCGGAGCTGCACGGGCTCATCGAGAAGATCACCGCCGCGGGTTAGGGTTCAGAGGCGGTGTCCGACTTCCAGATCTCCCCGGAGCTCCTCAACATCTACCTGGAGGACGCCCGCGCCCACCTCGAGGGGCTCGACCACGCCCTGCTCACCCTCGAGCGCGAAGGGCTCGATCCCGAGGTCGTGGCCGGGATCATGGGGCCGCTGCACACCCTCAAGGGCAACAGCGGCATGATGGGCTTCACCGGGATCAAGGACTACGTCCACCGCCTGGAGGACGTCTTCGTCCGGGTCGGCCAGGGCACGGTCACGCTGTCCCGTCCGCTCTTCGACCGCCTCTTCGCGGGGGCGAGCGCGCTGCGCGACGCCGTGGAGCAGGCCTGCCGCCAGCGCGGGGAGGTCCGGAGCCTCGAGGGTGAGCGGACCGTGCTCGACGCGATCCTCCGTCAGGCCCCCGAGCCGGCGGCCCCATCCACGGTCGCCGCCGTCGCTCCGCTCGCGCTCCCCACCCCCGCGGCGCCCCCGGTCGCGCCGCCGGCGCCCCTCTCGGCCCCCCCGGCCGACGCGTCGCCGTCTCTCGCTGCGCCCGCGTCGTCCGCCGTCTCCGCGGAATACGTCTCGGCCCGCTCGAGCATGGTCCGCGTCGACTTTTCGCAGCTCGACCATCTCCTCAATCTCGTGGGCGAGCTGATCATCCACCGCACGAAGCTCCACGAGCTGGGCCGCGAGCTGGCCGAGCAGATGGGCGGACACGAGTCCGTGGAGCTGCTCTCGGCGGTTCAGCAGGTGGCCTCGGTCTCGACCCAGCTCCAGGAGACCGTGATGGACATCCGGATGCTGCCCATCCGCCACGTCTTCGAGCGATTCCCGCGGCTCGTGCGCGACCTCGCCCGCCAGCAGGGCAAGGACATCGAGCTGATCCTGGAAGGGGAGGGGACCCGCATCGACAAGGCCATCATCGACGAGATCGGCGAGCCGCTCGTGCACATGATCCGGAACAGCGTGGACCACGGCATCGAGACGCCGGCGGTGCGGGTGGCCCGCGGCAAGACGCCGACCGGCACCATCCTGCTCTCCGCCATGCAGGAGTCGAACCACGTCCTCATCACGATCATGGACGACGGCTCCGGCATCGACGCCGCCGCCGTGCGCCGCAAGGCGGTGGGCCGGGGCCTGTTGAAGGCGGACGAGACGATCGCCGACCGCGAGCTGGTGCAGCTCATCTTCTCGCAGGGCTTCTCGACCGCGGAGACCGTGAGCGAGCTGTCGGGCCGCGGCGTGGGGCTCGACGTCGTGCTGAAGTCGATCGAGCGGCTGAACGGCCTGGTGGAGGTGGAGACCGTCCCGGGGGTGGGCACGAAGTTCATCATCCAGCTCCCCCTCACCCTCGCCATCATCTCCGCTCTCCTGGTGGAGGTCTCCGACCGCACCTACGCCGTGCCGCTGGGGTCGGTCGTGGAGAGCCTCAAGTTCCGCTCGACGGACGTGCACACGATCAACGGCCGCGACACGCTGCGCATCCGCGACCGCATCGTGCCCCTCGTGCGACTGGACGCGTTCTTCGGCCTGCGCGCGGCCGCCGACCAGACGGCGCACTACGCGGTCGTCCTCGGACGCGGGGACAAGCGGGTGGGCCTCGTCGTGAACCGGCTCCGCGGGCAGCAGGAGGTCGTCATCAAGGCGCTCGATCCGGCGGTGTCGGGGACCGCCTTCGCCCTCGCCGGCGCCACGATCATGGGCGACGGCCGCGTGGTCCTCATCCTCGACGTGGCCGCCTTCTTCGAGGGCCGCCGCCAGGCCCTGGCTCACGGGCGGTCGCGGCCCGCTCTCGCCGGCGGGAGCTAGGCCCTCGATGGCCCACACTCCCTCGTCTCGCAAGAGGGCGCCCCGGAAGAAGGCAGCCTCCCCGACGCCCGGGGCCGCGAGCGGCGAGTCGGTCGCCGAGTCTTCTCGCATCGCTCTGCCCTCGTCGGGCCTGGCCGCCGACATCCTGGCCCTCGCCGCCAGCGGAGCCCTGGAGCCCGCCGGCGGGGCCGGAGCCGCGCCTCTCGTGGAGCGGCGCGCGGCCGCCCCCGAGGCGGAGGCGGCGGCCCCCGCCCACAACATCTCGCTCTTCGGGGCGGCGGTGCGCGAGGAGCGCAAGGCCGTCGAGGCGACCGAGCACCTGGCCACCTTCTTCCTTTCCGGCGAGGAGTACGGGGTCGACGTGCGCCTCGTGCAGGAGATCATCCGCGTCGGCGAGATCACGCAGGTGCCGCGGGCCCCGGGGTTCATCAAGGGCGTGATCAACCTGCGCGGGCGCATCATCCCGGTGATCGACCTGAAGCGGAAGCTGGGCCTCGGCGAAGTCAGCGAAGCCGCCCGGCAGTCCCGCATCGTGGTGGTGAAGGTGCGGGACCGTCTGGTGGGGCTGCTCGTCGACGGGGCCTCCCAGGTGCTGAAGGTGCCGGTGGCGAGCGTGGAGGCGGCGCCGGAGGAGGTGGTCGAGATCGACGCCAACTATCTCCGCGGCGTCGCCAAGCTCGAGAGCCGGCTGATCATCCTCATGGACCTGACCAGGGTGCTGGCCCTGGAGCTGAAGGAAGGAGGCGCCGAGCCGTGAAACGGGGGGGGTGCTTGCGTCGCGTCGGCACCCCTCCGAACTGACGAACGAACTTGCGCCGCCCGCCGAGAGGCGTGGAGGGCGGAGGAAGTGCGATGAACGGGATGCGTGGAGGGCTCGCGCTGGTCCTGACCTTGGCGCTGGCCGCGTCCGGCCGCGCGGCGGAGGTGGTCATCCTCAAGAGCAACGAGCAGCCCGGGGTGCGGCCGGTGGTGGATGCGCTGCGTCGGGCGGGAGCGGCGCACACGTTCTCGGAGTTCGACCTCGGAGGCAACCGGGCGCAGGGCGAGCGCATCACCGCGGGGCTGCGGGGCCGCCCGGTGATCCTGGTCGCGGTGGGGCTGCTCGCCGCCCAGGTCGCGCGGGCGGCCCTGCCCGACGCTCCCCTCGCGTTCTGCATGGTGCCCGACCCGAGGAAGGCGGGTCTGGCCGACACGCCCCGCGTGGCGGGCGTGGCGGCCGGGGTCCCGGTCAAGAACCAGCTCGCCGCCTTCCGGCTCGTCAACCCGAAAGGCGTGCGGATCGGCGTCCTCCACGGCCCCGACACCGCGGACCTGATCGACGACGCGCAGAAGGGCGCCCGGCTGGTACGGGTGGCCCTCGTCCCGCGCCTCGTCTCGTCCGAGCGCGACGTCCCTCAGGTGATGCGCGAGCTGCTCACGGGCGCCGAGGCGGTGGACGCGGTGTGGATGATGGGCGACCCCATCCTCGCGACGGTGCAGACCCGGCATTACGTGCTCGCCGAGACGCTGAAGGCGGGCCGTCCCGTCTACGCCTACTCGGACACGCTGATCGCCGAGGGCGCCCTCGCCAGCGACGGCCCCGACCCCGCATCGGTGGGCGAGCTGCTCGCCGACCTCGTCGACCGCCTCGCGGCCGGGGAGCGGGGGCGGCTCGACATGCGGGTGCCGCGGGCGGAGTTGATCATCAACAAGAAGATCGCGGGGAAGCTCAAGATCGAGATCCCCGCCGATGCCCTGAAGGCCGCGAACCGGGTCTTCTAGCGGCGGAGGTTCTGGAGCCCCTATGGACTTGAGGACGCTTTCGATCCGCACGAAGCTGCTGCTCCTGGTCGCCGGCGTGGCTTTCCTGGTCGGCATCGTGTCGGCGGTGTACTCGTCGGTGAGCAGCGGCACCGTGCTGCGGGAGCAGATGATGAAGCGGGGCACGTCCACCGCCGGCAACCTGGCCTACAACAGCAAGTACGGCGTCCTCACCGAGGACCGGCCCCTTCTCAGCCAGCTCCTCGAGCCCATCGTCGCGCAGACCGGCCAGGGCTCCGACGTGGTGGGGGCGATGATCCGTGACGCCAAGGGCGCGATCCTCGCCCAGAAGGGCGCCTCCATCCGCGAACTGCCCTTCGCTCCCGCGAGCGCCGTGGAAGACCGCGACGCGATCACGGACACCGGCGAGGAGGTCATCCTCTTTCGCGCGCCCGTCACCACCGCCGCCGCGGGCGCGGAGGCCGGGGGCGGGGCGAGCGCGGCCAAGCCGGCCGAGGAGCTGAAGGGGGGGGTGGAGGTCGCGATCAGCAAGAAGCTGATGGGCCAGCAGCAGCGGGGCATCCTCCTGCGCACGTTCCTGGTGGCCCTCGCGCTCTTCGCGGCCGGGTCGCTCCTGGGCTGGTACCTCACCGGCCGGTGGCTGGACCCCGTGCGCCACATGGTGGAGGTGGCGAGCGCGGTGGCCAAGGGCGACCTCACCGAGACGCTGAAGATCGACTCCGCGGACGAGATCGGGGTGCTCGCCAAGAGCCTCCAGGAGATGGTCGCCAACCTCCGGCGCGTCGTGGACAACATCCAGGAGGCGTCCGTGCAGGTGGCGTCCTCGGCGGGCCAGATCTCCGCCAACGCGAAGCTCATCAACCAGGGTGCGCAGAGCCAGGCCCAGGCCGCCGAAGAGACGTCGACCTCGATGGAGCAGATGGCGGCCTCCATCCAGACCGTGGCCGGCAACGCGCAGAGCCTCGCCACCTACGTGGAGGAGACGAGCAGCTCCATCAACGAGATGGGGGCTTCGATCGAGGAGGTGGCCCGCTCCAGCTCGACCCTCGCCGGCACGATCACCGAGGCCTCGGCCACCATCGAGGAGATGACGGTCTCCATCGACCAGATGGCCAAGAACCTCGAGAACCTCGCGGGCACCGTGACCGAGACCTCGGCCACCGTCGAGCAGATGACCGCGTTCATCGCCTCCGTCGCCCACAACGCGGAGTCGCTGACCCAGGCCGCCCAGAAGACCGCCCACACCGTCTCCGAGATGGCGGCGGCGGTGAGCGACGTGGCCAAGATCGCCGAGGAGGCCGACCGCATCAGCCGCCGCGCCTCCGACGACGCGCGCACCGGAGACGAGGCGGTCGGGCGCACGATCGCCGGCATGCGCACGATCTCCGAGACGATGGAGAACACGGCCCGGGTCATCACGGGCCTGGGCCGCCGCTCGCAGGAGATCGGGAAGATCCTGGAGGTGATCGAGGAGATCGCCGATCAGACCAACCTGCTCGCGCTCAACGCGGCCATCGAGGCGGCGCGGGCGGGCGAGGCGGGCCGCGGCTTCGCGGTGGTGGCCGACGAGGTGCGCAAGCTGGCGGAGCGCTCGGTGGAGGCGACCAAGGAGATCGGCGAGGTCATCCGCCAGGTGCAGACGGAGACCGGCGACGCCGTCGAGACGGCGAAGGCGGGGGCCGCCGAGACCAAGGAGGGCATCAACCTCGCCGACAAGGCGGGCCTCGCCCTGCGCAGCATCATCGACTCCGTGTCGCGCTCCAGCCAGCTCATGGCCCAGATCGCCTCCGCCACCGCCAAGCAGTCCATGGCCTCGGCCGAGGTGCTGCAGACGGTGTCGAACATGACCTCCGCCACCAACCAGGTCACGAGCGCGGTGCGGGAGCAGGCGGAGGGCACGAAGCAGATCCGGCAGGCCATGGAGAACATCAACCGGATCATGACCCAGGCCGCCTACTCCACGAAGGAGCAGGCGGCGGGGGGGCGCCAGGTGCGGGTGGCGGTCGAGAACATGAACAAGATCTCCGGCCAGGTGAACATCGCCACCAAGGAGCAGGCGGAAGGGAGCCGGCAGATCGTGCAGGCGGTGGACAACATGAACCGCATGACGCAGCAGGTGTCCTACGCCACCGCGGAGCAGAAGCGGGGCGGCGAGCTGGTGGTGCGGGCGATGGAGAACATCTCGGAGATCGCCCGCGACAACCTCTCCACGGTGGAGGAGATGTCGAAGGCCACCGCCAACCTCGCCCAGCAGGCCGAGAACCTGGCCAAGCTCATCTCCGTCTTCCGCGTGCAATAGCGCAGGGCTTTTTAACGCAGAGGACGCCGAGAAGGCTCGAAATGCTCGAGGACGCAGAGGACGTAATGAGTAATGTGGTCGAAGGGGATATTTGCGGGGACGCGGGTTCCGCCGTTCGTTCGCACCTTCATTCATCCGTCTCTGCGTCCTCTCCGTTCTTTCCCCTGCGTCCTCTGCGTTTAAAGGCAAAGCGGCAATGACGTTGGACATTCAGGCGGCGCTCGAGTCGCTGCGCACGGGGGAGGAGCCCGTGCGGCGGCGGGTGGTGGAGGCGCTGGGCCGTTCGGGCCAGCCCGAGGCCGTCACGCCCCTGCTGGTCGCGGTGGCGGACGAGAGCTGGCCGGTGCGGCAGGCCGCGGCCGAGGCCCTCGTCGCCTTCGATGAGGCCGCGCTGCTTCCTCGGCTGGAGACCGCGCTGCGCAACGACGAGGACGCCGCGCTGCGCAACGCGGCGATGGAGATCTACGTGAAGCTCGGGCCGGGGACGGGGGACGCCCTCCTGCGCCTGCTCGACGACGCCGACGAGGAGGTGCGGAACTTCGCGGCGGTGATGCTCGGCGCCCGGCACGAGCGGCGGGCCGTGGACCGGCTCATCGCCGCCCTCGGCGATCCCGACGTCAACGTCCGCCACGCCGCGGCGGCGAGCCTGGGACAGATCGGCGATCCGAAGGCGGTGCTGCCCCTGGTTCAGGTGCTGCGCACCGAGCCGTGGCTGCAGTACCCGGCCATCGGCGCGCTCGGCGAGATCGGCGATCCGCAAGCGGAGCCGGCGCTGCTCGACCTGCTGGAGGACGAGCTGCTGCGCGGTCCGGCCATGGAAGCGCTGGGCCGGCTGGCCGGACGTGAGGCGCTGCCCCGGCTGGTGCCCCATCTCTACGACCCCGATCCGCTGCTGCGGAACATGGCGATCCAGGCGGTGGTGGCCATCGAGCAGCGGGCCACCGCCAGCGGCGAGAGCCTCGACCCCGAGGTGCAGGCGGCCCTGCGCCGCCGCGGGCTCGTGGACCACCTCCTCGCCACCCTTGCCGACGACGAGCCGAACAACCGGCGGACCGCCGCCGTCACGCTGGGCTGGCTCAAGGAGCCGCGGGCCGTGCGCCCCCTCGTGGAGATGTTGTCGGAGACGGCGCTGCAGGAATACGCGACCCATGCCCTCGTCTCCATCGGGTTCCAGGACCCCGCGGCGTGGGCGGCCGGCCTCGCCCATCCCCACGATGCCGTGCGCCAGGGCACGATCCGCTGCCTCGGGTTCGTCGCTCCCGCGGAAGGCATCGCGCTCGTCGCGCCCCTCATCCACGACCCCTCGGTGGAGGTGCGGGCGGAGGCCACCGCGGCGGTCGGCCGGCTGGGCGACGAGGACGCGGCGATGCTGCTCTTCGAGCTGCTCGGCGACGAGAGCGAGCTGATCCAGGAGAGCGCGATGGGCGCCCTCGCCCGGCTCTCGCCCGCCCGCGTGGTTCCGCTGCTGCTGCAGGCGCTCGGCAGCGGCGACGTGAACGTCCGGATCCGGGCGGCGGAAACGCTCGGCCTCGTGCGGGACCCCGCCGCCGCGCCCGCGCTCATGGCGCTGGCCGAGGACTCGCGCGAGAGCGTGCGGCGCGCGGCGCTGAAGGCGCTCGGAGAGATAGACGCCCCGGGAGTGGCGGACCGGCTGCGCCGCGCCCTCGGCGACGAGAGCAGCCTCGTGCGCCAGCAGGCGGTCTTGTCGCTGGGCAAGCTCGAAGACCCCGAGGCCGCCGCCCAGCTGTTCCCGCTGCTCGACGATCCGGACCCCAAGATGCGCTTCGTCGCCCTGCGCGCCCTCGGCCAGGTCCGCAACGTGGAGGCGGTCCCGCGGATCCTCCCGTTCCTCGACGACCGGCGCAAGGAGCTGCGCTTCGCGGCGGTGGAGGCGCTCGGCTCCATCCGGGCCTTCTCGGCGGTGCGGCCGCTTACGGCGGTGCTCCGGGACCTCGACCGCAATCTCCGCCGGGCCGCGGCCGAGAGCCTGGGCAGCATCGGCGATCCCCAGGCGGTGCCGCCGCTGCTGCTCGCCCTCGAGGACGAGCACTGGAGCGTGCGCTGCGCGGCGGCCACGGCCCTCGGCCGCATCCGCAGCGGCAAGGCGGTGCCGGGCCTGCTCGCCCGTCTCGGCGACGACGACGCCACCGTGCGCCGGGCCGCGGTGGCCGCGATGGGCGAGATCGGTGACGGACGGGCGGCGGGCCCGCTCGTCCGCGCGCTGGCGGACGCGGCGCTCCAGCCCGCGGCCCAGGAGGCGCTGCGGCGGATGGGGACGGCGGCGCTCGGCGATCTGGAGCGCGCGTTTGCCGCCTCGGATCACGAGGCGCGGCGGCTCGTGGTGGACCTCGCCGGCCGACTGGAAGACCAGCGTGGACGGAAGCTGCTGCTCGCCGCCCTCGCCGACGACAGCGCCCGGGTGCGCGCGGAGGCCGCTCTCGCGCTGGGCGAGGGGGGCTTCATGGATGCCCTCCGTCCCCTCATGGACCTCAAGGCGTCCGACCCGTCGCCGGAGGTGCGCCAGGCCGCCGCCGCCGCCCTCAAGAAGCTCGCCCCGCGGTAAACGCCCCGACGTGTATCACCCTTCCGATCACGACGTTGATCTCTCGGAAGAGGAGTTCCGGCTGCTGCGTGACCTCATCCACGAGCGCTTCGGGCTCTACTTCGAGGACAACCAGCGGGCCTCGCTGCGCTCGCGGCTGGTCGGACGGCTCGCCAGCCTCGACCTGATGAGCTTCGAGGACTACTACCATTACCTCCGCTTCGGCCCCCAGCGCGCGGAGGAGCTGGAGCGCATGGTCAGCCACCTCACGAACAACGAGACGTATTTCTACCGCGAGTCGCCCCAGCTCCAGGTCTTCGCCGAGCACGTGCTGCGCAACATCAAGGAAAGGAAGCTCGCGAGCTCCGGCGGCGAGCTCCCGCGCACGTTGCGGATCCTGTCCGCCGGCTGCTCGACGGGCGAGGAGGCCCATACGCTCGCGATGCTCGTCTACGACAGCGGCCAGTTCTTCTGGAACTGGGACGTGCAGGTCGTGGGGCTCGACGTGGACCACCAGGCGCTCGAGAAGGCGCGCCGGGCCG
>Ga0070699_100003957_pt1 | contig 13093 bp, 12 predicted proteins | sample KBSK1503metaG_FD_65473 | JGI IMG/M metagenome (GOLD analysis project Ga0070699, IMG submission 65473) | Corn, switchgrass and miscanthus rhizosphere microbial communities from Kellogg Biological Station, Michigan, USA - KBS K1-50-3 metaG | ecosystem: Host-associated > Plants > Roots >...
GCAGCATATTCAACTAAGGCCCGATCAATGTAATCTTCTCGGTTTTCTGAACTTCCCAAGCTGCGCAATACCGCAGCGTAGGTGTTGTGAAACTTGCCCTTTAGCGCATCACTAGAACTCGAGTCGAAGAGCGTCGCCGACTCCTTACAGATTTTTAAAGCATCCCGATCCCTGGTAGCTGCCCATTCAATTAGTGCGCTATTCAATAGTGCTCGCAGTGTTTGTTCGCTTCCAGCTCTCCCAACCTCGTCTAATACGAGCCGCAATGTCACGCGGCCTTCGTCAAGAGCACCTTCACGCCAGTAGCAAATCGCTAGATCAACTCTAGCTTCCGCCACTTTTTCGCGCATTTGTAAACTTTCAAATAGCGCTGCACTTTCGCTGATAAGATCCTTCGCGGCTTCTTGCGCACCAGCAACCTGTTTTGCACTGCCGAGCCAACCAGTGAGGGTTCCACTACGCAGTAATAATTCCGCCTTTGCAGGCGGTTGTAAACCATCTGTTTTTGGTCGATTAAGCAAACCATTCCAAAAAGAGCTAAGCGTGTCAGCTGCTCGATCAAATTCGCCTGCTTCCTCTAAATTCTTCGCGAGTTCACATAACGGTATTACATCATCAATAAGGGCTGGATTAATTACATTCTCGTAAATGGATGTCTGCAAATCCATGCTAGGTCTCCAGTTTTCGGATTCGGCAAGGAACCTTGCAAGCAGTTTAATTGCCGGATATTATCCCAATCAACCAATTATTCTACTTGGTTACCACCGCCTCACCGGCTTTGACTACACACTATTGAGGAGAAGATCAAATGAAATTTGTCAAAAACTTCGCACTTGCTGTATTGCTCGCGTCCGTCCTAGCTATTAGTGCGCCCGCAGGAGAACTCGGTACTCCTGGCTTTGCCAACCCGAGCCCGAGTCCGACTCCCAACGGAGTTATGGCCACTACCGACGACGACACGGCGCTCTATTACAGCGAGCCCAGTGATGGGAGTACCCAAACCTCAGATTACCTGTTTTACGAGGCGTTGGTAGCCCTTCTGTCCGTGTACTGAGAAGCGCACACCCAATACAAACCACAGCAGCTCTCTGCCCTGGAGTCGTCTAGCGGCGTGTGGTTTTGTGTGTCCGGGCTCACCGATCACGTTTGAAAAGCTTGCTTGGGAGGCGGTGACGCGCTGCATCGTACCCCCATCCGGCCTGTATGGCAATAGGAACTTTTAACTATTACATGCAGAAAGCCGGGTGGGATTCAGTCCGCCACTCCTTATTTTGACGCCTTCTGGTCTGAAACACTCCTTTCTTGGGTGCTTTCATTTGCCTCGACCAAGCGACGGACCGTATCAAGCGTATCAATATCGGTCGTGGTTTTGTCCGGCCGCAACCGAAGAATTCTAGGAAAACGAAGCGCGTAACCGCTCTTGTGGCGCTTCGATGGTTGAACTCTGTCAAACGTTACCTCGATCACCATACTCGGCTCAACGATCCGTACCCTCCCATGACCAAATTCCCGCAGCGTATGATTCTTGAACCACTTTGTCAGCTCACTTAGTTCCTGATCCGTCAACCCTGAATATGCTTTACCAATATTCAGCAACTCATCGTCCTCGGCTGACCGTCGTACCGCAAACGTGTAATCCGAAAGCAGGTGCCTCCTTTTGCCGTGCCCAACTTCCACCGCTGTAACGGCCACGTCGAGTGTTGCTATCGCACGTTTCAGCTTCAGCCAATCACGCCCCCTACGACCGGGCTTATAGGACGAAGCCGGACTCTTAATCATCAGGCCTTCGTTCCCCCGCGCCCGGGCTTCCTCAAACTCCTCATCGAGCAGCGCGGCTTCCCGAAGCAACCTCCCACGCGACATCCGCAGCAGTCCCTGATTTGAGACCAACTGGCCCAGTAGATGTCGCCGCTCGCTTAAGGGTTGGTCGATCAATACTTTCCCGGCAGCGTAAAGCAGATCATAGGCCACCAGCGCTACCGGCACGGCCTGCAACAATTGCGTGCCAACATTTTTCCGGCCCAACCGCTTCTGCAATTCACTGAACGGAAGTATCACTTCGCCATTCGCCGGAATAATTTCTCCGTCAATGATCACGTCCCTCGCCAGTAAACGAAGCGGCTCAATCAACTCCGGAAAACGATGCGTGATTTCATCCATGGTCCGCGAGTAGATCGCAACCCTCCCATTCTCGACATGCGCCTGCGCACGAATCCCGTCGAATTTGTCTTCGACTAAAAACTCTTCCGGCATGGTCCGCGCCACATCAGTCAGATCAGCGGCCGGCGTCGCGAGCATGAACTTGATCGGATGAAACAGTCGCATGTTGACGTCACATAAATCACCAATGCGCGCACGCGTTGCTGTCTCACCAATGTCGCCCAACAACATGTTCGCGTAAGCCACATCAGCCAACGTCTGTCCGAACACACGCGCGATTCCATCCTCAACCAAACCTTCTCTTAGACCAATGCGCAGATCACCGGACAACAACTTGACGAGATACTTCGCCTCCAACGGGGTTGCCTTGTGCAGGACCGCAGCCAGCAGCGCAGTCTTATTCTTTATGCCACGCGTTTCGCTTAGTCTCGCGATCAACGACTCAGTTTCCGCAAGTGTGACACTGGGCTCAGATGTTCGCTTCGTCTCTTTAATGATCTCAGCAGCGAGATCGCCCGGATCGCCTAGTCGAACATAACGAGGATAAAGATCTTCAGGACTGAACCCGGTGGCCTCGCTTAGAGCAGCACTGATGATGCTCCCACCGACGTTCGTGGTGCGGGCATCGTTCAGTGCAAACTGATGCCCCGCAAAATATCGCGCGGCGCGAGTCAAATCCGGATCGGAGAGTTTCTCAAGATAACTGCCGAGTATCGCCGCCTTCTCGAGTTTCTTCGTCGTGGCTGCAACAGCTTCAGCGCACTCCGCAAATGCCTGCAACGTTCCCGCAGCGTGAAGGCTCCCGTCTTCGCGATTGTTAGTTTCGTCGGTCATCTTCCCACTTGCAGAATTGATGATTTTAAGTGATCCTTACAAAGTTTCTTAGCGGCCTCGCGCCTTCTGCTTTTCAAACAGGACGCGCTACAATCTGCTGTCACCAACGAAAGCCCGACTCTTTCCGGTTTTCCCACTCCGGCGAGGTTTACAGCGTTCGCAATCTTACAGAGAGGTGAGAAGCTGTGTTTGCATTCATTCTCGAAGGCCTCGGCAGTACCGAGTTACTTTTCATACTTGTCGTCGCATTAATTTTCTTTGGCCCACGGAAACTTCCGCAACTGGCTCGCACAATGGGTAAGGGACTCGCAGAGTTTCGGAAAGCCTCAGACGACTTCAAACGAACGTGGGAACGCGAAGTCGCTTTGGAAGGCGCTCGGGCAGACGACAATTCCATGCTCGAAGCAAACTCATCGGCAACTTACGAACCTGTACATCCGGTCAACGACCCGGTCGTCGAAACTCCAGACTCCGAACTCGTAGTCGCCCGAGAGAATACCGTGGCAACGACGCCCGAAACCCCAGCGACGTGGGTGGAACCTCACACTGAAGCGACCGCCGTCGAAGCTACTCCGGTTGAAGTCGCTCAAGCCGAACCGGTACCCTTGCGGAAACAAGAATGGCTTTAATTTGAACCAATGGCTGCATTTCTAAGATCACTAGGTACAAATCGAGCGAGCGAAGAAGAACTCGGCGGTCAGATGTCGTTCCTCGAACATCTGGACGAGTTGCGTCGCCGTTTGATCCGTTCGTTTGTATTCATCATTATCGCTACCACCGCATGTTGGTTCCTTTCTGGGCCTATCTACGGTTTTCTTGCCGCACCAGTCGAACGAGCTCTGGCGGATGCACAACAAAGACAGGTCCCCATAGCCGGTCAAACCGGAACCGAAATGCTCGCGGCACTGACAACGTTGAAAGAAAACGACGCTGGAAAGTACGTCTTCCCTGAAGAAACAAAACTTGGCAGTAGTTTAATTCCTTCCGGTGCCTCGGTGAACGCGCGCGTTTTTAAAGACGCTGAAGGTAAGCTCGCGTTGTTTACTGACGAACCACTCTTTGCCGGTAACGTGGTCGTTCCCAAAGGAGTGCGTCTACCGGCTGACCTTAGCGCTGCAAGTGAATCTTATTCCGGAATAAACGACAAACTCATTGTCACCAGCGCGCTCGAACCGTTCTCGCTCTACATAAAGGTTTCGCTATACGCCGCTGTCGCCGCCTCGATCCCGTTTCTGCTTTTCCAGATCTGGGGCTTTGTGTCGCCCGGCCTGTACCCGCACGAACGCGCCTACGTGACACCCTTCATAATCTTGTCGTCCATCTCCTTTGTACTGGGCGCCGCTTTCGCCTATTACGTGATCTTTCCCCCAGCCGCCAAATATCTGCTCGGTCTGGGTTCGGATTTCCGCCTGCTGTTGAAGGCAGATGACTATTTCGACTTCATCATCATCGTCATGCTCGGCATGGGCGTAGTTTTCCAAATGCCGGCAATAACCTACGTACTGGCGCGGATTGGCCTTGTGACTGCCGGATTCCTGGTCAAGATTTGGAAAACAGCCCTGGTGGTGATTCTGATTGCAGCCGCAGTGTTATCGCCGACGAACGACATTCCAAACATGCTGCTTTTCGCCGCGCCGATGCTCGTTCTGTACGTTGTTTCCATCTTCGTCGCATGGATTTTCAACAAACCGAGGACGACGAGCTAAACGTTCAAATCACACGGTTTTTGCCGCCTTTTTAGGCAACTAGCCCGAGCGCCATCGCATCTTGACTGTGTTCTTAACAGGAGCTTAGAATCCAGGGTCTTCAGCGGGTAGCCGACAGCAGTCCGTATCACACGAATTCGTACGTATTCATCAGGAGTTTTCCGTAATGTCTTACCAGAAATTTGTTCTCCGTCTGGCCATCGTAGTGACTTTGTTCTTCAGTGCCAGTGCCGGGGTGTTTTCACAGGATCAGCAGGATCCGACCAGTAAACCCCGTAACGTAAAGCCCGAGCTGAAGAAAGCCTACAAAGACTGGCTCGATAAAGACGTCACCTACATCATCACCGATGAGGAACGGAAGGCATTCAAAAAACTGGCTACCGACGACGAGCGTGAGCGCTTCATCGAAGAATTCTGGCGCCGCCGCGATCCCGATCCTGACACCGACGAAAACGAGTTCAAAGAAGAATATTACGAACGCATCGCCTACGCGAACGAGCACTTCAGCTCCGGCATACCGGGCTGGAAAACCGACCGCGGCCGCATCTGGATCATGTACGGCAAACCGGATGAGCGCGAAACGCACCCGATGGGCGGTTCATACGAACGCCCGTCATACGAAGGCGGCGGCTCGACCACCACTTATCCTTTTGAGATCTGGTTTTATCGTTACCTCGGCGGCGTAGGCTCAGGTGTCGAAATCGAATTCGTCGATCCAACGGGTAGTGGCGAATATCGTATCGCGCGGAATCCTAACGAAAAAGACGCGATGCTGATGGTTCCGGGCGCTGGTCTCACATTGTCAGAGCAGCTTGGCTTGTCAGACAAAGCCGATCGCATCTCCGGAGCCGGTGGCATCGGTAATTCGCAGTATCAACGTGAGCAGGACAGCCCGTTCTCGCGATTGCAGTTGCTGGCCGACCTGAACCGTGCACCGCAGGTGAAGTTCAACGATCTGGCGACTGCGGTTAATACCGGTGTCGTCGAAGAAAACCCACTCAACTTCGATCTGAGAATCGACTTCTTCCGCCAGTCAGACGAACGAGTAATCACCGCATTCACGATCCAGGCCGAAAACAAAGACCTGGTCTTTCAGGACAGCGGCGGACTGCAACAGGCGCGCATGAACATCTTCGCGCGCATCACTTCGGTTGCCGGTCGTCGCGTCGGCATCTTCGAAGATCCGGTAATCACCACTGCCACCGCCGAAGAACTCACCGAAGCGAAAGACAGAAAGTCGGCTTACCAGAAAGCAGTGCCTTTAGCTCCCGGGACTTACAAGGTCGATGTGATCGTTCGCGATGTCACCTCAGGCGCCACCGGCCTCAAGCAACTCGGCTTCACGGTACCGAAGTACGATCAGGAGAAACTCTCCACCTCCACAATGATTCTCGCTGCGAAGCTCGAGACCCTTATTGATCAACCCGCGGTAGGTCAGTTTGTGATCGGCACCACCAAGGTCATTCCCAATGTCGCAGCCGCTTACAAGCGCGGTCAGCCTGTCGGTGTCTACCTCCAGGTTTACAACGCCGGAATCGATCAGACGACCTTGCGACCTTCAGTCGATGTTGAATACGTCTTGAGCAAAGACGGCAAAGAGCTTGGTAAACAGGCTGAAGACTGGCGCGGCATGAGCGACTCGGGCCAACGCCTGACGCTCGCTCGTTTGATCGACACACGCGGTCTCGGCAACGGCGAATACGAGATCGCCATCCGCATTCGGGATCGTGTTACCGGTCAATCGCTGTCGCCGGCACAAAAGTTCACCGTTACGCAGTAAGTAAGTTTCTTTCATCGTCGTCTCCCCGTCATAGTTTCGGACCGGCTAACCATCGTTAGCCGGTTCAGCTACTTCACGAAAGGAAACGACGCGCATGCCTGTCTCGTTGCTCCGAGTCGTCACGGCTCTTCTTCTCGTTTCATTCTCAACTCTTTCAATCCCAGCTCAGCAGACCAAACCGAGTCCCGACGAAAAGTCACGCAAGATCAAGCGTGAACTCAAAAGGGCTTATGTCGAATGGGTGGATGATGTCGATCCGATCCTCACGCAAGCGGAACGCGACGCCTGGAAGAAACTTCAAACCGACGAAGAGCGCGAAAAGTTTATTGAAGACTTCTGGCGTAGCCGCGATCCTGATCCCGACACTGAAGAGAACGAGTTTAAGCAAGAGTTCTTTGAGCGCATCGCTTATGCAAACGAACATTTCTCTTCCGGCAAACCCGGACGCTTCACTGATCGCGGCCGCATCTACCTCAAATTTGGAAAGCCAGACGAGGTCGAGTCGCACCCCGCGGGCGGTTTGTATGAGCGTCCATCATATGAAGGAAGCGGCTCAACTTCGACTTATCCGTTCGAGAAGTGGTTCTATCGTTATCTGCCAAATGTAAGAAGCGGTGTCGAAATCGAGTTTGTGGATCCGACCGGTTCAGGCGAGTATCGGCTGGCGCGAAATCCCGACGAGAAAGACGCACTGATTCACATGCCCGGCGCCGGCCAGACGTTTGCCGAGCTAATGGGTACGGAAAGACGCGCCGATCGACTAAACAATCTCGGCGGGTTTGGCCGCGTTAATTACACTCGGTCCCAGGATTCAGCTTTCGAAGTAATGGATCTCCTGAATGGGCTCCAACGCGATCAACCCTTCGAGCGAAACTACCTCGGCACATCAACTAACACTCCCATCGTCGACGACAGCTCGATCAACTTCGATACTCAGCTCAACTTCTTCCGCCAGTCTGACAATCGTGTGCTCGCGGTGCTCACCGTTCAAACAGACAATGATCAGCTGCGATTTGAAGATAGTGGCGGGCTACAAATAGCGCGCTTGAATATCCTCGGCAGGGTGACTTCGGTCGCGAACCTCACCGCCGCAAAATTCGAAGACTCAGTGACGACTACCGCGACTGCGCAAGAGCTCAGCACCACCCGCACACATAAATCAGCATACGCGCGCGCGTTCATTCTCAATCCGGGACGTTATCGCGTAGACGTCATCGTTCGCGACATCGAATCTGGGAATGCAGGTGTGAGAAAGGTCGGATTCGTTGCGCCAAAGTTCCCGACTGATTCGCTTTCCACATCAAGCATCATCCTCGCAGCGAAACTCGAAAACATGGAAGCAGGCGCGCCGATTGGTCCATTTGTAATCGGCACAACCAAAGTAATTCCGAATCTCTCCGGCATTTACCGGCGCGGTCAACCCATCGGCATCTACCTTCAGGTGTACAACGCCGCCACCGATCAAACCACTCTGCGCCCCGCGGCAGATGCAGAGTATGTATTGCTTAAAGATGGAAAAGAGTTGAGTAAGCAGATCGAAGACTGGCGACAGATTAACGACGCGGGCCAGCGACTGACACTGACGCGCCTGATCGATAGCCGCAATCTCGAACCCGGCAAATACCAGATTCAGATTCGCATTCGCGATCACGTTTCCGGACAAATGATAACGCCGGAAGCGAGTTTTACTGTGGGGCCTTGATTGCTTCGCGAATAAACTGCTCAACCTGGCCCAGGTAAGGCTCGCCTGCCGAACCGAAAACAACATGGCCGGCGCCGGGAATTATCAATAACTTCTTCGGCTCGTTCGCAGCCGCGTAAAGCAGTTGCGCCTCGCCTGTAGGAATCGTCCGATCGGGATCACCATGAGCGATCAGGATTGGAGCTTTAATGCTTTGCAGCTTGCGTGCTGATTCAAAACGGTTCTTACCGAGAAAATGCAAAAAGCCTGGTAGCCACGGTAACGCACTTGTCGCCACAGAACTGGCAGAACTAAATCCCGATTCGAGCACTACTGCACCAACACTTCTTCGCGACGCAACGTCAGCAACTATCGCGGTTCCAAGCGAGTGTCCGTAAAGAACAATGTGCTCCGGACGAATTCCCTTCTGCTTCACCACAAAGTCCACCGCGGCGTCACCGTCAGCGTAAAGATCTGATTCTTCGGCAGCCACTCCATCACTCGTGCCGTAGCCCCGATAATCAAAAACCAAAACATTGAACCCGTGATTGGCAAACCGCTGGGCCAACCAGCTTACGTTCGAAATATTGCCGCCGTTGCCATGAAAGAAAATCATGGTGGCGAGCTCGGGCTTTGTCTGACTCGCAAAAAACCAGCCGTTGAGACGTGTACCGTCAGCCGAGTTGCACCAAACATTTTCTGCGCCCGAAGGAGTCACCTGCGCCGCTTCCATGCGTGACGGGCGGAAAGTCATTGCCGATTCCAGCCAGCGTAGTCCGTAGACAAACGCCACCGCGCTCAGGATGAGCGCCACCGACAAACGGATTAATCTTGTGCGAGTCATAAGCCCTATTACGCAAATACACCCTCTTGGAGTTCAACGGGCGTTTTTGTAGGGGCGGCCCTCCGCCCCTACAGTTCGTTCTGAGTCGACCAATGAACCTGTTAGAATTGATTCCGCATGGATAAAGCAGTTCAGCTAACCGGGCTTAGCCAGCCGGAATTGGTTTCATTCGTCGAAACGCTGGGTGAACCCACGTATCGCGGCCGTCAAATCTTCGGCGCGCTGCAACATCGCCGCCTGCGCAACTTCGATGAAATCACCGATCTGCCGAAGGATTTACGTGCGCGGTTGAGTGAGATAGCACGGGCTGCGACTCTCAAAATCGAGTCGCGCTACGTCTCCGACGACGGCACGCGCCGCTACTTGATGAAGACCCACGACAGCCTACCCGTCGAAACCGTTTTCATCCCCGAAGAGCGTCGCGACACGATCTGCTTTTCGTCGCAATCAGGCTGTCCCTTGCAGTGCACCTTCTGTCTGACAGCCCAACTCGGTTTGTTGCGCTCGCTCACTGCCGGCGAGATCGTCGAGCAAATTCAGATCGCGTTGAACGACGCTTACGGTACCGGCGTCCAACCGCCGCGTGGAACAAATCTCGTAGCGATGGGTGCCGGTGAACCATTACTCAATCTCGACGAGCTAATGAAAGCCCTGCGCGTTATGGCCGATCCGCAGGGCATGCACATCGTTCCGAATCGCGTGACCGTTTCTACCGCAGGCATCGTTCCGCGCATTCTCGAACTGGCCCAGACCAGCGACCGGCCGCATCTCGCAATCTCTCTGGCTGCGCCCACAGACGAACTGCGTGATGAGCTCATGCCAATCAACAAGCGCTGGCCCATCGATGAGCTACTCAGCGCTTGTAAAGTTTTCGAGCAGAGCCTCAAAACAAACGAGCGATTCACGTTCGAATACGTGATGCTCGACGGCGTCAATGATTCCGACGAGCAGGCGCGTCAACTCGCGAACCTGCTCAACCGCCACAACCTCAGAGCCAAAGTTAACCTGATTCCGCACAATCCCGCAGACCCGCTGCCGTATCGCCCGTCACCGGACGAAACCGTGGAACGCTTCAAGAATATTCTGGAGTCGAAAGGAATCCACACCTACGTGCGGCGGCCGCGTGGACGAGATATTTTTGCGGCGTGCGGGCAACTGGCAGCGCGCCAGGTACCACTTAATGTCGAAACACTACGAAACAAAACCTTAGTCGGAGCCAATACTTAATGATCAGATACACAACGCTTCTTCGCCTGTTCTCACTGACTATCATCCTTTTGTTGCCGGCAACTTTCTATTCGAAACCAGTGCCGCAGTCGTCGCATGACGTGGGCGTGAATGGCTCGCTCGCTCCCGACAAAGTGAAGAAGGGCCGAATTGCTCGCGCGACCGTCGTAATGGAAATCCCGTCCGGACTGCACGTGCAGTCGAATAAACCGCTGGACAAATTTCTCGTGGCTACGAAGCTGGACGTGGAGACGCCTTCGGGCATGACCGTTGGTCCAATTACCTATCCGCGTGCGCAGATGCGGAAGTTGAAATTCTCGAAGAACACCGTGGCTGTCTATGAAGGCCGGACGATGATCCGTTTCAACGTCACCGTGCCCGCCAACTACTCGGGCGGCTCTGGAGACATTAAAGGCAAGCTCAGGTTTCAGGCGTGCAACGATGAGTCGTGCTTCCCGCCCGTCACGCGCGAAGTGAAGATGTGGCTCAACGTGGAGTGATCAATTTCTTCCGACGACAGCCATCAAGCGTCCGACTTTCCCGTGCAGACTCTTCTCCTTTCGATAAGAAAAGAAGAGATCTGTCCGGCACATCGTGCAGATCGGCGCCGTGTGAATTCGGTCAGAAGGCACTCCAACAGATTCCAGTTGCGCTCGATTGGCCTGCAGTAAATCCACCAGCGCGTGCCCGGGGCGCGTAGGCGTAAAAAGCTTTTCTCCGTATTCAAAGCGACTGGTAAACGCGTCGATTACTTCGCTGCCCACCTCATAACAACATGGACCAGCCGCAGCGCCTATCGCCACGCGCAGATTCTCTGGATTAGCGTCGTATTCCTGCGCCAAACGCTCGACACCTGCCAGGACCGCGGTGGCCAACGTTCCGCGCCAGCCGGCATGTACCGCGGCAAACGCACCCGTAACCGGATCGCCCAACAGAATCGGAACGCAATCCGCCGTCTTGACGCCGGCCAACACATCCTTTGCATTACTGACAATCACATCGCAAAAGATCGTGTCGCCGCGTTCGTTCTCAGCCGGCTTTGCTTCTTCTCTGGTTTGGACCACGCGCACATCGGCGCCGTGAACCTGCCAGCAACCGGCGAGTGCCCAGTCACCGGGAAATAGCTTGAGAAATCGGCGACGATTCTCCAGAATGTTCTCCGCCGCGTCTTCGTTGAAACCGGCGAGACTCAGCGCGTCTGACGGCATCGCGCTGACGCCGCCAAGGCGCGTCGAGAAACCGTTTACAAAACCGTCTTGTTCGAGTGGGCCGCAGATGAGGGCGCGTACGCCGTCCATCTCGCGCCAGTAAAAATCTGCCGCGTTTAGTTGATCGCTTGTGATCGTTTCCATCGGCATAGACATTATCGAAGTTGCGCGAATTCGCGAAGTGCTCCTGCGCACGCCGCGTTTTGCAGAACGCGTCTACACGCATGCCGAGCGCGAATACTGCGACCTGCGCGGCGCCGTGTCGGCACAACATTATGCGGCGCGGTTCGCGGCAAAAGAAGCGGCGTTGAAAGCATTGCAGACTGGCTGGCGCGGCGGAATCAGTTGGCAGGACGTGGAAGTGGCGGCGCGTGAGAGTGGTGCGCCTTATTTAATCTTTCGTGGGCAGGTGCAGAGTATTTTCGAGAGCTTTCGCGCCACCGCGACTCACCTCTCAATCTCACACACGAGCGAGCACGCGATCGCACAGGTGATCCTGGAGCGGTGAAACTTTAGCGCATGTCGTTGACTAGCGTGCGCCGGCCATTCGCATCAACATCTACTCGCATAGTTCCATAACGTAGCGGCGGCGGCGTTTCTTTCTTCGCCACGGTGGTTTCAGTCTTCGTTTCACTCTCCTCAGCAAACGGACTGCCCTGCACCGGCAAGTTCCCGTGCAGGTAACACTCCATATTCGGCTGTAATCGATCCGTCACCGCGATCAACTCGCGCAGCGGACAACCTAACGTCGAACGCAACCCCGTCATCGAGTCGATCTCGACAAACTTGATCCCTTCCGGACATTCGAAGTTCTCGCCACCCAAATCCGGCCGCACTGCGATCGCCTCATCCATAAACTCGACCCACGCCGGCAACGCCGCTTCAGCACCAGTCAAACCAAGCTGTTTGTTGTCGTCGAAACCGATCCACACCGCACACACCAGATTCGGCGAGTAACCCACAAACCATCCATCGCGCGACGTTCCAGTCTTGCCCGCAATTGCGGTGCCCGGCACCGCGCCGCGAGCTTTGCGCGCCGTGCCACGATCGATGACCGCCGCGAGCATGTTCGTGATCATGTACGCCGTTGTCGGACTAACAACCTGGTCCTCCGTCGCTTCGAGGGCGTGTGCCGCTGGTGGCTCGCCCACATTCGTGATGACTTTCGCATCCACGCGGCGCCCGTCGTTCACAAAAGCGGCGTAGGCTGAAGCCAATTGCAGCGGCGTCACTTCCTCTGTTCCCAAAGCCATCGCCGGATAACGCTCCGGTTTCGGCAAACCAAAACGCGCCGCCAGATTTGCAGTGCGCGCGAGTCCGGTTTGCAACGCCACGTCAACCGTCACGACATTTAACGATCTGACCAGCCCGGTGCGCATCGTCACTTCGCGCATCGAATAGCCGCCACCATAATTCGCCGGCCGGTACGTCTGGTTGCGGTCGTAGACAAACTCGCGTGGCGCATCCATAAACAACTGCACCGGTGAGAGGCCGTCTTCGATCGCTGCCGCATACACAAACGGCTTGAAAGTCGAGCCCGGTTGGCGCATCGCATCAGTAGCGCGATTGAGTTGCGACTCCGCGTAGCTGCGTCCACCAACCATCGCCAGCACGTTGCCCGTGTGTGGATCGAGTGCAACGAGAGCTGCCTGC
>Ga0070699_100003959_pt1 | contig 13091 bp, 15 predicted proteins | sample KBSK1503metaG_FD_65473 | JGI IMG/M metagenome (GOLD analysis project Ga0070699, IMG submission 65473) | Corn, switchgrass and miscanthus rhizosphere microbial communities from Kellogg Biological Station, Michigan, USA - KBS K1-50-3 metaG | ecosystem: Host-associated > Plants > Roots >...
GGCTGGTGGACGATCGCGCGGCGGATCCTGCTGCCCATCCTGCGTCCCGCGCTGCTGGCCGCCTTCGTGCTCATGTTCATCACGCTGCTCGGCGACTACGACCCAGTCGTGTTCCTGCAGAAACCGGGCACCGAGGTGCTCGGCGTGACGATGCTGCAGACCTGGCAGCGGGGAGTCATCGGCCCGGTCGCCGCCCTGGCCGTCGTTCAAGTCGCGATCGTCGCCATCGTGCTCCTGCTCGGGGCAAGGGTTCTTCGGAGGCTGCGCCGTGCCTGACATCCGCATCGAACACCTCAGCAAGTCCTTCTCCGGCCCCAAGGTCCTGGACGACGTCAGCTTCACCGTCAAGGACAAGGAGTTCGTCACGCTGCTGGGACCCTCCGGCTGTGGCAAGACCACGACCCTGATGTGCATCGCCGGTCTCCAGACTCCGGACCAGGGCCTCGTCGCCTGCGGAGACGACATCTTCGTCGACCGCTGCGCCCGCGTCGACCTGGCGGCCGAGCAGCGCAACCTCGGGATCGTGTTCCAGTCCTACGCGATCTGGCCGCATATGACCGTCGCGCAGAACGTGGCGTTCCCGCTGCGCGTCCGCAAGATGAGCAAGCCCGCCATCCGGGGTCGCATAGCTGACGTGCTGGCCCTGGTCGAGCTCGGCGCGCTGGCCGACCGCTACCCGCACCAGTTGTCCGGCGGCCAGCAGCAGCGGGTCGCGCTGGCCCGCGCCATCGCGCCCTCCCCGGCGGTGTTGCTGCTCGATGAGCCGTTCTCGAATCTCGACGCCAAGCTGCGCGAACGAGCCCGCGACTGGCTCAAGGCGTTGCAGCACTCCCTGGGGCTGACCACGGTCTTCGTGACCCACGACCAGGACGAGGCGTTGTCGATGAGCGACCGGATCCTGGTCATGAACGGCGGCCGCATACTGCGTGAGGGAACGCCAGAGGAGGTCTACCGGCAGCCCCGCGCGCGGTTCGTGGCCGAGTTCGTCGGCCATTGCAACTTCCTGACCGGCCCCGTCGCCCCCGGGCCGGACGGCGACGCGGTCCTGACGACCGCGGAGTTCAGCGAGGGCGTTATCGTCCGAGGGCGTCACGACGGCCCGAGCGGGACCATCGCCGTCCGGCCGGAGGACATCGAGATCAGTTCCGGGGTCCAGCTCGACGGGCCCGGACCGGGAACCGAGGCCAGCGTCCTGCACGCCTCCTACCTCGGCGACCACTATCACTACCAGGTCGCGGTCGGGGCGCTGCAGCTGAGTGTGCATTCGCCGCGTCCGCTGGCCCCGGGACCTGTGCGGCTGCGCATCCCGCCCGGCGTCGCCACGTTCGTCGATTGACATCCTCTTCCCGTCCAGAAAGGCGGCATATGCCTGACCAATCCGGCCCGCCCGACAGCGTGGGCATCCTGGTGCCGACCGGCATGCTCGGCGGCGGCTTCGGCCCCGGGACCATCACCCGCGGTATCTCCCTCGGCGCCGACGTCATCGCCGTCGACGGCGGGTCGACCGATTCGGGGCCCTACTACCTCGGGGCCGGCGTGGCCAAGACGGCCGAGCACGCCGTGCGTCACGACCTCCGCCTGCTTCTCGCGGCCGCGAGCAGCGCCCGCATACCGCTGATCGTCGGCTCCTGCGGCACCGGCGGGACGGACTCGGGCGTGAACTGGATCGCCGGCATCGTGAACGCGATCTGCGTCGAGGACGGGCTCGACCTGACCGTGGCCAGGATCTTCAGTGAGCAGCACGCCGGCCAGCTGATCTCAGAACTGGAGCGCGGACGCATTCACGCGCTGCCTCCCAGCGAAGCGCTGGACGCGGCGACCCTCGGCCGGTGCACGCACATCGTTGCCATGATGGGCCACGAGCCCATCGAGCACGCGCTGCGTGCGGGCGCGAACGTCGTGCTCGCCGGTCGGGCGACCGACACGGCCGTTTCCGCGGCCTTCGCCCTCATGCGCGGGATGCCGCCCGGGCCGACCTGGCACGCAGCGAAGATCATCGAGTGCGGCGGGCAGTGCACCACCAACCCGGCTTCCGGCGGCGTATTCGCCCGGATCGATCACCGCGGCTTCACCATCGAGCCGCTCGACCCGGACAGCGCCTGCACGCCGACCTCGGTGGCCGCGCACATGCTGTACGAGACCGTCAACCCGTACACGATGCGCGAACCAGGCGGCACCATCGAGGTGGCCAGCGCCCGCTACACCGCCATCGACGAGCGCACCGTGCGCGTCGAGGGATCGCGATTCGAGCCCGCGGACCAGTACACGATCAAGCTCGAGGGCGCGGCGGTCACCGGGTACGAGACGGTGTCCTTCACGGGCATCCGGGATCCGCAGATCCTTCGGTCGATCGACGTATGGGCCGAGTTTTTCGACCAGACTTTGACCGAACGGGTGGCGAGCGTGCTGGAGCTGGCCGCTGACACGTGGGGAGCCGATCTGCGCCTGTACGGCTACAACGCCGTCCTGGGCGAGCTGGAGCGCCAGCCGGCCAGGCCGGCCGAAATCGGGGTGATGCTGCTGGTCAGCGCCCAGGACCAGCAGACGGCGACGGCGATCTCGAAGCTGGCCAACCCGCTGTTGCTGCACCTGCCCCTGCCGGCCATGAACTACCTGCCCAGCTTCGCGTTCGCCACCTCCCCCGCGCACATCGATCGCGGCGCGACGTACGAGTTCGTGCTCAACCACGTACTCGACGTCGACTCGCCGACCGGCATGTTCCGCCTGGAGATGGGTCCGAGCCATGGCTTCTGACACGAACGACGCGCCTCGTACGCTGGGCGAGCTCGCGCTTGAAGTGCGATCGAAGAACGCCGGGCCGTTCTGGATGACGCTCGAGGCTTTCATGCCGGATGAGGAGACCTACCGGATCGCGGACGCGCTCATCACCACCGAGCTGATCAGCGAGTTGTACCACGTCGCTCCCGCGTCCTTGCAGATCTTTCGCATCCCGGACTTGCACGTGGTCAAGGTGTCCTTCCCGCGTCCGGTCGTGCAGGGCAGCCTGCACGACCGGGATATGCATGCCGGGCAGCACCACGTCCCGCTGGCGAACATGATCGTCCCGTCCCCGGGGTGAAGCTGGCCGGCCGCCGGGTTAAGACGTCGTTCCGTGCGGCGCGTCGCTGGCGCGCAGGCCGGAGATGGTCTGGCCGATCAGGTAGCGCCATTCCTCGCGCAGGCGGGGCCGGTCGGCTTCTGGCGCCTCGGCGAGCGCGAGCCCGGCGCCGCCGAGCATCCAGAACGAGAACCTGACCAGGCTCTCCCGCGCCCGGTCCGCCAGGTAGCCGGCGTCGACCAGGGCCGTGATAAAGCGCTCGACGAGGCCGTAGGCGTACTTCTGCTCGCACTCCCGCCAGCGGTGCCAGCCGAGCGCGGTCGGCCCTTCCAGCCAGACCAGCCGTCCGTACACCGGGTCGCAGCACTGGTCGAGGAACGCGTCGAGGGCCTGGCGAGCCGCGATCAGGGGGTCGGCGTCGGTGGCGGCGGCGGTGATGCGGGCGATCGCACGGGTCTCCTGCGCGTCGAGGACGGCCTCGAACAGGGCCTGCTTGCCGTCGAAGTGGTGGTACACCGCGCCCCGGGTCACCTGGCTGGCGGCCGCCACGTCCTCCAGGGACGTCCCGGTGTACCCGCGCGTGGCGAACAACCGGGTGGACTCGTCGAGCAGCGCCGCCCGGGTGGCCTCCGAGTACAGCTCCCGCCGGCTCCTGACTTGTTGCATGCGTAGAGTGTAGTAACATACACAGGGTATGTGACAAGCACGGCGTATGCGGATGACAGGCCGGGCAGGAGCCCGGAAGGAGACACTGCCATGTCCCAGACCATGCCCCCGCCGGTGTTCGATCCGTTCGCGCCCGGCTTCACCGACGATCCCTACCCGCAGTACGCGGCGCTGCGGAGCGGGGCGCCCGCTGGCCGGCACCCGCTCGGGTTCTTCCTGCTCACCCGCTACGAGGACGTGTCCGGGCTGCTCCGGGCGGGCATGTCGGTCGAGGATCGCAACATCACCGACCGCCAGCTGATCGAGCTGCGCGAGCAGTTGTACGGGGAGGAGGCCGCCCGCCCCCGCGGCATTTCCATGCTCGACCGCGACCCGCCGGACCACACGCGGCTGCGCCGCCTGGTGTCGAAGGCGTTCACACCACGGGCCGTGGAGGCGTTGCGGCCGCGCATCACCGGGCTGGTCGACGAGATGCTCGACGCGGCCGAACGCCAGGGCCGGGTCGACCTGGTCGACGCGCTGGCCTTCCCGCTGCCGTTCGCCGTGATCGCGGAGATGCTCGGCACGCCGCCGGCCGACCACGAGCGGATCAGGCAGCTGAGCGGTACCGTGGTCCGCTCGCTCGAGCCGGTCAACGACCCGGATATGGCCGCGGCCATCGCGGCCGCCGACGCCGAGCTGACCCAGATCGCCGCGGAGATGATCGCGTGGAAGCGCGCCAACCCGGCCGGTGACCTGCTCACCGCGCTTATCAACGCCGAGGACGACGGCGATGTGCTCGACGATGACGAGCTGATCGCGCAGACGCTGCTGCTGTACATCGCCGGGCACGAGACGACGGTCAACCTCATCGCGGGCGGGACCCTCGCCCTGCTGCGCCATCCGGACCAGCTCGCGCTGCTGCGCGAGGATCCCGGCCTGACCGCCAACGCGGTGGAGGAGCTGCTGCGCTACGACAGCCCGGTGCAGGCGACCAGGCGGGTCACCCTGGAGCCGGTCACCCTCTCCGGTGTGGAGATCCCGGCCGGGGCCTTCGTCATGGCCCTGCTGGGCTCGGCCAACCGGGACGAGAGCTACTGGGGCCCTGACGCCGCTGAGCTCAGGCTCGACCGGGAGAATGCGCGGCAGCATGTCTCGTTCGGCGCCGGGCCACACCACTGCCTGGGGGCGTCGCTGGCCCGGCTGGAGGCCTCGACCGCCCTCGCTCAGCTGACCGGCCGGTTCCCCGGGCTCGCCCTGGACGGCGAGGTCACCTGGAACGGCCGGATCAACCTGCGCGGACCCGCCCGGCTTCCGGTGTCACTGGGAGCGAGCCGGTAGCGGCCCCTTCGGCCAGGCTGTCCGGGTAGAACCGGCGGGCCAGCTCGATCACCTCGTCCAGACCCGGCCACCAGGGGCCGTGCCGCAGCGAGCCGAGGGCGTGCAGGACCCCCGCGGCCTGCGGGCCGGGCTCGGTCTCGGGAACGAGCACGACCCGGTGCGCCCGGACCGAGCGTAGCGGCCCGAGGTGGAAGTCCGGCCCTTCGGTGTCCTCGCGCGCGAGCACCAGGTAGTAGTCCGGCAGCTCGAACCGGCCCGCCCGCCAGGCGGCCAGGGCCTTGACCGCCTCCTGCTCGAAGCCGGCCGGCCCCGCCGGCCCCTCCGGTCGCGACACGTCCCACATCTCACGCCAGCTCGCGGCCACCGCCGCGAGCGGGTCGGCGGGCACCAGGGCGTAGGGCGAGCTGGCCCGGCCGGCCCGCTGCAGCGCCTCCGCCGCGGCGGCCAGTCCGTCGCCTTCCTGGCCGGCCTGCCGCTCCGGCCGGTACTGCTCCGGCCGGTACAGGGTCACGTTCATGGACCGGCCGACGGCGGCGAGGACCTCGCCGGGCGCCGGGCCGGCCAGCACCACTACGGTGGAGGAGTTACGTCGCACGCTGTCAGTCTGCCTCGATGGAGGGCGGGCTCGCGGCGGCGGCCACCGGGCCCGCGCCGGCCACGGTGCCGGTTACGGTACCGGTCACGGCGGCAGACTTCTTCAGCGCGTCGAGGATCGACATACCCTGGCCGACCAGGCCGGCCACGATCTCGTTGACCCCCTGGGTGCCGTTGAGGATGGTGAGGTTGGATCCGGTCAGGCCGCGGGCCGCCGCCTCGACCAGGGCGGGCAGGACCTCCACGAGGCGGTTGGCCGCGATGAGCTCCTGGTTGCCTTCGCGCAGCGAGGCGGCCCTGGCCGTGTTCGCCTCGGCCTCGGCCTCGGCGATGGTCCGCTTGCTGAAGGCCGTTGCCTCCGCGGCGAACCTGGCCTGGTCCCGGTCGGCCTCGGCCAGCGTGCGCTTGCGGTAGGCCTCGGCGTCGGCCGGGCGGCGGACCTCGGCCTCCAGGCGCTGGGCCGCCAGCTCGGCCTGCCGCTGTGCCAGCACGGTCTGGTGCTGGATGACCTGCTGCGCCGCCTGCGCCTCGGCCAGCGGCCCGGCCTGCGCCGCCCGCGCCTGGGCCTCGTCGGTCTCGGCGAGGAACCCCGCGCGCTTGATGGCCGTGTCCCGCTCGAACTGAGCCTTCATCGCGGCCGCCGCCAGCTCCCGTTCGGTAGCTTCCTGATCGGCCCTCGCCTTCGCGATGCGGGCCTGGCTGGCTACGGCGGCGGCGTGCGGTGCCGCCAGGTTGCTGATGTAGCCCGAGGAGTCCTCGATCTCCTGGATCTCCAGCGCGTCGACCACGATGCCGAGCTTTTCCATCTCGGCGTGGCTGCCGTCCTTGACCTCCTGGGCGACCCGGTCCCGCTCCCTAATGATCTGCTCGACGGTGAGGCCGCCGATGATCGACCGCAGGTGCCCGGCGAACACCCGGCCGACGAGCACCTCCATCCGGTCTTGCTCGGCCAGGAACCGGCGCGCCGCGTTCGCGATCGACGCCTGGTCGTCGCCCACCTTGAACGCGGCGACCGCCCGGACGTTCAGCCGGATGCCCTGGTTCGTGATGCAATCCTCGACGATCTCCGCCTCCTGCAGGGCGAGCGAGAGCACGCGGGCCTTCTGCTTCACCGGCATCACGAAGCTGCCGTGCCCGGTGACGATGCGGAACTGCGTCTCCTCACTCCGCCGCTTCGAACCGGAGATCAGCAGGGCCTCGTTCGGCGCCGGGACATGCCAGAAAAACATGAGGGGCTCCCAGGTGATTACTGCGAGAAGGGGGTTACGAACACGGAACGAGCCGACAGGGTGTCGACCACCACGACCCGGCTGTGCCGGGCGATGGGCTCGTCGGACCAGGCCGCGAAGGCCTCGCTGCCGCCGCGGACCGGCATGAGCACCTCGCCGGGCCCGCCCGCCGGTATGGAAACCGTGACCCGTCCGACCTTGCCGATAAGGCTCTCTTGCGCGCCCACGGACACATTTCACCGGCTTTCTCACGCTCGTGCCGGTACTGGTATACCACCGGCAGGCACCGGGCCGGCGGGCGCTCCCCGGTAGGCTGCGGGAGGCGATGTCGTCCCTGGAGGAACCGGCATGAACCAGTTCCAGCTGCCCGCCCACCGCGACCTGTTCTACGGCGGCGCGTGGCGCCGGCCGACCGGGGTACGGCGGCCACCGTCAGCCCGTCTACCGGCCGGGCGCTGGGGAGCTTCGCCGTGGCCGGTGCCGAGGACGTGGACCGGGCCGTGATCATGGCGCGGGCCGGCTTCGCGCAGTGGCGGCGCGTCGCCCCGCTCGAGCGCGCCCGTGTCCTGCGCGAGATGGCCCGCCGCCTGGCCGCCCGCCGCGACGAGTTGGCCTGGATCGACGTCCTGCGGCTCGACCAGCCGCGCCTTCCTGCACGACGCCATCCACGACGAGGTGCTGGACCGGATCCAGGACGAGTTGAAGCAGATCAGGCCGGGACCGCCCGAGGATCCGGCCACCACCATGGGCGCCCTGGTCAGCCGGGCCCACCGCGACCGGGTGCTCGGCTACATCGCCCGGGGCCAGGCCGAGGGCGCGCGGCTGGTGGCCGGCGGCGGACCGCCGCCAGGCCCGGGGCTGGCCGGCGGCTGTTTCATCGAGCCGACGGTCTTCGCCGACGTCACCCAGGACATGACGATCGCCCGCGAGGAGATCTTCGGCCCGGTGCTGTCGGTGCTCCGCTGGGACGACCCGAAGGCCATGCTGGCCGACGTGAACAGCACCCCGTACGGTCTGACGTGCTCGATCTGGACCAACGACCTGGCCGCCGCGCACGAGACCGCGGCCGCGGCCGAGGCGGGGTTCGTCTGGGTGAACGAGGTCGCCAGGCACTTCCTCGGCACGGCCTTCGGCGGCTATAAGCAGTCGGGCACCGGGCGCGAGGAATGCCTGGACGAGTTGCTCGACTTCACCCAGCAGAAGAACATCCACATCCGGTACCGGCCGGGCTGACGCCTACGCGGCGTCCAGGATCTCGACGGGGTCGCCGATCCTGATCACGCCGCCGGAGTCGGGGATCAGGTTCTGGATGCCTCCCTGGCTGGTCTGTGCCACGGCTCCGACGGTAACCCATGGAGCTCAGGCCGCGGCAAGGCCAGCCGAGACGAGCGAGACCAGCGCGGACCGCGACAACCCGGATGCGCCGATCACAAGGTCCTGGCCATCCCCCTCGATGACCAGGGCAGTGGGGACCGGGGCGGGCCCGTCGCCGGAGGGCAGGTAGCCGGACGGCGCGAGCCAGGCCCGGTAGCGGCCCACGGTGACCTCCCTGGCGCCGCGCGGCTCGTCCTGGCCGGCCTGCCCCGGGACTCCCGGCGGCATGAAGAACATGAGTATGCAGGTGCCGGACGCGACGGCCGCTGCCTCCTGAGCCGCCCCGGCCCCCGCGGCACACGGGGCGGCCTTCGCGTCGCTGAGGTGGTACCGGCCGGGCAGCGTCAGCGTGTACGAACCGACGCGGAGTGCGACCGGACCGGACCGGGCCGCGGTCCCGTCCGATGCGCCGCCTGACGTGCTCGCGATCCCGACCGGCACGCCGATGCCGGCGAAGACCACGAACAGGCCGACCACCCCGGCGAAGCGGCGTCGGCGGCCCTTCCGGTAGCGCGCGATGACCGAATCGGCGAGTCCGGCGCGCGGCGTCACGTCGTCCAGCTCGCTCATCAGCGCCAGCCTGAGGTTGAATTCGTCATCAGCGTGGATGGACACGGCGAACCTTCTTGTCTTCGTATTCGGCGGACAGCAGTATCCGCAGCTGGTCAAGCCCGCGGCTGGCCGCGGACTTCACGGTGCCCTCGGCGATGTCGAGGGCGGCTGCGGTGTCGGCCACCGAGGCGTCGAGCATGTAGCGGAACACGAGTACCTCGCGCTGGACGGCGGGCAGACGGCGCAGCACCCGGACGAGCACGTGACGGCGGTCGACCGCCTCGGTGAACGACGTGACCACCGACTGCGGGCTGGTGTCGGCGGGCACCCCGGTCACCTGCGGATGGCGCGCCCGGTACCGCCAGCGCTCCCGGCAGACGTTGACCAGGACCGTCCGGCTGTAGGCCTCGGGGGCCTGGCGCGCGCGGTCCCAGCGCCGGTACGTCCGCAGCAACGCCAGCTGCAGGGCGTCCTCGGCTTCCTCCCGGGTGTCGAGCAGCACCAGGGCCGCCCGCAGGAGCCGGGCCGACGCCGCCTCGACGAATTCGGTGAACTCCGCCTCCCGGCTCGGCGGAGCACCTAGCACCCGTCTCACGACACAGTCAATGCCGCGGGAGCCTCCGAGGTTCCCATCACGTTCCCGGCGGGCGCGGCGGGCCTGCGCAGGAAGCCCTCGTAGTGGTGCTGCTGCAGCTGGCTCTCGATCTGCTTGACCGTGTCGAGCCCGACCCCCACCATGATCAGCAGGCTGACCCCGCTGTACAGGGCCTGGCTGCCGATACCGATCATGCCCAGCGCGACCATCGGGAGCATCGCGATCACCGCGAGGTACACCGCCCCGGGCGCGGTCAGGCGGGCGAGCACGTAGCCCAGGTAGCTGGCGGTCGGCGGTCCGGGCCGCAGGCCCGGCACGAAGCCGCCGTACTTCCTGGTGTTGTCCGCGACCTCGGCCGGGTTGAACGTGATCGACACGTAGAAGTAGGTGAAGGCGATGATCAGCACGAAGAACGCGAGGTAGTAGACCGGGAGGACGTGCACGCTGGGGACGAGGTAACGGTCCACCCAGGCCACCCAGCCCTGCGGGCTGTCCTGGTTGCCGAGCAGGGACGCGGCCAGCTGCGGGAGGTACAGCAGTGACGAGGCGAAGATGACCGGGACCACGCCGGCCTGGTTGACCTTCACCGGGATGTACGTGGTCGCCCCGCCGTACACGCGACGGCCGGTCATCCGCCGCGCGTACTGGACCGGGATGCGCCGCTGGGCCTGCTCGATGAAGACCACGAACCCGATGACGGCGACCACCACGACGATCACCGCCAGGGTCATCGGGATTCCCCTGGTCAGGTAGATCTGCTCGAGCTCGCCGAAGAACACGGCGATCACGCTGGTGAAGATCATCAACGACATGCCGTTGCCGATGCCGCGGTCGGTGATGAGCTCGCCCATCCACATGATCACCGCCGTGCCCGCCACCATCGTGATCATCATGGTCGCGATGGTGAGCACCGAGGGGTGAGGGATCAGCGGATGGCTCACCGCGGAGCAGTCCGTGCCGGAGAACAAGTTCCCCGAACGGGCCAGCTCCACGTACCCGGTCGACACGATGACGGCGAGCATCAGGGTGAGGTACCTGGTGTACTGCGTGATCTTGGCCTGGCCGTGGCCACGGCCCCTTAAATGCCGCGGGACCGCCGCCCGTTCCGTCCTCCGGGTTCCGTCAGCCGAATTGAACCGAACGCCGGGCCATGCCGTGCCAGAACCCGTCGATGACGGTGCGCTGGGTGACCAGTTCATCGGCTGCCGCGCCGAGGGTGACGAACAGCGGGGCGAAGTGTTCGGTCCGGGGGTGGGCGAGACGGCTGGCCGGGGCCTTGTGCTCGAAATCGAGCAGGGCGTCGAGGTCGGCGTCCTCCAGCGCCTGGCGGCCCCAGTCGTCGAACTCGGCCATGACCGCAGGGACCAGGCGGTCGTCGGCGGTGAGCGCGCGCAGGTTGTGGGTGAAGAAGCCGCTGCCGATGATAAGGACGCCCTCGTCGCGCAGCGGGGCCACCCTGCGGCCGATCTCCAGCAGCCGGCCGGGGTCCAGGCTGGGCATCGAGATCTGCAGCACCGGCACGTCCGCGGCCGGGTACATCTCCACCAGCGGAACGTACGCGCCATGGTCCAGGCCACGGTCCGGAATGTCCAGCACCGGGGTGCCGGCGGAGCGCAGCAGCTTGCGGACCTTCCCGGCCAGCTCCGGCGCGCCGGGCGCGGCGTAGGTCACCTGGTAGTAGTGCTCCGGAAAGCCCCAGAAGTCGTAGACCAGCGGCACCGTGGCGGTGGCGCCCAGGGCCAGCGGCGCCTCCTCCCAGTGCGCGGAGATCATCAGGATGGCCGACGGCCTGGGCAGGTCGCCGGACCACACGGCCAGCTCCCCCGGCCAGGACGGATGGTCGGCCAGCGGCGGGGCGCCGTGGGAGAGGTACAGCGCGGGCATCCGGTCCTGGTTCGCCATGACGGTCTCCATGTAGTTCAAATTTGAATTACTGCTGCTGAGCCTAGCATCATGATTCAAATTTGTACAACAAGCGTTAGGATGGATGCGTGGGAGCGGTGAGGGGACCAGACGAGGACAGGCCCGTGGATGCGGTGAAGGTAGCGGGTGGGGATGGGGCGCCGGGCACGGTGAGGTGGCTGGACGAGGACGAGATGCGGGCCTGGCAGAGCTTCCTGGCCGCCGGGGCACTCGTCGACCGGCGGGTCGACCAGCAGCTGAAGGATGCCGTCGGGCTGTCCCATCCGCAGTACGAGATCCTGGTCCGGCTGGCCGCCGCCCCGGACGGCGAGCTGCGGATGACCGAGCTCGCCGACACCGTGCTCACCTCCAAGAGCGGGCTGACCTACCAGGTCACTCAGCTCGAGAAGGCGGGCCTGGTGGCCCGCCGGTCCTGCCCGTCCGACGTGCGCGGGGTCCTGGCCGTGCTGACCGAGGCCGGCCGGCGCAAGCTGGAGCAGGCCGCCCCCGGGCACGTCGCCCTGGTCCGCGAGCTGCTCATCGACGTGCTCACGCCCGGGCAGCTCGCCGTCATCGCCGACGCCCTGGGCGAGGTCAGCCGCCGGCTGAGCGGTGCCGCCGGGCCGCCAGCTGAGCGGTCAGGTCAGCTCGGCCACGAGCTCCGCATCGGCGGCCACCGGTACCGCGGTGATCCGGCGGTGCCGGTTGCGCCGTTCCAGCCCGATGGCCAATAAGACAGGCCGGCCGAATGGATTATGGGCCGAACGAGCTGGCGGTCCGCCCGTGCACCACAGCGCGCACCGGCACCGCAGTACGCACGAGCATCACCGAGCCGGGGGCGCATGACCCGGAGCGAACCACGACGATGCCACATCGTGGTGCACCTGACCACGACGGTGTCACATCGTCGTGGTCAGGGGGTCCGGCCCGCTGGTGCTGCTGCGCAGGAGGTGCCCGCTGTGGTGCCAGAGGGTCCGAGGGTTGTTCAAATTGAATTACGAGGTATGGTTGGATTGGCTGTTCAAATTTGAACGATCTGACGAGGAGGAGAGCGATCATGGAGATCACGATCATCGGGGCGGGCAACATGGCGTCGGGCATCGCCACCCGGGCGCTGGCCGGCGGGCACACTGTGCGGCTGGCCGACCGTGACCCGGCCAAGGCCAAGGCGCTGGCCGAGGACCTGCGCGGGCGGGTGCCGGGCGCCGACGTCCGCGAGCTGGCCGGGGAGCTGGCCGGGGTCGTCGTGCTGGCCCTGCCGTTCGCCGCGGCCGAAGAGGTCGCCGCGGCCAACCGGGAGGAACTGGCGGGCAAGATCGTGGTCGACATCTCCAACCCGGTCGACTTCGCCACCTTCGACTCGCTGGTGGTGCCGCCCGGCACGTCGGCCGCCGAGCAGATCGCCGCGGCCGCCCCGGGCGCCCGGGTGGTCAAGGCGTTCAACACCACGTTCGCCGGCACCCTGGTGGCCGGGCAGGCGGGCGGCGCGCCGCTGGACGTGTTCATCGCCGGCGACGACGCCGAGGCCAAGCAGGCCGTCGCGGACGTGGCCGCCGGGGGCGGGCTGCGGCCCATCGACGCCGGGCCGCTCAAGCGCGCCCGCGAGCTGGAGGGCTTTCAGTTCCTGCACATGACCCTGCAGCAGACGCTGGGCACCGGCTGGTCCAGCGCGATCAAGATCGTCGGCTGACCTCTCAGCTGACTTCGGTGCGGAGCAGGTTCAGCTTCTCGAATACCGGCGCGTCGGAGAACGTGAACAGGTCCAGCTGGGCGGCGGCGGTCAGGGAGAACTCGGTCCAGG
>Ga0070699_100003963_pt1 | contig 13087 bp, 11 predicted proteins | sample KBSK1503metaG_FD_65473 | JGI IMG/M metagenome (GOLD analysis project Ga0070699, IMG submission 65473) | Corn, switchgrass and miscanthus rhizosphere microbial communities from Kellogg Biological Station, Michigan, USA - KBS K1-50-3 metaG | ecosystem: Host-associated > Plants > Roots >...
AGCGGCCTCGCGGTCGACGAGCAGGGCTTCGTGCGCGTCGACGAGACGCTGCGCAGCGTGTCGCACCCGGAGGTATTCGCGCTCGGCGATTGCGCAGCGGCCGGGGAAGCGAAATCCGGCGTGCACGCCGTGCGCCAGGGCGAGCTGCTCTCGGACAATCTGCGCAAGCTCATTGCCGGATTGCCGCTCGCGCCTTACGCGCCGCAGCCGCGCGCGCTCCTTCTGCTCACCTGCGGCGGCCGCTACGCGATCGCCGCGCGCGGCGGCTGGAGTGCGCAGGGGCACTGGGCCTGGTGGTGGAAGAACTGGATCGACCGCCGCTGGATCGCGCGCCTGCGCGAGCAAAAAAAAGGCGCCGTCGGGGACGGCGCCGGCTCGTAAGAAGAACGAAGCTAGTTGGCGAGGCCGGCGAGTTGCATCAATTCTTCGATCGAGGGCGCCTGCGCCAGGGTGCTCGGCGCGTTTTGCTTGCCGTGCACGACGATCACCAGGCCCTTGCCGCTGCGCACGTCGAGCCAGCGGCCGCCGATCCTCTTGCCGTTCAAGTCGTGCAGCACGGCTCCGCCGCGCACGCGCTCCTCGTAGCCGACGACCTCGCCACGCTCGTTGACGCGCGGCACGAAAAGCGTGAGCTGCGCAAGCTCTTCTCCGGTGCGGCTGTCGCGCATGAGGTCCTTGTAGCCGATGACGTGACCTTGCGCGTTCTTCAGGTCTTCACGCGCAACCGGCTTTGTATCGATGACGGAGCAGCCGCCGGCGGCAAGGCTGACGGCGAAAATCAGGGCGGTTCTCTTGAGCGCTTTCATTTCTCTTTTTTCTTCCTTCTTGCGGGTCTCCCCCGGAGACCATCGCTGCGGGACTGTACGCCCCGGCCGGATCGGACGCAAAGGCGACAGCCTGGGCGCGGCAAGCCATTGAATGTCTTTATACTTAGCGCGCCTGGCACCCCGGACACGAATCGAACGTGCGACCTGCCCCTTAGGAGGGGGCTGCTCTATCCACTGAGCTACCGGGGCGTGGCAGGCACATTCTAACCATCAGGATCGAATCGGCTTGAGGGCGCTGGCGTGGGTTCTTTTTGTGTTTCTGGTCGTGCCGGCGCCGGCGCGCGCGCAGCCATGGAGCGGCGACGAGGGCACGGTGCCTTACGTCAACACGCCGATGGAGATCGTCGAGCGCATGCTGCGCATGGCGCAAGTGCGCAGCGGCGATTACGTGGTCGACCTCGGCTCGGGTGACGGTCGCATCGTCATCGAGGCGGCCAAGCGCGGCGCGCGCGGCCTCGGCGTCGACCTCGACCCGAGCCTCGTCAAGCTCGCCGCTCGCAACGCCGATCGCGCGGGCGTCGCCGATCGCGCGCGCTTCGAGGTGCGCGACATCTTCGAGACGCCTCTCGCGCCCGCGAGCGTCGTGACGATGTATCTGCTTCCCGAGTTCAACGCCAAGCTGCTGCCACGGCTGATCGCGCTCAAGCCCGGGACGCGCATCGTCTCGCACGACGGCGGCATCGGCGACTGGCCGGCCGACGAGACGCTCGAGATGCGCACGCCCGAAAAGCCGGTGGGCCTGGGCGGGCTGTCGAAAGTGGAACTTTGGATCGTGCCGGCGGATGCGCGCGGCAGCTGGACGAGCGACATCGGGCAGCACGGCGGCCTCTGGCGCTTCGACATCGCCCAGCGCTACCAGATGCTCGACGTGAAGGCGCTCGCCGGCGGCCGAAGCCTTCTCGTGCGCAACACGCGGCTGCGCGGCGAGGAGATCAAGATCATCGCGACGGGCCTCGTCGGCGAGCACGCCTGGCACCACTACTTCGTCGGCACGCTGCGCGGCGATCGCATCGACGGCCAGGTCACCGTTTCCGACGGCCGTACCAGCACCGTCTATCCATGGCTCGCGAAACGCGCCCGCTAGAGCTGCTCTCGGTCTTCGACGGCATCGTGCTGATCTGCGGCATGGTGATCGGCGCGGGCATCTTCAAGGCGCCCTCGATCGTCGCGGCGAACACCTCGAGCGTGCTGGAATTCCTGGCCGCCTGGGTGCTTGGCGGCGCGGTATCGCTCTGCGGCGCGCTCCTCTACACGGAGCTCGCGGTGCGCTATCCCGAGACGGGAGGCGAATATGCATTCCTCTCGCGCGGCTGGGGCAGGGGCGTCGCGTTCGTCTTCGCCTGGGCGCGCATGACGGTCATCCAGACGGGCGCCATCGCCGCGGTGTCTTTCGTCTTCGGCGACTATGCGTCCGAGATCTGGCGCCTGGGCGACAAGAGCTCATCGATCTACGCGGCGCTCGCGGTCGTGGCGCTCACGGCGCTGAACGTCGCGGGCACCGTCGAGTCGAAGATCCTGCAGCGCGCGATGCAGATCGCCCTCTTCGCCGGGCTGCTCTTCATCGCCGCCTGCGGCCTTCTCTCGCACGCGCCGGTCGCCGCGGCGCCGGCCCCGACGGGCGGCGGCTCCTTCGGCCTGGCGATGATCTTCGTGCTGCTCACCTACGGCGGCTGGAACGAGGCCGCGTATCTCGCGGGCGAAGTGCGCGAGGCGCGTCGCAACATGATCCGCGTGCTCGTCGGCGGCATCGTCACCGTCGCCGTGCTCTACCTGCTGGTGAACGTCGGCTACCTGATGGCGCTGGGTCTCGGCGGCATGAAGGCGTCGAAGGCGGTCGCGGTCGACGTGGTGCGCGCGGTGGCCGGCGAGAAAGGCGCGGTGCTGGTGGCGATCATCGTGTGCCTCGCCGCGCTCACGACGATCAATGCCGCCATCTTCACCGGCGCGCGCACGAGCTACGCGCTCGGGCGCGACTTCGCCCTTTTCCGGCAGCTCGGCGCCTGGCGCGCGGCGGGCAGCACGCCGGCCAACGCGCTGCTTCTCCAGGGCGCGATCACGCTCGTGCTGGTGTGGGCCGGCTCCCTCACGCCCGATGGCTTCAGCGCCATGGTGGCGTATACGGCGCCCGTGTTCTGGACGTTCTTCTACCTCACCGGCACGACGCTCTTCCTCTTCCGGGAGCGCGGCACCGAGCGGCCGGCGTTCCGCACGCCGCTCTATCCGCACATTCCGATCGCCTTCTGCGTGATGTGCGCCTACATGCTTTATTCGAGCGTCGACTACATCCGCAATCCGGACTTCGGGCCGAGCTTCGGCGCGGCGGTGTTCGCCGGCCTGATCGTCATGGCGGCGGGCGTGCCGCTGTACTTCACGCTGCGCGCGCGATGACGCTCACGGAGTTGCGCTACATCGTCGCCGTGGCGCGCGAGCGCCACTTCGGCCATGCCGCCGAGGCGTGCTTCGTCGCGCAGCCCACGCTGTCCGTGGCCGTAAAGAAGCTCGAGGAGGAGCTCGGCGTCATGCTCTTCGAGCGCGGGCCCGGCGAGGTGACGATCACGCCCGCCGGGCAGAAGATCGTCGAGCAGGCGCAGCGCGTGCTCGAGGAAGCGGCGCGCATCAAGGACCTCGCCGCCGCGGGGCGCGATCCGCTCGCCGGAGCGCTGCGCCTGGGCGCGATCTACACCATCGGGCCTTATCTGCTGCCGAAGCTGATCCCGATCCTGCGGCGCAGTGCGCCGGCGATGCAGCTTCACATCCAGGAGAACTTCACGCATCGCCTCGCCGAGTCGCTGAAAAGCGGAGAAGTGGACGTCATCCTCATCGCGCTGCCTTTCGTCGAGCCGGGCATAGCGACGCGCGCCGTGTACGACGAGCCGTTCTTCGTCGCCGTGCCGAAAGGCCATCCCTGGGAAGTGCGCAAGCGCATTACCTCCGAGGAGCTCACCCGGGAGAGCCTGCTGCTCCTGGGCGAGGGGCATTGCTTTCGCGACCAGGTGCTCGAGTTCTGCCACACGGCGCGCACGCGCGCGATCGAAGGCGGCTCGCTCGAGACCATCCGGCAGATGGTGGCGAGCGGCGTCGGCGTGACCGTTCTGCCGGCGACCTCGGTGAATGCGAACCCGACTCCGGGCGATCTTATTCGCATCCTGCCGTTCGCGCGTCCGGTGCCTTCGCGCCGCGTGGGCCTCGCGTGGCGGCGCAGCTTCCCCCGTCCCGAGGCGATCGAAGCGCTGCGCAAGGCGATCCTCGCCTGCAACCTGCCGCAGGTGGAGAAGCTGCCGAACGCCGCGTAGTCCGGACGGGGCATTTCGCGGCACGGCACTTGCGGGTCATTGTCTCCACGGCATGAACGCGCCCCAACCTAAGCTTGCTGCGATAAAGGAAGGCCTGCCCTATCCCAAGGGCGCCACCTGGGACGGCAAAGGCGTGAACTTCGCGCTCTTCTCCGCGCACGCCACCAAGGTCGAGGTTTGCCTGTTCGACAAGTCGGGCGAGAAGGAGACGGCGCGCATCGAGCTGCCCGAGTATCGCGACGAGATCTGGCACGGCTGGGTGCCCGAGATCGGCCCCGGCACTTTTTATGGCTTTCGCGTTCACGGGCCCTACAAGCCCGATGAAGGCCATCGCTTCAATCCGAACAAGCTGCTGCTCGATCCGTATGCGCGCGCGACGATCGGTGAGCTGAAATGGGACCCGGCGGTCTTCGGTTACCAGATGGAAACGCAGGACGACACGACTTTCGACGAGCGCGACAGCGCGCCGTTCATGCCCAAGTCCGTGGTCGTCGATCCGAATTTCGACTGGAAGCGCGAGAAGGTCTGGAAGCCCGTGCCGTGGGATCGCACCATCGTCTATGAGACCCATGTGCGCGGCTATACCAAGCTGCATCCGAAGGTGCCGGAGCGCGAGCGCGGCAGCTTCGCCGGCATGGCTCATCGCGACGTGGTCGCGTACATCAAGGCGCTGGGTGTCACGACGGTCGAGCTGCTGCCCGTGCACTCGTTTGTGAACGACGACTTCCTGCTGCAGAAGAAGCTCACCAACTACTGGGGCTACAACTCCATCGGCTTCTTCGCGCCCGATCCGCGCTACGCCTCCGATCCGGCCAAGTGCCTGCAGGAGTTCAAGGAGATGGTGGCGCGCTTCCACGATGCCGGGCTGGAAGTGGTGATCGACGTCGTCTACAACCACACCGCGGAGGGCAACGAGCGCGGGCCGACGCTCTCGTTCAAGGGCATCGACAACTGCTCGTATTACCGCCTGATGCCGGAGAACAAGCGCTACTACATCAATGACACGGGCACGGGCAACACGCTCAACCTCTCGCATCCGCGCGTCATACAAATGGTGGCGGACAGCCTGCGCTACTGGGCGGAGGAGATGCACGTCGATGGCTTCCGCTTCGACCTTGGCACCATCCTCGCGCGCGAGCCGGGCGGCTTCGACACGCACAACGGCTTCATGAAGGCCGTGATGCAGGACCCGCGGCTGCAGGGCGTGAAGCTGATCGCGGAGCCCTGGGACTGCGGCCCCGGCGGCTACCAGGTCGGCGGCTTCCCGCCGGGCTGGGCGGAGTGGAATGACAAGTTCCGCGACACGGTGCGCGATTTCTGGCGCGCCCAGGCGAGCCCGAAAGCGCTCGCGCCGCGGCTTTGTGCTTCGCCGGATTGCTTCGGCCATCGCGGCCGGCAGCCCTGGGCGAGCGTCAATTTCATCACCGCGCACGATGGCTTCACGTTGAACGACCTGGTCTCGTACAACGACAAGCACAACGAGGCGAACGGGGAAAACAACCAGGACGGCACGTCGAACAACCGTTCCTGGAACCACGGCGCCGAGGGGCCGACCGACGATCCGGCGATCAAAGGCCTGCGCAAGCGCCAGATGAAGAACATGCTCGCCACGCTGCTGCTCTCGCAGGGCACGCCGATGATGCTCGCCGGCGATGAGTTCGCGCGCTCGCAAAAGGGCAACAACAACGCCTATTGCCAGGACACCGAAATATCGTGGGTCGACTGGAACCTCGACGAGCCGGACGAACGCATGATCCGCTTCGTCAAGAAGCTCACCGGCTTGCGCCAGAAGTACCCGATCCTGCGCCAGAAGCGCTTCCTCTCCGGCGTCTTCAACGAGGAGCTCGGCGTCAAGGACGTCGCCTGGATGAGCACTGCCGGCAGCGAGATGAGCACGCAGGAGTGGGACGATTCGAACACGCGCTGCTTCGGCATGCTGCTCGACGGCCGCGCGCAGCAGAGCGGCATCCGCCAGCGCGGGCAGGAGGCGACGCTCCTCATCATCTTCAACAGCTGGCAGGACGTGGTGAAGTTCAAGCTGCCGGCGGCGCCCGAGGGCGAATGCTGGGAGCTGGTCGCCGATACCAACATGCCCGATCTGCCCGAGGGCAGCCGCTTCGACATCGGCCACGTCTATGAAGTGACCGCGCGCTCGCTGCTGCTCTTCGAGCTCGTCTAGGGGAGATCGATGTCGGCGCGCTCGTTGGGCGGCGCGCGGCCGCGACGCTCATCGATGATCGGCCTGATCATAGCCACCGCGGTGCTGTACCTCGCAGCCGACGTGCTGATCCCACTCGCGCTCGCGGTCCTGCTCGCCTTCCTGCTCGCGCCGGCAGTGCGGCGCCTCGAGCGCGCGAAGCTCGGCCGCATTCCCGCGACCATCATCGTCAGCCTCCTCGGCTTCGGCATCATTCTCGGCGTGGGCGCGATCGCCGCGACGCAGGCCGTGTCGCTCGCGGCCAAGCTGCCCGAGTACCAGCAGAACATCGTCAACAAGATCCATGCGCTGCGGCACCCCGACCGCCGCAGCACTATCGGCAAGGCCGCCGAGGCGATCAAGGACATCGAGAAGCAGGCGGCGCCCGAGCGGCCGCCGATGCCGGTGAAGGAGACGCCCGCGAGCGCCTTCGAGGCGCTCGGGCAGTTCCTCGCGCCGGTGGCGAAGCCCGCGGCGATGACGCTCGCCGTGATCGTCTTCACCGTGCTCTTCCTGCTCAACCGCGAGGCGATGCGCGAGCGGCTGATCGCGCTCCTGGGCACCTCGCGCATCAGCGCCACCACCCGGGCAATGGGCGAGGCGTCCTACCGCGTGAGCCGCTATCTCGGCACGCAGTTGATCGTCAACGCGATGTTCGGCGTCCCTTTCGGCATCGCGCTCTACGTGATCGGTATTCCGAACGCGCTGCTGTTCGGCCTGCTCGGCATGGTGCTGCGCTTCGTGCCGTATGTGGGCGTCTGGATCGCGGCAGCGATGCCGATCGCCCTTTCGTTCGCCATCTCCGACGGGTGGGCGCCGGTGCTGTGGACTGCCGGCGTATTCGTCGTGCTCGAGCTCATGCTCGCCTACGTCGTCGAGCCGTGGCTCTACGGCAAGAGCGCCGGCCTCTCGCCCATCGCCATCATCGCCGCGGTGCTCTTCTGGACCTGGCTCTGGGGACCGATCGGCCTGCTGCTCGCCACGCCGCTCACCGTGTGCGTCGCGGTGATCGGCCGGCACATCCCGGAGTTCGGCTATTTCAACATGCTGCTCGGTACGGACGCCGTGCTCAGCCCCAGAGAGCGCTTCTACCAGCGGCTGCTCGCGCTCGACCACGAGGATGCGGCGAGGATGATCGAGCAGCGTGCGAGCGTGCACGGCACCGCGCGGACCTTCGACGAGATCATCATTCCGGCGCTCACGCTCGCCGAAGTCGACCGCCGCAAAGGCACGCTCGAGCCGGCGCGCGAGCGCTTCGTGTACGAGCATATTCAGCGCATCGTCGAGTCGCTCGAGCCGTCGCCGGGCGCGAATGCGCCCGGGCCCCTGTGCATCGTCGCCGCGCACGACGACGCCGACTACATCGCCGCCTTGGCGGTGGCGAAGCTCTTCGCGTCCTCGCAGGCCTGGGTGGTCCGCGCACCGGCGCTCGCCGCGGAGGTCGCGCGCACCGCTGCCGAACGCCGCTGCCGCACCGTGCTCATCTCCGCCGTGCCACCCAAGGCGGCGCACTACGCCGGTTATCTGGCGCGACGCCTGCGCCGCGAGCTGCCCGACGTGAAGATCGCGGTGGGCCTGTGGGCGGGCGAAGAGAGCGTCGGCACGACGCGTTATCGCCTGGCGAAGCTTGGCGTCGATCACGTGCTCGTGCGCGTCGCCGAGACGGCGAACGCGCTGCGCCAGCTCGCGCAGTCGCCCAAAGCCGCGGCGAACGACCCGACGCCGGAGCACTCCGCGCGCCGCTAGTATCGGCGCTCATGCACGACTCGATCGAAACGCCGTCGGCCTGGGTGCGCCGTTGGGCCGAGCTCGTTACGACCGGCCCGGTGCTCGACATCGCCTGCGGCGCCGGGCGCCACGCGCGCCTTTTCGCCGAGCGCGGGCTCGAAGTGCTCGCCGTGGATCGCGAGCCGCAGCAGATTGCCGGCGTGCGTTTCGTGCAGGCGGATCTCGAGTCGGGCGGGCCCTGGCCGTTCGGCGAGCGCCGCTTCGCCGCCATCGTGGTCACGAATTATCTGCACCGGCCGCTCTTCGCCGACATCGAGCGCGCGCTCGCGCAAGACGGCGTGCTCATATATGAAACCTTCATGGCCGGCAACGAGAAGTACGGACGCCCCGCAAAGCCGGCGTTTTTGCTGCAGCCGGGCGAGCTGCTGCGCGCCTTCGGCGCTTTGACGCCCGTCGCCTTCGAGCAGGGATACGTCGAGCGTCCACGACCGGCCATGATCCAGCGCCTGTGCGCGCGCCGGGGTCATATTGGAAGCGCTAGAATCGCGCCCTGATACCAACGAGGGCCGCATGATCACCGGTAGCCTGGTCGCAATCATCACGCCGATGCGCGAGGACGCGAGCCTCGACCTCGCGCGCTTCAGGGCGCTCATCGACTGGCACGTGGCGCAGGGCAGCGACGGCATCGTCGTCGTCGGCACCACGGGCGAGTCGCCGACGGTCAATGTCGACGAGCACAAGGAGCTGATCCGCATCGCCGTCGACCACTCGCGCGGCCGCATCCCGATCATCGCCGGTACCGGCGGCAATTCCACCGCCGAGGCGATCGAGCTCACCGAGTCGGCCAAGAAGGCCGGCGCCATCGCGTGCCTTTCCGTCGTGCCGTATTACAACAAGCCGACGCAGGAAGGCCTGTATCGCCATTTCCGCAAGATCGCAGAGACCGTCGATCTGCCGATGATCCTGTACAACGTGCCCGGGCGCACGGTGGCGGACCTGCAGAACGACACGGTGCTGCGCCTTGCGCAGGTGCCGGGCATCATCGGCATCAAGGACGCGACCGCCAACATCGAGCGCGGCACGGATCTCATCCGCCGCGCGCCGCGCAACTTCGCCATCTACAGCGGCGAGGACGCGACCGCGCTCGCGCTGATCCTGCTCGGCGGCCACGGTGTCATCTCGGTGACCGCCAACGTCGCACCGAAGCTCATGCACCAGATGTGCGCCGCCGCGCTCGTCGGTGACGTCAAGAAGGCGCGCGATCTCAACCTGAAGCTCCTGCCGCTGCATCAGCGCCTGTTCATCGAGGCGAACCCGATCCCGGTGAAATGGGCGCTCGCCGAGATGGGCATGATCGAGTACGGCCTGCGGCTGCCGCTTTCGCCGCTCGCCGATCGATTCCACGAGACCGTGCGCGAGGCGCTGCACCACGCGGGCATCGCGCTTCCGGGCTTGCGCGTCGTCGAAGGCCGCGGCTGATGCACAAGCGGTTTGCAGTTCTTGCGAGCGTGCTCCTGCTCGGTAGCTGCGCGGGCCTGAACGACTGGCTCGAAGGCAAGGGCAAGACCGACTATAAGTCGGCGGCCTCGCTGCCGCCGCTCGAGGTGCCGCCGGACCTCACCACCCCGGCGCGCGACAACCGTTATGCAGTGGCCGACAGCACGCCCTCGAGCGCCACGCTTTCCGGATACCAGGCCGAGCGCCGCGAGGCGAGGCCGGCCGGCCCGACGGCGACGTCTGCCGTGCTGCCGCAGCCCGAGCACATGCGCATCGAGCGCGCCGGCTCGCAGCGCTGGCTCGTGGTCGACCAGCCGCCCGACAAGCTCTGGCCGCTCGTGCGCGGCTTCTGGCAGGAGAACGGCTTCCTCATCAAGCTCGAGGAGCCCGACATCGGCATCATGGAGACCGACTGGGCCGAGCACCACGAAAAGGTGCCCGAGGGCGGCATGCGCGGGCTGCTGAGCCGCGCGCTCGACACGCTGTACTCCACCGGCGAGCGCGACAAGTTTCGCACGCGGCTCGACCGCAGCGCCGATGGCAAGGGCAGCGAGATTTACATCAGCCATCGCGGCATGGAGGAGCTCTACACCACGAAAGACCCGACCAATAGCGCGCCGGGCGCGACCGCTTGGCAGCCGCGGCCGCCCGATCCGGAGCTCGAGGCCGAGTTCCTGCGGCGACTGATGCTGCGCCTTGGCGCGCAGGATGAAAAGACGCGCCAGGTCGTCGCGGCCACCGCGAGCAGCGCGACGGAGCCGGCCGCAGAGCAGCGCGCCGAGATCCGCAAGGGACTCGACGGCACGGAGGCGCTGCAGGTCTTCGAGCCCTTCGACCGCGTCTGGCGGCGCGTCGGCCTCGCGCTCGACCGCGTCGGCTTCACGGTCGAGGACCGCGACCGGCAGAAGGGCATCTACTTCGTGCGCTACGCCGATCCGGAGACCGGCAAGGATACCCGCGGGCTGCTCTCGCGCTGGTTCACGAACGAGTCGAAGGTGAAGGCGGAGCAGTACCGCGTGCAGATCACCCAGGCGGGCAGCGCCAGCCAGGTGAACGTGCTTAACAAGGACGGGGCGAGCGACAACTCACGCACCGCGCAGCGCATCCTCGCGCTGCTCCATGAGCAGCTGAAGTAGCGTTGCTGCGCTTCGCCTCGCTCGCGAGCGGCAGCCGCGGCAACTGCCTCGTGGCGCAGGCGGATCTCACCACGGTGCTCATCGATTGCGGGCTCAACCTGCGCGACACCGAGCGGCGGCTCGCGCGCCTCGCGCTCGAGCCGGCCGACATCGACGCCATCCTTGTCACGCACGAGCACGGCGACCACGCCGGCTGCGTCTTCGACTTCGCCGCCGCGCACAACGTGCTCGTCGTCCTCACGCAGGGAACGCTGCGCGCGCTGCGCGCCGAAGGCAAGCTGCACGACGGCATCCGCACGCAGCTCGTGCGCGGCGAGCAGCGCTTTGCGCTCGGCGCCATGGAAGTGCTGCCCTTCACCGTGCCGCACGACGCCGCCGAGCCGGTGCAGTTCGTCGTCTCCGACGGCGCGGCCAAGCTCGGCGTGCTCACCGACATCGGCATTAGCACGCGGCACGTCGAGCACATGCTCTCGGGCCTCGATGCGCTCGTCCTCGAGTGCAACTACGACCGCGACATGCTCTGGAACGGCGGCTATCCGCGCTGGCTCAAGGAGCGCATCTGCGGTCCGTTCGGCCATCTCGACAATCGCGAGGCGGCGCGGCTGCTCGCGGCGCTCGATCGCTCGCGCCTGAAGCACATCATCGGCGCGCACCTCTCGCAGCAGAACAACACGCCCGAGATCGCGCGCGACGCGCTCGCCGCGGCGCTCGGCTGCGAGCCGGCGTGGATCGGGCTCGCGACGCAGGACGACGGCTTCGACTGGCGCGAAGCCTGAATTCAAGACGCAGCCCGAACTCATTCCGCCGTTCTTGGCACTCGGCTCACGCGAAAGTTCGGGCTCCGTCCCCGAACTAAAGACCGACGGTCGTGCTGGAAACGCCGGGGAACGACGCCTCCCAGATCTCCATGAAGCGCTGGCGCATGGCGAGCGCCTCGGCCTCATCGCCCAGCCCGATAGCCCCGCGGTAGAAGCTTGCCACCGGCCGGCGCACGTAATGCTGCGAGTCGAGCACGAGGAACGCATCCTGCACCTCGCGGATATGCTCGTGCGTGCGGTTGATCTGCACCGCGTGCGCATAGCGCGCGAGCAGCGCCAGCATGCGCGGGCATTGGCGCGTGAGATGGTCGGTGTCGTGCACCACCATGTACACGCGCCGCGTGCGGCTGGCGGCGAGGAAGCGCTCGAGGCTCTCGATACGCGAGGAGTCATTCAGGCGCAGCGCCGCGCCGTCCGGATCGAAGACGCGCAGCTCCCGGCCCGGCTGCCCGAGCAGGCGCTCCACCGCGCTCTGGAATCCCGCGGCGGTGTCGAACCGCTCGTACGTCGCTTCGTCCATCAGTCCCTTTCCACGCGGAGGTAGCCGCGCCGCTGCCATTCGGAGATTAGTCGTGCAAGGCCCCCGCGGGCAAGCGCGGCCGCGCTCGCGGCGCGCCGATCGGCGAGCGCGCGCAGCGCCGCCGCCGCCGGTGCGCCGACGCTAAGCGCATCGCCGTTGATGAAAAAGCGCCTGCCGCTATAGAGGAGCTGGGTCTTCGGATCGAGGCACACCGTCCCCGCGCGCGGCCGCGTGGCGCGCGCTCCCGGGCGGAACACCACGTGCCCTTTCGGCATCGTCAGGTACTCGCCGAGGAAAGTCGCCACATCGCGCTCGGTCCAGCGGATGCGCGAGAGCGCGCGCGTCGCGAACGCCACCATCTCGGCCGGTATGCGCGCCGGCGCTCGCGCGGGCGCGAGGCGCGGATCGCGGTAGCGTTGCTGCGGCAGGCCACGCTCGTGCAGCCAATCGAGGAACGCCGCGCCGAGCTCCGCTGCGCCCGGCGCGCGAAAGCCGATGGAATAGGTGAAGCAGGGCTCGAGCGCGACGCCGTCGTGACGAACGCCCGGCGGCAGGTAAAGCAGGTCGCCCGGCTCGGCAATGAGCGTCGTGCCGTCGCCCAGGCGCCAGCGCCGCCGCCCGCTTCCCTGCAGGAGGAACACATCGTACGAATCGACGTGCGGGCCGACGCCGCCACCCGCGGTGGCATAGCTCACCATCACGTCATCGAGGCGCGCCTGCGGCACGAACGAGAAGCGCCGCAGCAGCGCGTCGGCGCCCGCATGGTAAAGGTTCACTCCGCTCACAAGCAGCGTCCAGCCGCGCGGCCGCGGCCGCGCGGCGGCGAACGGCCCGTGCTGCGTGTCGCGCCGCGCGCCGCGCCGCGCGACGATGCGCGATTCCACATCGTCGCGGGCCGCGAGCGCGAGCAATTGCCGTGCATTCAGGAGCTTTGCGTACTGCGGCAGCGCATCGCGCACGTAAAGCGGGCGCTTCTGCCAGTGCCGGCGCAGGAATTCGCGCGGCGTCAAGCCGCCGAGCAAACGAAGTTGCACGCGCGCGATTATATGTAGCGAGCAGCCAACAGCCGCT
>Ga0070699_100003964_pt1 | contig 13085 bp, 9 predicted proteins | sample KBSK1503metaG_FD_65473 | JGI IMG/M metagenome (GOLD analysis project Ga0070699, IMG submission 65473) | Corn, switchgrass and miscanthus rhizosphere microbial communities from Kellogg Biological Station, Michigan, USA - KBS K1-50-3 metaG | ecosystem: Host-associated > Plants > Roots >...
AAGGAGGTCCGCCGATCGGCCGGTCGGCAGCTGGTCCGGCTCGCGGTGGAGGGCGATCATCGCCTCGCCTGGGTCAACGACGTGCCGGGCGCCCGGATCCTCCGGCCGGGCATCGATCGGACCGAGATCGAGCTCGATCCCGGCGTCGAGCCCGACGTGATCCTCGCGGCGGCTGTCTCGCGCGGCGCGCGCCTGACGCACTTCGAGGTCGGCGACGCGTCGCTCGAGCAGATCTTCATCGACCACGTCGGGCGGCCGCCGGACGAGGACCTCCATCTCGCTCCAGATCCGGATGACGAGCCCGTCGAGGGAGACTCCGCACCCGCCTCCGCGGCGACGCGGGCCACGGACGAGCCGGCGGCATGAGCGACGAACCGCGGATTCAGCGGGTCGAACCGCTTCGCCCGAACGTCGGGATCGTCGCCCGCCGCGAGTACTCCGCGCTCGTCAGGAGCCGGCTGTTCTTCGTGTCGACGATCGTGCTGACGGTCCTCGCCGCGTTCGTCGCGGTCCTGCCGATCGCCGTGAAGCTCGTCCAGCGCGACAGCGTCATCCGCGTCGGCGTCGTCGCAGACGAGGCAGATCTGCCGCTCAGCCTCCTCGCATCGGTCCTGCCGCAGACCGGGAGCGAGACCTACGACCTGATCCCGACCGCCGACGAGGCCACGGCCGTCGGCCAGGTCAACGATCGCGATCTCGACGCGGCGATCGTCGCCGCCCGCGGGACCAGCGGCCAGCTGTCGGTCAAGCTTCATCTCGGCGAGACCATCGGCCAGGCGCAGCTCCAGACGCTCTCGACCGCCGTGCCGTTCGCCACGCTCGTGAACTACGTCATCAGCAACCCGGGCGGCGGATTCGCGCTGCCCACGATCGCCGTGGTGCAGGCGTCGGGGGACGACGGGCCGGGCCAGGCGTTCGACCCGTCGCGCTACGCGAGCCGGTTGATCCTCGGGGCCGTGTTCGGGTTCCTGATCTTCATCACGATCGTGATCTACGGGATGTGGGTCGCCCAGGGCGTCGTCGCGGAGAAGACGAGCCGGGTCATGGAGCTGCTCGTCAGCGCGGCGTCGCCGCGACAGCTCGTCGTCGGCAAGGTCGTCGGGATCGGCGTCGCCGGGGCGACCCAGACGCTGATCGTCCTGATTCCCGCGCTGACGCTCCTCGGGCTCGAGGATGTGCTCGCGCGGCTCGTGCTGGGGCAGGGGATCGGGATCGCGTCGTCGCTGACGGCGCTCTCGCCGGGGCTCCTCATCGGCTTCGCGGTCTACTACGTGCTCGGGTTCGCGCTGTACTCGCTGGTCTACGCCGCTGCGGGATCGCTCGTCAGCCGGCCGGAGGACCTCCAGATCATCGCCCTGCCGCTCAGCCTGGTCGGGATCGTCGGGTATTTCCAGGGCATCCTGGCGCTGACGGGCGGGATCACCGGTTTCATCCGGGTGGCGTCGTACGTCCCGTTCTGGAGCCCGTTCGTGATGACGACCCGGCTCGCGGTCGGGCGGGTCGAACCGTGGGAGCTGGTCCTGTCCGTGGGGCTGCTCGCGGCGACGATCGTCGTCGGCAGCGTGATCGCGATCCGGATCTACGCCGCGGGCGTGCTGCTCTACGGCCAGCGGCCCGGCCTGCGGGCGTACGTGGCGGCGGCGCGTCGGGGCTAGTCCTCGAACAGGAGCGGCAGCCGCCGGATCAGTGCTACGACGGGGGCCGTGGACGTCGTCGGCTCGATCGGCGGGGTGGGCTTTCCCGCCTCCGCGTGGCCCTCCCCGGCCGCGGCGATGAACCGCCACAGCCGGCTCCGAACCCCCGGCAAGTACGGGCTGGAACGCTGGCGGGCCATGATCCCGGCGATTCCCTGGGCCGCGGCCGCGTCGTAGAGCGCCCGCCCCTCCCCGGCGATCGCGGGCACGGCGACGACCTCGTCGCCCGGTCGGAGCACGCGCCGCAGCAGCGCTCGCCGGCGGTCGAGCGGCGCCGAGAGCAGCGAGCGACCGTCGAGGTGGAGGAGATCGAAAGCCAGGAACGCGACGGGACGGCCGCGCTCTCCTGCGAGCCGCCGCCGCAGCTCCTCCGCGTCGGCCAGCCCGTTCGCGTCGACGACGACGAGCTCGCCGTCGAGCACCGCCGACCGCGCATCCAACCGGACCGCCAGGCCGGCCAGCTCCGGCAACGCACCGCCCAGCTCCGCGCCGCTGCCGTCGATCAATCGCACGTCGCCGGCGCCCGCCTCCTCCGCCGGTCCGACGAACGCCAGCGCCCGGAGTCCGCCCCACGACGGCTCGAAGAGGTGGTCGGTCGAATCGAACGGTTCCGGGAGGGGTCGGGGCAGCATCGGCCGGAGGGTCGCCGGAAGGTTCGGCAGTGTCGGCACGTCGGGCTCGAGCCGCAGCGACAGCTGGTCGCGCATCGTGAGCCGATGGTAGCCGCTAGACTCCGCCTCGTCGCCGCGCACCGTCCCGCGCGGGCACCATCCGGAGGACCCCTTGGCGCGTCCGCTCGCCCCTGATGACCTCTTCCGCCTCCGCGTCCCGACCGATCCGCGCCTGTCGCCGGACGGGTCGCACGCGCTCGTCACGCTGCAATCCGCCGCTCCGAAGCGCGACGGCTACACGAGCGCGATCTGGCTCGTGCCACTCGAGGCAGGGTCACCCCGCCAGCTGACGATCGGGGCGAAGCACGACAGCCGCGCCCGCTTCTCGCCCGACGGCCGGTCCGTTGCCTTCCTCTCGGATCGGCGGCTGCTGGTCGAGGACGAGCCGGAGGCGCCCAAGGACCCGAAGGAGCGCGAGGACGCCAGCCAGATCCACGTCCTGCCGCTCGACGGCGGCGAGGCCCGCCGGCTGACCGACCTGCCGCGGGGCGTGCGGAGCTTCGAGTGGTCGCCGGACGGCACCCGCATCGTCGTAACGACGACGTCGCACGGAGCGACGCGCAAAGAGGATCGCCGTCTCCGGGGGCTCCGCCCGAAGCGTGAGCCGAGCGAACCGCCCGAGTCGGACTACCGCTTCATCGACCGGCTCGGCTACATGTTCAACGGCGCCGACTTCGTCTACGACTCGGTAGCCCACATCTGGGTCGTCGACGTGACGACCGGCGAGGCCCGACGCCTGACCGACGGCGACGCCGCCGACAGCGACCCAGCGTGGTCGCCCGACGGCCGGCGGATCGCGTACACGACCGCCCTCAACCGCGACCACGACCTCCGGGATCGGTCGGACATCGTCGTCGTCGACGTGGACTCCGGCAAGCGGACACGGATCACCGGCGGCAACGAGTCGACGTTCTTCGTGCCGGCCTGGCTGCCCGACGGATCGACGATTGCGACGATCGGCGGGCGGGTCCCGGCCTCGGCCTACCTGTTCGACATCTGGCTGTTCGCGGCCGACGGCTCGGAGGCGACGCCGACCGGCGGCCGGAACCTGTCCGAGCGGCACGACATCATGCCGGGCTCGGCGATGAACAGCGACATCACGATCGGCGAGCAGTCGCGGCTGGTCCCGTCCGCGGACGGCGCGTGGCTGGCGTTCCTCGCGCCGATTCAGGGCAGCTACGAGCAGTGGCGGATCTCGACGGCCGACGGCCGGCTCGAGCGGCTGACCGACGACCGCCACTACCTCTCGTCGTTCGACCAGGTCGAGGCCGGCGGCCGGGTGACGACGGCGTACGTGCGGTCAGCCCCGACGGCCCTGCCGGACCTGTGGGTCCGGCGCGGGCTGCGCGGCGATCCGCGGCGGGTGACGACGTTCAACGACGCGGCGCTCGCGGATGTCGAGCTGACCGAGCCGGTGGAGCGGCGGGTGACCGTCGAGGGCCGCGAGGTCCAGGGCTGGTTCATTCGCGGCCGATCGGCCGATGGCCGTCCGGGCCCGGTCGTGACCGAGATCCACGGCGGGCCGCACACGCTCTACGGCTGGACGCCGTTCCTCGAGTTCCAGGTGCTCGCGGGGAGCGGGATCGGGGTCTACTACTCGAATCCACGAGGCTCCGAGGGCTACGGTCGCGCCTTCAACGAGGCGAACCTGCGCGACTGGGGCCCGGGCCCGATGCGGGACGTCCTCGCCGGCGTCGATGCCCTCGTTGGCGACGGCCTCGCCGATGGCGAGCGGCTCGGCGTCACGGGCGGGTCGTACGGCGGCTACCTCACGAACTGGATCGTCGCCCACGACGACCGGTTCAAGGCGGCGATCACGTGCCGCTCCGTCGCCGACATGTCCGTGTTGTTCCTGACCGGCGACATCAGCGGCGGCGAGTGGGCCGAGCTGGAGTTCGGCGTCACGCCGTGGGACGACCCGGCTTACTACCGCGAGATCTCGCCGCTGACCTACGCCGAGGGGATCCGGACGCCGCTGCTGATCCAGCACAGCGAGCGGGACCTGCGGACGACGATCGGGCAGGCCGAGGCGCTGTTCACGGTCCTCCGATCGAAGAAGCGGCCGGTGCGGCTAATGCGGGTCCCGGGCGAGAGCCACGAGCTGACCCGCTCGGGGACGCCGTTCCGACGGGCGGAGAACCTCGTCCAGGTCCGGGACTGGTTCCGGCACTTCCTGGTCGAGGGCAAGCGCGGGTTGCCGCCGCTGCCGAGGGTCCGCGCGGGTCGCTAGCGTTCCCTCAACTGGCCAGATATGCACCCAGAGACTCTTAGGCCCCATTTGCAGGCCCAACCCGAGTAGAGTTTGACGAATTCGGCTAACAGCGGGCCTCGGATCGGGCTAATCGGTCCCGAAACCGCGCCTAAGAGTCCTCCGGCGCATATCTGACCGGATATGGGCGCCGCGCGTCAGCGAGGCGCGGCCCGACGACGAGCGATCGCGATCGCGAACGCGAGGACCCACAGCCCCCCAACGAGGACGAGGGCGATCGCGGAACCGGACACCGGCGCGGACTCGGCGCCCGGCGCCGCATCCGTCGGTGGGGTCGTGGGGCCCGGAGTCGCGCCCGGCGCGGGCGGGCTCGTCGGCGCCGGTGTCGGCGTTGGAGCGGCCGCGTCCTGCACGGTCACCGTCCCCGTCATCTGCGGATGGATCGAGCAGTGGTAGGCGAAGGTGCCAGCCGTTGCGAACGTCACCGTCGCGGAACTGCCGTTCGTGATCGCCCCCGTGTCGTACGACGAATCGTCGGCCGTCGCGGTGTGCGCCTGGGCGTCGGAGTTCGTCCACGTCACGGTGTCGCCGGTCGTGACCGTGACCGAGGCGGGCGAGAACGAGAACCCCGAGATCGCGACGGCGTGATCGGCGGCCAGCACGGCACCCGCGAACACGGAAGCAGCGACAAGCGCCACGCCGAGACCGGGGACGAGACGCGCGACGAGTAGGCGACGACGGGCCATGACATCCATCCTCCTGTGTTTCCTCACTCTAGGGGTCTCTACGTCGCTGCGGTCCCGATCGGTTCGCTCGGGCGGCCGGTGTATCCTCACCGTCCCATGACGGCAACGCGACGCCCCGACACCCTCTCACGCGAGCGGGCCCACGAACTCGTTCGCTCGTGGGACGGCCGTCCAGGAGCACTCGGCAGCCTGCTCGGGCGGGTCAGCAGCGTCGACCAGGTCGGGGTCGAGGAGCGTGTCGACTCGCTCAGGAAGCGCTCGATCAAGCGCGAATCCAAGCTCTGGGCCCTCGACCTCGCGATCCGCATGATCGACCTCACGACCCTCGAGGGAAAGGACACGCCGGGCAAGATCCGGGCACTCGCCCAGAAGGCGATGACGCCCCAACCGGGCGACCCGACGATCCCGTCCGTCGCCGCGCTCTGCGTCTACCCATCGCTCGTCGCCGAGGCCAAGGAGGCCCTCAAGGGCTCGACCGTCAAGGTCGCGTCGGTGGCCACCGGCTTCCCATCGGGCCAGACGTTCCGCGAGATCAAGATCGCCGAGACGCGCGCAGCGGTCGAAGCAGGCGCCGACGAGGTCGACATGGTCATCGACCGCGGCGCGTTCCTCAGTGGCGACTACCTGACCGTGTTCGACGAGATCGTCGACGTCAAGGAAGCAGCCGGCGACGCCCACCTCAAGGTCATCCTCGAGACCGGCGAGCTCGAGACGTACGACAACGTCCGCCGAGCGAGTGTTCTGGCGATGGCCGCCGGCGCCGACTTCATCAAGACCTCGACCGGCAAGATCCAGCCGGCGGCGACGATCCCGGTCACGCTCGTCATGCTCGAGGCGGTCCGCGACTTCGAGCGCCAGACGGGGCGGCAGGTCGGGGTGAAGCCGGCCGGTGGGATCCGGGTCGCGAAGGAAGCGGTCCAGTACCTGGTCGTCCTCTACGAGACCCTCGGGCCGCGCTGGATGAGCCCGGATTGGTTCCGCATCGGGGCGTCATCCCTCCTCAACGACATCCTCATGCAGATTGAGAAGGAACGGACCGGCCGCTACCAGGGCCCGGACCACTTCACGCTCGACTGATGGCCCGCGGCCGCGCGTCCGGAGCCATCGAGACGTTCAGCGCGGCGCGCGGGATTGCATTGCCGAAGGGCGTCGTGATCCGGCACATCCGACGGCCTGACGACTACGCCGACATGAACCGCATGGCGAACGCCGCGCGTGCCGCGATCGGCGAGGACTTCACGACGACCGAGGCCCAGATGGCCGCGTACTACGACTCGCCGGGCCGCTTCGTGACGGACCGCGACGTCGCGATCGTCGAGCTCGACGGGCGGTTCGTCGGGTACGCGCGGACCGGCCTGAACGAGGAGGTCACGGGTCTCCACGTCTACGAGGTCGTCCCGCTCCTGGATCCCGCGGTCGGTTCCGACCCCATCTATCCCCTGATCCTCTCGATCCTGGAGGCGCACGCGCGAGCGATCGCGGTCGACGACGCCGCGCCCGAGAAGACCCTCGAGACGTTCGGCGGAGATTCGGCACCAGAGCTCGAGCGGCACGTTCTCGCGGCGGGCTTCGCGCCGGTCCGCCATAGCTACTCGATGGTCCGCCCGCATCTCGACGACCTGCCGGACGCGCCCCTGCCCGAGGGCCTCGAGATCCGCGAGGTGCGCCCGGAGCACCTCCGCCCGATCTACGACGCCGCGGTCGAGGCGTTCCGCGACGCCTGGGGCGCGACCGAGGAGACGGAGGCGGACTGGCAGCGCTTCCTCACCGACCCGATCGAGTCCGATTCGTCGCTGTGGCGGATCGCGTGGGACGGTGACGAGGTCGCGGGCCAGGTTCGGGCGTACATCAGCCCGGAGGAGAACGCCCGGTTCGGACGGCTCCGTGGCTATACCGAGAGCATCAGCGTCCGCCGTCCGTGGCGACGCCGCGGCCTCGCCCGTGCCCTGATCGCCGCGTCGTTCCCGCTGCTTCGCGCCCGGGGCATGACCGAGGCGGCGCTGGGCGTCGACACCGAGAACGTCACGGGCGCGCTCCGGGTCTACGAGGGCTGCGGCTTCGTCCCGGTCAGCCGCCAGACGACGTATCGCAAGCCGCTCGATTGATTCGGCGGAGCTCGAGCACGATCAGTCGAGCGAGCGAATGGCCGGCATCGCCCAGACGATCGCCAAGGTCGCCGCCGAGAAGAGCCCGCCGGCGATGAACACGGCACTCGGACCGACGACGTCCGACAGGGCGCCGGCGACGACGACCCCGACAGGGATGAGCGCATACGAGCCGAGCGCGTCGACGCTGTAGACGCGGCCGAGACGGTCGTCCGGCACGTGATCCTGGACCGCGCTCGTCCAGGCGAGCCCGAGCGTCGTCTCGGTGAGTCCAACGACAAACGCGGCGATCGCCACGCCCGCGATACCGATCGGCAGGCCGAATGCCGCCACGGCGAGGGCATTCACGATCCATGGCCCGTAGATGAGTCGGCCTCGATGCCGGAGCCGCCGCCGGCTGCCGAGCACAAGGGCGCCAACGACGGATCCGACCCCCACCAGCGAACCGATCATCCCGAGCACGGCGACGTCGCCGCCGAGATTGCGCTGCACCAAGAGCGGCGCTGCAGCTTCGACGGGGCCGACCAGGGTGATGTTCGTGATCCCTGCGACCGCGATCGTCGTGGCGATCCACCGCATCCCGAGGACGGTCCTGAAGCCGTCGCGAACGTCGTCGAGGATGCTCGGTCGGGGGCCTTCGTCGCGAGTTGCGCCTTCCGCCCCGGCCGCCCGTCGCGGTTGCGGTTGCGCCGCTCCGCGCCTCGACACCAGGGGAACGACCAGCAGCGCCGCCGACACCACGAACGTGAGCGCGTCGATCGCGAACGCGGCCGCCATGCCGCCGCCCGCGACGAGCACCGCTCCGAGCGCGGGACCCGCGACGCCCGCGAGACGACCGGCGAGCTGGCTGAGCGCGTTCGCGCTCGGACGGTCGGCGATCGGGACGAGCTCCGGGACCACCGCCGCGTAGGCCGGCGAGAACAGGGCATCGACGACGCCGAAGATCACCGCGAGGCCGACGAGGTGGACCAGCTCGAGCCCGCCGGTCGCGATGAGCCAGGCGATCACGCCGACGACGACGGCCCGCACCACGTCGGAGCCGACCATGAGCGGCAAATTCGGCAGGCGATCGACAAGGGCGCCGCCGATCAGCAGCAGCGAGATCTTGGGGACGAGCTCTGCCGCAAGGACCAGGCCCAGGGCCGCGGCGGAGCCCGTCAGCTGGAGCACCAACCAGGCGAGAGCAACCGTGTGGATGCCGTCGCCGGTCCGTGAGATCGCCTGGGCCAGCCACAGGAACGTGAAGTCGCGGTGCGAGAAGCCGCGGAAGAGGAGCATCGGGATCCCTCGGGTCGGGCGGCGCCGACTGCCGCCGGCAGCGCCGAGTGGGTCGCGGGTCCGAGCCCGCGGAGGTGGGTCGCCTAGCGCCTCATGTGGGTCGGACGGTACCAGACCCAATCGTCAATTGCGCGAGCCTCAGCAGGCGCGAGTCACGCGCGTGGGTGCCGCTTGGCCGATCGTCGAGGCTCGCTGGCTATACTTGGGTGCTGGTTTCGATCGGGCACCTCGACACCCCAGGGAGGTTCCACCATGGTCGCCGATCCGTCCGGACAGGCCGTCCAGCCCGCTCCAACCATTGCCACGCGACGACGACACGCGGGCCGAAAGCCATTGGCGGTCGCCGTGATCGTGGGCCTGCTGGCGTTGACGGGCTGGGCCGGTGCCGCGCCGCTCTCCGCCGCGACCGCCGCGCCGAACTTCGGTCCGAACGTGAAGATCCTCGATCCCACGATGTCTCAGGCCGACATCCAGGCGGTGGTCGACGGGATCGCGAACCAGCAGGTCTCGAGCCAGTTCGGAACGGGGCGATACGCGGTGCTCTTCAAGCCCGGCACCTACGGATCGGCCGCCAGCCCGCTCAACTTCCAGGTCGGCTACTACACCGAGGTCGCGGGCCTCGGCGGCTCGCCGGACGACGTCGCTGTCAACGGCACGATCGATGTCTACAACCAGTGTTTCGGCCCGGGCGACTGCACGGCGCTCGTGAACTTCTGGCGCTCGATGGCGAACCTGACGATCAACGTCGCGGGCAAGGCAGGCTGCCAGTTCGGTGAGTTCTGGGCGACCTCGCAAGCCACCTCGATGCGGCGGGTCCACATCAACGGCTTTGCCACGCTGATGGACTACTGCTCGGCTCCCTCGTTCGCGAGCGGCGGCTTCATCGCCGACTCTCAGTTCTCCGGCAGCGTCATCGTCAACGGGTCGCAACAGCAGTACCTCGTCAGGGACAGCGATATCGACCTGTGGACGAACGCCGTCTGGAACCAAGTCTTCGCCGGCGTCATCGGGGCACCGGCCCAGTCCTTCCCGAACCCGCCGTACACGACACTCGACACGAATCCCCAGTCACGCGAGAAGCCGTACCTCTTCGTCGATGCGAACGACCAGTTCAACGTCTTCGTGCCCGACGCTCGGTTCGATGCGAGAGGAACGACCTGGCAGGGCGGCCCGACGCCCGGTCACGCGATCCCGATCAGCGACTTCTTCATCGCCAAGCCGTCTGACAGCGCCCGCGTCATCAACGCCGCGCTTGCCCAGGGAAAGAACCTCATCTTCACGCCGGGGATCTACTCCGTGGACCAGACGATCAAGGTGAAGCGCGCCGACACGGTGGTCCTCGGACTCGGGCTTGCAACGCTCGAGCCGGCGAACGGCGTCGTTCCGATGACGGTCGCCGACGTGAAGGGCGTCGAGATCTCCGGGCTGATCTTCGATGCCGGTCCAGTGAACTCGCCGGCCTTGCTCCGCGTCGGCACGCAGCGCGCGGCCGGCACGCCGGCGCCCGGACGCGGCGGCTGGAGCGACCGCGACGACCCGACGGCGCTCCACGATGTGTACTTCCGCATCGGCGGGGCGCACGTCGGCAAGGCGACCGTCAGCCTCGAGGTGAACGCCGACCACGTCATCCTCGACAACATCTGGGCCTGGCGGGCGGATCACGGCACGGGCGTCGGCTGGACGACGAACACGGCCGACACCGGCGTGGTGGTGAACGGCGACAACGTCATCGCCACCGGTCTCTTCGTCGAGCACTATCAGAAGAACGAGGTCGTCTGGAACGGCGAGAACGGCACGACGATCATGTTCCAGAACGAGATGCCCTACGACCCGCCGAACCAGGCGGCCTGGCAGCAAGACGGGATCCTGGGCTACGCGTCCTACAAGGTCGCCGACTCCGTCAAGACCCACGGCGGCTGGGGTCTCGGAAGCTACTGCTTCTTCAACGTCGACCCGACGATCCACGCTGCCCACGCGTTCGAAGTCCCGGTGACGCCGGGCGTGAGGCTGCACGACATCCTCACCCTGTCGATCACCAACCACGGCACGATCGACCACGTCGTCAACGACTACGGCGACCCGACAAGCCCGAACACCACGACGAGCACTGTGGTCGAGTACCCGGTGCCGTGACCTAGCAGGCGGGCGGTCCGAGGAGCGCGCCGGCCGAATCGAGGCCGTACCCGACCGGGTAGACCGCCCCGTCGCACGCGGCCTTGCCGACCCGCGGCGCATCCGCGGCCGTCTTCGGCCATGTGTATGGCGTCGTCCCGACGAACGGCTTGTCGCCGAGCAGGACGTCCGCGAGACCGGTCGCCTCGGTTCCGGGCAGCCAGGCGGCGACGATCGCGTCGGCCGCGGCGAGGTCGTCGAGGACGACCGGCCGGCCCGAGAGGACGACGACGATGAGCTTGTCGACGTGCGGCCGGACCTTCGCCACGAGGGCCACGTCCACGATCGGCAGGTCCAGGGTGCTCGTGTCGCCGGCACCCTCGGCGTAGGGTCGCTCGGCAACGACGACGATGCCGACGTCGGCCTTCGTGGCCGCGGGAAACGTGCCGTTGCGGTCGTATTCGAGGCTGTCGCCGAGCTTCGCCGACAAGGCTCCCCGGAGCGTCGTGCCGGGCGTGATGTCGCCTGTGGAACCCTGCCACGTGATCGTCCAGCCACCCGACTGGATGCCGATGTCGTCGGCGCCCTCGCCGGCGAGGAGGACGTGCGTGCCCGAGACGGAGAGCGGCAGGACGTTCGGGCCCGTCTTGAGCAGCACGGCCGACTCGGCAACGGCCGTCCGGGCGAGCGCCCGGTCCGCCTCGGAGCCGACTGCCGCCGTCTGGCCGGCCGGGGGCATCGGCGCCTCGAACAGGCCCATCTCGAACTTCACGCGGAGGATCCGGGCGACCGCATCGTCGATGCGGTCCTGCTTGATCGTTCCGGACTCGACCAGCGACTTCGTCGTCGTGATGAAGCGGAGGTAGTCGGTCGGGACCATGACCATGTCGATTCCCGCGTTGATCGCCTGCCCGAGGGAGGCCGAATAGTCCCCGGGCACCACCTGGTCGACGCCGCCCCAGTCCGAGACGACGAACCCGGTGAAGCCGAGCTCGCCCTTGAGGATGTCGCTGATCAGGTGACGGTCGCCATGCACCTTGCCGGCAGCCGTGCTCGAGTAGGACGTCATCACGATTCTCGCGCCGGCGTCGACGGCCGCTCGATACGGCGGGAGGAACAGGTCGAGCAGCGTCGCCTCGTCGACCTCGTCGACGCCCTGGTCGAGCAGGTAGGGCCCGGTCGGGCCGGACGCGGTGGACGTGCCGAATGCGGTTCCACCGTCGCCGATGAAGTGCTTCGCGGTGGCGACCACTGTGTTCGCGGCGTCCAGGCCGGAACCCTGGAGGCCCTCGACGCAGGCCGTCCCGAGCTTCGAGACGAGGTCGGTTTGCTCGCCGTAGCCCTCGAACGTCCGGCCCCAGCGAATGTCCTGGGGGACCGCGACGACGGGACCGAACGTCCATCGGATCCCGGTGGCGTTCATCTCCACGGCCGTCGCGGCACAGACCTGCTGGACGAGCGCCGGGTCGTTCGTCGCGCCCAGGCCGACGTTCTGCGGGAAGATCGTCGCGCCCGCCACATTGTTGTGTCCATGGACGGCGTCGACGCCGTACAGGATGGGGATGCCGAGGCGCGTCCCGAGTGCGGCCTGCTGATACGCGTTGACCATGTCGTACCAGGCCTGCGGCGTGTTGGGACTCGGGAATCCGCCGCCGCCGCTGAGAATGGAGCCCAGGCTGAACGACGCGGCGGTCGTCGCGTCGATCGCGTTCTTCTCGATCTGGGTCATCTGGCCGAGCTTCTCGTCGAGGGTCATCTCGGCGAGTAGCGCTGCGACGCGGTCGTCGACGGCTTTCGTGGCGTCCATCCAGGGACGGTCGGCCGACGCCGACCCCGATGCGACCGGGCCGGACGCGGGCGCCGGGCTCGAGGCGGCGGGCGTTCCGGTGGGGGTGGGGTTCGCGCAGCCGACGACCAGCGCGACGACAGCGACCGCTCGGACGGGCGCAAGACGATCGAACCGGCGGGGCGAGCGGGTGGAGCGACGCGGACGCGAGACTGCCAAATGCTTACTCCTTGCGCGTTCCCAGGGCGTGCTCAATGGCCCAGATCGCGAGCGGCCGCAGGTACATCCCGGCCCGGAACCGGCCGTCCTCGAGGTACGCCTCCGGCGTCCGGAACCAGAGCCCCCGGCCGTACGTGACCGCGAAGGTCCCGCGGGCCGTGCGCCAGCCCTCGTCGGTGAGGCCTCGACCGATCATGAAGGCTGCCAGCGCATAGGTCGTCCCCGTCCAGCTCTCGGCCGACTGCTCGGTCGACTCGTCGATCGA
>Ga0070699_100003966_pt1 | contig 13084 bp, 8 predicted proteins | sample KBSK1503metaG_FD_65473 | JGI IMG/M metagenome (GOLD analysis project Ga0070699, IMG submission 65473) | Corn, switchgrass and miscanthus rhizosphere microbial communities from Kellogg Biological Station, Michigan, USA - KBS K1-50-3 metaG | ecosystem: Host-associated > Plants > Roots >...
ACACCGCCGATAACCTGCTGCTGCGGGTTGACCCAGCGGGGCAGGTGGTGGACCGGATCCCGGTGGGCCGCGGGCCCGGGGGAGTGGCGGCCGGGGACGGGCAGGTGTGGGTCGCCAACCAGGTCGACGGCACCGTCTCGGAGGTCAACCCGGCCGCCGGGGTGGTAGTGGCGACCATCGGCGTGGGCAACGGCCCGGTGGCGCTCGCCTCCGGCTACGGCTCGGTATGGGTCGCGAACGCGACCGACAGCACGCTGTCGAGAATCGACCCCGGCAGCGGCCGCGTGGTCGCGACCATCCCCCTGGGCAGCACCCCGGCTGGCCTGGCGGCCGGCGACGGGGGGATCTGGGTGACGGGCGCGGACACCGGGGAGCTCATGCTCGTGAACGCTCGTACCAACCGCGTGACACGTGCCATTCTGGTTGGCAGCTCCCCAGCGGGGGCGGCCGTCGGCGCGGGCAGCGTCTGGGTCGCCGACGCCAGCGGCGCCGTGGCGCGAATCGACCCGCGGACCGGCACAGTCAGAACCATCCGGCTGGGCGGCGAGCCGGCCGGTATCGCCTATGCCGGCGGTGCGGTGTGGGTCGCCAACAGCCTCGGCGGCAGCGTCGTGCGGATCGACCCGCGCACCGGCGCGGTGCGGCCTATCCGCATCGGCAACCAGCCTGCTGCCGTCACGGCCGCTGGCGGCGACGTGCTGGCAACGGTGCTGCCCTCGCCCGCAAGCCACCGTGGCGGCACGCTTACGCTGATCGCGAGCCTGTCCCCGCATGATCGGGCCACCGACCCGGCGCTCGCCTACACGATCCCTATGTGGCAGATGCTGAGCGTCACCAACGACGGGCTGGTCGGGTACCGGCGCGCCGGCGGGCCGGCCGGCGACACCCTGGTTCCCGATCTCGCGCGGGCGCTGCCCGCGCCAGCAGACGGCGGCCGTACCTACACCTTCCGCCTGCGCCCGGGTATGCGGTATTCCACCGGAGTGCCGGTCAAGCCGGAGGACTTCCGGCGCGCGATCGAACGGGACTTCCGCCTCAGCTACCTCGGCGGCGGGGCGGGATATTATGCCGGCATCTTGGGCACGGGCCAGTGCGAGCAAACGCCCAGCCGCTGCGACCTCGCGCGCGGGATCGTCACCAACGACACGACAGACACGATCACCTTCTACCTGACCGGACCAGACCCGGGATTTCTCTACAAGCTGGCATTCCCGTTTGCCGACGCCGTCCCCGCGGGAACGCCGGACCGCCCGATCGGGCCTGCCCAGCTGCCCGCCACCGGCCCGTACCTGACCCAGTCCTTCGTGCCCGGCCACAGCTGGGCCCTCGCCCGCAACCCGCGGTTCCGTCCCTGGTCAGACCAGGCACAGCCCGTCGGCTACCCCGGCCGGATCGTGCTGCGGCTCGACATGCCGCCCGGGCCCGCCGTCGGCGCGGTGGAACACGGGCGCGCCGACGTCCTCCTCTCACCGCCTCCGGCGGCCTTGCCCACACTGGCGACCCGCTACACGACCCAGCTCCACACCGGCCCCCTGGGCGCGACCATCGGCCTGGTGCTGAACACCCGCGTCCGGCCGTTCAGTGTCCTCGCCGCGCGGCAGGCCCTCAACTACGCCATCGACCGGAGCAAGCTCATCCAGCTCATCGGCGGGCCGCTGACCGCCCAGCCCGCCTGCCAGATACTCCCCCCCGGCCTGCCCGGCTACCAGCCCTACTGCCCCTACACGCTCAACCCCGGCCCGGGCGGCGTGTGGACCGCACCCAACCTGGCACTGGCAGAGCACCTGGTCAGCGCCTCCGGCACCCGAGGCGCCCGGGTGAGCGTGCTCACCGGCGCGTTCGGCACCAACATCCCCGACCAGGCAACCGGGCAGTACCTGGTGTCGGTGCTAGACCAGCTCGGATACCGGGCCTCACTGCACGTGATCACCGACTGGCACGCCTACGACCAGGGGCTCTACGACTCCCGCCAGCGCATGCAAGCCGGCTGGTTCTCCTGGTACCAGGACTACCCCGCGCCCGCTGACTTCATCAGCCCACTGCTGACCTGCCACTCCTTCCTCCCCGGCAACCCGGCCAACCTCAACGCCGCCGAGTTCTGCAACCCGCGCATCGACGCCCAGGTCACCCAGGCCCTCGCGCTCCAGGCCCGCAACCCCAGCACCGCCGCCGCGCTCTGGGCCCGCATCGACCACCAGATCGTCGACCAAGCGGCCTGGGTGCCCATCTACAACCCGCGCTCCCTGATCCTGCTCTCCACACGCGTCGGCAATTACCAGTACGACCCCTACTGGTCAGTCCTCATAGACCAGCTATGGGTCCGCTGACCTCGTCAAGCGGCCACCGGTAACAGTCCCCCGGCGCCGAGGACATGCCGATCCCGGCATCAGCACGCAATACGCGCCGCCAGCAGCCGTCCCTGGGCGAGCAGAATCACCCCTTCGGCGCGGCGCTGCCGGGCGTCCCGGCAACGCGGCCCCGCGTGCAGATCGGCGGTTCGGGAGTGCTTGGCGATAGGCGATCCGCCTGGCCGGTTTCGGCCAGGCGGATGTCTGTTCCCGGTCTTTGTCTTACTGGGCCGAATGCGACGCTTCCGAAGGTCGGTCTTTGTCACGTGACCGTGGCCGAGGCCGGCGGTGAGGCGGCCGTCGTTATGGCCGCTGGAGTCGGATCTGCGCCGAGCGAAGCGCGTGCGGGGGCACGGTGAGACGCACAACAGTGCCTTCGGTGATCTGGACGGGTGCGACGTCGGCGTCGGTTGGTTCTTCGTCCAGGCGCACCGATTCGGCGTAGCCAAGAGGCACATTCCAGTGCAGCGCTACGTCGGCGGGGGCGTCGGTCGGGTTCAGCACACGAGCCACGAGCCCGTTCCCATCCTCGGCGGGCTTCAGCGCCGACAGCACGACCCCTGGACCCTCGAGCATGAGCACGCTTTCGCCCGGGGCGAGAACAGGGTCGGGTCCCGCAGGTACCGCTCGATAGCGCAGCTCCGCGTCCCACGCCTCGACCTGCGGGTGTGGGCCGAAGGTGAGGGCCAGGTGAGCGACGGTCGGGCCGAGGCACTGGGCCTCCGGTGCGCGAAGGCCCGGGCCGGCCGGCTGCGGACGGCTCTTCAGGTCGATTCGCGATAGCCACCCGACCGCCCGCACGACCGTGATGTAGACGATGCCGTCGGTGCTGACCTCCCCCTCGGGTAGTCCGGGCGCGGCGATCGTGATCCCGTTGTTGTGCACCCACCCCTGGTGCGGGAACGTGGCCGGGGCCGGCTGGAACCACTCCGACGCCGGCGCGGACCGCGGCGGGCGGGTTGCGATGTCGAAGGTGGTCGCGGCCGCCGCCCCCGCTCCCGGCGCTCCAGTCGGAAACGCCAACCTGAGCCGATGGTCCTGCGCCTCGTTGTCGACAGTGACGTCCAGGTCGACGCGCTCGACACCGGGGGCGACTCGGGCGAGCACACGAACCGTCACCGGTGCGGTCTGGGCCGACCGCTCGACGCGGTCCGGGGAAAGCGACGCCGGAACCTCGAATTTCCGAACGACGTCGAGTTCCTCGATGCCGCTCGAGTGCCGCCGCCGGCTGACTGTCACTGAGGTGAGACCGATCGGCCCGGGGACGGCGTCGAAATCGTATGTGTCGCCCCGATCGCCTTGGTCTTCCACACTCAGCAATCCCTTGTAGCTACGACCGGCGATCTCGACATCGAGGGTGCCGTCCTCAACTGCGCGGACCGTCAACCCATCGGCACTGATATCGCGCCCGGAGTCGACAACATCCGACACGGCCTCTCCGCGGGCGATCCGATAGCGGCGCCAGCCGAACGCCGGCACGTCACGCGCCACCCACTCCACGGTCCACGGGTCCTGCTCGGGGATGGCCCGGATCCTTGCCGGCGAGTCCTCAACGACAACACGCGCCGCCACACCGTCGACCGTGAGGCCACCTCCGAACAGGCTTGCCAGAGTCAGCGGATGCACGTCCTGACGACCGTCCGGCATACCGGCAAACGGATAACCCTCCAGCGGGAACCGCACCACGTCCGTACGAGGATGTGGCGACGGGTTGAACACCGCAACATCGAGCGCGTCGATCCACGGGACGGTACGTTCGAGCCCGAGGCCAGCGAGGCGCGACAGGATCCTGGCGGTCGTCTCGTCCGCCAGCTCCTCAGCCTCGTCATAACGGGCCCGCATCTGCTGGTGCACCTTGTCTTGGGAACAGCCCCCGATCGAGTCGTGCGCCTGGTTGGCCAGCAAAGCTCGCCAGGCGATCCGCAGCGACGGGCGCTCGTCGGGCAGGCCCAGCGCCCTGCCCAGCGCCACCCACGGCTCGGCCCATCCGACCAGCGCTGTCTCAGCGGCGCGGTTGCGGAGCTTGAGGTCGAGCCGCGACGACCACACGCCCGGCAACAGGTTCGTGGTGCGGCCCCCGACGAGCTCGCCCGCGAACGAGTCGCTGGGCCGCACCGAGGTGGCGGCCGGGCCGGTGTAATCCTCGAGGCGTCCCCGAACGACGTTCCACCCCGTCTCTTCGGCCAGCGCGCGCGCGATGGCATCGGTCCTGGTGTCCGGGAGGATGTGATCGACACCGTTCATCAACAACAGTCGGGTCGCTCCCGCCTCGCGAAGCTCTTCGCCCAGCACCCTGAGCCGCTTCACCGCGGCGCCGACATCGTCGCCGAGTTGGGCGGCCGCGAAGTAACCGTTGGCGAGATGGCAGGCGAGCATGCTCGAACCGTCCGGTGCCACCCACCGGTAATCGGGCGGCAGTCTGTCGAGCTCGTCTCCGTTCCCCCGCCAGTACACGAACCCGTCGAGCCCGAAACCCCGAAAGATCTGCGGGAACTGCGACGGGTGACCGAAAGAGTCGGGTGTGTACGCGACGGTCGACACCGGCCCGAATTGCATGCCCACCCGCCGTCCCTCCAACAGGTTCCGCACATGCGCCTCTCCGCTCGGGAGCAACGAGTCGGGCTGGACGTACCAGGGGCCGATGGCGAGCCGCCCCGCCCGGCAAGCAGCCGCCAGGCGTTCGGCCTGGTCCGGCCGGATCGCCAAATAGTCCTCGACGACGATCGTCTGACCGTCGAGCACGAAGCTCCAGCCCGGATCTCGATCCAACACCTCGAGCACCTTGTCGACCGCGTCGACAAGACGGGCCCGGAACGCCTGGAATGTGCGATACCACTCCCGATCCCAGTGGGTGTGCGACACAATCACGCAGTCCATGACGCCGATCATGCCCGATCGCAGGCGCGTCGCGTCGGTGCACGCCGGCAGTGCGCCTTGTGAGACTCAGCCAGCGTCAAGGGACCAGGGGTGCCGCAACCGGTGTGCCGTGCCGAAATTGGCTTATTGGCCATAACTGGGGATCTGAGCACGCCGATGCGTGGGTGTGGCTGCACGCCGCGGACTTCGACGCCGCGCCCCTGGCGTGGCTGGAACTGGTGCTGGCCAGGATCAGGATCGGCTCGGCGCGGTTGCCCTGGACCGCGATGGGCGCGCTGAGCCTCGGCGGGGAGCAGATCTTGCTCGGTGGGCTGGGCCGACCGCCCCGGGTTATGCGCGCCCAGGCAAGCTCACCGCCGACGTCCACTCGCCGCATGCCCGGCTCCAGCTCTCGGTGACCACCGGCGATCACGACCCGGTGGCCGTGGCCTACACCGACCCGCGCGGAGGCACCCGCACCGTCAGCCATGCCGCGCTGGCCAGGGTCGAGCTTATCTTGCACCGCCCGGGTCATCGCGATCTCACCCTGTCCAGCAGCCGCGGCGCCTACGAATACGGCACTCGCCAGGACATGCCCGCCATCGTGCCGCAACCACTGCCCGAGGGCTGAGCCAGCCACTGGGCCATTGCGAACGGGTGCAGAGCGCAGACTACAGCGCGTGACGGGGGGCGGCGGGACGGAGGTTCGGACGGCATCGCAGACGCCGCAGATCCGCAGTGCCGCGGGCGAGAAGCAAACGCGTCAGCGCCCAGTGATCACGGTCCCTAATCATGCCGACTGCCGTACCGCGCCAGCCCCAAGATCCCATGCGGCGCATCGGCCTATAACAGCCTGGTCCGATCGGATGAGTGCAGCGGGAACCTTTGTGGCCCGGGCCGCTCACCGGGTCGATGACCGCGGTGCCGGCACCTGAGCAGTCGTGGCCCGGGAAATGAGTAACTGGTGCTCACGCGGTCAGCTGGGCGGGTGTTCTACAACTGTGCGTGTGTGCTGGCCCGCCCCCAGGCGATCGCCAGGCGCGCCCGGCCGTGGGCCCGCCGCCTCTCACCAACTCGGAGGATCCTGATGTCACCACTGATGCTCACCCCGGCGGCGGAACTGGCCGACGCCGAGGTCGACCGCGGCCAGCGCACCACGAGCACCGGCCGGCCCGCCTGCCGCGCTGATCGCGGGCGCGTCGCCTCGGCGCTGGCCCGGTATCAGCACAGCCAATCCGGTTACGCGATCCTTCCCGGGCCGGCCCGCCACGCCGTCCTGGAGATCGGCGACCGCATGCAAGGACTGCGGGAAGCGCTCCGCCCGGCCGAGCCCCCCGGGAGCACGCATCCCGGAACGGACGCCAGGTCCGAGTCGCTGGTCGCCTCCGCCCTGCGCGATGCCGTCGATCCCTACCTCGACCTGCTCAGGGGCGAGATCGGGTTCACTGCGCCTGCCCCATGGCGCGCCGCCAGCCGATACTTCCATGACCGCTTCGGCGCGCTCATCGACCTGTCGCCAGTGGCCGCGCGCTGCTTCCGCAAGCCGCTCGGCTACGCCGGTGACTTCGAGATGATGAACATGGTCTACCGCAACGAAAGCCTCGGTGACACGCTGTTCGGACGGTCGCTGAGCCGTGTCGTTCTCGACAGCGACGCCGGGCAGGCGGTCCGTCACCGGGTGCAGTACCTCGCCGGCAAGATCAAGGCAGCAACCGCGCGCGTCGGGCCGCACCGGCCAGCGCGCATCCTGTCGGTGGCTGCCGGGCCGGCGATGGAACTCCAGCAGCTACTGCGGACCGACCCGGCGCTCATACGAGCAGGACGCGCCGATATCACGCTGCTCGACCAGGACGCCAGCGCGCTCAGGCACGCGCGCGAGCAGATCACGGCCCGCGCCGCGCAGGCCAGCGCCGAGATCACGCTCCGGTGCCTCAACACCTCCATAAAGGCGGTGATCGCGCAGGGCCTCAACGGCTCCTACGACCTGATCTACTCGGCCGGGCTGTTCGACTACCTGAAGGACCGCACAGCGCGCGCGGCCGGCGCCCGGCTGGTCGAGGCACTCGCCCCAGACGGTCATGCGGTGATCGGGAATTTCGCCCACGCAAACCCGACCCGCCCGCTGATGGAGCTGATCCTCGACTGGCCACTCCATCACCGGTCAGCCAGCGACCTCCACCAGCTCTTCGGCGACCTCGGCTCCGGCATCACCATCGAACAGGAAGCAACCGGCGTCAACCTGTTCGCAGTGATCAGCGCCTAACGCAGCGGCCAGGTCATCAGCTGCCCGCCGCACGTAGCACGCTGATCTGCGACGCGAAGGAGGCCGGGTCCTTGCGTAGGACCCCGCGCAGGTCGGCGGCGATGCGCGTTCCGGTGGAAGGGAGCGCCCGTCACGTCTGGTGAACCCGGACGAAGAGGAAGGGAAATATGGCCAGTTTGCCTGTCCTGGCTGGTCTTTCGCCGCAACCCCAGAAGCGGCTTCGGCGTCGCAAGAGGTATGCGAAGCGGTAGCGGACCGCTGGTCGCGCTCGGCGGGGCGGCGCTGCTTGCGGCGGGCTGCGCGGCGGCCGCCGGGCCGGGGTACCAGGCTGGCGGGGCCGCGGTGCCGTGGGTGAACCGGCCAGCCCCGGCCTACGTGCCGCCGCTGCCGACCAGGCCGGCCGCCGCCTACCCGCCCTGCCGGGCCCGGCAGCTGGTCGGCCGGCCGGGCCGGGGCGGGCCGGCCGCCGGCACCGTCTACCAGGAGGTCCGGCTGATCAACCGCAGCGACCGGTCGTGCACGCTGTCGGGTGGTCCGGCGGCGGTGACTGGGGTGCGGGTGACCGGCGGCACGACGACGCTGGCGAGGGTCGCTATGGGAGACGGCTTCAACCTCGTCGGTCCCGGCCCGGCGAACCTGCGGCCAGGCCAGAGCGGCTGGGTCACGCTGTCGTACGGCGACGGGTGCCCGGCGCTCGCCTCGGGCGGCAAGGCCGGCTACCGGACGCTATTCATCGTGGTTGACGGCGGGCGCGTGCGGGTCGAGTTCCCAGTCGCGCTGAACCTCGTGTGCGGCCTAGCGGCCACCAGGTTCGGCGCGCCACCGCCTCCGCCGCCGAGCAGCAAGTCGCCGCTGAACGTGCTCACCGCGACTGCTGCGATGCCCGCCGCGCTCAGCGTGGGCGCTACCGCCAGCTACACGGTGAGGCTGCGCAACCACAGCGGGGCGCCGGTGCGGCTGACGCCGTGCCCCTCCTACACCGAGTACCTTGGCGTGTTCTCCGATCCGGGCAGGCCCTTGTACCTGGCCAGGCATTACTACCTCAACTGCGACGCCATCCGGCGGATCCCAGCCCGCGGATCGGTCACCTTCGCGATGCGCATCCCGGTGCCCGCCGGAGCCGGGCAGGCCAAGCTGGACTGGCAACTGCAAGGCACCGACGTCGCGACCGCCACTGTCGTCACGATCCGCGGCCGGTCGCGGTAGCCGCTGGCAGGGCGGGGCCGGGCCAACAGCCCAGATCAGGATCACCCGTCCAAGGGCGCGGCTGCACGCCTCGCCTCATACGAACGCGGATCACAAAGCGTGAACTCCGGTGCCCTGACGGCATGGATCCGAGCCGATTCGGCGTGTCGCCTGCCGGTGCGGTCCACGAATGGTTGGGGCGCACATATGGTCCAATTCTGCGCCCTGCATCGATCGGCCCCGAGCAACTAGCGAAGCGAGCAGATCGGCGGGTCGGCGCGCGTTCTCCCTGACCTTCTCCATCACTCAGCGTGACCCCTTTCGACGTGACCGGCGGGGCGCGACTCGTCTTGAGGTCGTGCTGGGCGAGGTGCCTGTCGATGCTGCGGGCGAACAGCGCGGCCGTAGCGGCAAGATCTCGGCGGACCAGGCGCGCGCCCTATGCGGCATTATGTGGGTGATCGTTGTCAAGCCGTTCATGATGCTTGGTTGTTGTCGATGCGGTTGAGGAGCTGGCTGAAGAGCTGCTGGCGGCCGGCCTGGTCGTGGGCGGCGGCGTGGTCGTGCTGGGCTTGCAGGACGGGACGGAACTCGATGCTGGTCTGGAAGTAGGTGCAGGTTTCGCAGATCGATTCGAAAGCGCAGTCCAGCTGGGGCGGCCGGGTGCAGTAGCCGTTGCCGAGCAGGCGGTGGTGCTCGCGGCGCAGCCGGGCCATTTTGGGTCCGGCGGTGTCGGCGGGCAGCTGGGCGGGCTGGCCGTAGAGCGCCTCGACTTTCTGGGTGACGGCGAAGTACTCGTCAGCGACGGTCCGGCTGGCGATCTTGGCATACCGCAGGGTCATGTCGAGGCTGCGGTGGCCGGGCAGGGCGGCGATGGCTTCCAGGCTCATGCCGCGGTTGAAACTGGTGAAGAGCGTTATCCGGCAATGCTGAATGGTCGGTGTCTTGCCGGGAGTCATTGGCTTAGTGGGGGCCGGATCCTGGGCTGCGCGCCCGCGCCCGGACGAGTGTGGCGGCGTATCGGGACCAGTCGCCGCCTGCTGCATGGGCCCAGTCGGCGGCGGTGGCGGTGGTGATGCCGAGCAGGTCCGACAGCACTGCGGCGGGGACCTTGGCGGCTAGCTGGAGGAGGGCGGCGCGGCGCCCTGCCTGGCCGTCGATGCCGTGCTTGCCCAGGCGCGCGCCGAGATGAGCGGCGGTGATTGGCCGACCGGGGAGGTGGCCGGGGAACAGCCAGCGTGTGTCCGGTGGCGCGCCTAGGCTCTGGTGACGCCGGGGCGCGGCCAGTTGATCGCGGACGAACCCTGCCAGCGGCTCGGGAATGGCGGCGTCGTTGCGGCCGAAGCGCACCGTGAGCATGGTGGCGTGGTCGCGGACCTGCGCTCGGGTCATCCCGGCGATGCGGGACAGTTGCTGGCCGTAGAGAAGAAGGAAGCAGCCGGCGACCCGGTCGATGGCGGCGATGCCGGGCTCGTGCAACAGCCGGCGGGCCAGCGTCCACCGGGTGTCTTCGCCGACCGCTGGGCCTGCCCGGCTCTGGCTGCGGGACAGGGTCAATCGTGGCGCGAGCCGACGGGCTGCTGTCCAGCTGAGGAAATCGCCGGCCGCCTCGCGCAGGGCCGGCGGGCCGGTCAGCAGCCAGCAGTCCAGGTCGGCTTGGCCGACGCCGGACAGCGGCGTGCCGCGGGCGCGCAGCCATTCCAGCAGCGCGGCGGCCGACCGCAGCCGCAGCCTCGCCGCCCGGGTTGCGGTGTGCGGGGCTGGCCGGTGGCTGGCATTCCAGCGGGCCCGCTGCAGCACCCGCCACCTGGCGTAGGCAGTCAGGGTGCGCCGGTCGTCAGTGTCGCTTACGCAGGCGAGCAGGGCGGCGGTGTCGCGTTCGAGCCGGGCGAGCGCCTCGTCACGGCCGGGCAGCGCGCCGTGTGCCACCAGCAGGGCGCGCACGTAGTCGGCCGCCCGCCGGGCGGGCCAGCTGTCTAATGCCTGGTGGGAAAGGGCAAGCTCGCCACGGGCGATGGCTGCCAGCACCGGCGCGCCGGCTCCGCGGCGCAGCCAGTTCAGGGCGCCTCGTGCGCTGGGCGCGGCTACGATCGCGTCCCGGACGGCGGTCAGCGGCGCGGCCACCGTGTCTCCTGGGCCGGCCAGCAACGCGTCCGCTCGCCGGCGCAGGCTGCACCGGGGGCAGTAGCCGCGTTCATAGAGCTTGTCCTCGCGCCCGCAGCAGGCGCACACGTGCCCGGCGGGCCCGGCCCCGGAGCAGTCGCTGCAGATCGCGGCGGCCGGGCCGGGCGGTGCCACCAGCCGTCGCAGCTGACCGCAGCTGGCGCATGTGCCGCGCCTCTCGAGCGCCGCCGCGTAACACGCGTCGCAGACGGGGCCTTCTGGCCAGTTCACCGCGGCAGGCCCGGTGCGGCCGCAGTGCGCGCACACCCGGGCCACGCGCCGCCGCGTGCACCGGGCACAGACCGGCCGCCCGGCGGCCGCGCCAAAACAGGGTCGCACGGTTCCGCAGACGGTGCAGGCTGCGGCCGGCGGCCGCCAGCAGCTGTGGCAGATGTCGGGCCCGTCCGGCCTGGCCCGTTTGGAGATCGGCCGGATCCGCCCGCACCGGCCGCACAGCCGGGCAGCACCGGCGCTCATCGTGGCTCGCCGGCCTCGCTGATGATCTGCGCCCGGACCGGCCGCAGTTCCGCCGGCCCGGCCGGGGTAGCGGCTGGCCGGGCAGCGGCGGCGCGCCTGGACGCGCGCCCGGTCTCGGCAACTGGCTCCACCAGGTCCGCGGGGGTGCAGTCCAGGATGTCGCACAGCGCGGCCAGCGTGCGCAGCGACAGCCGTTCGGGGACACCGGTCACCAGCCGGTAGACCTGCTCGCGGGACAGCACCACGCCCCGCTCGGCCAGCAGCGGCCCCAGCTCGGTCGTCGCGAACATCCCCTGCTCGGCCATCTTCAGCCGCAGGTGCCAGCGGTAGCCCATCACCTTGCTCACCGGCCCGTCCCTTCTCCTGCGGTGCCCGTGAACGCCCGGTCCAGCGCCGCGCGCAGCATCCGGTTGGCATGATCAGCGCCGACCGAGGTGTAACCGGCCGTGGTCGAAGCCCACGAGTGACCGACCTGATGCTGCACGAACACCGGATCGGCGCCGTCTTCGATCAGGTGCGAGACATACGAATGACGCAGGCAGTGCGGGGTGAGGAAGCCCGGCAGGCCGGCCGCGTCCCGGTAGGCGGCAAACCGCTCGTCCACCTGCCGGACCGAGATCCGCTCGCCCCGCTCGGTCAGCCACAGCGCCGGGTACCCCGGCAGGCCGTAGCGCGGGCGCACCTGCTCCAGGTACTCCGCGACCGCCTCCGCTGCCCACGGCATCACGGTGGCCACCTGCCGCCGCCGCGGCGGGCTTGACCGCATCGCCTTGCCGTAGCGCACCGCGAGGGTCCCGAACCGGCCCAGCTCCGGGGCCGCCGGGTTGGTGCTGAAATCCGCCACGTCCAGCATCGCCGCCTCCCGGCGGCGCAGCCCCCACGCGTAGGTCACCTTGAACAAGGTGGCGTCCCGGAACGCCGCCAGCCAGCCCTTGCGCCTTCGCTGGCGGACCGCCGCCACCCGATCATCGGCGAAATCGAAGAAAGCCTGCAGCTCGGCACGGGTGAACGGGCGCCGTCCCGGCCGGCCCTCATAGTCCGCGGCGTGCACCGCGGTGTTCCACTCGTGGCAGACCTGCACCGGGTGGGCGCCGAACCGCGCCTCACACTCGTCCGCCCAGCCATACCGGGCATCGGTCAGGTAATCGAGGAAACAAGCCAGCGCCCCCTGATAGGAGCGGATGGTCGCATGCGCATGCCCATCTCCCGACAGCAGCTCACCGGTCCAGCCCTCGACGTCGCAGGCGGTCCACCGCCACGGCATCTCGCCGGTGAACGCCACGAACCGGCGCACGATCCGCTCCCGCCACGTCACGGTTAACTCGGCCAGCAGCCGGCTCCTCTGCTGGGCCCGCCACCCGGCGAGCATGCCGTCGAACACCGCCCGCTCCGGGTGCAGCAGCGCCGCGCCCCGCACCAGCACCAGCCGCGCCGACCCCGCCAGCACCTCGCGCCGCTCCGCCCGCTCCGCCATACCCACGCACCCCTAACCGGGCCGGGACCAATGGCACAGCGTTGCATGCAACGCATCCACGATGCAGCAGCCGCGCATCACCACAGCCCAGGCGGCGTGTCGCGGCATGGCGTCCAGCCTGCCGCCGACACCGTGAAAACCCACATCACCAGCCCAGCACCATTACCCGCGCACGCTGAATGATGCATCAGATGCAATTCCCGGGGATCCCCTGGAAGTGTGGAGACCTGCGTATAGCTGATCTTGGTGGTGGCTGGTTCTCCGTAGCTGCCATGACACCGCCGGAGCGCAGGCGCGGTCAAGGTGGAGCGCCCGCAG